>Ga0209702_10000065_pt1 | contig 168898 bp, 159 predicted proteins | sample FRY01_FD_187210 | JGI IMG/M metagenome (GOLD analysis project Ga0209702, IMG submission 187210) | Freshwater microbial communities from Lake Fryxell liftoff mats and glacier meltwater in Antarctica - FRY-01 (SPAdes) (version 2) | ecosystem: Environmental > Aquatic > Freshwater > Ice > Glacier...
GATTCAATATCTTGTGTGTGGCCAATATAGTATCTGCCAGATTTTTGAGATTGAAGGATGTAGGTGAAGAACATGTTTAAAAAATATATTCAATACATAAAAAAACCTCTCACGGGCATGTGAGAGGTTTTAGTACTCAGAGCGGGAATCGAACCCGCACTCCCTTAACGGGAACAGGATTTTAAGTCCTGCGTGTCTACCAGTTCCACCATCTGAGCATTTTTTTAACCCGCTAACTAACTTAACGGGAATCCCGATTCTTCAATCGGGACGTGTCTACCAGTTCCACCATCTGAGCATTTCTGGTAATGTTTTAATTATTATATTTTGATTATTAAACCAAGAATACAATTTTAAATTTTTTTCTCGCTACTAACTTAACGGGAATCCCGATTCTTCAATCGGGACGTGTCTACCAGTTCCACCATCTGAGCATTTCTGGTAATGTTTTAATTATTATATTTTGATTATTAAACCAAGAATACAATTTTAAATTTTTTTCTCGCTACTAACTTAACGGGAATCCCGATTCTTCAATCGGGACGTGTCTACCAGTTCCACCACTTCAGCATTTTTTTAAGCCGCTAAATAACTTAACGGGAATCCCGATTCTTCAATCGGGACGTGTCTACCAGTTCCACCATCTGAGCATTTTTTTAACCCGCTAACTAACTTAACGGGAATCCCGATTCTTCAATCGGGACGTGTCTACCAGTTCCACCATCTGAGCATTTAGTTTACTAATATCACTAAAAAGTGAGCTAAGCGAACTTTAAAATTATCTTCTGGTAGGAAGATAATTTAGAGCGAAAGACGAGATTCGAACTCGCGACCCCAACCTTGGCAAGGTTGTGCTCTACCAACTGAGCTACTTTCGCATTTTTTATAAAGAACTTTCTTTCCCTTGCGGGATGCAAATATAGACAGAATTATATTTTTTGCAATACCATTTTTAAAAAAAAGTAAATATCAAGATAAACCCTTATCTTTCAGTAAGAAAAAAATCAAATCAGATTCAAATCCACGGCTTAAAGCATATTGTATCGCTTTATTTTTACTTTCTGCATCTATTTTTTTTACTTCAAAATCTACTTTTTTACTTAAAACCTTTTCAAGTTGTGCTAAATATTCTTCTTTATTAATTTGTTCTAATGCTTTTTTAATCAACGGAGGCGAGACTTGTTTAAATTTTAATCCTTGTTTTATTTTAAATTTTCCCCATCCTTTTATTCTAAACTTACCTTGTGCGTATGCTTTTGCAAAACGCTCTTCGTTAATAAAGTTACTTTCTATTAAAGCAGTAATAATATTTTCTAAGTCTTGGTGATAAATACCTAAGCTTATTAATTTACCTCTCACTTCATATTGACTACGCTCTTGGTAAGCGCAATAAACCTCTGCTTTATTTAAAGCTGTTTGATAATCTAAGGGTATGATAGGCTTTTGATCCATTACCGATAAAATTAGTGATATTCGGGAATAATCATCAACTTTGTATTAAATGATTGAGTTTTCTTATAATATTAAAGATGTTGCGGCAATTGTAGGTCAAAAAAGCCTAATCAACTCGCCAAAGCAAACCATCTCTCAGATTTTAACAGATAGCAGAAAAATTACCGATGCTCATGCTTCTCTCTTTTTTGCCTTAGCAGGTAATAAAAATCCACATTTGTTTATTTATGAAATCTATCAAAAAGGGGTAAGATCTTTTGTGATAACAGAAACTGATTTTGATACCACAGCCTTTCCAGATGCTAACTTTATTTGGGTTAATAACTGCTTAGAAGCGATGCAAAAGCTGGTGTTGCATCATAGAATGCAATTTAATTATCCGGTTATAGGCATTACTGGCAGCAACGGTAAAACAATAATAAAAGAGTGGTTGCACCAATTATTAGCTAGTGAATACCAAATTATAAGAAGTCCAAAAAGCTACAATTCCCAAATGGGCGTACCGCTTTCTGTTTGGCAAATGAATAATAAGTTTAACCTAGGGATTTTTGAAGCTGGCATTTCTAAACCACATGAAATGGAAGTTTTAGCCGATATTATAAAACCGACTATTGGTGTTTTAACAAATATAGGCGCTGCTCATGATGAAGGTTTTACCAACAGAACAGAAAAACTAATAGAAAAACTAAAGCTTTTTAAGGAAGCTGAGGTATTAATCATAGAAACCAAAAATCTACTTCCTTCTATTACCGCAAAGAAAACTTTTACTTGGAGCTTTACTGCCAATGCTGATTTAAAAATTATTGAGCAAGAAATTGTTGAGCAAAAATTTACCTTATTAAAAGCTATTTACAAGCAACAAGAATTACAAATTAAGATACCTTTTATTAATCAAGCATCGGTAGAGAATGCGGTGGTTTGCTGGGCAGTTTTATTGCAGCTAAATTTATCTAATGAAATAATAGCCGATAATTTCTTAAAACTACAAACGGTTAAAATGCGTTTGGAGTTAAAAAATGGAATAAACCAAAGCTCTATCATAGACGATTCTTACAACTCAGATTTTATTTCTTTAGATATTGCCTTAGATTTCTTGAATCAGCAGCATCAACATCAAAGCAAAACACTTATTTTATCTGATATTGAGCAAAGTGGTATTGCACCGCAAAAATTGTATCAAAACGTAGCACAATTAATTAAAAATAAGGGTGTAGATCATTTTATTGGTATTGGCGAGCAGCTTTGTAACCATCAAAATTTATTTAAGGCAGGTAGCTTGTTTTTTCTAAACACTCCCGATTTTATCACTCATTTTGATAAAGACCAAATAGAAAATACTACTGTTTTAATTAAAGGGGCAAGAAGTTTTGAGTTTGAACGCATTAGCAAAATACTAGCCCAAAAAATACACGATACCCAGCTGGAAATTAACCTAAATGCCGTTGTTCATAATTTGAATTACTACAAAAGTAAACTACAACCAAATGTAAAATTAATGGCTATGGTTAAAGCGTTTGCTTATGGAAATGGTGGCGATCAGATAGCGATGCTGCTGCAACATAACCGAGTAGATTATTTAGCTGTTGCCTACACAGACGAAGGTTACGAAATTAGAAAAGCAGGTGTAATCCTTCCTATTATGGTTTTAAACCCAGAAGTTCCTTCTTTCGATTCTATCATCAACTATTGCTTAGAGCCACAATTATATAGTTTTAGGATTTTAAAGGCTTTCGCCGATGAATTGCTCAAACGAGGAATTAAAGACTATCCTGTCCATTTAAAAATAGATACAGGCATGCACCGATTAGGTTTTATGCCAGAGGAAATGCCCGAACTTTTGGAGTTTATCAAAACCAAAAGTTGTTTTAAAGTGAAATCGGTTTTTTCTCATTTAGCGGCTAGCGAGAACGATTTACAAAAAGAATATACAGCACAACAAATTTCTACTTTTAAAGGGTGTGTTGCTTTAATAGAAAGTGTATTAGATTATCCATTCATTAAACACATTGCAAATACTTCTGCCATTACCAAATGGCCCGATGCCCAGTTTGACATGGTTAGACTTGGGATTGGTTTATATGGCATAGAAAGCAACAAAGCTGAAAGAGGAAATCTACAACATGTAGCAACACTAAAAACAAGTATTTCTCAGATTAAAGAACTTAAAAAAGGGAATACGATAGGTTATGGTAGGAGTGGAGTGATGCCAAAGGATGGTAAAATTGCTACAGTTAAAATTGGTTATGCAGATGGTTTTCCAAGAGCATTAGGTAACGGGAAGGGTGGGATGTTGATCAATAATCAGTTGGTGCCTACCATAGGGAATATTTGTATGGACATGACGATGTTAGACATTTCTGATGCAAATGTAAATATTGGAGATGATGTAATTGTTTTTGGCGAAGGTTTAAGTGTTTACACCTTAGCAAATCAACTAGATACAATACCTTACGAGGTAATTACAAGCATATCTCAAAGGGTTAAAAGGGTTTATTATTACGAATAAAATTAATTATGAAAAGAATTTTTACGGCTATATTCAACTATTTTATAAAGGGTTTATTAGTAGTTTTACCACTTGGAGCAGCTTTTTTTCTCATATTTTGGGCTTTCTCATCGGTAGATAACGCCTTAAACTTAAGCGAAAGAATTTTTGTTGACCCTTATAACCATAGACCATTGTACATTCCTGGATTGGGAATAATATCAGTGCTTTTTGTGATTTTATTGGCTGGTATTATTGTTACTTATTTCATTACCGAACCTATTTATAATTGGTTTAGCAGATGGATTAACAAACTACCTATTTTTAAATTTATCTACTCTTCTGTTAAGGATTTAACCGAGGCTTTTGTAGGCGATGAGAAAAAACTGAACGAACCCGTATTGGTAGAAGATGCACATGGATTCAAAAGAATGGGTTTTTTAACTCAAAAAAACATGAAAGCAATTGACTTACCAGACGAAGTTGCTGTTTATTTCCCTTGGTCTTATTCTTTTGCTGGTCAAGTATTAATTGTAAAATCCGATAAGGTTAAACCACTAAAAATAACATCGGCGCAAGCCATGAAATTTATAGTATCAGGTGGTGTAAGCGGAATTCATTAATAAGTTGTAGTCATGTTTTCTGCAACACAAATAATAAAATCGGCTTTATTTAAGTTTTCTGAGTCTAATTTTTGAATGTCTTTTTGCGATACCGTAGAAATAGTCTTATAGTTTAAATCTTTATTAGTCTGTTTCAAATACCATAAAATTCCTTCAAAATCGTCGGAGTGATAGGACCCGTTAAAATGTATAAAAGTATGATTAGGCTTATAATTTTGAAAAATAAAATACGCCATGGTAGCGTCTTTTATAGCTTGTGGTTTAACTAATAATTCAGAGCCATGGCCACCCATCATTTTCAGTATATTTTTATAAGTAGGTAACTCAGGGTCGAAGAGGATAGGTAAAGGAGCAATCCAGCTTTTTTCTTCTTTTGAAAGCGAATCTAAGGCTGTAAAATCTTTCTTATAAACCATATTAGCATAGACGCGAGGGATGTTTGTGGCAATAAAAGGAATCTTATTTTCCTTAGCAAACTCTACCAAAGGGCTATAATCAGTATCGTAGTTTGGCCATAATCTTGCTTTTGTATTTAATTCCTTAGCATTTATGTTATCAGCTAAATAATCGTTTAAAATAGCCTGATTATCAGATTCAAACATTTCTGCACCTAAAGTAATACTTTTGGTTTGTGCTATAGCCTTACTAAGTTCTAATTGCAGCCAATGTGCAATTGGGTTGTTGTGTAACTCGCCAAAAAGAACAATATCTGCATTATTCAATTGCTTTAACATTTTGCCAAAATCGGTTTTTGTTCCTTTGGCAGTATAGATTACATAAGCAGGTTTTTTTTGTGCAATAGAAGCCGCAGTTATTAAACACATGAAAAGGAGCGAAGTGATTTTTTTAGTAATCTGTATTTTCATTTTTTGGACGGTATTTTTTTTGTAAACCATGGACAAAGTTTCTTAAAATTTGATCTTTACACGGACGGTATTGGTTTTGCTCGGGCTTTCTAAAAAAAGCACTAAGCTCGTGTTTAGAAAATCTAAAATCTACTAAAGCTAGTATCTCTAAAATGTCTTCGTCTTTTAGATTAAGTGCAATTTTAAGTTTTCTAAATATCAAATTGTTATTCAATCGTTTTTCTGCTTTGGGTAATTCATCTCCTTTTTGTCCTCTATTAAGAATAATTAAGCCATTTAAAAAGTAAGCAAAATCTACATCGTACAAAGACTTGTATTCTGGATCGTCATCTTTCTTTAGCCAATTGCTAATCTCTTCTCTTGTGGTTTCTTTTCCACTCTGTTTAAAAAGATCAATCATTTGGTCGTCGTTAAAATCAAATGTATATCTCAGCCTTCTTAAATTATCGTTATTTGTCATTATTAAATGGGTATGCTATTTAAAATGTTAAAATTAAGTTTTTTATTTTATGATTAGTGTTATGCAGTACTATCATTTAAAAAGACAATAGTCCTTTTCATAATCATATCCCTAATAATTTTGAGGTAGCATTTAAGAGGTCAATTATTGGAGAATTTACCAAACATGTTTTACAACTGGCATACATCATTAAACAATCTATAAAATCTGTAAGCATGTGAAAAAGCAATCCTATTCCAATAATATTAATTGGCTTGCGAAAGAAAAGTAAAGCCACATAAATAGCGATTGCATAATAGGTATGCAAAGGATGAAAATTAATGCTACACCTGTTGGATTGGAAAATAGGCTGAGCTAACAAATGGTCTAAATCTACCAGCATGGTGGCAATTAAAATTATGAATACCTTTTTCCAGTCTTTTCTAAAAAAAACAAAAGCGATAATTAATGGAAAACCAAAGTGTAAAAAGTAGTGTGTGAATATTTGCATTAATTTTCCGACGATATATTAGTTAAAATAGCATTTTTTAAATTTTTGGGTCATAATTTACTTAAAATTAGAAACTAATCTGCTAATTTATGCAATAACTAAGCACTTATACTAAACTGATTTAATGGGGTAAAGCTTTTTCTTTAGCGTCATGTTTGCGCTTCCAATTTAGTATTTTAAATCTTGCACTATCATAATACAAACCTATTATGAGCAATGTTGCAGGTATTAATAAAACATAAAGCGCTAGGTACGAATAAAAAACGCCTCCAAAGATGCCGCCAGAAAAGAAAAAGGTAATTATTCTAAGCCTTAATCTAATCGTTGATGTTAATTTCTTGTTTTGTTCTTTTGTTTTGTAAAAAAACAACTGAGCCAGCTCAATACCTAAATCGGTAAATAATCCAGTTAAATGTGTAGTTCTTACTATAGCATCAGAAATTCTAGTTACCAAAGAGTTTTGCAAACCCATGGCAAATAGTAAAGTATAAGCGATAATATTAAAATGATTGGAGAGGAGGATTTGCCCAAAAATTGCAACAAAAAACAGTATCAAACTTTCAATAATAACTGGAATTACATAAATGTAACGTTCGTTTTTCCTTGACATGATTTCTACTAATAAATTCGAAAAAAAAGAACCTAAAAAGAAAAATAAGATGTAAAGAAAGAAAACAATACTTTCTCTAAAATGAAATTTGAAAATTTCATCTAGAAAATAAGCAAAGTGGCCAGTTACATTAGTGGTAAGGCTATGAACAGATAAAAAACCTGCTACATTAACTATTCCTGCAACAAATGAAAGTAAGGAAGCAATTTTCTTATTATGACTTAAAGTTCTCGACTTACCATAATGTCTAAACATGATAGCTAGCGATTGAGGATGTTTTTAAGTACAATTTCAAAATGATGGTATAAGAAATTTGCTGTAATAATTAATATTTCTAAGTTAATCAATTAGATGGTATTAAAGTATTTAAAATCTTTTACTGATTTATTATCAGCGGCTTAATGAATAAAAAAAACATTTAATTTTATTTATGAAAACGCAATTTAGTAAATACGATAACCGCGTTAGGTGGCTGAAGTATGGTTTTTAACTTTCAAAAAACCAGTTCTTTTGCTTTTTTTCTAAAGCAAAAAACCGCAACGAAGTGAAGTACATAAGCCACCGACCTTGTGTTTTGGATTTTGTGAAATGGGAGAGGGGAACGCCCGGATTAATTTTGAAGGATCGAAGGTAAGAATGATGGAATAGTAAATAATGAAGGGTAAAATAATTTTAAATGAAGGATAGAATGAGTGAATAGGTATTGGTGAATAGTTAAAAGGATTTGAACTGTTAATTTCTGATAACACACAAAAAACAACAACTTTAAAATTTTATAAAACCTAAATTTCTTTTTTTTAATTGATTTTAAAACGCTAATCTTTATATTCGCTAAAAATGAATTGATATGTCTAAAACAAAACTTACGGTTAATAGCAACGGGTCTTTAAAGGTTCATGGCGATTTTGAAATAGTAGATAAAGAAGGTAATGTGTATAATTTACAAGGTAGAGAAATTGTATCTATTTGTAGATGTGGACTTTCTGCTAATAAGCCTTTCTGTGATGGTTCTCACAATGGTCGTTTTGACCACGAGGCTATTGCTTTTGATTTGCCTCCTAAAAAAGTCTAAAATTATTTAATCAAGCTTTTCGCTGATCCTACTGATATCGGCCGAAAGCTTGCTTATTTGTTCCAATTGCTCGGTGATATAAGCAGGTGCTTTGCCTGGTGATAAATGAATGTGCAATTTGTTTTTAGTTGCACCAATAGTTTCTTTATCTACTTTTTCTACCGCTTCTTCTAGGTATAATCTACTTTTCCTAATTAATTTTAATTGTGTGCTGTCTATTGGACTTTGGTCTTCCCTAAAATAGAGGGACAAATTAGCCAAATAGGAAGATAAAATATGGTTTAGCACTACAAATTTTAGCACCTCGTCTATGTTTTTTTGCTGCTTTTTAGGCTCGTTTAATAAACGCTGAAATGCTGCTGCCACGTTTGCACTGTTTACATAAACAAGTTTACGGGCCAGCTTATATTCGGTATCTGATATGGGTGTTAAAGATTTTCTTAAAACTATATGTTCTAGGTAGTTTAAATTTGCTTTTAAAATAGCGGTAAGGTTATTTTTAAACTGTAAAGACTCCCAGCTAGGCAATATTAGATAGCTAAATGCAAATGCCAAGGCAGACCCTATCAATGTATCCAAAACCCGCTCGCTTGCTAACGTAGTCGTATTATTTGTTGCATTTATAAAACTGAAAAGAATAAGGATAAAGGGTGTCATGAAGATGACGGCGACAAAGTATTTAATACGCAAAAAACTAAATGTGATGAGCATAAAAAACAATAAGAATATAAATTTTGTAGTTTCGTCTTGTACAAAAGTTAAAATCAACGCTCCTAAAATTCCGCCAATAATAGTTCCAAAAACACGCTCGTAATTGCGCTGTTTGGTATTGCTAAAGCCTGGTTTCATAATTACCAAAATGGTTAACAAAATCCAATAGCTATGGTTACCCAAAGTAAATAGCTTACCTATAAAAAAGCCTAGTAAACACACTATGGCTAAGCGTAAAGAGAAACGAAATACCGCCGATTTGAAGTTTAAATTGTTTTTAAAAGCTTTAAAACTAAAACTTTGGTGACTCACAAACTTAGAAAGCTCTATGTTAGATTTACCAGGTTTAATATCTTTTGTTTCTTTATGGAAGTAATTTATGATTTCTTTAACCTGTTGATAGATGTTACGTAGATTAATTAAAATCCTTTTTAAAATTAAAACATGCTCACCTTCTTTTTCTAATTGATCTATTTGAGCCTTTAGCTGGTCTAAATCTTGAATGGTAACGAAGGTTTTTTTAGGCTTTTCTTGATGAATGAGACAATAACCTATATAATCTACTTCTGATGCTATTAAAGTAACCGTGTGGGCAAAAGTGGAAAGAATATCTTTGTCTTTAAATTTAATTCGTATGCTATCGTAATCATTATTGGTAGCCATGGCTTGCTCAAACAAATCTATGGTATCTACAAAAATCCGAACCATTAACCTCCCAGCCGTAGTAGATTCGTTCATCAGTTTCCTGGTTTTAAATAGTGCTTCTCTAGCATTATCTTGTATCTGTGTGACTTTTACTTGCTGATTAACCAATTCTTTATAAACATCTTCTACCAAAAAATTTGGATTATAAAATTTAGCTCTTAACCTTAAATATTTAGAAACTTCTGTTATGCTTTCGCCGAGTGTTTGCTGAGCGTACCGATATGGACGTAAACTAGAGAATAGAGTGCTTAATAAGAAATACCAAACTCCGCCAGATAAGATTAATAAAGAATGTTGTACAAAGTTTAAATCTATAACAGATTGATGCGGATTGATATTGAGTACCATCACTAATAGGGCTGATGAACCAACTGCTGCCGCTCGATCTCCGTAAACGTTAAACATGGCGAAAACAAAGCACAGTACAAAAATCTCTATCGCTAAAAGTATCTCAAAACCATTAATATAACCTGTAAGTAATGATGTTAGAAATACCAAAACTATACCATAGAGCATCCCATTTTTACGATGCAACCACGGACCCGGAGTATCAGCAATACTGGTACACAAGGCGCCTAAAGAAATGGTAATACCTATAACCAAATAACCAAACTGAAAGAACAGGAGGGAAGGCAGTAAAACGCCCAAGGTAATTTTAACCCCGTCTGAGAAGTATTGCGTGTAAATGAAGTTTTTAAAGTCTACTATTTGCTGAATCATAGTTTTTGTTAACACAAAAATAATTGATTAATTTTTGTTTTCATTAAAAGCTTACCTTTGTAAGTAAAAATAAATTATAAAGTTTTGACAAGTTTTACAGATTTAGGCGTTAATCCACAATATTTAGAAGCCTTAGCCGAAAACGGCATCCATTCACCATCTATTATACAAGAAAAAGCGATTCCGTTTTTAATCACCACTGGGTCAGATTTTATTGGTCAAGCACAAACCGGTACAGGTAAAACTGCTGCCTTTGGCTTACCCATATTGCACCGTGTAAACCCGGAAATTAAGCAAGTGCAAGCATTAATAATTTGCCCCACCAGAGAATTAGCTCAACAAATTGCTAAGCAACTATTTAAATTTACTAAATACAGCGACAGTAAAATATTTACAGAGTCTGTTTACGGCGGCGAAAAGATAGATTTACAAATTAGTAGACTGCGTAGACCCACACAAATTATTGTTTCTACACCAGGCCGACTATTAGATTTACTAGAAAGGAATGCGCTTAATTTAGAAAATGTTAAAACCATTGTTTTGGATGAAGCTGATGAAATGTTGAGCATGGGGTTTAAACCCGATATTGATAAAATCTTAAATTTTACACACAAAACAGCCAATACATGGTTGTTTTCTGCAACTATTCCAGAAAGTTTAAAAGAAATTATTGACGAGTTTTTAGCCGAAGATGCTTTCAAAATTGAAGTTGAAAAAGATGCAGTAATGAATCAAGATATTGCGCACCAATATATGATTTGTGATATTAAAGACAAGGTTAATTTACTAGCTCGATTTTTAAAGGCAAAAGCACAGGAGCGAGGTATTATTTTTTGCAGAACTAAAGCCGCTGCACAAACTTTGGCTAAGCAGTTGCAAAGCAAAAATATTTCTGCAGAAGCTATTCATGGAGATTTAGGTCAACGCGACCGCGACCGAGTGATGCGTTTATTTAAAAGCGATAGACTGCAATTGTTGATTGCTACGGACATTAGTGCCCGAGGAATTGATGTAAGTAATTTGTCATACGTATTGCATTACCAATTGCCAGACCAAATGGAATATTACACTCACCGTAGCGGAAGAACTGCTAGGGCAGGTAAAAAAGGTCTTTCTATGGCATTTGTAGCACCTTCAGAATTAGAAAAAATAGCTGCGATAGAAAAAGAATTACATATTAGCTTTGAGAAATTACAAGATATTTGAGTATGATTTTTTGCTTAATTTGCTTATATTTGCAACATTAGCAGCACAAGACAATCCTCAGTAAAACAGAGAATACAATATTTATCAGGTAAACACCTTTTAAATTTTTCCCTTTTTTCTTGATTAAAACAGCGATCTTCTATTTAATTTTTGCAAAATTTTAATTCAGCGAGGTTTTTTTGAAGTGTATTATTATTGATTAAATTTAAAAACGCCAATGGGTAGATCACAGGAAACCTTTAGTAAAAAGGAGAATGAAAAGAAAAAAGCAAAAAAGAGACAAGAGAAGCAGCAGAAGCGAGATGAACGCAGAGATGTAACAAGCGACGGTAGTCTTGAAAATATGATGGCTTATGTAGATGAGTATGGAAACATTACAGATACACCACCAGATCCAATCAAAAAGAAAAAAGCACTAGAGCAAGATATTAGCTTTATAGAAATTGGTACACCAAAGCAAGAAGAAGAAGATTTAACAATACCTAAGAAAGGTAAAATAGATTTCTTTAACGATGCCAAAGGTTTCGGTTTTATTAAAGAATTGGGTACTCAAGAAAAGTATTTTGTACACGTTAACGGTTTAACCGAAGAAGTTCGCGAAGGCGATCAAGTTTCTTTTGAACTAGAAAAAGGTTTGAAAGGCTTAAATGCTGTTAACGTTAAAAGAATTGCTTAATCTCTAAGAGAATATATATTCCTTTAATATTTTCTTAATATTTTATATGTAGGCTAAAGCACTGTGATATTGTGTTTTAGCCTACATCATTTATAGACATTGTTAATCTTAATTGTTTCGTTTTAAACGTCATTTTTAAATATTTAATAATTGTCTTATAATTAATATTATGTTAAGTAGTATTTAAACTTATATATACTTTTCTCTAAAAATTGAGAATTCTCCTCCTCTTTAGTGTCCAGATTTTAAAAGCAAAAATCATAACATAAGCTATCTATTAAAAATACACTCCAATATTCTTTGGCATAATTCTTATACTTATTATTCATCATATAATTAAAAGTATAAATCTTTATATTGACTTTTCATTAGTCACATTAAATTGAATTTAAAAGAAGGAAAATATGGTAAACATTTCATTAATAGGTTTAGTAATACTATTTATAATGATAGCACTCTATTTTTTCTTCAAAAAAAATGCAAAAGATAAAAAATCTTTAGTTGAAAAACTCAACGAGGAAAACATTACTATAGATCATCATAATCCAGAAAAAGAATAAACATAAAATCTTCAAAATTTTTATTCACCATTATGATTATAAGAATTTTATGAAAGGTATTTTATAATATAGTTCATTTAAGACCGTAATATGTTTAATTAGTCAACCGGTAGACGACATGTAAATGTTTATACTTATTACCCAAATTTCTTAAAAAAAGAGAGGAAATCACAATTCCCTCTCTTTAAATCTTAGAAACCTCCTATCCTATTCACTATCAATATCACTCGTCCTAATTAGTTTTTTATTTAGAAACTCTTCTATACCAAGTGAAGAAAGTTCTCTGCCATAACCACTTTGGTTTGTTCCACCAAAAGGAAGATCGGGCTGTGTACCAGTAGGATGATTAATAAACACCATTCCCGAATTTATTTTCTCGGCTAATTTTTGACCACGTTTTTCATCGGCAGTAAAAATTGATCCCCCAAGCCCAAAACGAGTAGCATTAGCTAAAGCAACAGCCTCATCCTCAGATTTTACGCGGTAAACCGTTGCAACCGGACCAAATAACTCTTCGTGGTAAGCTTCCGCTTTTTCAGGTACATCCGTTAAAATAGTAGGTTGCATAAAATATCCTTCTCTCTCAAATCTTTTTCCACCCGTTAACAATTTCGCACCTGACTTTATCGATTTTTCAATTTGTTCTTCTAAGCATTCTAATGCGCCTTTACTGCTTAATGGACCTAAAGTTGTTTCTTCTTTCATTGGGTCGCCAGGTACCATTTTTTCTAAACTTGCTTTAAATTTTTCTAAAAATTCATCATAAACCTTATCCATCACAATAAACCTTTTAGATGCTGTACAAGCTTGTCCACAATTCTGCATCCTTCCGTAAACAGCCCATTCTACGGTCTTATCCATCTCTGCATCTTCCAAAACAATAAATGGATCACTGCCTCCTAATTCTAGAATAGATTTTTTTAAATTTTTACCTGCGATAGCAGCAACACTTGCCCCTGCTTTTTCACTACCTGTAAGCGAAACTGCTTTTACTATTGGGTTAGCTAATAAATCTTCTATGTTATCTGAATTTATAAATAAATTGGTGTACAGTCCTTCAGGTGCTCCTGCATCTTTATATAGTTTTTCTATCGCTAATGCACATTGCGGCACATTAGATGCATGTTTTAGTATAATACAATTACCAGCCATAATATTTGGCGCTGCAAACCTAGCGACCTGATAGAATGGGTAATTCCAAGGCTCAATACCTAATAAAACACCAATCGGTTCTTTTCTTATAAAGGCCTCTCCTTCGGAGGGATTCAATTTCGTGTCTGCTAAAAAATCAGCCGCATTTTTTGCGTAATACTCATAAATAGAAGCACAAAGTTCTATTTCTCCTTTACTTTCGGCAATACGTTTACCCATTTCAAGGGTAATCAGTGTCGCTAATTCATCAGATCTCTCTCGCATTAAATCTGCAACTTTTTGAATTACCTTTTTACGTTCGTCAAAGGTGGTAAGTCGCCAAGCATCAAAACACGAGTTTGCCTTTTTTAAAATTTCATCTAAAGAACTTTTACTGAATTCGTCGAAAGATTTTAATCGTTTCCCGTTAAAAGGATTTACTGTTTCGTATGCCATAGCTTTTTTATTTAATGTTTACCCTAATTTTTACAATAACAATGCCATGGACTAGCATTTAGTTAATTTTTGTATTATATATATGCTCAAGTATTTGTGTTAAATAACTTATTTCTTATCAGGCAGTTGTTAATTTTTAAGATATTATTGATGATATTTATTGGTACGATTATTAGAACTAAAGTCCAAAACCAATATTTAAAATCATGGCAAAATCTAAAAAAGGATTCTTCGATAAATTCGCAAATAAGATGACTCTGTTTACTGGTAGTTCAGCAGCTTTTATTTCAGCAGTTTCTTTAGTTTTAATTTGGGCAATTTCTGGTCCAATTTTTAAATATTCTGAGACTTGGCAATTGTTTATCAATACAGGTACAACCATTATTACATTTTTAATGGTTTTCTTAATTCAAAAGTCTCAAAACAAAGATGGCAAAGCAATCCAATTAAAATTAAACGAATTAATTGCCGCTATTAATGGTGCTAGTAACAGAATGGTAAATATTGAAGATTTGAATGAAGATGATTTAGATAAACTACATGTTTTTTATAAGAAGTTATCAGAATTAGAGGCGAAACACACAGATTTTGGAGCAACACATTCCATTGATTCTGCAATAGAAAATCATGCAGATAAACATAGTGGAAAAATTAAATCTAAAAAATAAACATAGCAATGAAACAAAAAATAACATTATCAAATGGTAAAATAACCATAATTTTATATTTAAGCTTCGTCTCTTTCTAAACTATTAAAAAGCTCCGACCGCAATAAAAAATTAATATTTATACACATCATTACAAAACAAATTCCAAATTCCTAAACTTATAAGACCAAGTTAAAGAAGGTAAATATTAACTAGAGCACTCATTGTTTAACAAATAATTTATATTTCATTATGCATAAAAAAATACTTTTACTAGGTAGCGGCGAATTAGGTAAAGAACTAGCTATTGCCTTACAGCGTTTAGGGCAAACGATTATCGCTGCAGATAGCTATTCAGGTGCACCCGCTATGCAAGTTGCAGATGATTTTGAAGTGTTAGATATGTTAAACGCAGAGCAGTTAGACGCCATTGTAGCTAAACATCAACCCGATTTAATAGTGCCCGAAATTGAAGCCATTCGTACTGAACGTTTTTACAATTACGAGCAGCAAAATATTCAAGTTGTGCCTAGTGCAAGAGCCGCTAATTTCACCATGAACAGAAAACTGATTCGTGATTTGGCAAGTAAAGAACTAGGTCTGCAGACAGCTAAATATTTTTATGCCACCAATTTTGATCAATTTACCAAAGCCGTAACCAAAATTGGCTTACCCTGTGTAGTAAAACCACTCATGTCTAGCAGCGGAAAAGGACAATCGGTTTTGAAGAAATTAGAGGATGAACAAACTGTTTGGGAATATGCCATTAATAATTCTAGAGGCGATATCAAAGAAGTAATTATAGAAGAATTTATTCCTTTTGAAACCGAGATTACTTTATTAACTGTAACTCAAAAAAACGGACCTACCCTATTTTGTCCTCCAATTGGTCACCGACAAGAACGTGGCGATTACCAAGAAAGCTGGCAACCTGTTGCTATAAGTGACCAAGACTTATCAGACGCCCAAGAAATGGCTCAAAAAGTAACAGCAGCATTAACTGGTGAAGGTATTTGGGGTGTCGAATTTTTTATAACCGACAAAGGAGTCTATTTTTCTGAACTTAGTCCCCGCCCACATGATACCGGAATGGTAACCTTAGCAGGTACACAAAATTTAAGTCAGTTTGATTTACACGCAAGAGCGATTTTGGGTTTACCCATTCTTACCATTTCTTTAGAGAAAGCAGGTGCTAGTGCGGTAGTATTGGCTCATAAAACTGCTGAAAATTTTACCATCAATGGGATTGAAAAAGCATTAACACAAGCGAATACTGACATTCGCATTTTTGGCAAACCAACAATTAGACCCTATCGCAGAATGGGCATTTCCTTAGTTTATGACCATATAGATGCTGATATGGATGCTTTACGTAAAAAAGCTAAAGTAGCAGCAGATTGTATTGAGATTATATAAAGATTTTTATAGCTATTGACTTATTGTAAAGGGAATTCGATTCTAAATTCTGTCCCTTTATTTACCTCGCTTTTTATACTGATGGAACCTCCAATAGTTTCTACCTGTGTTTTTACCATAAATAAACCTATTCCTTTTCCTTCTGCATGATCGGTATGAAAACGCTTATATAATCCAAATACCATGTTGCTTTGTTTTGTAAGATCTATCCCTATTCCATTATCCTTAAAAAGCAAAATGATTTTATTATTTATTAACTGACTTTTCATTTCTATCAGCAAAGGAACATGAATTTGTCTATACTTTAAGCTGTTAGAAATAAGATTATAAAAAATGCTGTATAAATAACTTTTAATAGTTCTCATTTCTGGCACTTCAGAAAAATCAAGCGTAATAGTTGTATTTTCTTTGTTAATTAAAGCATCAATACCTGCATAAATGTCTGATGCAAGGTTTGTGAAGTTTACCAATTCTTTTATTTCGGATACATTATTTTTTGCCTGAAGAATATCATTAAGGTCTTTAATAACTTCATCTAATTTATTTGCTGATATTAAAATCGAATTATTGATATAATCCATTGACTCTGAATCGTTAATATCTTCTTTAAGTAAAGATGTCAAACCAAGAATATTTGCAACAGGCAATCGTAAATTATGTGAAATGATATAGGAAAATTGTTCTAAATTTTTGTTTCTCTGAATGATATCTTCTAAAAGTTTCTCTTCATGAATTTGCATTTTCTTTTGCTCAGTAATATCCGACCTTATTGATAAATACTGGGTAGGTTTACCCTTTTCGTTTAAAAAAGGAACAATAGTAGTATCGACCCAATATATAGTGCCGTCTTTTGCTCTGTTTTTCAATTCACCTCTCCATATCTTCCCATGGGTAATGGTTTTCCATAGATCTTTTATGAATTCTTTTGAATGATAACCCGAACTGATAATTTTATGGTCTTGACCAATTAGTTCGTCAGCAGCGTATTTTGAAATTTTACAAAAGTTTTCATTAACGTGATTAATAATCCCTTTTTGATCTGTAATAGCTATGATAGAAGATTGGTCTAAAGCATATTTAAAATCTGAAAGTGCTTTATTAGCAATAGTTAATTGATTGGCTCTATTATTTTCGAAAATAGTTTCCTTGTTAGCGATAATTAATTCGTCAGCTATTTTTTTCTTCTTATTAAATTGAATGATAATTTGCTTATCAGCAATAATTAATTCGTCTGCTCTATTTTTCTTTTCTTCATTTTGAAAAGCAAGTTCTTTATTGGCAATAATTAATTCATCGGCTCTATTTTTCTTCTCTGATGTCTGGAAAGCAAGTTCTTTATTGGCAATAATTAATTCATCTGCTCTATTTTTCTTCTCCGATGTCTGGAAAGCAAGTTCTTTATTCGCTATAATTAATTCATCTACTCTATTTTTCTTCTCTTTAGTTTGGAAAGCAAGTTCTTTATTTGCTATAATTAATTCATCTGCTCTATTTTTCTTCTCTTTAGTTTGGAAAGCAAGTTCTTTATTGGCAATAATTAATTCATCGGCTCTATTTTTCTTCTCTAAGGTTTGGAAAGCAAGTTCCTTATCAGCAATAATTAATTCGTCTGCTCTATTTTTCTTTTCTTCATTTTGGAAAGCAAGTTCCTTGTCAGCAATAATTAATTCATCTGCTCTATCTTTCTTTTCTTCATTTTGAAAATCAAGTTCTTTATTGGCAATAATTAATTCATCTGCTCTATTTTTCTTTTCTTCAGTTTGGAAAGCAAGTTCTTGATTTGCTATAATTAATTCATCTGCTCTATTTTTCTTTTCTGAGGTCTGGAAAGCAAGTTCTTGATTGGCAATAATTAATTCATCTGCTCTATTTTTCTTTTCTTCGGTTTGGAAAGCAAGTTCTTGATCAGCAATAATTAATTCATCTGCTCTATCTTTCTTTTCTTCGGTTTGGAAAGCAAGTTCTTGATCAGCAATAATTAATTCATCTGCTCTATTTTTCTTCTCTTCGGTTTGGAAAGCAAGTTCTTTATTGGCGATAATTAATTCATCTGCTCTATTTTTCTTCTCTTCAGTTTGGAAAGCAAGTTCTTTATTGGCGATAATTAATTCATCTGCTCTATTCTTCTTCTCTTCGGTTTGGAAAGCAAGTTCTTTATTGGCGATAATTAATTCATCTGCTCTATTTTTCTTCTCTTCAGTTTGGAAAGCAAGTTCTTTATTGGCGATAATTAATTCATCTGCTCTATTCTTCTTCTCTTCAGTTTGGAAAGCAAGTTCTTTATTGGCAATAATTAATTCATCTGCTCTATTTTTCTTCTCTTCGGTTTGGAAAGCAAGTTCTTTGTTAGCGATAATTAATTCATCAGCTATTTTTTTCTTCTCTTGAGTTTGGAAATCAAGTTCTTTGTTAGCATCAATCGAATAATTGGCTTCAGATTTTTGTTTTACAATACGAGTAATGTCTCTTGATTGACAAGCTATAGCAATAATCTTATTGTGGTCTCCGGTTATAGGTTCAAAAGTGATTTGGCTATATTGTATTTCATTGGTTTTTAGATGAGCGTAATGTTCTTCTATTTCAAAACATTCTCCAGCTATTGCTCTATTATAACAAGCTTTCCATTTTTGAATAGCTTCCTCATCAAAACCTTCGAATACAGATTTGTTTAGTTTATTTTCTGCTCCAGTAATTTCTATAGATCGTTTTAGGTAAGATTTGTTGGCATAAATCAGGTTAAAGTCAAGGTCAATCATCCAAATGACATCTTTGCTTTGATCTATTAAAAGATTTGATAATTTGTTCTCCATCAAGTTAGATTTGTTGCATTTATATCTACGTTTAAATTACCGAATTCAATTTAATAAATATCCTTGAATATTAAATGATTTATATTATTAATGAGAGGAAATGTAAAATTTAAGTAAGTTGAAAAACTTTTTAATTAAAAGAAACTATTTGATTATGGTAACCTGAACGACGAAATAAATAAATATTTCTACCAAAAAAGGGTTAGTTTACTTTCCGATACAAAACTTAGAGAAAATATTATCCAACAAATCATCTGTAGTTACAGTACCTACAATCTCGCCTAGGTAATGCAAAGCTTGTTTGATGTCTAAGGCTAAAAAATCTGAGGTGATGGGATTGTCTATTCCGTAAAGCACCCGGTTTAGCGCTTCTTCTGTTTTTTGGAGTGCTTCCAAATGGCGAATGTTACTCACAATTACCTCATTGGTGTTGAGGGCGTTTAAATTCACAGCAGTTAATAAAGCGTTTTCTAGGGTATCTAAGCCTTGCTTTTCTTTAGCCGAGATTTGAATAATCTCTTGTGTTGCATGTTCTAAAGGATGAATATCTGCTTTGTTAGATACAATAAGTAAGCTACTATTATTTTGCTGAGTGACTTCTTCAATATCAGTAATGATGGTGGCTAATTCGGCTGGATTAGTTTCAGAAGGATCAAAAAGGTACATCACCACGGCAGAAGTCTTAATCTTCTCGAAGGTTCGCTCCACTCCTTTTGCCTCAATAATATCTTGTGTTTCGCGAATACCCGCGGTATCTATAAACCTAAAATTAATTCCTTGGATGTTGATTTCGTCTTCTATGGTATCTCTAGTTGTACCTGCAATTTCTGAAACTATCGCTCGCTCTTCGTTTAATAACGCATTTAGCAACGTAGATTTTCCCACATTAGGTTTACCCGCAATTACCACAGGCACACCATTTTTAATCACGTTACCTAAATCAAAAGATCTGATCAAATGTGAGATATTAGAATGCAGCAATAATATTAATCTTCGTAAATCATCTCGGTTAGCAAATTCTACATCCTCTTCGCCAAAATCTAGTTCCAGCTCTATCATAGATGCAAAGTGAATCAATTGCTCTCTTAACCCTTTTAGTTCGTTAGAGAAACCACCTCGCATTTGCGACATCGCCAATTGATGAGACGATTTAGAGTTGGATGCAATTAAATCGGCAACAGCTTCTGCCTGAGATAAATCTAAGCCTCCATTCAAAAAAGCTCTTAAAGTGTATTCACCAGGTTTTGCTAGTCTGGCTCCTTTATTAATCAGCAATTTAATAATGGAATCTATAATATATTTAGAACCGTGGCAGCTAATTTCTACCACGTTTTCTTTTGTGTAAGACTTTGGAGCAATAAAAAGAGAAACCAAAACCTCGTCTACTATTTTTCCTCCATCTCTAATGGTTCCAAAATGAATGGTATGTGTGTTTTGCTGTTCTAAATTTTTTCCCTTAAAAACCGAATTTATAATGATAATTGCCTTCGGACCAGAAAGACGAATAACACCAATAGCTCCTATTCCGTTTGGAGTAGCTAAAGCAACTATGGTATCTTCTTGGTGGGACATGTTTTTAAAGTTTTAGTTATTAAGGTGTGGGTTATAAATAATAAGTATTAGGTTTCAGTTAGTCGTTTAATCAATTTTTGAATTAAATCTAATGAACTCATTTAAACAATTAGCAGTTACTAATGAACCAATGACTAAATAAAAACTAATACCTAAAAAACTAATTAAATCTCTCTATTCATATCCCAAGCCTCTAAATAATCAGCTACTTTACGTACAAACATGCCTCCTAAAGAACCATCAACTACACGGTGGTCATAAGAAAGCGAAAGATACATCATGTGTCTGATGGCTATTACATCGCCATACTCCGTTTCTAAAACGGCTGGCTTCTTTTTGATAGCGCCTACGGCTAAAATGGCAACCTGTGGCTGATTGATAATAGGTGTTCCCATTACGTTGCCAAAAGTACCTACGTTAGTTAAAGTGAAAGTTCCACCCTGCACTTCATCAGGCTGTAACTTGTTGTTTCTAGATCGGTTAGCTAAATCATTTACAGCTTTAGTTAAACCAACCAAATTAAGCTGATCGGCGTTTTTAATTACCGGAACAATTAAGTTTCCACTGGGTAAAGCTGCTGCCATACCAATGTTAATGTCTTTTTTCTTAATAATTTGAGTGCCTTTTACCTGTATGTTAATCATTGGTAAATCTTTTATGGCTTTGGCTACTGCTTCAATAAATATTGGAGTAAAAGTAATTTTTTCTCCTTCGCGTTTCTCAAAAGAACTTTTTACTTTATTTCTCCAAAGAACCATATTGGTAACATCGGCCTCAACAAAAGAAGTCACATGTGCGCTCGTATGCTTGCTGTTCACCATGTGGTCGGCAATCAGTTTACGCATTCTGTCCATTTCTATAATTTCATCTCCACCGCTAGCGTAAACTGGTGCGGCTTTAGAAGAAGGTTGTGGAACACTAGCCTTTAACTCTTGTTTAATTGGTGGAGTTTCTTTTTTATCTTCTACTATTTCTTTTTTATCTTCTACTATTTCTTTTTTAACTTCAACAAATTCTTTTACAGGTTCTTGCGTACCATTACTTACACCTTTACTATCGTTAATATAATTTAGTAAATCGTCTTTAGTTACACGTCCGTCTGCTCCAGATCCTTTTATTTGATCCAAATCGGTAAGGCTAATACCTTCCTCTTGAGCAATGCTTTTTACAAGCGGAGAGTAAAACCTGTCCGATGCTGCAAAGTCTTTCGCCTCTGTTTTGGGCGCAACTTCTGGCACATATGGAACTTCAATTTTTTCTTCTTCAACAACTGGTTCTTCTGCTGCAGCTGATGGTTTTTCAGCTACTTTATCGTCTCCAGCTATTTCTATAATTGCAATTACATCACCTACTTGCGCAACTTCATCCTCTGCAAAACGTTGCTCTACCAATTTCCCCTCCACTGGCGATGGCACTTCGCTATCTACCTTATCTGTAGCAATTTCCAAAACAGAATCGTCTATATCTATTTTATCGCCAACATTTTTTTGCCACTTAATAACGGTCGCCTCAGCAACACTCTCCCCCATTTTTGGTAATAAAAGTTCGTATAAAGCCATGTATTTTAGTTTATAATTTGTACAAAATTAATAATATATCCCTTTTTTAGGGTAATTATAATAATTATTTGGGCGTTACCTCCGCAAAAAAAGTGCGGCGGTCATGCTGTTACAGGGTACGCTTCGCTCCCGCCCTACGGGCTAATTTTTTATCAAAAATTACCTTTTACATCACTAACGCAAACTCGCTTCACAACAAAACGAACTTTATTTGATGGTTACATTTTTCTTTAACAATCTAAACAACAAGTTTAAAGCAGCCATTACCGTCCTTTCTATATTTTGAGCTCTTTTATTGCCAAAACTGAACTTTTTACTAACGGTTTCATTGCGGTTAGCTACTGCTATCCAAATGGTACCTACCGGTTTTTCTACGCTTCCACCATCTGGACCAGTAATTCCACTTACAGCAACACTATAATCGCTATTAAAGTTTTGCAATGCTCCATTTGCCATTTCTTTAACCGTTTCTTCACTTACGGCTCCAAATTGTGTTAAGGTATCGCTTTTCACATCTAATAATTTAATTTTTAATGCATTAGAATAAACTACTCCACCACCTAAAAACACTGCCGAGCAGCCAGGATGTTGCGTGATCATAGACGAAATTGCTCCTCCAGTACAGCTTTCTGCAACACTTAAAGTCAGATTATTGGCTTTCATTACATTTAAAATCACCTGCTCCATCGGAATATCTTCCTTTGCCACCACATGATTAGGGATTTTAGCTAAAATCTCTTCTATGTATTTGTTTATTTCTGCTTTAGTATGGTCATCAGCGAAAGCGATACTACTTACTCTTAACCTTACTGTACCCAATCTAGGTAAATAAGCAAGCTTAATATGTGCAGGTAATTTGTCTTCAATATCTTTAATAGTTTCTGCTAAAAAAGATTCTCCAACGCCAGCAGTCAAAATTGTTTGATGATAGACCGAAGGCAGATTATAGGTGTCTTTAATCAGCGGAATTACCTCAGTTGTCATTAAATTCATCATCTCGTAAGGAACGCCGGGCAAAGAGACAAATATCTTTTTTCCTTTTCTAAACAGCATACAAGGCGCTGTTCCTTGTTCGTTCAATAAGACCTCGCAATTATCAGGCACATAAGCTTGCTGAATATTTACCTCTAACATGGGCGCTTTGTATCTCGCAAAAATTTGTTCAACCACTTTTAAGGTAGGCTGATGTAAAACCATTTCTTTACTTCCAAAATAAAGCGCCATGGTTTTCTTGGTAATGTCGTCTTTGGTTGGACCTAAACCGCCAGTAATCAAAATAATATCTGCTCTTTCTTCGGCTTCGGCAAAAGCCTTTAAAATATGGGCTGCATCATCAGAAACGGAAGTAATTTGTTTTACATTAATGCCAATTTGGTTTAATTGACTGGCCATCCAAGCGGAATTGGTATCTATAATTTGACCAATTAAAATCTCATCGCCAATGGTAATTAGTTCTGCTAACATATTTAGTTATAAATTTCTCTACGCTTAGAAAGTTTTAAATCTTGTAAAATTGCTGATTTTACTCTTAAATCTACGCTGTAACTTTGGAATAAACCAAAAGGTCGCCAAGACATAGATAAGTCCCAACAATGTAAATCTCTATAAATAGAAAATTGGGTGGAGCTTATTTTTTTAGATAAAAAATCGTAACCAGTAGTAAACTGAACTTTCCATTTTGGGGTTAAGCTAAAATCGCCATTAGCATTAAAAGTTTGCACCACCGCTTTGGCTAAGCCATTATTAGAAAAGTTGAAATTGTAATAGAAACTTAAATTCCACGGAATACTAAAATCTACAAAAGCATTGCTATTATTACTAATTTGTCTAAGTTGTTCTGCTTGTTCTGGATTTACCCTATTAAATAAGTCTGTATTACCTGTAGGCGGATTATTACTTCTGTTGTTTTTACCTAAAGTGGTGGAGTTTAGACTGTAATCAAAAGAGAAGTTAAAATTGGTTAACCTTGGTAATTTGCCATCTTCAAAGGTATATTTATTAATAGTCCGCACTTCCTGCTGGATGCCGTTTTGTGAAATAAGTATTTGGTATGGATCTAAAGTTCCAGAAAAGTTAATCCCTAATTTTTCGGTAAAAAAAGTTCTTCCACTAAAACCAATTTGCGAAAGCTGTAAACTATCTGCTGCAATATTGTAAGAACCATTAAAAGTTAAACCTTGCAAAATTGGAATTTTCTTAATACCGCTATTGGTTGTGTCTTTGGTGCTTTTAACCTTTAGCTCTATGTTATTTTCTAATCCAAAATTAATTAGCGCACTTTTACCAACACCTGGCGAACCATATAAACCACCTTCAAATAAAGAATAAGCTTGTTTACGGCCAGATTGATCTACTTGTACGCTATCATAATAGCCAAAACTAGGTTTACCAAAATCTGGACGGAAAGAAAAACCAAAATTTGGTGTTAAAACATGTCTAACGGCCACAACTTTTCCTTTTTTAAAGTTTACTTGTCCATATATTTTAGTAGATAAACTGCCTCCCACATTATAGTCTGCTGCTCTATTAAATCCAGGAATAGTATCAATTCTGCTGGTGTTAGTAGTGCCTAATGGCGAAGGTACTGCAATATAATTTTTTCTAATACTTTGAAAATACCAGCGTTCTGTATAGTTAAAACTTTGGCTAAACTGAAAATATTTTAAAATACGAGAAGATAAAGTTATTGGGATATTATGTTGTGCTCCAGATTGTATTTGTCTTAAGGTTTCTGGTCTAAAAAGCAAGGTATCTTGTGTATTAATTTGATTGTTGGCTTGTAAACTATAACCTACTGCAAGTCTTTGATACCATTTTTGTTCGCCAGCCCTATCTTTAGAATCGAAAGGGTTTAGCGTGGTCATACTAAAGTTTAAAGCAGGTAAACCAATATTTACAGCACCAGAAGTTAAGTTTTGACTATGATTTAAAGCTGATGAAAAGTTGAAAGGCGAGTTTGCCCAGTTTTTACTGTATGATATACTAGAACCTATTTGGTTTTGTATCACTTGCTGAAAATTAGCTCCGGGAACGTTTCTAAATGCTCCGCTTGTACTTGCATTAACAGATGCACTAAAATTGGAGCCAGGGTGTGCATTTGGGTTTTGACTGTGCGACCAATTTATTCTAAAATCTTTAGTAGGGTTTTCAAACTCTGGCGTACCTTCTACCCCAAATTTTCTAGATGAATAACTGAAAAACAAATTACCGCTGTACTTATAACGTTTAGTATATCTACTGGCAATGCTTGTTTCGTAAGAACCTTTAGAATATACACCAGCTTTTAGGGTCATATCCCAATAATCGTTTAAACCTATGTAGTAGCCAAAATCTCTTAAAAAGAAACCCAAAGTTTGGTCTTCTCCTACTTGTGGTAATAATATGCCAGATGCTCTCTTATTTGGCTTAGGGAAAAAGCCAAAAGGAACTACAAAAGGGACTGGCACACCTTCTATAAACATATAAGCTGGACCAGTTACAATCTGATTTTCCGTAGCTATACCTTTAGTAATAACAATACCAAAATGTTGATGTGGCGACGGTAAATTACAGGTAGAATAAACTACATTTTTAAGGTGAATTTCATTATTAGCTTGCTTTTTTGTTACTCCACCTGTAATGAATCCACCTTCTTGTTCGGTATAAACTTGAAAAAGGCGACCTTTAGATGTTTTGAAATTGTAAAAAACAGAATCTGCAGTTAAGGTACCTTGTTCTGGGTCTTTAAATATGGGTAAACCAGAAAAGCGGCCTAACGAATCTGTAATTCCTTTTGCGAAGATGGTATTACTTTTATAATCTACTTTGATAAAACCAGCATCAACCTCTTTTTCGCCATAGGTAATTCTTGCGTTACCATATAAATACAAAGCATTGTTTCCTCTATCGTAAAAAGAAGAGTCGGATGCAACAGCATTAATGACCTCATTTATTTGTCCTCTTTTAGAATTTTTCTTTAAAGTATCCGTTTTTATTACCTTAACCGTATCTCTAAAAGAGGATTCTTTTATTGTGTCTTGCTGATAAAACGCACTAGATTTAAAACTAATGTGTATAAATAGTAAGAGACTAGTAAAAAATATATAGGTAAATTTCAAAATCAAATAAAAATAATATTATTGCACACAAGGTTACCAAAAAACGTCCAAAATTAATGAAAATTACAACATTCAAAAGGTTTATTAGCTGTTTAATATTAACAAGTTTTACTTTGTTGCTATTTAGTGCTTACAAAACTACAGGTGATGACATGAAATTATCCACAGCAAGCAAGGTTAAAACGATAGTTATAGATGCTGGACATGGTGGCGAAGACGGAGCAACACATGGTTCAATTTCTAAAGAGAAAGATGTGGCCTTACAGGTTGCCTTAAAATTGGGAAAAGCCATCGAGGACGCTTTACCAGATGTTAAGGTTGTCTATACAAGAAAAACAGATGTTTTTGTTAAACTATACGAACGTATTAAGATAGCTAATAAGGAAAAAGCAGATTTATTTATTTCTATTCATTGCAATTCTATGCCTAATATTAGGCAGCGTTACGTGGTAAAAGGAAAAGCTTATTATAGAAGCATCCCTAACCCAGTGCCCAAAGGAACAGAAACTTTTGTATCTGGATTTGGTAGGTTATCAGAGCAAGATGCCGCCGTAAGAGAAAATGCATCTATTCTTTTAGAGAAAGATTATAAAGATAATTACGAGGGTTTTGATCCTAATGACCCCGAGAGTTACATTATTTTTTCTTTAATGAAGAACGCTTTTAGAGATCAAAGCATAAAGTTGGCATCATTAGTGCAAGACGAATATGTAAAAAGTGGTCGCGTAAATAGAGGTGTACAAGAAAAAAGTTTGGCTGTTTTGGCTAAAGCAGGTATGCCTGCCATATTAACTGAAATAGGTTTTATTAGTAATCCAGATGAAGAACGTTACATTAATTCTGATGATGGTCAAGCAGAAATAGTAAAAAACATCCTTAACGCTATCATTACCTACAAAAAACAAATAGAAATTTAAAAAGAATAAATTCGTAATTATTATACTTAGTCATTAAAAGCATTACATGAAAAGAATATCAAACGAAACCAAAGTCGGGATTTTGGCAGTAATTACTATTGCTATTTTAATTGTAGGTTATAACTTTTTAAAAGGCAATGATATCTTTTCTAGCGAAAATGAATTTTATGCTAAATATGAGAAAATTGACGGCTTAGCAATATCCAAGCCTGTGTTAGTTAACGGTTATCAAATTGGTAGAGTTTCTGAATTGACATTATTAGAAAACGGACAAATTTTGGTTCAATTTAAGGTCAACCCTAAATATCAAATTCCTAAAAATACCGTTGCTCGTTTAGAAAGCACTGATTTATTGGGAAGTAAAGCAGTAATTTTTGATTTAGGTAATAGCTTAAATTATGCATTTGATGGAGACACTTTAAATGCCAATGTACAAGCTAACTTAATGGAACAAGTAGAACCTGTACAAAAAAAGGCTCAAGCTATAGTTGCTAAATTAGATTCGGTTTTATCTTCAGTTAATTTAATTTTAAATCCAGATTTTCAAAGAAATATCAATAGAAGTTTTACCAGTATTGCTAGAACTTTAGAAACTTTAGAATCTACTTCTAAAACTGTAGATGGCGCTGTTGGAATACAAGCCAGAAGAATTGATGTTATTTTAGCTAATGCAGAGTCTATTTCTAATAATTTGAAAGGTAATAACGAAAAGATTAATCAAATGGTTAATAACTTTGGAAGTTTCTCTAAGCAAATGTCTCAAACAAATATTAAAGAGACTGTAGAAAATGCAAATAAAGCCGTGGCGGAATTACAAGCAGCAGTAAATAAAATAAATAATGGAACTGGCTCTATTGCCTTATTGTTAAACGATGAAAAGTTATACAACAACCTTACAAAATCTGCCGAAAATTTAGATAAATTAATGGTTGATGTAAAAGCAAATCCTAAAAGGTATGTGAGTTTCTCTGTTTTTGGAGGAAGGAAAGATTAGTTTTCTTTAAAAAATTAGTAATGTGAAGAGAGTTTTGATGGCTCTCTTTTTTTATGCAATTTTATTTAAAACAGAGGGTAAAGAGCTTAATTGAAATTAAAATAACTTCTTAAATCATTATTATCTATAAAATAACCACCTACTCAAGTTTAGTGTTAATGGTTATGTCAAATGAATTATTCCTTGGAAGGATTTGTTAAAGTAAATAACCTTAATACTCTTTTAAATTTTAGAGGAAAGATTCCATCGGCGTCAAATATTTATAAAAACATCATCAATTTAATTTTTTTCACCCCTCGGGATCCTTCTTTATCAATAACAGTGTTTTATAAATGTTGATTTGATAAAAAAAAAGTAAAATAAACAAAACACCTAAACCCGTTTTATAATCCTTAAACGGTGCGTGTATTTGTTTTGCTCTACAGAAAATATTCCCTGATTATCTATTCTTTCAATCTTAACTTTTCCTGATGCATGTATAATTTGGCTATTGTTCAGCATAATTCCTACATGAGTAATTTTACCTTCTTCGTTATCAAAAAAGGCTAAATCCCCAGCTTTGGCTTCAATTAAAAAATCAACAGTTTTACCAAATTCGGCTTGTTGCCAAGCATCTCTAGGGATAGCAAAGCCCAACATTTTAAATACAATTTGAGAAAAACCCGAGCAGTCTATCCCAAAATGAGTTCGGCCTCCCCAAAAATAAGGAACGTTCAAAAATTTCTTAGCAGTTTCTTGCACATCGGTTTCAAAATCTTCTTGATTAGGCACAAAAACATTGCTAGAAGTTACTTGGTAGTGCTCATGCCCTATTTTAAATTTCCCCTCGCTAAATAAAGGTAATGTCGAACCAGCCGTTAGGTGAAGTTGTTCTTTTAAATTACCTTTTAAAACTAAGCAAGAGGCTTCTGATGTTAAAAATTGCTGACTAGTTTTTAGTTGATGCGCATATAAATCATCAATAAGAGTAATTTGCTTTTCCTCTACCCAGCCTTCATAATTATCTAAATCGGTTTTTATTTGATACCAATTTTCTGATTGATTTAAAATTGTGAAAGTTTCGCCAAATAAGATTTGAGAAATCATTTCCGAAGAATGTTTTGCTTCTAATCTTACTGGGATTACTGAAAGTGTACAAATACCTAAAGAATTTTCCATGAATTTACGAGATGGTCTGAATTTTGTGTAAATTAATATAAATCAATTAAAACATAGATATTATGAACACATTTGAGAGAATTTTAATAGCAGTAGACGATTCCAAATATTCTTATGGCGCAGCAAAGTATGGCTTTGATTTAGCTCATAAACTAAAAGCTACTATTGCACTTGTTCACATTAATCAAATTCCAATGGTAATGAATGTTACTGGTGATCCTATTTTAGGCGATTCTGGAATGATTTTACCAAACCTATTAGACATACAAAATGATGCAGCGGAGAAATTGGTTAAAGATATTATAGCGCAATATGGAGAGGGTTTAGAAGTAAATCAATTTATTTTAACTGGCGATGTAAGAAATGAAATTATTGAGGTAGCTAAATCATTTAATGCTTCCATGATTATTATGGGAACACATGGCCGTAAAGGCTTTGATCATTTTATATCTGGCTCTGTAGCAGAAGATGTAATTAAATTAGCCAAATGCCCTGTTTTAATTGTTCCAAACAAAAAAGATTAGTAAAATATCAATTGTATTAAATCCTTTTTAAGCCTACTTTTGCCTGCTATAGATGAAGGTAAAAGTAGACGATCTTAATGGGTTTAAAACAACAGTTTTACATTATGCAAATCAGTTTGATGTTTGTTGCGTTTTAGATTCTAACCAATATGAAGACAAATATTCAAAATTCGAGTTTTTAGCTGCTTTTGGCGTTAAAGATCAACTAGAAATCAATTCTACAGAAAATGCCTTTGAAAGCTTAAAAAGCTTTAAAGCTAAACATCCCGATTGGCTGCTTGGCGGAATTTCTTACGATTTAAAAAACGAAACTGAAAATTTAGAATCAAAAAATTCTGATGAAATAGAATTACCTGATCTATTTTTCTTTGCGCCCTTGCATACCATTATCATTAAAAACAATGAAGTTGAAATTATTAGCGATAAAGCAGAAGAAATCTATCAAGAAATAAGCATAAACATTCCTCAAACATCAAAATTAAATCTGCAAAATACGGAGATCAAAAGTAGATTTAACAAACAAGAGTATATCAATACCATTCAGTTAATTAAGAATGAAATTGCCTTGGGTAATATTTACGAGAGCAATTTTTGTATCGAGTTTTATGCAGAAAAATACAACATCAACCCTATACAAATCTATCATCAATTAAACCAGAAATCATTAGTTCCTTTTGCTAATTATTTTAAATGGCATCATCAATACATTATTTCTGCTACTCCAGAAAGGTTTTTAGCGAAAAGAGGTCAGCAATTGATCTCTCAACCTATTAAAGGCACAGCTAGGAGAAGTAGCGATTTAGAAGAAGACGATAGATTAAAAAAAGATTTGTTTGAGGATCCAAAAGAAAGACAAGAAAACGTCATGATTGTAGATTTGGTAAGAAACGATTTAACAAAATCTGCAAAAAAAGGAACCGTTAAAGTAGAAGAATTATACGGTATTTATACTTTTGAACATGTTCATCAAATGATTTCTACCGTTGTATGCGAACAAGACGAATCGGTAAGCGATATAGATGCCATTAGCAATACTTTTCCTATGGGAAGTATGACTGGCGCACCTAAAGTTAAAGCAATGGAGTTGATGGAGCATTTTGAACGAACTAAAAGAGGCTTATATTCTGGCTCTATTGGATATTTTGCTCCTGACGGCGATTTTGACTTCAATGTAATTATCAGAACAATACTATTTAATCAAAAGAAACAATATTTATCTTTTCAGGTAGGCAGTGCAATTACTTTCTATGCCGACGCCGAAAAAGAATATGAAGAATGCTTTTTAAAAGCTAAAGGGATTTTTGAAGTTTTAGGTCAAAAAAAAGACGATTAAAAATAAATTAATCGTCTATTAAAAATCTTTGAAATAATTATCTCTTATAATATTGTCTTGCTTCTGGCAAATACTTTTTAATATCATTGATACGTGTAGCATCACTAGGGTGAGTGCTCATCCACTCTGGTGGAGCCTGACCGCCACTTTTGGCCGCCATTCTAGTCCAAAAATCTACCGCCGCATCTGGATTATATCCTGCCATAGCCATAAAAGTTATACCTAATCTATCTGCTTCAGATTCTTGCTTTCTAGAGTTAGGCAATAAAGCACCTGCTTGTGCACCAATTCCAAAAACTTGATTAAAAACACCCATTCCAGCTTCAGATTTAGTCACAACACCACCAATAACAGCTCCCAATCCTTGAGCAATCATGGCGTTAGAATAACGTTCGTTAGAATGTTTTGCAATAGCATGAGCAATTTCGTGTCCCATTACAGTGGCTAGACCAGCATCGTTTAAAGTGATAGGTAAAATACCTGTATAAACAGCCACTTTTCCACCTGGCATACACCAAGCATTTACTTCGTTGTTTTGTATTAAATTAAATTCCCAATCAAAACCTTCAATACTTGCGCTTAAACCTTGCTGACTCATGAAACGGGTTACTGCACTTTTAATGTTATTTCCAACTTCTTTAACTTTTCTACTTTGGGCAGAGTTATTTACAACCTGAATTTTAGGGTCTGATAAAAATTGACGGTAACTTTGCGCAGCCATTTGCTGCATTTCGTTATCACTTACTAAGTTAGCTTGTCTTCTTCCTGTTAAAGGAACGGTAGAGCATGCAGTTAAAACAGCAATGAGAATAGCTGTTAGCATTAAGTTTATTCTTTTCATGTTTAAAAAATCTAATGATTTGTTTTCTTTTTAAACAGATTCACTTTAGATTCTTTTCCCCGTAATAAACGCTCTATATTTTTTTGATGAGTAACCAATATCAATATACAAATGCACATCCCATAGATTACAATAGCTTTTACAGATACCTGGTAAATAAAAATTACGCTTAAAGTAAAGGTAAAACCTGCCGAAATACTACTTAATGATACATATTTTGTAAGCAAGAGCACAATCACAAATACAAGAACACATAGCAAAGCTGCTGGCAAGTGAACTGCTAAAATCATACCAAACAAAGTAGCAATACCTTTACCTCCTCTAAAGCCTGCAAAAATCGGAAACAAGTGTCCCATTACAGCTACAATACCCAAGGCCAATTGGTAATTTACATATTGAATGGAATGCTCTGGACCAGTTACAGATAAACCAATAAAAAAAGCCAAATTGGTTGCCGTCCAGCCTTTAAAAATATCTATAAGCATCACAGGGATACCTGCTTTTTTTCCTAAAACTCTAAAAGTATTGGTTGCGCCAGCGTTTCCGCTACCGTATTCTCTAACATCTATACCATAAAAAGCTTGTCCTATCCAAACCGCAGTAGGAATAGAGCCATATAGGTAAGCCACAATTAAAGCTCCAATGGAGTAGATTGAGATCATTAAAACTAAAATTTGTTAAAATTCTTGTCCAAAATAATAAATTAAATAACAGCTTTTAAGCTCATGTCTAAACTTTTTACAGAATGCGTTAAAGCTCCCATAGAAATAAAGTTTACCCCACATGTTGCATAGTCTATTGCATTTTCTGGTGTAATCCCTCCCGATGCCTCTGTAGGTATCCTTTCGTCGATTAATTTAACCGCCTTTTTTAAATCATCAAAAGAAAAATTATCTAGTAAAACTCGGTCTACTTTTGTACCTGCTAAAAGTTCTTCTAACTCTTTAAAATTTCTAACTTCTACAACTACGGGTATTTTAAGGTTTTTTTCTTTTAAATATTTATAAGCAGCTTCTACAGCATTTTTAATACCACCAGCAAAATCTACATGGTTATCTTTAATCAATATCATGTCGTACAAGCCAAATCTATGGTTTACACCGCCACCAATTTTAACTGCTTCTTTTTCTAAAAACCTTAGATTAGGCGTTGTTTTGCGGGTATCTAACACCTTAGTGTGAGTTCCTTCTAAACTTACTACAATATTAGAAGTTGTGGTAGCAATGCCGCTCATCCGTTGCATGGTATTTAAAACCAAACGTTCTGCTTTTAAAATAGATTGCTGATTGCCAGAAACATAAAGTGCAATATCGCCAACATTTACTTTTTGGCCGTCTTTAATTAAAACCTCTACCGTTAAAGAATTATCAAAAGCATTAAAAATAGCTAGAGCCACATCAACGCCAGCGATAACACCATTTTCTTTGATTAATAATTTTGCTCTACCAACAGCATGAGCAGGAATGGTAGCCAAAGAAGTATGGTCTCCAGTACCGATATCTTCTAAAATGGCATCTTCTATAAATTTTTTTAAAAGTGACTGATCCAAATCAAATAGCTTGTAATTCTCAAAAATATAAAATTTAAGACGTGATTGGCTTTTAATTTCCTCTCATCTTATTAGCAAACATATAAAGTTCTTATTAAAGTACTCTAATTTTTTATACAATAATTGCTGATGACTTGACATTAAATGAATTATATAATTTGTTGAAAATTATTACAATTGATAATCTAAATGGATTAACTTTTTTAAATTGTAATGATATAGGTGTTCCGATAGCGATCGGAATAACACAGCATTCGCTATATCTTTCTTCCCTCCAAAAAGGGAATAAAGCCTGCCCGGAAAACAGGTGGGGATGTCGCTTCTCCGAAGGAGTTCTTAGAACCTTTGGACTATCGTTATCGCACTTGCAAACCTAAAAACCATTTACAATCAATTCAATTATTTTTTATTGATTATTCCTTTTCAAATCATTGGGAGAAGAAAATATGTTGCAATTACAAATTTCCGGTTTTACAATATAGGCTGCGTTAAGGATAGCAGTGGCATCTTTTTTTTGCATTTACCACAATGCAATTGGCAAAAAAAAATATAACGGAAAGCCTGTTAAAACGCCCAAATTATTTTTCCATTTTTAACGAATATTGTCTTTTTCGAGATTTATCATAAGCCTAATGCTATAAGTTTTATATTTGCTAAGTGGAAAAGAAAAAAGTTGCATTATTAATTCTTGATGGTTGGGGTTTTGGAAAAAACGATTCGTCGAACGCTATATTGGCTGCAAATACTCCGTTTTTTGATAGCTGTTTACAAAAATATCCTCATTCTAAGTTAGAAGCATCTGGTGAAGCAGTAGGTTTACCAGCCGGACAAATGGGAAACTCTGAAGTAGGGCACATGAATTTGGGTGCTGGAAGAGTGGTTTACCAAGAATTGGGTAGATTGAATAAGGCTGTATTAGATGGTGATTTCAATAAAAATCAAGTTTTGCAAGATGCATTTAAGTATGCCAAAGAAAACAATAAAAAGGTTCATTTAATTGGTTTGGTATCCGATGGTGGTGTACATGCTCACACTTTACATATTAAAGGTTTGTGCAACGCTGCAAATAATTATGGTTTAAGAGATGTTTTTATTCATGCTTTTACAGACGGACGTGATACAGACCCTAATTCTGGCGTAAATTACTTAAGTGATTTAGAAGAATACCTCAAAAGTTCTACAGGAAAAATTGCCAGCGCCATTGGTAGATATTATGCCATGGATAGAGATAATAGATGGGAACGCGTAAAGTTAGCTTACGATTTAATAGTTAAAGGCGAAGGTAAAAAAACCAAAGATTTAATAGAAAGTATTAAAATATCTTACGAGAATAATATCACTGATGAATTTTTACAACCCTTGATAAAAGTTGACGAAAACAACCAGCCTATTGCATTAATTGAAGAAGATGATGTTGTTATTTGTTTCAATTTTAGGACAGACAGAGGAAGAGAAATTAGCCTTGCTCTAACTCAAAAAGAGTTTCCAGAGCAAAATATGAAGCCTTTACATTTACGTTATATTACCATGACCACTTATGATGAAACTTATAATAATGTGAGTGTAATGTACACCAAAGACGATTTAAGGAATACTTTAGGTGAGGTTTTAGAAGCCAATCATAAAAATCAGATTAGAATTGCCGAAACTGAAAAATATCCACACGTTACGTTTTTCTTTTCTGGTGGTAGGGAAAAAGAGTTTGAGAACGAGAAAAGAATCATGATTCAGTCCCCCAGAGTATCCACTTATGATTTACAGCCAGAAATGAGTGCAAACGGAATTAAAGATGCTATTGTGACAGAAATAAGAAGAGGATGGGCCGATTTTATTTGTTTAAACTTTGCAAACCCAGATATGGTTGGTCATACTGGTGTTTATAGTGCCGTTGTAAAAGCGGTAGAAACGGTTGATGGTTGTGCGCAAGCGGTTGTAGAATCTGGTTTAAAAAATGGTTACTCATTCATTATTATTGCCGACCATGGAAATGCAGATTTTATGATTAATGAAGATGGTTCTGTAAATACAGCGCATACTACAAATCTGGTTCCATGTATTTTGATCGATTCGGATTATCATCAAATAAAGGATGGTAAATTGGGTGACATTGCCCCTACTATTTTAAAGATATTAGGCATTACGCCACCAATGGAAATGAGTGGAGAAATCTTAATATAATGTATAGACTATTAACAATATGCTTACTTGTATTTGTGTTTATTTCTTGCCAAGGCGATAAAGAAAAAACAGATAATAGGCAAATTAACTATTTTGATTTACAAACATATTTCAAAAATAAGGCTTCGGAATTTTCTAAGTCGAACCCGGAAATTAGCAAAGAAATAACGGTTAATAAAGAGACAGAGCAAAAGAAATTAAAAATTGGTAACTGGAAAGAAGAGCTCAGTCTTTTTATCAATTCTGATATTAATAAAATAGCTTGGAAAACTAGTTATGCTAAAGATTCGACTTTTTCTAGAGTGATTTATACTGCTAAAGAAGATGATTTAAAGACTAGAAAAATTACCATTAAGTTTGACGAACAACACCAAGTGCAGCAAATAGTAATTAATAATGTAATTGATAATTTGTTGTTTCACGGAACAGAAGATTTAATTTTTTCGCCAAATAAAGGTTATCAAGTTAATAAACATCAAAAAGTGATGATTTTGGGAGAGAAAAATTACTTGATCAAAGGGGAGTTTTAGAATTATTTCAAATCGGCAATTGCCTTTTTAGATTTATCTATGGAAGTGATGATATCTTTACGGTAGCCGTACTCGTCTAAAACTTTCTCAAAATCTATGATAGAGAGGTTAATGGCATTTAGCGCTAAAGACTTATTATGGTTTTCGTTAGCTTTATTGCATTTTATTATGCCATATTCTTGGTAAGCTAATCCCCTGTTATGAATCAATTTCATATCGGCAGGTGTGAACTCTAAATTGACATTAAAATCTCTAATGGCACTCAGCAACATTCTTTCTTTTTCGGTAAAAGTTAAAGAATTATTAGTGGTAGCGCAAATAACTTCAGATTTTCCTCTATAATAATAAGCCATTTGGTGGGTAGGCTTTAACTCTAATAATTTAGTTAACGCTTCTATTGCTTTTTTATAATTATTTGCATGGAAACTAGAATAACCAATCATCCACAAAGCATTTAAATTGGAATTATCAGAGGCATAGGCCTTTTCGAAATAACTTATGGCAGAATTAAAAGATCTACCGGTCATCGCTTTCTGACCTAATCGCTCATAAGGAGTTTGTGCTGTAACTATTCCTGAAGTAAGGAGTAAAACAAAAATAAAAATATTTGCTGTTTTCATTTGTATAAGAAACAATGTTTCTATTCTTTAAATCTAGATTTACAAACGGTAATATTAAACAATTATTTTGTATTTCAAAAGACTGACTTAATTACACTAAAATAAATTTTTTTGAATTAATTTGTCGCTTAATAAGCCTTATTTAAAAGAATATGTAGCTTGGCATAACTGTTGCAAAACTTTAGGAAATCATAAAATTGCCTTTTAGCAGCTGTTTGCTGTCAATTTGGCGTTAATCACACAGAATATATATGAGCAATTTCGATAATTTCGATTTTAACCACGCATTACCATTAATAAACGAGGATACTGAATTTTTCCCTTTAATGTCGCCAGAAGACGAAGAGGAAATGAATAATGAACAAACTCCAGAGATACTCTCTATATTACCATTAAGAAATACTGTTTTATTTCCAGGCGTAGTCATACCTATTACCGTTGGTAGAGATAAGTCTATCAAATTAATTAAAGATGCTTACAAAGGCAATAAAATTATTGGTGTTATCGCACAAAAAGATGTTAATATAGAAGATCCTACTTTTGAAGAATTAAACACCATTGGTACCGTTGCTGTAATTGTAAAAATGCTGCAAATGCCTGATGGCAACACTACTGTAATTATTCAAGGTAAAAATAGATTTGAACTGGTTGCAGAGACTCAAACAGAACCTTATTTAAAAGCTACAGTAAATAAGTTTGAAGAAGTAAGACCAAAGGTTGATAAAGAATTTAAGGCAATGGTTGCCTCTGTAAAAGAGCTTGCCATGCAAATTATTCAGTTTTCGCCAAATATCCCTTCAGAAGCGGCAATTGCCATTAAAAACATAGATAGTATAGCGTTTTTAATTAATTTCATTTCTTCTAACATGAATGCCACAGTTGCAGATAAGCAATTGATGTTAGAAGTTGCCAATTTAAGAGAAAGAGCGAATTTAGTTTTAACACATTTAAGTACCGAGCTACAACTGCTAGAACTTAAAAACCAGATTCAAAGTCGTGTTAAAGTAGATTTAGACAAACAACAACGCGATTATTTCCTAAATCAGCAGTTAAAAACCATACAAGAAGAACTTGGCGGTAATTCGCCAGACATGGAAATTGATGCTTTAAGGCTAAAAGCTAAAAAGAAACAATGGACTAAAGATACTTCCGATCATTTTTATAAAGAGTTGGATAAATTAGCCAGAATGAATCCGGCTGCAGCCGATTATTCTGTACAAATTAATTATTTAGAGGTTTTATTAGACCTTCCTTGGAATCATTTTACAAAAGATAACTTTGATTTAAAAAGAGCACAAAGAATTTTAGATAAAGATCATTTTGGTTTAGATAAGGTAAAAAAGAGAATTATAGAATATTTAGCTGTGTTAAAGCTGAAGCACAATATGAAAGCTCCAATTCTTTGTTTGGTAGGCCCTCCGGGAGTTGGTAAAACATCTTTAGGGAAGTCTATTGCCAAAGCTTTAGGAAGAAAATATGTGCGTATGGCTTTAGGTGGCATTAGAGACGAAGCCGAAATTAGAGGTCACCGTAAAACTTATATTGGTGCAATGCCAGGTAGAGTTATTCAATCTTTAAAGAAAGCAGGTTCTTCTAACCCAGTTTTTGTATTAGACGAGATTGATAAAGTTGGAAACGATTTCCGTGGCGATCCATCATCAGCTTTGCTAGAAGTATTGGATCCGGAGCAAAATAACGCTTTCGCTGATAACTTTGTAGAGCTAGATTATGATTTATCAAATGTGATGTTCATCGCGACAGCTAACTCTTTAAACAGTATACAGCCAGCACTTTTAGATCGTATGGAGATTATTGAAGTGAATGGATACACCATAGAAGAAAAGGTAGAAATTGCCAAAAAACATTTAATCCCAAAACAAAAAGAGCAACATGGCTTAAAGGCTAAAGACATTAGCTTAAAACCTACAATTGTAGAAAAAATTATTGAAGATTATACTCGCGAGTCTGGTGTAAGAGGATTAGAGAAAACTTTAGGTTCTGTGGTGCGTAGCGCTGCAACAAAGATTGCCATGGAAGAGGAATATAACACTTCATATACTTATGATGATGTTCAAAAAACCTTAGGTCCGGCTTATTATGATAAAGATGCTTACGAAGGTAATGATGTTGCAGGCGTAGTCACTGGTTTAGCGTGGACATCTGTAGGAGGTGATATTTTATTTATCGAGGCTAGTTTAAGTCCGGGAAAAGGAAAGTTAACCTTAACAGGAAATTTAGGCGATGTGATGAAAGAATCGGCGGTGATTGCTTTGGCTTTTATTAGAGCACATGCCGAAGATTTAGGCATAGACTACCGAGTTTTAGACCAATATGATTTGCATATCCATGTGCCAGCAGGTGCAACACCAAAAGATGGTCCATCTGCAGGAATAACCATGCTAACCGCTTTAACAAGCGCATATACGCAACGTCAGGTTAAAAAGAATTTAGCCATGACAGGCGAAATAACCTTACGTGGAAAGGTTTTGCCTGTGGGCGGAATTAAAGAGAAAATTTTAGCTGCAAAAAGAGCAAATATCAAAGATGTGATTTTATGTAAGTCTAATGAAAAGGATATTTTAGAAATTAAAGCCGATTACATTAAGGAGATGAATTTCCATTACGTAACCAATATGCTAGACGTGATAGATCATGCTTTACTTCAAAATAAAGTTAAAAAACCTTTAAATATTAGCTTCCGCGAGGAAGCTAAATCACCCTCAGTTTAGGGAGTGTAAATTATTATCGTAGATTTAAGCCGAACCTGTTCGGCTTTTTTTATGCGATATTATTTTCTTTTAACGGTAACATTTTTAATGGTCTCCATTCCCACTTTTGCTCAGCATAAAATGTACAAAAGTGAATTCGGTTTTAAATCTGAAAATGATTCTTTTTTAGCCACCGGTCAAGACCGTTATTATACCAACGGTTTATTTATCTCTTTTAGAAGTGCTTTAAACCCTAAATCACAACCAGATTCTAATAATTTTACAAAAAAAATTATAGAATATAGCTTTGGCCAATCTTTATACAATGCTCAATCTGGCGCTGTGCCAAATATTAGTTTTGTAGACCGACCATTTGCTGGCTATCTATATGGAGCTGTAGCTTTGCAATATTTATCATCTAAAGAAGTAAGTAAAAAATTTAAAGTAGAAATAGGCACTATTGGACCCAATGCTTATGGTTTCGAGATTCAGGATTTGATTCATCAAACTTTTGGTTTTTACGATTTAGACGGCTGGCAATATCAAGTAAATAACGAATTAGGTTTAAAGCTAGAAGCCGATTTGTTGTATAATACATACCAATCTACCAATCAAAAAACAGATATTTCTATCCCTGTAAAAGCTACTTTAGGAAATATTTATACTGGTTTAAGTGCGGGTGTTTTACTAAGAACTGGGAACATAAATCCGCTTTATCATTCTGTAGCAACACAAAGTAATGTTTCTACTTTTCAGGAGAAAGGTGTAAAAGACCAAGAATTTTACTTTTTTTTAAAGCCCCTGTTAAATTTTGTAGCTTATGATGCTACCATTTCTGGCGGGTTATTTAATGATGATAAAGGTCCTGTAACTTTTGATTCAAAACCTTTAATTTTCTCGCAAGAGTTAGGTGTAGCTTTCGCCAAAAATAGGTGGACAATAGATTTCTCTTTGATTTTTAGAACTAAAGAAACTAAGACGATGTTACATGCGCATAAGTACGGATGTTTTGATTTGTATTATAGGTTTTAGTTAAAAAGCCACGTAAGATTAAAAAATTTAATTTTACGTGACTTTTGAATACTTAAATTATAAAATTTTGAAAAAAATTATCTTTGAAATAGTTCGTTAAAAGCTTTGATCTTAATTCTAAATCTAATTTGTAGAAATTTGGATTTTCTTTTACAAATTTCCCAAACAATGTAACTCTAGAAAAAATACTTTTAGCATATTCATCAGATTTTTGAAAACCCACGTTTTTTAAACATTGCGTTAATTGAGTTTCTGATTTAAAACAGTTTTTATCAACTTTTTCAACTTTTTTTAAATTATTTCCATAATAATTATTTCTAATTCTGCTTTCGGCTTCAACATTAAGTTTCATGAACTCCTTCAAATAAATACTATTATTCATTTTACTTCTCCAGAGTGAATACTGATTTTGTTGAGCAAATCCTAAACTATTAATCAGAAAAAATATAATAAAAGTTATCAATTTCATAATATCTAATTTTTAATTTACATATCCTCCAGTGTGACATACATCCATTCCATCAGCAGCGTCGCCCAAGCAAGATCTATATCCATATTCAGCTTCCAAAAGATTCAATGGCCATTCTGCAGGATTTGAAGTCATGAATGAGCCAATACAATCCATGACATAATTATCGAAACATACATTAGCCATGTGATTAAAAAACGCCATACAATCTCCAGATTCTGCTCTCAAAGATAAATTCGAAATTTCAAAACTTTTTTTAACGTAAAAAACTTTAAGTAATAGATTTGTTTTCTGCTCTTTAGAAAAGCTATTAAATTCTGGATTTTCTTCAATAAATTTTAAAAAATAACCATTCATTTCTTTAGCTCTATTTTCAATTCTTTCTTTAGAAAATTCATTAGCGAGAAATAATTTAATATTTGTTGATTGGGTATAAACTCTAGAATAAGAACTATTCGAATTAACAGAACCGTAGTTAATCAAGGAATTAATTTTTAAAAGATTTTTATCAACACTTACATTATTTAGAAAATAGTTATAATCTTTAATTTGCTCATTATCATCTTTTTGACACTATGAAAATAAAAAAAATATGGCAAATGTAAACGTTAAAATTGTCTTTAATTGTTTCATATAAAAATAAATAAAAGTAGAGCTACTCGTAACGCTTTTCGCTTCCGCTTTTTATGCTTTTCTAAGTGTCATAAATAATTTTTCACTAGGTAGTAGTTGATCAATTTTCTAACTACACAAATGAAAAAAAAAAAACGAATATTCCAAATTAAATTTTATTCAAACCCTCCACCCCTATTAATTTTCTTTAAAGATTGCATTCGCTTATCTGTTAAACGTTTAGCTACAGCAGCTTTACTGGGTTTACTTGGTTTTCTTACTGCTTTTTTAATAAAACATTGCTCTATTAATTTCAATGTTTTAGAAATTGCAATGTGCTTATTTCTTAATTGAGTTCGCTCTTCTTCTGCGGTAACTAATAATATGTTTTCGCTGTTAATGCGTTTAGCTAATTTTTCGGTAATCAGGTTTTTTTGGTCATCGTTAAAAACTTCAGATTTAAGGTAATCCCAATTCAGTTCTACTTTAGTTTCTACCTTATTTACGTTTTGCCCACCTTTTCCTCCGCTTCTAGATGTTTTAAAACTAAACTCTTTAATCAGTAAATCTTTATTTATGTTCTTCATCATCCTACACCAAATAAAAGCAATATTTAGATAATTAACGTTATTTTAGCACCAATAATGCAAAAATACCTAAGTACACTCATTTTTGTTCTATGCCTATCAACAAGTTTTGCTCAAATAGGCGGCAATAGTGCATTTAGGTTTTTAAATTTACCAAACTCGGCTAAAACAGCTGCATTGGGAGGTACATATGCAACACATTACCAATCAGATTTTACCGATGCTTTCAACAATCCATCTTTACTAGAAAACAAGTATCAAAACACCCTCGATTTAAATTATAGTAATTATGTAAGCGATATTAATTATGGATCGTTGCAATATGGTTTAGCTTACAAATCCTCTGTTTTGTCATTAGGATTGTTATATATCAATTATGGTAATTTCACCGAAACCGATGCCGCAGGTATCGAAACTGGCAATACATTTAACGCTAGCGATTATCTCTTAAACATCGGCTATGCCAAAATAATAAGCCCAAATTTTAAATTAGGTACAAACGCTAAAGTTATTTATGGTTCTTACGAAAGTTATTCATCTATTGCCTTAGCGGCCGATTTTGCAGCAACTTATCAAGATACATCTAAAAATTTTTCGGCAGGATTAATAGTCAGGAATTTAGGATACCAGATAAATCCATTCGCTCAAACCAGAGAGAATTTACCTTTAAAAGTAGATGTTGCCTTTTCTCAAAAATTAAAATACGCCCCATTTAAATACCATATCACTTATCAAAATCTTCAAAAATTTGATCTTAATACTGGAATAAACAGCACTCAAACCGATATTTTAACTGGCCAAAGTTTAGACAACGGAAACTCGTTTGGTAGTAATTTATCTAAGCACTTTATTTTGGGAACCGAGTTACTTTTAACTTCTTCTTTTAATTTATTGGCCGCCTATAATTTTGAAAAGGGCAAAGATTTAGCAATTGCAAGTACAGGCAGCGCATCTGGACTTTCGTTTGGAATGGCTATCAAACTCAAAAAATTTAGCTTTTATTATGCCAATTCTAAGCTTAATGCAGCGGGAAGCAATAATTATTTCTCGTTACAGATTACCCCAAATTTTAAGTAAAAACCAATTAACCAGGTTACAAAGTTTTGCTGTAGGGATTGCAGCGGCAGCTCCCAATTTTTCTTTGGGACTACAGCGTAAAGCCCGCCCCTTTTCCTAGCCATTGAATGGATAAAGGGGAACGCCCAAATAATTATCAGATTAATTTTAAACATTTACCTACCTATCCAACCATTATTTTAATTTTGCAATAATGAAAAAAAATATAGTTGTTGCCATAGACGGTTATTCCTCTTGCGGAAAAAGCACTTTAGCTAAAGCCTTAGCCAAAAAATTACATTTTATTTATGTAGATAGTGGCGCCATGTACCGGGCGGTAACGCTGTATTTTTTAAGAAACGATACCGATTTAAGCAACCACGATTTAATAATTGACGCCCTAGAGCATATAGATTTAAACTTTCACTCTCGCGATTATCAGTCTCATATTCTGTTAAATAACGAGGAAGTGTCTGACGAGATTAGGCAAATGCCAGTTTCTGAAAATGTTTCTAAAATTGCTGCCATTAAAGAAGTGCGCCACCAAATGGTAATGAAACAGCAAAAAATGGGTAAGTCTAAAAACATGGTTATGGATGGCCGAGACATTGGAACTACCGTTTTCCCACATGCAGAGCTGAAACTTTTTATGACCGCCGACCCAAAAATTAGAGCCGAGCGAAGACACAAAGAATTAATTGCCAAAGGAGAAGAAGTTAGTTTAGAAGATATTTTCGAAAACATTGCTCACCGCGATTTTTTAGATACCACCAGAGAAGAAAGTCCGCTAAGAAGAGCCGATGACGCTATTATTTTAGACAACACGAACCTAACCGAAGAAGAGCAGCTCAATTTTGCGCTAGAAAAAATTATGCCCTTTATTATTTAGCTTTTACCCAGCCTTGGTTATTACTTTGTTTTATAAACAAAAAACTTTCTTGATAACCTAAAACCTCAAAACCCAATTTGGAATTAAACTTTGCAATAGGTACAGCATTAAACGCAGGTTTATCCATTAAAAAAGCATCATTTACATCTTTCTTAATCTTGTATTTAAGTAGAGGTTTTATTAAATTATCAATATATTTTACTTGGCCGCCATGATCATATAAGGTATAACCATTGGTAGATATGGCAGTTATATGGTGAGGCAAAACACGATCTTCTTGTTGTAACATATGCTGCTGCCCCAACATATTTACATTGGCTAAAATATTTTTAGGGATAGAATCTGTAATTTTAACATAATCTAACGGGTTAATTGCTCCGCTAGAAGTATAAATACCAAAATGTAAATGAGGCGAAGTTGTTATTGCGTTTCCTGTATTTCCCATTAACCCTAAAACATCTCCTTTTTTAACGCTTTGGCCATCATCTACTAACTGACTGTCTAAATGAGCATAATAAATAGACGGCCCTGCAATCCCTAAACGTTGCCAAACAACTTTACCTCCTAAATTAGTTTCCTGTACGCGAGTGATAAAGCCATCTTCTACTGCAACAACAGGAGTGCCTTTTTTGTTAAAAATATCTATACCCTCATGTTTTCTTGCACCTCCTTCGCGTTCTACTCCCCAAAAACTTTTTATATCACTATTTTTGCCATTTTGCACTGGAAAAGCCAATTTAGCTTGTGCCGCAATTTCTATGGTTACATATACATTTTCTAACAACTGGGGCTGCAAACGTAAATGTAAAATCTGGTTTTCCTTATTTTGGTAAACTATAACAGTATCTGATAAATAACCATTTATTACACTTTTTGGGTTAGTAATATCCTCAAATAAATCTACAAAAACTTTACTTGCATTATTTGCTTTAACCTTGATTGTGATTTTTATTTTACTGCTTTGTTTATAACTAATTTGGTAAGCTACTGCTAAAGGCTGCTCGGCTCTAAAAAAAATCTCGTCTTTAAACGGCAAGACTAAATTAGTATTTGGATTATTTAACGCAGTTTTACCAATTTCTATCCACTCTTTACCCATAGCTGTTTGGTCTAAACCGGCAGATTTTAAAGAATTTAGATACGTCTGATAAGCAGAAGTTTTAAATATGCTTTTACAAGAAGAAGTAAATAAAATAAACGCAATTAGAAATAGAGTAAAGCTTTTCATTTAACAATTTGTATTTATTTAACAAATTCTAACACATAAACTATGCCTATCTAACAAAATAGTGCAATAAGTTATTAAGCAACATAAACTCCAAAATAGTACACCCAAGCCATAAAAAAAACTTGCAACGGAATTCTAAGCCATAAGTAAGATAAACCCAAACCGCTAAAATTGGCTCGTTGTATATGCACTTTTTTAAGACTAGCAATAATGGTTGCAGGCACCACCGCAAAAAAATAAAGCATGGTTAAAATAGCCGTAAATTTATAAATTTCTGTAATTAACAAGCCCATAGCCATAGCAACCTCCAAATCTGCACTTACTAAGACAACCGTTCTTTTGTAAGCATCGTCAAAGTTATCGGGCACAATTAGTTCAAAACCATCGGTGTATTTATAGTGGGTAGTGGCACTAAAAAGCAACATCAAACACATGGCTAATCTGCCACAAAAAGATAGCGGAAAAATATCTAAAGCCAAGTAAGCAATACCACCAATAATTAAAAAAGTACTCAACAGAATAGCGGCAAGCTTCATAACATTGCAATTTCTAAAAATAAATTTAATATTCTTTCCGTTCAACAAATTTAACTCATCAATTCCAAAAAACCATTATTCCAAAATTCCACTTATTCTACAGTTTAACAATCAGTCATTCCATGCTTCAAAATACTGCGCTCCTTCAATTTATTCTTTCATTCATTCCTTCAAAATTAATCAGGGCGTTCTCCGCCAGCTGGCGGGTCGGTGGCTTTTGTACTCCACTTCGTTCCGGTTTTTTGTCTGCCGAAAAAAGCGGACAAAAGAACTGGTTTTTTCAGGAAAAGAAAAAACCATACATCAGCCGCCTAACGCGAGGTTGAACGGATATTGAAAACCCCAATTTTCTTTCGTCTAATTTAAACATACTAAGTTTCAATAGGTAGCTAGCAGATAAATCTCGTCAGTTTTTTGTTTCATTGCCAAATTTACATTGAAGCCTAAAACCTTAAAAAACCCAATTTTTATCCACCCAATTCCAACAACATAAGTTTACCCCTTTTTTCCCAAAGGCTAATGTCATTATTTAAGGTGTTTTCCGTCAACCTAAGGAACGAGAACTCACACCAGCAATTCTTATTTTAGAATTTGCCACCTATTTGTGAGATGTCTCTCCGCCAGTTGGCGGATGCAGCAAAACAACAGAAACCGAAGTAACGAGGTTCATGAATGCCGCTTAAAAAAATTAACTTATGAATAAATTTACACACATATATTACCAAAAGTCTACAAAAGGTTAAAAGCCCATTTGATGATTTATAATAATTTTGCAAAAAATAAAAGAAGTAAAAAATTCCTTAATATCTCTATATTAGCGATGTTATGGTAATTAAACTATACATATATACAAGTTAGGCGTAATTTTAGAGAAAATCATACTTAACAGAAAATCAATGGATTACAAATTAATAGTTTCAATTTACGCTGCAATTATATCAACTATAGTTTTAATTTGGAGATTATATGAGTTTTATTATGATCGAAGAGGAAAATTTACAGTGAAAATTAAGCGAAATACAAAATTTACGTATATAGGAATTTCTTTGGCTGGTGACGGTCAAAATTATTTAACAACAGTAATTACAAATGTTGGAAAAACTAAACGTTTAATTGAACAGCCGAGTTTTATCGGTAATGTAAAAGTTGAAAAGAAAGAGCATATTAACTTTTTAAGTTTTACAAATATTATAAAATATCCAATGACTTTAGATAGTGGCGAAAAATTTGAATATGATGTTCCCTATGAGACAATAGACGAATTAAAAGAAAAAGGTATTACAAAAGTGAAAGCAATAATTCGAGATACTCATGGAAAAAGTCATTACTCAAGTTGGTTCAAAATATAAAAAAAACTATGCACAACACACGTTTTGCGCTATTGCGAATTTTGTGAAAGCCGGACGTTTTTCTTTCGCAAGAAATATTATCTTTAACAGAAAATAATCAGTTCCGAAGCTCGCAACAGACGCAAAGCGTGGGAACGTTAGGCGTCATTTTAAAGAACCTTAGAAACATAACAAAATGGAATTAAATTCAGAAGATTTAAAAACATTCAGTGAATTATCAAAACCGATAATTGAACCAATTATTAATGCCTTAATCAAACCACAAATTGATAGATTAAATAAATGGATTTTCAAAAAAGACAAACAGGCAAAGGTCGAAGATAATTTTTGGGAGAATAAATTCACTGTATATCTTGAAACAATTTACAAGGACTCATTATATCTTACAACCTTAGTTTTTCCTAACTCTCAAACTAAAATTAAAGACCTCTATGTCCCATTAACTTTATTACAATCTAATACTTACGATAAATTTCAGATAACGAATTTTGATTATTCAATATTTGAAAAATATAACAAAATGATTGTCTCTGACTATGCAGGAATGGGCAAGTCAACTTTATTAAAATGGATAACTATCTCAATTATTGAACAAAATAAAGGAGTTCCAATACTAATAGAACTACGCAAAATTGACGAAAGCAATTCGCTTATAGATGAAATTTTTAATCAAATAAACCCGATAGACAACTCTTTTGATAAAGACTTAGTTTATGAACTTTTAGAATTAGGCTTCTTTACAATTCTATTAGATGGTTTTGATGAAATACCTTATGATACCCAAGATAAAGTAACCATCCAAATTAGTGATTTTGTTAAAAAGACAAGTAAAAACAATTTTATTCTGACCTCAAGACCTGAATCAGCATTATCAACCTTTGCTGATTTTCAACTATTTTACATTAAGCCCTTAGATGAAAATGAGGCTTATTTGTTAATTGAAAAATTAGATGCATTAAGCAAAGTGAAATTTGGAAAAAGCTTAATTGAAGAAATAAAAGATAAAAACACTCAAGTGAAGGAATTTCTAACAAATCCATTCTTGGTTTCTTTACTTTATAAATCCTATACCTACAACAAAGATATTCCATCGAAGAAAATAACATTCTATGAAGAAGTATATAGCTGTCTTTTCAAACATCACGATTTGTCGAAAGAAGGATTTAAGCGACCTAAACGATGTAGATTAGATATTTTTGATTTTGAAATAATTTTAAGAGAAATTGCTTTTTCAACTTCGAAAATCGGGAAAGTAATATATTCAAAAGATGAAATGTTAAATTACATTTCAAATTCTAAGTTGAAAAATTCTAAAATTGATTTTAAGGAAATTAATTTTTATGATGACTTAACTACTACTGTTCCAATATTTACAATTGAGGGTTTAAAAATAAAATGGGCACACAAATCAATTCAAGATTATTTTTCTGCTAAATACATTTCAAACCACAGTAGAAAAGAAGAAATTATTGAAGTATTATATAAATCAAATAAGTTCCATTATCTCAATATACTAGACTTGTTATACGAACTTGAATATGGGATTTTTAGAAAAGTTATTATTAAAAGAATACTGGAAGACTTTGTTTCTTTTTACGAAAGTCAATACAAAGAAAAACCAGAAATTTCTCAGGACATTTTAGATGAACGAATTGCCCTTCTGTATGGCTCAAAATTTTGCATATTAAAAGTTGAAAATGAAATTGGGTTTGAAAAGGCTAGGGAGCTTTTTGCAAAAGCTATAAACGGAGACGAAAACTTTAGTGCAGGTGCAACATTTCACCACTCAAATCCACCTTATTATACTATGAATGAAATTTCATTAAAAAAACAGCTTATTAAAATTTTGAAAGTTAAAAATGAAGATTTGTTTATTGATAAACCTGCTTATCAATTAGCCGACAAAAAGACTTTTTTAAATAAGTTTGACTTCGATAAACCATATGTAATAAATGACAATTTAAATGAGCCACATAATGACGTTGAAGTCTTTACTTATATAAATAAAGAAATGGCCTCAAGACTCAGAGAAAGAAGAGAACGAGGAATAATGAATTTTAATCTAGACTACAAAAAATGTAAAAAAGCATTAGACCAAATAAATAAAGAGATTAAGAACGAAGAATCTCACGACTTACTTGCTGACATATAAAAACGAACGCCTAACAGCACCTACAAAAAATTGGCGGCTCGGTGCTTCGTATGACGGTTTTGTGGTTCAACAAACGGTAGTGCTCCGCATCATCATTTGTGGTAAAAATCGCCACCTTCGCCAAGCTGCAAACCGTTAACTATCACACCACAAATTAGTTGCATTTATTTAATTTAGAGGAAGAATACAATCACATGAAAAAAATCCCTTGGTACTTTCTCTTCTTACTTATTTTGGCTGGAGAGTCTGTATTTATTCTTCCATTTGTTCTTTCACGAGTCTTTAGGCCTACTGTACTTGAGGTATTTGGCTTGGACAACCTTCAGTTAGGATTGTGTTTCTCCGTATATGGCATTGTAGCTTTGTTATCTTATCTCTTCGGAGGTCCCTTAGCCGATAAGTTTCCACCAGGTAAATTGATTGCAGTGTCACTATGGATGACTGCTTTAGGAGGTTTGGCCTATGCTACATTTCCTAGTTATACCGTACTAAAAATAATTTATGGTTATTGGGGTTTTACAACCATTTTTTTATTCTGGGCCCCAATGATCAAGGCTACTCGGATTTGGGGTGGAACTAAATCGCAAGGCAAGGCATTTGGCTTTTTAGACGGTGGACGCGGACTAGTGGGGGCTCTGTTTGGAGCTATGGGTTTACTTATTTTTTCATTATTTATTACTTCAGATATTTCAGGTTCCACAATCTATGGAAACAGAGAAGCCTTTAAGCAGGTGATCTTGGTATCCTCCGGTATAGTTGTTTTCGTTGGCATATTGGTGTGGTTCTTTCTGAAATTGGATCGTGAAACAGAAAAGAAAATCGTCCTAGAAAAAATTACGATACCACAAATTCAAGAAGTGTTGCGTTTGCCTTCCATATGGTTGCTGATGATTATTATTCTTTGTGCGTATGTCGGCTATAAAATCACAGATTTATTTTCGCTCTACGCCCAGGACGTAATGCGATATGACCAAGTGCAATCAGCCCAGGTAGGAACTTTTTTGTTATTTGTTCGCCCTGTTATTGGAATCTCAATCGGGTTGTTGGCAGATCGCTCACAAACCACTTATTGGTTAGTCGTTGGTTTTGTTGTTTCATTTTTAGGCGCATTATTGTTCGCTCTAGGTTTGGTTTCAGATTCGGCGACTGTTTTGTTTTTTATATCGATATTGGTTGCGGTGTCTGGAGTTTACGCTACCCGTTCTCTATACTTTGCGGTTATGGAAAAGGGGCAAATACCCTTGATTCTTACAGGAACTGCAGTTGGACTTATATCCTTAGTAGGCTATACGCCAGATATATTTGCAGGTCCCGCGATGGGATATCTCTTAGAGAATTCGCCAGGTGCAGAAGGGCATCGACATGTTTTTTGGATGCTGGCTTTATTTTCTTTTATAGGTGGTATTGCAGCATGGTATTACTACCAATTGTATGGAAAAAAGAAACTTCATTGACGGTTTTTTAAAAATATCAATGCATTTGGACTAAACAAATTATAATTGATGGGGATTTTTTACATTCATAAAAAATTGATGCTCTTTAAAACTATGAAAACAAACAGGTCTAATAGTATATTTTGAAATTGGAAAGTATGGCAGTTAATAATATGCATAGTTTATTGTCAGCTGCTGGTTCATTTGGAAAATCCTTCCTGCTGAATAATGTGTTTTTCCCTTTTTTACTAAATTTAGTTCACAGATCAGGCAGATAATCCTGCCATAAATTTACTTTTTATTTAAATCCCTAAAACACTTTACATTTGAATAACTGGATAAAGTGGAAGATAGTCCCAATAGCTATCGGAAAGGAGCAACTCTTTAAAATTAATCCAGTCAGATGTATTTATTGATTATCCTAACCATTTTCAGAACTGATTAAAACAGAATCATAATTAACATAAAAGACCGAAAATTTTTGATTTTCGGTCTTTAAAAATATAAATACAGCTTTAAAATATCCTTAAAGAATATAATCTGTTCTTAAAAAGTCTGAATAACCACCTTTTAAAATTTCTTTAAATATTTCTTTATTCGTTTCATCGTATTTGGTGGCTACTGTCGTCCTGATAGAGAAAACACGTAATGCGTCTCTTACAGATAAAGTTCCTTCTGCCGAATCTTTTCTTCCGTTAAAAGGGAAACTATCTGGTCCTCTTTGACATTGCGCATTGATGTTAATTCGGCTAACCTGATTAACCAAAGCATCTGTAACTTGAGCGATATGTTCTGGGCTTTTACCAAAAATACTAGCTTGTTGTCCATAATTAGATTCAACAATATAATTAATTGGTGTTTCTATACTTTCGTAAGGGATAATAGGCACCACCGGACCAAATTGTTCCTCACTGTAAAGTTTCATTTTTTCATTCACTGGATATAGCACTGCTGGGAAAAAGAAAGTTTCGTGAATGGTACCTCCATTTTCATTTAAAATTTTAGCCCCATTTGCCAAAGCATCATCTACCAAACCTCTTAAATAATCGCATTTTCCAACTTCGGGAAGCGGAGTAATGTTTACATTTTCATCCCAAGGCATACCTATCTTGAGTTGATTAACTGCCTCACAAAATTTTTGATTAAAAGCATTTGCAATGGATTGATGTACAAAAATCACTTTTAAAGCGGTGCATCGCTGACCGTTGTAAGAAAGGCTGCCCATAACACACTCTTTTACGGCCACATCTAAATCTGCATCGGGCAAAATGATAGCAGGATTTTTAGCATCTAAACCTAAAATAGCTTTTAAAGCATGTGGTTTAGGGTGCATTTTTTTAAGATCGTTTGCTCCTCTATTTGTACCAATAAAAGCAAAAATATTTAATTTTCCTGTTTTCATTAGCGCCCCAACTAAAGTACGGCCAGAGCCAAAAATAACATTGATTACCCCTTTTGGGAAACAATCTCTGAAAGCTTCTAATAAAGGTTGAATTAACAAAACGCCGTATTTGGCAGGCTTGAAAATTACCGTGTTACCCATTAAAAGAGCAGGAAAAAGTGTTGTAAAAGTTTCGTTTAATGGATAATTATATGGACCCATACATAAAGAGACACCTAAAGGCACTCTACGCACTTGCCCAATAATTCCTTGTGTAATTTCAAATCTTGATGCCGTTCTATCCATATCTTTCATGGCATCAATGGTATCAATTAGGTAATCTATGGTTCGGTCAAACTCTTTTTCAGAGTCTTTTAAAGACTTACCAATTTCCCACATCAATAAATTTACGATATCGTTTCTTTTCTGACGCATACGGTCAATAAATTTCTCGACGTGTGAGATTCTTTGGTTTACGCTCATTTTAACCCATTCGCCTCGACCCGAATCATATGCTATAGTTGCAGCATGTAATGCTTCTAAGGCTTCATTGCTAGATAACATTGGTGTTCTACCAATAACTTTTCTCGTCAATTTACCTTTTTCGTCCTCAATACAAATAGGTGACAAAATATCATTCATTGCGCCGTCCCATTTAATGATTTCGCCATTAATGAGGTATTCATTTTTTTCTAAAAAACCGTCTAATTGATGATTTTGTGGAATTTCATTTTCTACTGGGAAGATTTTCTGTATTGCTTTTAGTGTTGCCATGGTTAAGCTTTGGTTCTGTTGTTAAACCAAAATAGCGCAAGAATGTTCTACGGAGAAATTTTTATATGAATTTGGAAATTTAAATACAATTTAAATGGTCGCCTTTTCCAAATACTTAATATTTGATGTTTAAAACCACCTAAAAATCATAAAAGATAATTGCTTCTGTCTTTTGGAGGTTCAAAAATTGTACGTCTTTTAATAAAATAACCAAAAGCAATTAAAACAAATAGTTAATTTCCTTCAATACATTGTCTATTCGTAATTGCATAGTTTCTAAATCGGTATAACCTTTAGCAATCATATGAAACTTATTTTCTCCTGTTTTGATAAATGCGGCAGGGTAACCAGAAACTTGCAGCTGACGAGCTAAAGCAAAATCGTAATAAGCAGCTTGTTTAAATTCTTCGCTTTCCATTTTAGCGATAAACGTTGCTGCTGGCAATTGATATTGATCAGCTAATGCAGAATAAGTTTCTAACTGGTTTAGGTCTAAACCCAAATCATAAATTGCAGATTGTAAAGTATGAGCAAACAAAACGGCTTGTTCTGGTAAATAACTTTTAAAAACGCTAAGAGCAATAGCTGGTTTTTCCGAACTAAAATATTGTGTTCCCTCGTCTAAAATTGTTAAAAATTGTTCCCCAAATTTTACGCCACAAGTATCTTCAACTGTTTTATAGGCTTGTTTAATATATGGAGCAACTTCTCCAATAGCTCCTTCCCTATCGCCTAAAATCATTCCGCCAGATAAGACTTCAAAATTGAAAATATCTTGGCGTTGCGTGTATATTTCTTTTACCACAGGACTAAAACCATAGCACCAGCCACAAAGGGCATCATAAACATATATAAAATCAAGCTTTTTACTTTCCATTTGGCAAAGTTAATTTTAAAGACAATTGTGGCTGTTAAGGAATAGTCAAAATTTAATAAATATTAACGATATTATCGTAGATATTTGATATATTCGTATTAATGAATAAGCTAACATTACAAGAGGAAGAAGCCATGCTTGCCGTTTGGCAATTTGGTAAAGGGTTTATCAAAGATTTTATGGACAACCTTCCAAATCCTAAACCACCATATACCACTCTAGCATCAACCATTAAAAACCTAGAGAAAAAAGGATATCTCAAAAGCGAGCGTTTTGCTAATGCCAATAGATATGCCGCTGTAATCAAAGAACAAGACTATAAAAAGAAATTTATGAGTGGCTTTGTGGAGAGTTATTTTAAAAGTTCTTACAAAGATTTAGTAACCTTTTTTGCTAAAGACAATAAAATAAGTGCAGAAGAATTGAAGGAAATTATCGCTTTAATAGAAGAACCTAAAGAAAAATAACATGCCTGCATTATTGATTCTTATTTTTAAAATAAACTTTGTATTGCTGCTGTTTACAGCTTCTTACTATCTATCCTTAAGAAAATTTACATTCCATAACCTCAATAGAGCTTATTTATTATTTGGAATTTTATTTTCTACTTGTTATCCATTCATCAATTTAACTAAACTTTTTAATCAGCACCAAGAGAAAATACCAAATATTAAAGCGGTTGTAGAAAGTTTACAAGTTGTTAAGGTGAGCGAAAAACCTTTTGTAGATTTTTGGTCTATTATAGTTGTAGCGATTTTGATTGGAGTTATCGCTTTTTTAACCAGACTATTTATCCAGTTATTTTCCCTGTATCAAATCCATATAAAAGCTAAAACTGATTTTTGTAATGAGATCACCATAAAAAAATTAGAAGGACAGGTAAATCCTTTTTCTTTTTGGCGCAACATTTATATTAATCCAAACTTATATTCCACTACCGAGTTAGATAACATTTTAAAACATGAGCAAATACATGTTAAAGAGCTTCATACTTTAGATATTTTAATTGCCGAAGTTGCTACCGTTTTCTATTGGTTTAACCCTGGCGTTTGGTTAATGAAGAAGGCCATTAAAGAAAATATAGAGTTTATTACTGATGCTAAAATTCTAAAAGCTGGCGCAGATAAAAAAACGTATCAATACAGTTTGTTAACCGTTAACAACTTACAATTAAGGTCTAATTTGGTGAACAGTTTTAATTTTTCTGATATTAAAACGAGAATTAAAATGATGAATAAGGGTAAATCTGCGAAAAGCAGAATTTTTATTTATGCTTTTATCTGTCCTTTAATAATTGCCATTTGTTTAATATTTACCATTTCTATTCTTAAAAAAGAAACTGTATTAACTCAAAAGATTAAAATAGCTGAAAATTTAATTGCGCCTAGTCAAGCAAATGAATTATCACTTATGGTTGTAAAAAATCAACATTCGACAGAAGTTCCCAATCCAAAAAAAGTAAAACCTTTAGCACAAAAACCTTCTAAAATGCAAGAGCTCAAATCAGCAGCAAATGCAACTCAGCAAGCTGATACTAATTATTTTAATCCTAAGACTTTATTAGTAAAATTATATCAAATTTCTGATGCAATTAATAAAACGAAGAATAAGTTAGACACTACAAATATCACTATGATAAGTGTAAAAGTTGATAGAAAAGTTAAACCAGTAGCGGGAGAAATTAGTAAAATAGCTTTTATAGACCTAAAAGAAGCACCCGTATTTAATGAAAGAGATTCTTCAAACATTACCTATTATTTAAACGGGCAGGTAATTAATAAGAGTAGACTTACAAATTACGAGCCTAATCAAATCAAAAGTATTACTATTAAAAAAGATAAAACTACAGGTACTGGGATTATTATCGAAACCAACAATTAGAAATTGAACGACGCTTTTAAAAGTGCTATTCGGCCTAAAATATTATAATTAGCATTAGAAAGTGAGTTTGCCGAAACATTAAGTGTCTCGAAGCTTTTCACATTGGTAATGTTGTTGATGTTAAACTCTAAATCTGTCTTCAACTTTAAAATTCTATATTTTAAATTAGCATCTGCAAACACATAACTTAAATTTGGTTGTGATGATTGTTGTGTGTAAATCTGCTCGGCAGATAGATTGACATATACATTGTTAAACACATTCATAGATAATGTGCCTTTTTGGTTAAACTGATCTATGGTATTTACTATATTTTTTGTGCCTGTTGTTGTATTGGTAAAATGACTAAAATTAGTTTTGTAAGCCACATTTATAAATTTATTTACTTTAGTTTCTAAACCCAAATTGTAGGTATTTGCGTTACTTTTAATAGGTAATAACTGATTATTCTGAAACTGATTAAGCTTACTTTGGTTAAACCGGTAACCAATATTAAAAGTGGTTTTTAAAGGAATGAAATATTTACTGATAGTCGATTTAAATCCTAAATTTTGAAAGCTATTTTCTAAAGGAATCTGAATTCGTTGCTGTGTATTATCTGTAATTTGAAAGGAAGAAATGGTGTTTAAAACAGTATTGGAATAGTTAATGCTGGCATTTACAAAAATCATTTGCATGGCTTTTCTGTAATTAAAAACACCAGCAAAAGAATTTGTTCTACTTTCGTTTACAGGCGAATTATTACTTGCCAAATTTCTGTAATTACTCAAAATTGTACCTTGGTAAATATCGGCAATGCCACCCAAATTATTGCTAAAATTATAACTAGCAATGAAGTAATTTTCTTTACCTGATTGTATTCTTGCAGATACTCTAGGATTAATAAATAATCGGTTTAAAGATTGATTTAGAGTTTGGTTATCATCAGAATAAGAGATTTGATTATAACTTACTGGCACTCCTAAAGAAAGTTTCCATTTATCGGTTACAAAATCAAAAGCAGGGTCAAGATATAGTCTATTCTTTTGCCAATCTAAAGTATTTGCGTACTTAGTGCCTAAGGATAGATTCTCGTTATTGGAATTAATTTGAAACAATTGTGTATTTAATTGCTGACTTTGAATGGAGAAACCAGCCTTATAAGTTTGTACAAATTTACCATTAGTCAATGCTAGGCTAGCCGAGTTATTGGTGTAAAATGTAGGTAAATCTGCTTCCTGAAACAAACCTTCATAAGGTATATTGCTATTGATAAATGCTTGATTTAAGCCAGGTCTAACTGCTAAATTTTCGGGCTGATTGCTAAAGTTAAGGTAGGAGTAAAAATTAACCATACGCTCATTTTTGAATTTCTTCTTCCAGCTTAAATCGTTAGAAAAATTAAGAGTACGCTGACTTAAAGTTTGATTGGCATTGGTGCCATTAATTACAAAGTTTGAAGATGCTGTTTCTGGCGAATAATCAAATACTAAGCTATTATTAAGATAATTATTTTCTTGGTTAAAATTGAGGTTAAACGCCGATCGTAATTTTTGTGGCTTAAAAGTATTATTCTGCAACTCTCTATATCTGAAAGTATCTTGAGCTATAAATGTTTCTGAACTGCGGTTATAAAATTGAGTTTGTAAATCGTTCAAATAACCAATGTTTGCTTTGATAGATAAATCATCGCTAAACTTATATAGGTTATTTAAATTGGCCACTCCTACCCTATTAAATAAAGTTCTGTTTTGCGGCAGTAAAGGAACATTGCTAATCCCTGCCGAAAGGAAATTTTCTGGACGGTTATTATCTACTCCTCTCAAAAAATCGGCTATGTTATAAGAAGTTAATTCTTTACCTAAATCTTCGCCAATGTTATTGGCTTTTAAGCTATTTATAAATTTAGTTTTCTTTTTAAATAACATTCCGGTTAAACCTAAATCTACTTTTCCAGGCGTTCCTAAACCAGCTTTGCCATCGCCAATTAATTTTAATTTTGCTGCTGCTGTTGTTACTAAGTTTAATGCAACATCATCGCTAGTATTATTCTTACGTAACATTTTAATAGGTTGGTCTTTCTCTATTACTTGCACTTTTTCTACAGCACCTTGTGGGATACTTTTAGTAGCAATACTGTATTTGTCATCCAGTAAATTATCGCCATCTATGTATAAATTAGAAATACCTTTTCCGTTATAGCTTACCTTACCATCTTCTGCTACTTCCATTCCGGGCATTTTTTTTAATACATCACCAATGGTACGGTCTTGTTTATCAGCAAAATCGGATGTTTTATAATTTAAAGTATCGCCTTTAACGGTTAATGTTGGTCGGTTTTTAACCACTACAGTAGGCAAATTAATGCTGCTGTTTTTTAAATTGATGGTATAAAACTTTTGATTGGGGTTAATATTGACCACCTGTTTCTGAAAACCAATACTAGAAACTTCTATAAAATTGGCTGTAAAGCCTTCCTTTAAAGTTAATTTAAATTCGCCTTTATCATTAGTTCTGGTAAAACTGATGATGTTTCCCTCTTCACCTTTTAATAAAACATTAGCGAAATTTACAGTTTTGGATAAGCTATCAATCACTTTTCCATCAACAGTTTGTGCAAGTAAGTTACTGTTAGAAAAACTAACAATAATCAATAAGAGGAATAAATACCTTAGCATTAATGTGCTGTTAACTCAATTGGGTTATTTAAAACTGGGCCTTTTGTAGTAGTAACGGTTTTAGACGTTGAGGTCATTTTAAAATCTCCACCCATTCCACTACCTGCCATTTGCGTTTTCATAAAACCCATGGGGTCGTCTTTTTGCGCTTGCTTTAGTCTGTCAAAATCTTTTTGGGTAGTTTTAATGGCATCATCAGGCAGTTTTATTTCTGTTCCTAAATAATCTGTTTTAGTGCCCATTCCTAAAATAGAAATTCCAGTTAATTTTTCAGATATTTCACTTGTCGCCTCTTGAGGTGTTGCCACTACTTTTTCTATGCTAGTTAACAAAAATTGTACTTCCTTTTTATCGTCGTAAGCTTGTAAAACTAAGCCAGGTAAACCATTAAATTTCCACGGCCCCGTGTTAAAAGGTAAATCTGGAGCAAACCACACCGTCCAATTTCTGCCTTTAAAATTTGCAGTTGCCTTCTGACAAAGGATACCGCCAATAGATGTGGTATCAGTACTAAAACTCCAATTAAAAACGCTTACCGGTTGTTCTATTAAATAGTTGTTCATTAATCTTTCTTTAACATAAAATTTACTTTCGTTAACAAAGTAATAATGGTCTATTCTGGTAACAGGCTTAAACCCCGCCGAACTTAAATTAATTTTCATGTTATTACTTCCAGCTTGTTCTTTAATTTGCTCTTCAAGCATTTTTTTCATTTCAGTTTCTTTATTAATTTGATCGAAACTGGTATAAACAGATGCGTTTTTTCCTACCACTAAGAGCATATTTTCTATCCTAGGTTTGTCCTTAAAATTAGTGTCTGTAATATGGACGTAGTTATAGTAAACTCTCAGTTCTGCTTGTTCTGCTTTTTGTGCTAAAGCATTAAAACTGCTTAATACGATAAATAAATAATAGATTTTTTTCATAATGATTTACTGATTTTTCATAAAACTACGAATATATCGTAATATTCCAAAACTATTAACTTCTTTTAACAAGATTTAACAATTAATTACCAAACCCGAATAAGATTTTTAAAAAGGTTAATTAATTATAAGCCTTTAGCCAATCGAAGAAACGGAATCCCCGCCTGTTTTTTGGACAGGCTTTTTGGCTTTTTTCGCCAGAAAAGACACAGGGCAAAGTGTGTTATACCTACAGCTATTAGGACGCTCATAAAAGTATAATTTTTAATACAATTGATTTAAATTTAAAACATATTATTATCCCAAAACAAAATTTACTAAATTGAAGCTCTTAAATAAAATCAACATGCTAAAGACTTTATCATTAATAACAATTGCTTCAGTAACCTGCTTTTGCACCCTAAATTTTAAAAGCGAAGAAAAAACTGAAACTGTAGCGATAGCTAAAAATGCTGCAACCGTAGAAGAAAATTATAAAAACTATTGTGCTGGTTGCCATGGTGTTAAGATGGATATGTTTGTAGATAGAAAATGGAAATACGGAAATAAACCCGAGGAGCTGTACAAATCTATTAAAGAAGGTTACGTTGATGATGGAATGCCAGCTTTTAAAGAGGCTTTTACCGATAAAGAAATAAAAGATTTAGCAACCTACATGATAAAAGGTATAGAAAATGTAGCGAAATATACTGCGGAAAAAGAAAAACCAAAATCTGATATATTTGAGACCGAAAAAATTAAAATTAAACTAGAAAAAGTATTTGACCAAGTAAAAGTGCCTTGGGGAATTGCTTTCATCAGCGCTTCTCAGTTTTTAGTTAGCGATAGATCTGGGGAGTTATACTTGGTAGAAGGTGCTAAAAATTATGAAAAAATATGGGGTGTGCCCAATGTTAGCAATGCTGGCCAAGGTGGTTTGATGGATATTTTGTTAGATCCAGATTTTGCCAAAAATCAGACTATTTATTTAACTTATTCTAAGCCTCATCCTTCGGATAGTAAGCTGCAAACCACTGCTATTTTAAAAGGTCAACTTAAGGGCAATCAATTAATTAATACTAAAGATATTTTTGTAGCCGAACCTTACAGCACCACCCGTCATCATTACGGTAGCCGTATGGATTTTGGTAAAGATGGTTTGATATACTTCTCTGTAGGTGAGCGTGGTAACGAGAAAGAAAATCCGCAAAGCTTAAATAATGCGTTAGGAAAAATTCACAGAATTACTAAGGACGGCGAGATTCCAAAAGACAATCCTTTTTACAATCAGAAAGATGCGCAGCAAAGTATTTATTCTTATGGACATAGAAATCCGCAGGGCTTGGCTTTCAATCCGTTTACAAACGAATTATGGAGTCATGAGCATGGCCCACGTGGTGGTGATGAAATTAATATCCACAAAAAAGGGGCTAATTATGGCTGGCCTGTCGTTTCTTATGGAATCAATTACAACGGTAAAATAATCACTAATTTAACTACAAAACAAGGTATTGAAGATCCTTTGCATTATTGGATTCCCTCTATTGCACCAAGCGGAATGGCTTTTGTAAACAGTAAAATTTATAAAGGCTGGGAAGGCAATTTAATGGTTGGCTCGTTAAGGTTTCAATATTTAAACCGTTGCGAAATTAAGGATGGCAAAGTGGTTAAAGAAGAGTTATTGTTCAAAAATATTGGTCGCGTAAGAGAGGTAAGAATGTCGCCCGACGGTTATTTATACATGGGTGTAGAGGGCGAAGGTGTCTATAAATTAATTCCTCAAAAATAATTTTTGTAATAAATATCTATTTCTAGTATCTAATCAATAAAAAAAACTTTAAATGTTAAAAGTAAACCATATTGTTAAAGAATATGCCAAACATAGGGCGTTAGATGATGTAAGTTTAGAAGTGGAACGTGGAAGCATATTTGGACTTTTGGGCCCAAATGGAGCAGGCAAAACGTCATTAATCAGAATCATTAATCAGATTACTGCACCAGATGAAGGCGAGATTATATTTAACGGCGAAAAACTTAACCAATCTCATATTAGTAAAATAGGCTACCTACCAGAAGAACGAGGCTTGTATAAGAAAATGGAGATTGGAGAGCAGATGCTTTATTTGGCTCAACTGAAAGGATTATCTAAATCCGAAGCTATCAAAAGAATCAAATTTTGGTTTGAAAAGATGGGCATGCAAGACTGGTGGAAAAAGAAAGTAGAAGATTTATCTAAAGGGATGCAGCAAAAAGTACAGTTTGTAGCTACCGTTTTACACGAGCCTGAACTCATTATTTTAGACGAACCATTCTCTGGTTTTGATCCTATTAATGCCGAGATTATAAAAGACGAAATTTTAGAGTTGAACAAAAAAGGCTCTACCATAATTTTTTCCACTCACCGTATGGAATCTGTCGAGTTACTTTGTGACCACATCGCTTTAATTCATAAATCGCATAAAATATTAGATGGTAGCGTAAAATCTATTAAGGACGCATACCGTAACAACACTTTTCATTTAAAAATTAACCGTCCTTTTGATTTAGCTACCGTAAAAACTTTTGAATTGCTAAATGCATCACAAATTGATGAAGGCGAGCAGTTAACTATTAAATTATTAAACGGTTTTACAACCAATGATGTATTGCAGGAGCTGATTCCTAAAACAGGAATATTATTCTTAGACGAAGTGATTCCAAGCATTAACGAGATATTTATCCAAAAAGTTAAACAATTAAACTAAGCCTAAACCATGAATAAAGTATTACTAATTATACAAAGAGAATATTTAAGCAGGGTTAAAAAGAAATCTTTTTTACTGTTAACATTTTTGGTGCCTGCCCTATTTTTAGCCATGATGTTTTTTGTAGGTTATTTAACTGCAAAAGGCGATGATAACATTAAAGAGTTTAAAGTTTTAGACCAAACAGGCCTTTTCGAAAACAAGTTAACAAACACGTCAAGCCTTAATTTTAAATACATTACAGGCGATTATCAAAAAGCTAAAGACAAGATTAGGAAAGACAAATCAGGCTTCTTATTATACATTTCAGCAAATTATGCACAAAACGGAGGTATAGAAATCGTATCAGAAAAAAAGCCAAGTATTGGTTTAGTCAGCGATATTGAGCGCCAAATGGAAACCATTTTAAAAAATAATAAATTAATTGCCGCAGGTATAGATACGGCTGTTCTTAATAATTCTAAAGTAAATGTTTCTATTGGTGCAAAGCAGTTAACAGACGAAGGCGAAAAAGACGCTAGCGTAGGCGCAACCTTTATTGTAGGTTTTGTGAGTGCTTTTCTAATTTATCTTTCCCTATTTATTTATGGTGCGCAAGTAATGCGTGGCGTAATAGAAGAAAAAACCAGCAGAATAATTGAGGTAATAGTTTCTTCTGTTAAACCTTTCCAATTAATGCTTGGCAAAATTTTAGGAATTGGAGCTGTGGGTTTAACACAGTTTTTATTGTGGATTATCTTAAGCGCAACCATATCTACCGTCGCAGCAGGGTATTTTTCAAATAACGACAGCAATAAAGAAAAGATTGAAGCCTCTTTAGAGGGTACGCCACAGCAAGCGCAAGTAAAAGCAGCATCCTCTAATAATATGGCTCAAGACTTTTTTAAAGCTGCCGATACCATTAACTTTCCATACATTTTAGGAACATTTTTATTTTATTTCTTAGGCGGTTACTTAATTTATAGTGCTTTATTTGCTGCTGTAGGTTCGGCGGTAGATAACGAAACCGAGACCCAGCAATTTATGCTTCCCATAACCTTACCACTTATTTTCACCTTTATTTTAGGTATGAACGTGATTGTAAATTCTCCAGACAGTCCATTGGCATTTTGGTTATCCATCATTCCATTTACATCTCCCATCGCCATGATGATTAGAATACCATTTGGTGTTCCCACTTGGCAGTTAATACTCTCTATGGTTTTATTGGTAGCAGGTTTTATTTTTACCACATGGGTAGCATCTCGTATTTACCGCGTAGGAATTTTAATGTATGGTAAAAAAGTAAGCTATAAAGAACTGGTAAAATGGTTTAATTATAAAGAATAGTAACATGGAATTTGGGTTTGGGCGTCACGATAGCTATCGGGATAACACGCTCATATCTTTTTTTGTCTTCCTAAGCGGGGTCGAAGGGCGCAAAAAAAAGGGATGTCGCTTCTCCGATTGTCCAAAGGACTTCTTTGGACAATCGTTAACGTAATATAGCATGGCAAAAAAACAATAATCAATCAAATATTATTAAATCCTGAGTCAAAAAATCAGGATTTTTTATGAAATTGAGTGATTCCATAGGCATCAAACATTTACAGAAAAACAACAATGGTTATTTGTTCGACCCCTTCGGGGTCGTACCTTCTAAAATCCAATTTTCTATAAACATGTAATCTCTCTGGGATTAAAAATAGGTGTGAAAATTATCTTATAACAATTTTATATTTCAATTTGCGAAACTGTTTAATCCTATACATAAGAGACTCACAAGGAGATGCCATAGGCATTAAACATTTACAGAAAAACAACAATGGTTATTTGTTCGACCCCTTCGGGGTCGTACCTTCTAAAATCCAATTTTCTATAGACATGTAATCCCTCTGGGATTAATAATAGGTAAGAAAATTATCTTATAGCAATTTTATATTTCATTTCTCGAAACTGTTTAATCCTAAACATAAGAGACCCAAGGAAGATGCCATAGGCATCAAACATGTATAGGAAAACAAGAATGGTTATTTATTCGACCCCTTCGGGGTCGTACCTTTTACAAGCCAATTTTCTATAGACATATAATCCCTCTGGGATTAATAATAGGTCTGAAAATTATTTCATAGTAATTTTTGCATTTCATTTCGCGAAGCTGTTTAATCCTATACATAAGGGACCCACGGAAGATGCCATAAGGATCAATCATGTATAAAAAAAACAATAATGGTTATTTGTTCGACCCCTTCGGGGTCGTACCTTTTAAAATCCATTTTTCTTTAAACATATAATCCCTCTGGGATTAAAAATAGGTGTGAAAATTATCTTATAACAATTTTATATTTCATTTCGCGAAGCTGTTTAATCCTATACATAAGGGACCCACGGAAGATACCATAAGGATCAATCATGTATAGAAAAACAATAATGGTTAATTGTTCGACCCCTTTGGGGTCGTACCTTTTGCAAGCCAATTTTCTAAAAAAATGTAATCCCTCTGGGATTAAGTTAGGTGTAAAAATTATCTTATAACAATTTTATATTTCATTTTGCGCAACTGTTTAATCCTATACATTAGATACCCACGGAAGATGCCATTGGCATCAGACAACTATAGGAAAACAATAATGGTTATTTATTCGACCCCTTCGGGGTCGTACCTTTCACAACCCACTTTTCTGAAAACATGTAATCCCTCTGGGATAAAAATAGGTGTGAAAATTATCTTATAACAATTTTATATTTCAATTTGCGAATCTGTTTAATCCTCTACATAAGAGACCCACGGAAGATGCCAAAGGCATCAAACATGTATAGAAAAACAACAATGGTTATTTGTTCGACCCCTTAGGGGTCGTACCTTTTACAATCCAATTTTCAATAAACATATAATCCCTCTGGGATTAATAATAGGTGAGAAAATTAAATCATGGCAATCTTGCATTTCATTTCGCGAAACTGTTTAATCCTATACATAAGGGACCCACAGAAGATGCCATAGGCATCAAACATGTATAGAAAAACAATAATGGTTATTTGTTAGACCCTTTCGGGGTCGTATCTTTTACAACCCAATTTTCTATAAACATGTAATCCCTTTGTTATTAATAATAGGTCTGAAAATTATCTTATAGCAATTTTGCATTTCATTTTGTGAAGCTGTTTAATCCTAAACATAAGAGACCCACGGAATATGCCATAGGCATCAAACATGTATAGAAAAACAATAATGGTTATTTGTTCGACCCCTTCGGGGTCGAACCTTTTACAATCCAATTTTCTATAAACATATAATCCCTCTGGGATTAAAAACAGGTGTAAAAATTATCTTATAACAATTTTATATTTCATTTTGCGAAACTGTTTAATCCTATACATAAGAGACTCACAAGGAGATGCCATAGGCATCAAACATGTATAGAAAAATAATAATGGTTATTTATTCGACCCCTTCGGGGTTGTACCTTTTACAACCTAATTTTTTATAAAAATGTAATCCCTCTGGGATTAAAAATAGGTGTGAAAATTAACTCATGGCAATTTTGCATTTCATTTATTAGGGCTAATTAAAGCGTTAGAAAACAAAAGCAATGAATGATTTGCTTAATAATAAAACTAAATATATAAAACTCAAGAAGTTTTCTAAACTTCATAAGTTTACCTTTAACATCATCTAAAAAAAATTATGAAAGCTGTAATAGACATTGGCACCAATACTTTTCATTTACTCATTGCAGAAGTAACAGATAAAAATGAGATCAATATCATTTATAAAAATACCATTGCCGTTAAACTAGGCGAAGGCGGTGTAAACAAAGGATATATTGCAGAGCAAGCTTTTGAAAGAGGTATTCAAGCTTTAATAGAATTTAAAACACAATTGGATAAACATGAAATCAAAAACGTTTTGGCCACAGCAACTGCAGCGGTTAGAGATGCATCTAACGGAGCAGAATTTATAAAACAAGCTTTAGAAAAAGCCCAAATACCAATAACCTTAATAGACGGACTCAAAGAAGCTGAATATATTTATACAGGAACAAAAGCAGCAAACATTTTAAGCACTTCTACCGATTTGATTATGGATATTGGTGGCGGAAGTGTAGAATTTATCATTTGTAACCAAAAACAAATATTCTGGAAAAACAGTTACAGGTTAGGTGCAGCTAGATTATTAGCCGATTTTTACGTAAACGATGAAGTTCTAAAACCTGAAGTATTAGAAAACATTCAACAACTATTTAAAAACAAACTGTCAGATTTATTTGATGCCGTAACCAAACATCAACCCCTGAAATTAATTGGTACAGCTGGCTCATTTGATTCTTTTGCAACCATGATCTCTATTGATAGTAAAGATGTTTATAATGCAAATACGCATCGCTCATTCAATTTCAATAATACTGAGTTTACTAGCCTATTAGAAACAATCATCAACAGCAATCACGAAGAAAGGATGAATATGAAGGGTTTAATTTCTTTAAGGGTAGATATGATTTTAATGGCTGCTATTTTAAGTCAATTTGTGGCAGCGCAATTTAAAATCAAAGAAATTGTTACTTGCTCCTACTCTTTAAAAGAAGGTTTAATTTTTTCCTCTTGATTTAGAAGGGAAGGATACTGTGATTTATCAGTAATGGTTTTGATAATATCATCCAATTCGTTTGCAGAATTCATAATCAACCCAAAATATTCTTCCTCACTTAATTCATCATGAGTTATCTCGTTTTTAATACTTACCAAGCCCATTAATCTGGCTAAAGGAGCTCTAACCACATGAGACTGTATCCAAGATATTTCTTTTAAATTTTCGTTTTGCTTTTGAATTTCTTTAACATATTCAATACGTTCATTTATATTTTTAAAGAATACAGAGAGTCCAGCTGCAGACGGAAAAACACTAACCTCTAACCAAACATCTCCTTCTAAAAAATAAGTCTCAAAATGGGATGATAAACGACTATTACTTGATTGATAAAAATGTTCTTTAAAAACATTGTTTTCTGTTTTAAATAACATATCCCAAATATTTTTACCTAAAATATCTACTTTTTTATTTTGAAATAAGTCTTCTGCAACTTTATTCCAATACGTTACTTGCCAATTATTATCTATGGCAAAGAAAGCATCCATAATACTTTCTAGTATAAGTGTTTTTTCACTATTGGCTAATTCTAGTGCATCATTATTTTCTCTTTTTTGAATGGAAGATGATATGTTATTAGTAATGGTTTTTAAGAAATATATTTCTTCATCAGACCATTCTCTATCCAGTTTCATATCTTCCACAACTATAAAGCCCACTTTGCTATTAGTAGTATTGACTGGCAATAAAATCAAAGATTTAATAAGCTTCTCTAAAAACATATCTTTCAATTTACCATTTGGCAAATCACTTGTAATAGCAGTATAATAGTCTTGTTTATTTACATCTTCAGTAATAACCTGAATATCTTTTAGTGTTAAGTTTATTAAATTAGGTCGAATTTCTAATTTTTCATCAAAAACCCATTCCATTTTTTGATTCAAACCATCAATATCGTTTTCATTCGGCGCCGTTTCGTAATAAACAATTCTGTGTGCTTTTAAGGAGAGTCCAATCAATTCAAAAGCTATTTCTAAAGATTTTGACCAATCGTTATTATTTAAAAAAATACTATTAACTAAACCTATCGTACTTAATAAATTGGTTTTGTAAACGGAGTTCTTTTCAGAATTTTTAATATCATCTATATTTCTAATAACAGCAACTGTACCAGTAACTTCATTTTGTTTATCTCTAAATAAAGTGGAGCTCATGGCTATTTGATGATAAATCCCAAGCTTGTCAATTTGCATGACCTCATCAATAAAAACACCTGTTTCGTAAAAATTCTTTTTTACCAATTTATTGGTGATATTTAAATATTGTGTTTTTAATACCGCATGAAATTTCTTACCAATTACTTCATTTGCTTTCCATCCAAAAATTCTCTCAGCGCCAAAATTCCACGACTTTATTACAAAATCTTCATCTGTAGAGATAATACCATCAGAAATATTAGCCAGAAGACCACCTAAATATGTTTTTTCCTGTTCGGCGTTTTTTATTTCTGTTACATCCGTAAATGAACCATTCCATATTAATTCACCTTCAATTAAACTAGATGATGCATTACTGTTGATATAAAGTATTTGATTATTTACAAAAATTCTGAAAGTAACCGTTTGATTTTGACCTTTCCCAATGATGTTACTTAAAAACGATCTTTTAAAATTTGATAAATCATCTGGATGGATAAGGCTCAGAAATTTATCAGCATCCTCATAAACTTCATTTAAATCTAGTAACAGTAAATTATTAATGCCTTCGCTGATGTAAACAAAAGAAAAAGAATTATCAGCACTAATTTTTAGCTGATAAATTACACCTGGAATGGTTTCACTTATTTCTTTTAGTTGTATAGATAAATTTTCATTGGTACTATTAACTTGTTTTTCTTGCGTAATATCTTGTATAGCTCCAAATAGTCTAATGATTTCATCTTCATTATTTCTTTCAACGTCGCCATTTAAGCGTACCCATTTATAGTTGTTATTAAAGGTATGCAGCGCTAATTCTACGCTAAAATAATTCCCATTTTTAATGGCATCATTTAATAAAAATGAGATTTTATCCCTATTATAACCTATATTAAATAAATTAACTAATAATTGTAGCGATGGCACTAAAGTTTCGGATGCTTCTAATATCTCCATTAAAGACTTAGACCAAATTACACTCTTTGTATTTAAATCTATTTCCCAGATCCCAACATTTGCTAACTTTTGAGTTTTAATCATCAGCTGCTCATTTTTATTTAACTGCTCAATTTTTTCGTTAACTAATTTATTTAAATAAATAGGCTGTGCGCTAATAAACCAAGCAAATAAGCCACCTAGAAGTGAAATAATTACACCAAATAAAATATTTAAAAATACATCTTGTAACCCTACCAGTTTTTTAGGTCTAACGTGTAAAGACCAATCTCCTGATGGAATATTTACAGATACATAATGAAAATCATTGAAGAAACTTTCATTAGAAAGGAAAAATTCATTTTCATTTTTTAAGGTATTAAATTTAGATATACCATATATATAATCGCTTTTATTATCAGAATTTATTGCAGCAATATTTATCAGTTTATTTAACTTGATAATACCAATGGCAAAACCTGCAAATTTTTCATTTTTATAATAGGGTAATCTTCCAATTATAGCTATCCCTCCTTTGCTAAGTAATACTGGTCCTTCAAAATAAAAAGATTTTTTTTCAATGGCTTTGTACGCTGGGATTTTATGAATTTCTTCAGAAAAGATATTGTAACCTAAAACAGATTTATTTTCTTCATAAGGATATACTTGGGTAATTACACCTTGCTTAGTAAGCTCTATAGCATCAATTACATGTTCTGTGGGTAAAATATTTTCGGCAATTTCATTAAACTCATTTGTTATTTCTTTGTTCTGAGCGATATAGACCAAAGATTTTAAGATGTAAATATTGTCATATAAGACAGAAAGTATTTTGTTTTTGGTTAATTCTGCTTGATCGTGTAGTAGTGTAGTTTCTTCGTTTTTTAAAATGGTATATCTCTGATAAGAAATTGCTTGAAGTATTGTAAAAAGAGCTAAAAAAACTAAAACACCAACTGTTATTGGTTTTTTAAATATGAATATCCCTTTTTGGTAAAATTTCATTTTTTGTTTTACGGATAAGTACTAATTATTGTTTAGCTTAAAGTTCTGTTTTTATAAATAATAAGATATAGCCTTAAATAAATCGTTGTAAATGTAGGTGTAACTCTTGCGTAGGTAAACCCATAACATTTGTATATGAACCAGATATAGATTTAACTGCGATAGCGCCAATCCAATCTTGAATACCATAAGCACCTGCTTTATCTAATGGTTGATAGTTTTCTACATAAAACCTAATATCTTGATCTAATAAGTTATTAAAGGTTACTTTGGTTATACAATCAAATATAAAAATATCATTTGCTGTTTTTAAAGCCACACCAGTTACAACTTGATGTGTTTTACCTTGTAACTGATGAAGCATCTCTACCGCATGGTTGTTATCTTTTGGCTTTCCTAAAATTTTATCCTTCAAAATAACAACAGTATCTGCAGTAATAATTATCGCATCGTCATCTACAATATCAAATGCAGCAGCTTTTTTCTCAGCAATAAAAGCAGCTACTTTTAAAGGATTAAGGTTTTCTGGGAAATCTTCATTGACATCCTTTAAAAGGAGCTCAAAATTTATATTCATTAATTTAAGTAACTCTTGCCTTCTTGGTGATTTTGACGCTAGGTATATTTTTTTGGACATTATTTTAATAAAAAAGTCAACTATTGTTAATTCTATTGCTTGTTTAGATATTTTGTAAATAAAAAGAAAATTATTTTAGTAAATGTTAATCTTTTAAGATATAATTTTTATGGTATTATTTTTGCAAAGTGTTGATTAATAAATATGTAATTAATTATTAAATAATACAAATAATATTATGAAAGATCAAAAAGAGATTATCGAAGAATTAAATGGATTAGTTAATATTTTAAACGATGGGAAAATTGGCTATAAAGAATGTATCAGTAATGTTAAATCAGAAAAGCTAAAATCTCATTTTTTAGAATTCTCTAACCAAAGGCGAGAAATGGCTTCAGAATTAAAATTAACAATAGACGGGTTAGGCGGCAATAGCGAGAACCAAGAAGGTGGAATTTTAGGGGTTATGCATAGAACATGGATGGATGTGAAAAAAGTGTTTTCTACCAATGATGATGAAGCTATACTAAATGCAATTGCAACTGGAGAAAAAGTAGCTGTAGATAGATACGAAGTAGTTTTGAAAGAATTAACAAATCAAGCAGCAATACACCAAGTTGTTAACCAGCAATTAACAATGATAAAAACTACATTGAATGATATTGAAGGTTTAAAATTGGTATACAAGGACTAAAAAATATGATTAAAATAGCCTTAATTATAAATTGAGGCTATTTTTTTGACCATCATCTGCATTTGGTTTTTCTACAAACCACTTCCCTTGCACTTTCAAAACCTTTTCTATAATATCCCTTACCACACCTTTACCACCATTGAAGGGAGAAATGTAATTTGCAGTATCTTTAATTTCTTGCACAGCATCTGCAGGCGCAACTGCAATTGCCACTTTTCGCATTATTTCTTGGTCGGGTAAATCATCACCTACATAAACAACTTCACTTTCTTTTAAACCGGTCTCACTCAAAAAATCATTAAACAATGGTAACTTGTAAGATGCCCCCAAATAAATATGTTTAATACCTAATCCAGTAAGTCTCAAACTTACCGAAGCTGATTTTGCTCCCGTTATAATGCAAACCTGAAAACCTTTCTGTAAAGCAAGCTGAATGGCATAACCGTCCTTAATATTGTACTGCCTCAACTGTTCGCCTGTTTCTGTTATCAATATAGAGCCATCGGTTAAAACACCGTCTACATCAAATACAAATGTTGTTATATTTTTTAGCTGATCTAGCATTTTTTTACCCTCTTAATTTATCTAAAAGCCGACTTAAAGTCTCGGCCTCCTCTTCGCTAATATTGTTTTGTAGAGAATTATTCATCAAATCTTCTAAAAAAATGTTTTTTAAAAGGTTTAAACCTTTGTCACTAATTAAAATATCAACTGCTCGCCTATCCTTATCGTTTACACATCGTGTAACCAACTCTTTTTGTACTAATCTATCCACTATTCTAGATGCGTCGGACATTTTATCCAACATCCGATCTTTTAAAATATTTATAGTTGCTGGCTTAGGGTATTGCCCTTTTAAAATCCTTAAAATATTAAACTGCTGGTTGGTAATTTTATGCAGATTTAGTTCTCTTTTTAACAAAGCATTTAACCAATTATAAGTATAAACAATGTTTACAGATACTTTTTGATAGTTATTTATAAATTTCGCGTTCTGTATTTCTTTTTCAATTTCCATTGTTAGTCAATCTGCTTTATTGATTTGTTTTATTTATTGCTTTACTATCTTTCTTTTTATATTTCCACGGACAATGTTTGCATTGGTTTTTACAACAAAAGCCCCTTTCTAAATGGTACTTTTCTGTAAATACAAAAAAGCCATCTTCGTTAATGTAATAATCTATATTTTCTATCAATTTATAAAATTTTCACTTTTAAAGTGCTGCTAAAATAATTTTTTAAATCACTTCCATCTCCATGAATTGTCCACACTTCCTCTGGTTTCACTGTTTCTATTGTTTTTAAAATATCATCCCAATCTACATGGTCAGAGATATAAAGTTTAATATCATTGCCTTTCTGTAAATTTTCCCAGCCCGATGCAAATATTTTTACCACATCTTTGGCATGATGATAACTGTTATAAGTTAAGGGAGGCACCAAATAAACGTTGTTTTTAGAATTGTTCTTCATCACCTTTCTATCATAATGCTTAAAATTACCTAGGTTATAACCTGCCGTTTGATAGAGTTGATGAATAGGATAAATACTATAATGAAGCAAGATGTTTTTTTGTGGACAAATTCTATGAATAAGATTAGTTATTCTTTGCGCTTTGCCTAGTCCATAAACACCAATCATCATATTGGCATCAATGTCATTTAACTTCCCAATCTCAGCTATTGGATCTGGATGTTTAGTTGCAGGGTTAGCAAAAGTAGTTTCTGTAATTAAAACATCTGCATTGCATAATTCTAAAGGCTCGCAGGTTTCGTCTTCTTGTAATTTATAATCTCCAGTAAATAAATAGCTGCATCCCTTATATACCATCTTAACCAAAGCAGAACCTAAAATATGTCCAGCAGGTAAAAAACTTACATTAACCTCATTAAAAGAAAACTCTTCTTGATACCTTTTTATAAAGAATTCTTTGGCCGCATTTTTTTTTAAACGAAGCTTCATAATAGCAGCAGTTCCAGGAGTACAAAAAACCTGATTATTATGAGGTTTAGCATGGTCGCCATGTGCATGAGAAATTACCGCATGGAGAACAGGCAATTGAGGGTCTAAATAAAAATCGCCGTATTTACAATATAAGCCAGTTGGCGTTTTGACAATAAAATCTTGGAGTATCAAAGTATTATATTTCTAAATAATCAATTTTAAATCATGATCATTTTCTGTTTTTAAATAAATTTTTGGGCGTCCAGATAGCTATCGGGATAACACGCTTTTTGCTGTACTCCGTTTGCCCTGAAAAAGGTCAATGCGGGGTGCCGCTTCTCCGAAGGAGTTCTTAGAACCTTTGGACAATCGTTAACGCAAAATTAAAACGTTAATCAAACATTAATCTTCATAACCCAAAAACCGATGATGAAGTTTTAAAACTTGTGGTATTAAAAATTGACTTTCATTGTTATAAATCAAAAAATCGGCTAACTTTTCTTTTACCTCTTCAGAAAACTGGGTATTAATTCTAGCTTTTATTTGATCTTTACTCATTAAATCTCTTTTAGCAATTCTTTCAATCCTTAAGTCCAAATCACTGGAAACTAATATATTATAATCGTTATCACGATAAGAACCACTTTCAAATAATAATGCAGCTTCCTTTAGAACATATTTCGATTTTTGTTTACTGGCCCAAATTTCCATCGCTTTAAAAACTACAGGATGAACTAAGGAATTAAGCATATTCAGTTTATCTTTATCCTTAAAAACGATATCAGAAATATATTTTCTGTTTAATTCACCATTTTCATAATAGGCATCCTCACCAAAAGCAATTTTAATTGAATCAACAAGTTCTAAATTGTTAACCATTAATTTTTTAGCTTCATCATCTGCATAAAAAACGGGAATATTCAACAATTCAAAGATTCTACAAACCGTAGTTTTACCGCTTCCAATACCGCCAGTTATCCCTACTTTTAACATTATTTTTTTATAATTATATCTGCTTGGTTTGGGATAACCATGCGTAACCTCACGTATGGTACTTCTTTAATTATTTTTATGGGTAATTGAGTCAGTTTATGATCTCTCCACAAATTAAAATCTATAATGGCATTAAAATCAGACTCGTTAACTTTAGAATAAATAGAAAGAGGCACCATAATTACTACCATAACCTTATCAGGGATTATTTTTATGTTATAGTAAGAATTATTATTAATCACTTTTAAAGGTACATAAAGCCTTTTCTCTGTAAATTCTTCTACTTCTATTTTGACTTCTGTTTGTTTTGGAAAAATAGAAATATTAGTTTCTAGAGGGTTTTTTAAAACTATGGAATTAGATATGTTGCTATTTAACTTATCTAATTTCAGCGTATCTGTTTGCCAAAAACTTAATTTATCTAATTCATCTTGCGGACCAGTTATGGTAACATAATCTGGCTTCAAGACGGTGGCATTTGCCTGTCCATATTGTTTTACAAAAGATAAATCAGACACTAATCTTAAAGGAACCCTTTTTACTTTCCTTGTAGTAAAATCAAAATATAAAGTATCTGGCTGTACACTTATAATCTTTTGTTCTTTAGAGTATTGCTTGTTTATAGCTTGTATTTGATCGGTAAAAGTCACATAGTTTCTTTTGTTTAACTGACTTAAATTAACTTTTACAACCGAAGGATACAACCTTAATTTGGTAAAGAGTAATTGCCAGCCTGTTCCCTTAATAGTGAGTATTACAGTATCAGATTGTAAAGGATTAAAAGCTTTATTTACAGGTGGACTACTAAAGTTTACATTAGATTTTACGGTATACTCGTAATTTTTAGATAATGCAAAAAACAGCCAAGCAGCGGTAGCTAGTAACAAGCAAGTGAAAAAAATGCTTAATTTTCTACGTTCTACTGATGAAAGTTTTATTAGTGGCATTAACCAGTTAAATAAGATTGGAACGTAAAATTAAAAAAAAATGCCGTTTTAATACTAAAACGGCATTTTAAGTTTTGTTTTTAAAGTCGTTTATGCGTTTAAAACTTTAGAATTATCTAAAGAAACGGCAGATTTATCAAAACGAATTTTACCACCACCTTCTGTTTCTATTAAGAACGTAGTTTCGTTTAAATCGGCAATTCTACCGTGTATACCAGCTGTAGTAATTACTTTATCTCCTTTTTTAAGTTCGGCAACAAACTTTTTATGGTCTTTAGCTTTTTTCATTTGCGGTCTAATCATGAAAAAATAAAATACAACCACAATTAAAACCATGGGTAAAAAACTCATCAGATTACTTCCTGATATTTGTAATAAAACAAAATTTAACATATTTATTATTTTAATGGTTAATTAGATTAAAATTATTTAACAACTTCCCCTGTTAAATGAAGTTGAGTTTGTGCAGGTATTGTATTTGCAGTAATGGTTACTACTTTATCTTGCAAGCCTTCTTTGCCAGCACTATTAAAAACTACTTTAATTTTAGCCCTTTGTCCAGCTAAAATAGGATCTTTTGGTGGCTCTGGCACTGTACAACCACAAGTTGCAACAGCGTCCTTGATGATTAAGGGAGATTTCCCCTCATTTGTAAACCAAAAATCGAAAGAAACAGATTGGCCTTGCTTTATTTTACCAAAGTCGTAAACAGCTTTTTCAAATTTAAAAATAGGTGCTTCGGCATTTAATGTGGTAGAATCAGCAACAACAGAATTATTTCCATTGGTTTGATTCACTTTCTTAGCATCATTATTACAGGATGCAAAAAAAACTAAAATTGATATATATAAAACTATTTTTTTCATGTTACAATAAACCCCTTCCAAATTTTCTTATTTTATTTTGATTCTGCAAATCTTCAAAAATTTTATCTAAAATCCCGTTTATAAAGAGATTACTTTTTGGAGTGCTAAATTCTTTGGCTATTTCTAGGTATTCGTTTATGGTAACTTTTACCGGTATACTGGTAAAGAAAAGCATTTCTGAGAGAGACATCTTCATTAGAATTACATCCATCATCGCAATTCTGTCTGCATCCCAGTTTTTTGTTTTGTCGCCAATTAATTGATGAAACAAATCATTATTTGCAATAGTTTTTTGGAATAAATCTAAAACAAATTCTTTATCCTCTATCCAATTAGCGCTTATTTGTGCCAATTGATTTTCGGACTCCATGCTAGAGAAATTCTTTAATGTTTTAGCAATCATGGCTTGTAAAACATCTTGATCTACCTGCCAATTGATGTGCAAATCTTCTAAAGCTTGTTGAGCTAAGGAAGATTTTAAGATTACTTTCTTAAAAATGAATTTGATTAAATCTTTATCGGTATGTAAGTCTGAATCGGGGTTAATTAAGTAAGCCTTATATTCGTCTGAAGCTTTTAAAGTCATAAATAAAGACCTTTCAAGTTCAGGATCAAAACTCCAAGAAGTTTTATATTTTTTTATAGCAGCTAAATATTGGCTATTATCTAAAAGAGATTTAACAAAAAGGTTATTTAATACTTTAAGATTAGGATTTAAATCGTCTTCAGTTGGTAAATGTTTATTAGATCTGTCAATAGCATCAATTTCGGCATAATTTACAATGTCTACAATTAACGCTAGAATACTGATATACATTTCAAAAACTTTATCAATATTAGCTAATAAGCTTTTTTCAAAATGGTTAGTATTTTTACCTTCGGCTTGCTGGTAAGCATATAAAACTTGCATTACCTTTACTCTTAGATGCCTTCTATTTAACATATTTAAAGAACGAATTGGTTTTCAAAAACCTTTTTAAATTACAAAATATACTTTTGGTCAAAAAACTTAGTTTTTGATTTCCGCTGCAAAAGTATGATATTTTTATTGGCTGTAAAAGCAAAAGATGCAAATAGATGTAATTTAATTGATGCCTAGATTTGTACTAAATAATTACAGTTATTATTTGTTTAAAGCGTTAAGGATAGAAACGGCAGCTTTTTTTGCTATTGCCATCATGCAAATAGCAAAAAAACTACAGTGTATAGCCTGTTAAAACGCCCAAGTTATAAACCTATTTAAATTCAAACACTTGTTAAAACTTAATTTTAGCTAAACAATTAAGTTTCTACATTTGTCCTTAGTTATTATGAAGGAACTAGCTTACCTCAATAAATTTTTTTTAAAGTATAAATGGAAACTTTTACCAGGGGTAATATTTGTAATTGTATCTAACTTTTTTGCTGTTTTACCTGCTCAAATTATCAGAATAGCATTTGACTTAGTAAATGATAACATTACCGTTTACCGATTATTTAATGGATTTGATAGACAGGATGTTATTTTAGAAATTTTTGGATCTAGTCTTTTATTTTTTGGAGCACTAGTAATTACGATAGCGTTAATACGTGGCATGTTTCTTTTTTTTATGAGACAAACCATCATCGTAACATCACGACGGATAGAGTATGATCTTAAAAACGAAATATACCAGCAATACCAAAATTTATCTTTAGCATTTTATAGAAGAAATAACACTGGCGATTTGATGAATCGTGTTACAGAGGATGTAAGTAGAGTGAGAATGTATATTGGCCCCGCCATTATGTACACCATCAATACTACTGTTTTATTTTTTCTCATCATCATTACAATGTTTAATGTAAATGCAAAACTTACCATTTATTGTATTGCTCCGCTCCCACTTTTAGTCATATTAATTTATTACGTTAATAGCATAATTAATAAAAAAAGCGAATTGATACAAAGGAGATTGAGTTCACTTTCCTCTTTTGTGCAAGAAACTTTTTCTGGTATTAGGGTAATTAAATCTTACGTAAAGGAAGAAAGCATTAACAAAGGTTTTGCGTCCGAAAGTATTGCTTACCAAACAGAATCTATGTCTTTGGTTAGGGTACAAGCTTTCTTTTTTCCAATTATGCTTTTTATGGTAGGTTTAAGTACTATTATAACTATTTATATTGGCGGCATACAAGTAATAGAAGGCAAAATAACAAGTGGAAATATTGCGGAATTTATTGTTTATGTTAACCAATTAACATTTCCTGTTACTTCTTTAGGCTGGGTAACTACCTTGGTGCAAAGGGCCGCTGCGTCCCAAAAGAGAATTAATGAGTTTTTGAAGATTAAGCCAGACATCATAAACGATAACCCAAACACATTACAAATAAAAGGGAATATAGAGTTTAAAAACGTGAGTTTTACCTATCCAGACACGGGTATAAAAGCTTTAATTAATGTATCGTTTAAAATAAAGTCTGGCGAGATGCTGGCCATTATTGGTAGAACAGGTTCTGGAAAATCTACGATAGCTAACTTGCTAATGAGGATGTACGATGTAGATAGTGGAAGTATTGAAATTGACGGTCAAAATATTAAATTTATCAACTTAGAAAATTTTCGCAGTCAGACCGGTTTTGTGCCACAAGAGGTTTTTCTTTTTTCTGATACCATAGAAAGGAATATAGCTTTTGGTTTGGATGAATTAGACGAGGAGCAAGTAAAACAGGCCGCTAAGGATGCTGCTGTTTATAAAAACATTATGGCTTTTGATCAGCAATTTAAGACCTTTATTGGCGAACGTGGAATTACCCTTTCTGGCGGACAAAAGCAACGGGTTTCTATAGCAAGAGCCATTATTAAATCACCTCAAGTTTTAATTTTCGACGATTGCTTATCTGCTGTAGATACCAAAACAGAAGAAGAAATATTAAATAATTTAGGTAAGATGATGCAGAATAAATCTAGTGTTTTAATTGCTCACCGGGTATCTACCATCAAAAATGCCGATCAAATCATAGTTTTAGATAACGGTGAAATTAAAGAGAATGGCACCCACCAAGAATTATTAGATTTAAAAGGAACTTATTTAGAACTGTACGAAAAACAATTATTAGAGGAGCAAGAAGCAAATTGATGACTAATTACACCTTAAAATATTATTAATGAACTTATTATAAATAAATTAGCAGCTTAATTAAATCACTTTATAAAACTTATTAAATCTTTAATCTTTTTTATTTTGGAACTTTAATAATTTCTTTCTTTATTTAGACCATCAAAACATTAAACACTTATTATAGCAATGGGAGATTACGATAACAGAGAAAGAGAAGAAGTATTTTCGAGAAAAGTTAGAGCTGGTAAAAGAACTTACTTTTTTGATGTGAAGGCAACTAGATCTAATGATTACTACGTTACAATTACAGAAAGCAAGAAAAGGTTAGAAGATGGTGTTTTTATTAAGCATAAGATTTTTTTATATAAGGAAGATTTCGAAAAATTTGCAGAAGGTTTAACAGAAACTATAGAATATATTAAGTCTAACCAAGAAGTTATAGAGAAAAGATACGAATATAACCCAGATGGACCTTCAACAAAAACTGACGATGACTTTTCTTTTGAAGTTTAACATGATATAGATCATGTTTATAGCCCTGTTTATTCATTTAATCGAGCTATTTCTTTTTTAAACAGATTGATTATCAAAAAATTGTTATTTATTATTGATATTAAATATTAATTACATACATTTGTCAAAATAATAATTACAATACAATGAATAATGGAACAGTAAAGTTCTTTAATTCAACCAAAGGATTTGGTTTTATTAAAGAAGACGGAACAAACAAAGAATATTTTGTACACGTTTCGGGTCTGGTTGACGAAATCAGAGAAAATGACGAAGTAACTTTCGACCTACAGGACGGAAAAAAAGGATTAAATGCAGTGAATGTTAAACTTGCTTAATTGCAGGTCTCTTAATATAGATCACATTTAAAGTCAAACACAGCCACCATTTTATAAATGGTGGCTTTTTTATTTAATTCGCTTTTACCTCTTAAATAACCCTAGCTTCTTTTCTGCAGCATCTATCTCGGGTTTTAAATCATTAAGCTCCATTTTTAACGCATTTACACTCATTTGTATCTCTCTAAAAGAGATGTATAGGGAAATCATCAATAATATAAGACTTAAGCCAAATACATATTGGGCCAAGTGTATTAACTGATAATACATTAAAAACATACAAAGTACACAAAAGAAAAAGCTGATGATACCACAACCCTGCATGTTACGTATAAAAAATATCCTTCTGCGTAAGTTTGCCATTTGCCCTAATAAGTTTACGTCTTTAGAAACTAGATATTGTGTTTTCATCCCTCTAATAATGCTTGCTAAGGCTAAAAATCTGTTTGTATAAGCTAGTAGCAATAAAGATATTGCGGAAAAAAGCAAGGCCGGCGTGGTTAAAGTAAACTCCATAATATTAACTAATAGCTATGATCTTAATTTGTTTATTGTTGTTCATAATTTCATTTCCCTCAGACTGATTTAGCAATAACTTTGCTATAGGTGCGACAGGAGAAATCACATATATTGATTGGTTATCAAACTGAACCTCGCCTAATGCTGTGGCAATTAAAAAATATCCAATACTAGTTTGCACTAAACTGCCCAAAATTATTTTATCTGTAATAGAATTTAAAGTAATGTTTTTTAATTGAAAAACTTGCTGCTTCACTAAGCTTTGTTGCTGCTCTAAGCGATTAATTTCTTGTTGAGACATTTCTCTACTAGTTTCATATTTATCGCCCATGCTACTTTTAGAATCGTTAGCAATACCATCTCTTAGCTGTGCAATGTCAACTTTTAAAGCTTCTTCTTTTTGCGATAAAACCCGAAAGCACTCAATAATTAATTCTTCTTTTAAATTAGTATTCACGTTTTAAAGGTGATTAATTTATTTCAATTTCTTTAAAATCATTTTAGTTATTGCTATGGAAGTCTAGTTAATTGTAACTTGAATATAAAATTTGATGAGGAATCTTAGATAGACTACTTTTATCAGTACTTTTTTTTCCTAAAATCCTTATTTTACTTCATAAACCTTACCTTTGATACTATTATGATTACTGTTTCAAATTTATCATTACGTTTTGGAAAACGTACACTCTTTGAGGATGTTAACCTCAAATTTACACAAGGAAATTGCTATGGGGTAATTGGCGCCAATGGTGCTGGTAAATCTACCTTTATGAAAATATTAGCTGGCGAAGTTGACCAAACCTCAGGATCGGTGAGTTTTACTCCAGGTGAACGTATGGCCGTTTTAAATCAAAATCATTACGAGTTTGATGAAAATACGGTTTTAGAAACCGTTATGATGGGCTGGAAAGAGCTTTACAGCATCATGAAAGAGAAAGACGCCATTTACATGAAAGAAGATTTTACCGAAGCCGATGGTCTAAGAGCAGGCGAGTTAGAGAACCTTTTTGCAGAAATGAATGGCTGGAATGCTGAAAATGATGCCGCTACCCTACTCAGTAACTTAGGAATTAAAGAAGCTCAGCATTATAAACTCATTAAAGAATTAGATGGTAATGAGAAAGTAAGGGCTTTACTAGCACAAGCTCTTTTTGGCAACCCAGATATTTTAATTTTAGATGAGCCTACCAACGATTTAGATATTGAGACTGTAGGCTGGTTAGAAAATTTCTTGGCTGATTACCAAAATATTGTCTTAGTAGTTTCTCACGATAGACACTTTTTAGATACCGTTTGTACCCATATTGTAGATATAGATTTCTCTAAAATGAATATCTATTCTGGTAATTACACCTTTTGGTATGAGTCTTCTCAATTAGCCCTTCGTCAGCGTTCTGACCAGAATAAGAAGTCAGAAGATAAAATCAAAGAATTACAAGAATTTATACGTCGTTTTTCTGCAAATGCTTCAAAATCAAAACAAGCAACATCACGTAAAAAAGCTTTAGATAAAATTAACATAGACGACATTAAAGCGTCAAGCCGTAAATATCCAGCTATTATGTTTAATCAAATGGCTCGTGATTTGGGAGATCAGGTTTTACAGGTAGAAAATTTAACTAAAGTAGTAAATGGCGAGGTATTGTTTAAAGACATCAGCTTTGTGATCAATAAAGGAGACAAAGTAGCTATACTCTCTCAAAATTCTTTAGCCACATCTGCCCTACATGACATTTTAGCGGGTAGAGACACAGATTTTAAAGGTGATATGAAATGGGGAGTAACTGTTATCCCTTCTAGTTTGCCAATAGATAATCACGGTTATTTTGAGCATAACGATGACAACTTGGTAGATTGGTTACGTCAATATTCTAAAGACGAAAAAGACGAAACTTTTATTCGTAGTTTCTTAGGCAGGATGTTATTTAGTGGCGAAGAAGTTTTTAAAAAATCTAGCGTATTATCTGGAGGAGAAAAAATGCGTTGCATGTTCTCTAAAATGATGTTAGAATCTCCAAACGTAGTCGTAATGGACGAACCTACAAATCACTTAGACTTAGAATCTATTACTGCATTGAATAATGGCTTAAAAGATTTTAAAGGCGTAATTTTATTAACTTCTAGAGATCACGAGTTAACAGAAACTGTTGCAAACCGCGTTATAGAAATTACACCAAACGGTGTTTTAGATAAAATGATGGATTACGACGAATACATTACAAACCCTACAGTTAAACAACAAAAAGCTGAATTATACGGCGAATTGGTTTAATTGTAATAACTGAAATAATAAAATTTTATATTAGGGCGTTCCGATAGCTATCGGAACAACATGATCATATCCTAAACGCAAAAAAACAAATAAAAAATATGAAAAATTACATTAAATTAACGTTTGCATTAGTTTTTGCAGTAGTAATCGCAAATGCACAAGAACCAGTTAGCGCTGTAAAAGGTGTAACCTATGGTGAGAAAATTACAGCAAAAGGTGCATTTCCAGTAACTAAATTAGCTGCTAAAATGGGAGAAGCATCAACATTAGAAACTAAAATTTCTGGTAAAGTTGTAGAAGTTTGTACTTCAAAAGGCTGTTGGATAAAAATAGAAAACGCAGCTGGCGAAACTACCAGAGTAACTTTTAAAGATTACGGTTTCTTTATGCCTAAAGACATTGTAGGTAAGACTGTCGTTTTAGAAGGTATTTCTAAAAAAGAAGTAACGTCTGTAGATGAATTAAAACATTATGCAGAAGATGCTAAAAAATCTAAAGAAGAGATTGCTAAGATTACCGAGCCTAAAAAGGAAATTAAATTTGAAGCTAAAGGTGTTTTAGTAATTTAATAAAGTATTACTTATTATAAAAAAAGCGATTTTGAAATTTTCAAAATCGCTTTTTTTATGATTTAATTTTACAAGTAGTAAATGTTTTTTTTGTGTTAACGATTGAATCCATATCCCCCGCCTGTTTTTCGATCCGGCCTTTTGCGTTTTTCTACAAAAAAGATTTAGCGTAAAGGGTTTTTTTCCGATAGCTATCGGAACGCTTAAATACTAATACTTAATAAAAGGTTACTCTCCTAAAATATTATGTAAGACACTTTCATTAGCAGTTTTAGCGGTTTTCACATCGCCAAAATGGTCTTCATCTATTAATAAATCACCTTCAGTAACTATACCTAATAAAGTAAAATCGGTATCAACAGTAGCCATAAACTCGATAAAATTTTCTTCCTGATCTGGATTAATAGAAACCACTACTCTACCTTGTGCTTCGCCAAAAAGGAAAGCATCTTTTCTAAATTCTGAATCTGAAGCAATATCAAAACCTAAATTGTTAGGCATTGCAGATTCTAATAAAGCAATATACAAACCTCCGTCTGCAACATCATGTGCAGACTGAATCATTTTATTTTTAATCAGCGCCTTAATCACTTGATGCATCTCGTATTCTTTATCTAAATTAAAATAAGGAGCTGGTGATTTTGAGATTTTATGAAAAGAGGCCAAATATTGTGAACTTGCAATACAGTTTTGGCTATCACCGATAAGGTAAATTAAATCACCTTCTTTTTTAAAGTCTAGCGTTGTAAAAGTGGAAACATCATCCATTACACCTAACATACCTATTGTAGGTGTCGGAAAAACAGGACCTTCGTCTGATGATTGATTGTAGAAAGATACATTACCACCAGTTACGGGAGTCTCAAATTTGATACAAGCAGCACTCATTCCTTTAATTGCACCTACAAACTGCCAATAAACCTCGGGAACGTAGGGGTTTCCAAAATTTAAACAATTGGTGATTGCGACAGGCTCGCCGCCCGCACAAGTAATATTTCTTGCGGCTTCTGCTACGGCTATTGCGCAACCTACTTCTGGATCTGCATTTACGTACCGAGAATTACAATCAACAGTTAAAACAATGGCTTTATCTGTATCTTTAATAGAAACTACTGCAGCGTCACTAGGTTTATTGGTAACCATATTTGCGGTACCTACCATAGAATCGTACTGATTAGTAACCCATCTTTTTGAAGCTATATTTGGATGCGATGTTAAATGTTCAGCAACCTCTTTTAAATCGGCGGGTTCTTTAACATCCTCCATTTTAAATTTTTGATATTCTTTGTAGTAAGCTGGCTCGGTATATTCACGAGTGTAAACTGGTGCGCCGCCTCCTAAAACTAAATCATCAGCAGGTACATCGGCAACTAACTTACCATTCATGTAATACTCTAATCTTTTGGTAGCTGTTACTTCGCCAATAATAGCGCAGTTTAAGTCCCATTTATCAAATACAGCTTCCACTAATGCTTCTTTTCCTTTTTCTACCACAATAAGCATCCGCTCTTGAGATTCTGATAATAAAATCTCGAAAGGCAACATATTTTGTTGACGCGTAGGAACTTTATCTAAATCAATACGCATACCATGCTCGCCTTTAGCGCTCATTTCTGAGTTTGAACAGATGATACCCGCAGCACCCATATCTTGCATGCCAATAACAGCACCTGTCTTGATCACTTCTAAGGAGGCTTCTAATAACAATTTCTCTTGAAAAGGATCACCAACTTGTACAGCTGGCAAATCGTTAACAGAATCTGCAGATATATCCTTTGATGCAAAAGAAGCTCCGTTTATACCATCTTTCCCTGTTGCAGAACCCACAATGTAAACTGGGTTTCCTACGCCATAAGAGGTTGCAGAAACAGTTTCACCTACTTTCACTATCCCCGCCGACATGGCATTTACCAATGGATTTACGTGGTAACATTCATCAAAAAATACTTCGCCACCTACGGTAGGAATACCAAAAGCGTTACCATAATCTCCAATTCCTTTAACTACACCTTTCATCAACCACTGAGTTTTAGGGTGATTTGGATTTCCAAAACGCAAAGAGTTTAATTGTGCAATTGGCCTTGCACCCATGGTAAAAATATCTCTATTGATACCTCCAACGCCTGTTGCTGCACCTTGATAAGGCTCTAAAGCAGAAGGGTGATTATGAGATTCTATTTTAAAAACGCATGCTATTCCGTCGCCCAAATCAACCATACCTGCATTCTCCTCTCCTGCTTTAGCAAGCATTCGGGGTCCGTCTTTAGGTAAAGTTTTTAGCCAAGTGATGGAGTTTTTATAAGAGCAATGTTCGCTCCACATCACAGAAAAAATAGAAAGCTCGGTAAAATTTGGTGTTCTGCCTAAAATTTCTTTAATTCTGTCAAATTCTTCGGGACGTAAACCTAATTCTTTTGCAGTATCTAATGTGGTAAGTTGTGTATTTTCCAATTTTTATTGATTTTGAGAAAGATGCGAATTTAATAATTCAAGATGACTAAAAGCAATTTATTGTACATTAAGATCAGAAAATTAAATTTAAGATGAATTCAAAATATATATTTGTAAATAAACAAAGTCGGTAATTAAATAATGAAAATTGGAATTTTAGGGGGAGGAATTTCTGGATTAAGTATTGGTAGACTTTTAAATGAAAATCATACCATAGAAATTTTAGAGCAGCAAAAAGAAATTGGTGGAATAGCTAAAACCGTAGATGTTGAAGGTGTTCCATACCATATAACTGGCGGGCACTGTTTTAATTCAAAATATCCTGATGTTTTAGACTTTGTATTTAATCGGATTTTGCCGGAAGAAAGCTGGCATCACATTAATAGAAATGCGAAAATTCAATTTAAAGGTAAGCTTATTTCTTATCCAATAGAGTTTTCTATTCGTCAGATTTTTGAATTTCAGTCAGATTTAGCATTACATATTGTAAAAGATTTTATTGGTACTAAAGAAGAAATAACTGAATTTGAAAATTTAGAAGAATGGTTTATTGGTAAATTTGGTAATACTTTAGCTCAAGAATATTTTATACCTTACAATACTAAGATATGGAACAAATCTTTAAAAGATATAAGTTATGAATGGGTAGAAGATAAACTACCTAAACCAGACAAAAATAAATTTATTAAAAGTTTGTTTTGTAAAGAAACAGACAGCATGTCTCATCATAGTTTTTATTATCCAAAGAATAACCAAAACAATCCATTTATTAAGGCTTTAGGTGAAAATTTAAATGTATCACTCAATTACAAAATAAATTCTATCGATAAAATTAACAATAAATTCATTGTAAATAATGAAAAAGAGTACGACTTAATCATTAGTACGCTACCATTAAATATGATTCCTCAATTGATTACAGGTTCGCCGAAGTTAGTTAATGATGCCGCAAATAATTTAAGATATAATAAACTATCTACAATGATTTGGGAATCAGAAATTGATGAAAGCACATGGACTTACATACCAGATAAAGATTCTATTTTTCATAGAGAAATAAACATTTCAAATTTTTTTAAAGGGAAAAAAGGATTTACTATTACCGAGGCAATAGGAGAACATACATTTGATGAAATGCAAAAAAATGGCCTTAAAAATAAGCATTTAATAAGACCATTATCTCATCATATATCTGACCATGCTTATGTGGTTTTCGATAAAAATTGTTCAGAAAACAAAGATATAATCAAGTCATATTTAAAAGAAATAGGTTTAATTACCCACGGAAGATTTGGGGAATGGGACTATTTCAATATGGATATTTGCATTAAAAAAAGCCTTGATTTAGCAGATTTTATTAAGCATAATTATTAGTTTGAAAAACCTAAGGAAAAATATATTCAGTAACTTGATATTAACTGGTTCTCAGGTTATTTTTCCATTAATTACATTTCCGTATATAACTAGAGTATTATCAAATGAGAATTTAGGTACTGTAGTTTATATTGACGCCTTTACACAATACTTCATTATTTTTTCTTCGCTTGGTATACCTCTTTATGGCGTAAGAGAAATTGCGAAATTAAATTCAGATCATTCTTTAAGGTCAAAATTGGTTTTTGAATTACTAATAATAAAGATTACACTTTCTATCTTTTTTTCATTAATTCTATTGTCAATTTACTGTTTCACTACCGTTTTTGATCAAAATTTAACACTTATAAAATTAGCTTGTTTAGGTATTATAAGTTCTTCGTTTTTAATGGAATGGTTTTATCAAGGTATTCAAAATTTTAGTTTTATCACAAAAAGATCGATAATAATTAAACTTTTAAGCGTAATAGCAATTTTTGCTTTTGTTCAGCAATACAATGACCATTTAATTTATTATGCAATATTAATTTGTATAAGTGTGGCAAACTCAATAGTTAACTTTAATTTTTATCTAAAGAAACATCATCAAAAATTTAGTGAGAAATTAGAATTTAAAAAACATTTAAAACCTCTTTTTGTGCTTTTTTCTATAAACCTTGCTGTGAGTGTATATACTGTTTTGGATACTATTATTTTAGGTTTTTTAACAAATTATGTGGATGTAAGTTATTATAATGTAGGCTTTAGAATTTCTAAAATATTTTCTACTATCATTATTAGTATTGGTTTTGTACTTGTACCCAAAATATCAAAAATTTACATTGATCAAGATTTTGAATTGTTAAGAAATATAATATCCAAATCTTTGAGTGTTGTTTTTTTATTAGGGGTTCCTTTCTTTTTTTTTAACTTAATATATGCAGAAGAAATAATTGTATTAATTGCTGGAAAAAATTACATTAATGCAGCACAAGCAATTAGGATATTTTCAATAAATCCTTTAATTATTGGCATTTGCAACGTATTAGGCACACAATTTTTATTACCTATTGGGAAAGAAAAGAAGATTTTACACGCTACTATTTTAGGATTAATTATTAGCCTAATATTTAATTTTACTTTAATACCATTATTGGGTTTTATTGGCGCAACCATTGCGTGTGTATCAGCAGAAACTGGAGTTGCTTTATATATTTTTCTAAAAGCTAAAAAAGAAATAAAATTAAACTTAGATATTAATTTGTTATTTCTTATCTCAACCAGTTTATTAATAACTAGCTTATTTATTTATCTATTCAGATTTGAGCAATTCATAGTAAACAAAGTAGTATTAATGCTAGTTTTATATTCTATTACTTTTATATTTCTACATTTTGTGCTATTTAAAAATAAGTTTATTAATTCTATACTAAAAATCAATAATGAATAAAGTAGCATTAATTATAATTTTTAATCATAATTATGAGGAAAATATTGATACTCTTTTAAAAATCTATGAGAATAGATTTACAAATATTTGGTTTGTGATACCGTTTTATAAAGGAGACAGAAAAAACGTTATCAAAGTTTTTGATAATTCTTATTATTTTCATGGGTTTATTGCTCATGCAATAGATCAAATAAAACATATCGGGTTTGAGTTTTACTTTACCATAGCTGATGATTTATTTTTAAATCCAGCAATTAATGAAAGCAATTTTGAGGAAATTTTTAAATTAGATAAAGATTCCGCTTTTGTACCTAAGCCATTCTTATTGACAGATTTAAAAGAGACAAAACCTTCAAGGCCTTTCGCCCCTTTTTGGAATGGTATTATTTTGGCATTAAAATTCAAAATTAAACAAAATGGGTTACTCTTAAATAAAGTTTTACCGAGTTTTAGTGAAGCTGAAAATTTAATAAATAGTCACGGATTCAATTTTAAATCAAAAATACCTAAGCGTATTTTTTTTAGTATTCCATTATTTGGTTTTAAAAATCAAAGACATAACAATAATCTAAGGCGTATTATATTTTCAATAAAAAATATTAAATATTTATTTAAAAAAAATAAATTAAATTATCCATTAATCGGATCGTATTCTGATATTGTTATAGTTCCTAATAGTAATCTAAATAAATTTATAGATTACTGTGGTGCATTTGCTGCCTCAAATCTTTTTGTCGAAATTGCGTTACCAACTTCTTTATTGTTAGCTTTCAGCAAAGTGATAAGTGAGAATGATTTAAAATTAAAAGGCGAAACTTATTGGTATTATAATCATCAAAATTGCGAATTGAAATACAAAAAATCAATTAAGTATTTAACTGAAAATTTTGATCAGAAAAGTCTTTATGTTCATCCTATTAAATTATCTAAGTGGAAATAAACATTTATGAAAAACTTCAAATTAACCATTTTACTCCTTTTCTTTTCTTTTCTGTTGCATGCCCAAAATAAGTATGGAAATGAATGGATAAAAAAAGATCAAACCTATCTTAAAATTAAGATTTCGGAAAAAGGAGTATTTAAAATCTCTTATTCTCAGTTGCAAACTCTAGGATTCTTAAACAATAATCCTAATCCCAAAAATTTTCAAATATTTTATTTGGGTGAAGAGATTTTCATAAATGTTATTGGAGAGCAAGATGGTAGTTTTGATGCTAATGATTACATTGAATTTTATGCCTCACCTAACAATGGAAAATTTGACACCTCACTTTATAAAAGTGGAGAACAACCAAATAATGAGGTTAGTTTATTCAATGACGATGCATATTTTTTTTTAACTATAAACAAAAATGGTTTTGGCAAAAGATTCACTAATCAATCTTTAAGCAATACAAATTTAACACCTGAGCCACACATTGTATTTACTTCTTCTGTAAATTTTGGTGATTCTTATTATCCGGGTTTATATGTTTTAGATGTAATGTCTTTTTCTGATTACATTGAAGGTGAAGGTTATTTAGGTAATACTTTTTCTTTGGGTTCAATACAAACAAGATCTGTACCTACGCCCAACTTTGTTAGTACAACAAGTTTTAATACTAACATTCAGTCGTATGTTGCCGGAAGATCAAACGCAAGCTCTACAAACTCTCAAGGAAATAACCACCATTTAAATATTAGCATAGGTAACACTGCCATCAAAGACACTTTATATAGAGGTTATAAAACCGTTAGGATTAATCAATCTCTAAATAATACTAGTTTATCTGCAACTACCGATGTGAAGTTCGCTTCTATAAATGATATTGGTGCAGTCACTGATTTTCAGGCTGCTAGCTATGTAAGAATCAGTTATGCTAGAAGTTTAGATGCTCAAAATTACAATAGTTTATCTTTTAAGTTAAATAGCAATAATCCGATTTGTTTATTAAATTTTTCTAATACAAACAATTGGTTAAACCCAAAAATCATTAATCCAAAAGTTGGTATATCTTACAATCCAATACAAACAAGCAACACAACATCTATAGTAATCGAAAATAGTAATGATGAATTATTAGTTTATAATGATGCATCGATTAAAACAGTAACCCTAGAAATAGTATCATTTAATTATATTGATGCAAGTATTTATAATGCTAAAATGTTGATGATAACACATACTTCATTACTAAGTGCCGTAAACAGTTTAGCCAATTATAAAAATAGTTTAGGACTTTCAACCTTCGTAGCGACAACAGAACAGATTTACAACCAATTTTCATACGGTATACATCATCCACTAGGTATTAGAAATCTAGCTAGATATTTGATAGAGCAAGGAAGTGTAAAACCAGAATTTCTTTTTTTGGTCGGAAAAGGTTACGAGTTACCAAAAGGAAATTTAGAAACAGATTTAGTTCCTTCAATGGGATTTCCGTCTTCTGACAATGAGTTTACGTCAAAAATTATAGACGACAATTTGGCTCCTGCATTAGCGACAGGAAGGCTGCCAGCTAGAACCGCTTTAGATGTAACTAACTATTTGGAAAAACTGCAATTATTTAATAGTCAACCTAATGAGCTTTGGCGAAAAACAATAATTCATATTACAGGTGGATCTAGCAGTTTTGAGGACTCATTATTTGCTAATTCTTTGAGAAATTTATCAAGTATATCTGATAAAGATTTATTTGGCTCAAAAACAATTACATATTACAAGAATACCGCAACTCCAATAACCACTAACTTAACAGCTAATATTAATAAAACAATTGCTGAAGGAGCAAATCTAGTGACCTTTTTAGGTCATGGTAGCACAACAGGAACTGCTGTTTCTGTAGGTAAAGCATCTGATTTAGATAAAATATTGTTTTTCTTTATCAATGGCTGCAGTACTGGAAATGTTTTTACTACAGCTTCTCTAAGTGAAGAGTTTATTTTAGAGAAAAGAAAAGGAGCTATTGGTTGGATAGGTACAACTAGTCTAGGCGTAGCTTCTTACCTTTCAAATTTAGGGTTTAACCTATATCAAAATTCATTTAAAAATAATTATGGTAAATCTGTCGCTCAAAATATTTCTACTAGCATTAGAGCCTTTCAAAATCAAAATGATGCATTAAATAAAATTCATTGTCAACAATATATTTACATTGGAGATCCTTCTGTTTCTTTTTATTCGCCTGACAAACCAGATTATGAAATTTCTTTAAACTCTATTTCAATATTAGAGCAAAATATAAATGCAAATTCTGCTAATTTTAATTTAGCAATTGTAGTTAAAAACAAAGGAAAAGCATTAAATAATTCTGTTAAAATTAATGTTAAAAGAACTTTAAGTGATAATACTGTAATTGATTATCCTTCTCAATTGTATACAAATTTATTTAATACCGATACTATTAAATACTTTATTAATAACGATATAACTAAAAAAGATGGTAACAATAAATTTTTAGTAACTATCGATCCTCAAAATGAAATAGATGAATTAAATAAGCAAAATAATAGTGCAGAATTCACCTACTTATTCGCTTCTAATGGTTTAACAATTATTAGTCCAAACAATTATTCAATTGTATCAAATTCTGATATTGAACTTAAAGTTCAGGCAAACGACATGTTTACCAATCAAGCGTCTTATTATTTTGAAATAGACAGCTTACCTACATTTAGTAGTTCTTTCAAAAAATCATCCGGTCTGCTTAATGCTTCCTTATTTTCAAAATGGAAACCTGGTTTGCCGTTAATAAATAATAAAGTTTATTATTGGAGAGCTAGATTAGATTTGGATCCAAATAATGGAGGGCAATGGCAAAATAGTTCATTTACTTATATAAACGGAAGTCCAGAAGGATGGTCACAAGCACATTCTGGTCAATTCACTAATGTTACCTTAAATAACATAACAACAGATTTTAATTATACATATTCTGCATTTCCTATTCAAATTAGAAATAGAGGGAGTGAATCTACAACTGCATTAGAAAGAAGAATTAGACTAGGTCCTAATAATTCATCAGCGGCTTTTAATAGTGTAAATTTTGAAGGTTTTGGCATAATTGCTATAAGCAGAATATCTCCAAATACTAAATTTAATTACCCTAGTGAGTTTAACTTTAAAAATGATGGAATTAACGGAACAGGAATGTTCTTCTTTAATACAAATAATAGTAGAGATATTGATTCTTTAATTAGATATATAAATAACATACCAAAAGATTATTATGTATTAGGATTGACTGGAATAAACTTTAGTTCTCAAACTCTTAGTCAAAATGTAATAAATGCATTCAAAACCTTAGGCTTAAATCAAATTGAAAACATTGGATTAGGAGAACCTTATGTTTTTGCTAGTGTAAAAGGTGCCATTCTAAATGATGGAAAAGCAACAGAAGTTAAATCAGCTAAGACTGAAGATATAACATTCTTTTACGATTTAGAATATCCTTGGGATAGCGGTGATTATATATCGGAAAAAATTGGTCCTGCTAAAAAATGGAACTCTGCTGTTATAAACCTCGAAAGAAATAATAATGATATTATTAACAACTTTATTATTGGTGTAAATACGAATGGAACAGAAACTATTTTAAAACAAGGTTCAAGCTCACAATTTAATTTATCAGATATAAATGCAGAAACATATCCTTTTTTAAAGATTAAGGTAAATGCTAATGACAATAAAGATTATAGTTTAGCCAAACTAAAATCGTGGAATTTATTGTATGATAGTTTCCCTGAAGCAAGTTTTAATACGGAATTTAAAAATGAATTTTATTCAAAGGAAATACAAGAAGGTGATTCTGTTAGGGTTGCAGTAGGTTTAACTAATTTAACAAACATTCTTACTGATAGTATTACAATAAGCTATAAAATCACCAAGCAAGATAGAAACTTAATTATTGGTAAATTAAAAACACTTTCCCCATTAGCTGGAAATCAAAATGCAAACCTAAACTTTAAACTACCTACTGTTGGATTTGGAGGCAACAATATTTTACAATTGAATTTAAAACCTTTAAAAGGGGAAGATCAGCTAGAATTTAATAATTTTATTACGTATAACTATTTAGTAAATAAAGATTTAAAAGAACCATTAGTAGATGTTGCTTTTGATGGTAAACATATTATAAATGGTGAAACTGTATCTCCGAATCCAAATATCAATATTTTTATTTTAGACGATAATAAATATTTATTGCTTAAAGACACCAATGCAATTAAAGTCTATTTAAAATTTGAAGAAAATGGAACTTTTAAAAGAGTTTCATTTAACTCTGGCAAACTGATATTAGAAAATTCTCCGTCTGAAACCAATAATAAGGCGACTTATATATTTAGACCAGGTCTTTTGGCAGATGGAAAGTATTCATTAAAAATAACTTCAGAAGATGCAACAGGAAATAGCACCAAAAGCGATTATTTGGTAGAATTTGACATTACTAATCAGCAAACCATCACAAACTTCCTTCCTTATCCAAATCCTGTAACTACATCAACTAGGTTTGTTTTTAAGTTAACTGGACTTAAAATTCCAGATGATATTAAAATTCAAATATTTAACCAATCTGGTAAAATTGTAAAAGAAATCTTGAAACAAGAATTAGGCAATATTAGTATTGGAAATAACATTACAGATTATGCTTGGGACGGGACAGATACATTTGGAGATAGGTTGGCTAATGGTATTTATTTTTATAAAGTGGTAATCAAAAATAACGATCAAACCTCGTATAAAACTAGCTTTAACTCTACAGATAAAATGTTTAAAAATAATATGGGTAAAATTTATTTGTTAAAATAATTGCTGTAAATGACATCAATATCATTACTAATTTGATGATAGCTAAATGCATTAGAAGCATTTTCTGATATTATAGATCTATTATAAAATTCATAATTAGAATAAACATCATTAAACGCATTTTCTAATTGAGTCAAATTCCTAGATTCTACAATTATACTATTAGAATGATTTAAGACTTCTTTCACACCACCTACATTACTAGAAATTACAGGTAAACCACAACAAAGAGCTTCTAAAATAACACATGGCATATTTTCGTACAAGCTAAAAAGGACAAAAGCATCACTTCTCTTCATTGCTAATGCAACTTCTTTATAATTAAGTTCACCTAAAATATTCACATGTTTAGAAAGAATTTTGTCAGTTTTAATTTGACTAATTATTTTCTCTGTCGCAGGACCAACTAAGTCTAAAATAAGTGGCGAATCATTATTGATGACATTTTTAAATGCTATTAATATTTCATTAACATTTTTGGTATATCCCATTGCAGATACGTGGATAAACCTAAATGATTTAGATTCCTTTAAATTATTGCTTCTAAAGTTGAAATAATCAGTATTAACAACATTTGGTAAAACATGAAAATCAGCGTTTTTATTCCAGTTTAGTATAGACTTTTTTAAATCTTCTGATACACAAATTATTACTTGAAAAGAATTTAAAATTTTATGATAAATTAATTTTAATAATGAAGAATCGTTGTAGATGTTTTTAGACCTAGATTTGCTAAAAATAGTATAATGCTCAGTTAAAAAATGTTTTAAATTATATTTTAATTTGAGATATAAAACGCCAATTCCTGCTGGAAAAAAAACATAGGTATGAACTATTTTAGGTAAACCATACTTCTTAAAAATTATTTTAAAAAACTTTCTATAAATAAATAACAGTTTTATAGAATGTAAAAAAACATTTTTATCGTGTTTATAATAGTATTTATAAACTATTAAATCACCTTCTTCTATAATTTCTAATTCAGTTGTTTTATTTCCTCTAATCGTATTGATATATAAGACTACTTGAAATCTTTTGTCCTTTAAAGACTGAACTAATCGCTCATTAAAATCTCCGTTAAAATCATCTAACTTTCCTGGATACCAACTAGGCAAAACTAATATGTAATCTTTCTTCAATTTAGATACTTCAAGCTACTTCCATACTAACAACCTCTTTCCCCAAACTTTCTACCCAATCCTCAAACAAACTATTTTCAATATCTTCGGCAATTTTCGCATGTTTTTCCCACTCGGGTGAGAAGTTTTTGAGTTGATGAAGCATTTCTTCTAAATGCCCTTCTTCTTCTAAAATGATAGATTTTACCATTACCTTAGAATTTGCTTTAGTTAAAATATCTTGATAAACAGGGTAAAGCGCATCTGCTCTAACTTCTATGGCGTAAGTCACTAGAAGGTAGGCGGCAAACTTTAATTCGGCACCTTTTAAATTTAAAGTAGTTTTCAAATATTTACAAACCTTTACATCTAAGCTGTTTAGATAAAATTTGCTGGCTTTTGGTGCTAATAAGTATTTACTCTCGTAATTTTCACAAAGCCCCTCACCTATTTTACCAATTTGTTTTTTCAAATAATAAGCATGACGGTGTTCTTCGGCAGCGTGTTTTAAAATAATAAGGTTTACTTTTTCTTTATCTTCTGAAGCTGAAATTTTTCTTGCACCAGCATTTTCCATAAAAGAAAGAGTATTTAACCATTTTGCATGCGATAGATTGTCGCCTACTATATTTTCTAAAATATTTTCTAAAAGCATATTAAAATTTGGATAAAGCTAGTTTAATGTTATTGTAAATATAATCTAAATCATCATTACTGATGCAGTAAGGAGGCATAATGTACAAAATATTACCTAAAGGGCGTAAAAGAATATTTTTAGATAAAAAGAAGTTATACAATGTATCTCTGATGTTATTAAAGTAAGAAGTAGCTTCAATGTCCCATTCTAAAGCTATTATTGTCCCTTGTTGTCTGATGTTTTTTAATTTAGGATTGTTCGCAATTTCTATTGCAAATTCTTGATGTTTTGAGACAATTCTATTGATATTAGTTTGAGTTTCTGGCTGCATTAATAAATCAAAACTGGCGTTTGATGCGGCACAAGCTACAGGATTTGCAGTAAAAGAATGACCATGAAACAATGTCTTTAATTTATCATCTGATAAAAAGGCATCATAAATATCCTGTGTACAAGTTGTTATTCCTAAAGGCATGGTTCCTCCTGTTAACCCTTTAGAAAAACACATTAAATCTGCTTTATTGGTTAAATAGTCTGAGGCAAATAATTTTCCTGTTCTACCAAAACCTGTCATCACCTCATCGGCAATGGTCAATACATTTTCTTTTTTACAATGAGCAGTTAACTCATCCAAAAGTTCAGCTTCATACATTAACATCCCGCCAGCACCTTGCACCAAAGGCTCGAAGATGAAGCAAGCTAGATCTGATTTGAGGTTAGAAATTTTTGCCTTTATACTTTCTAAGTTTTCCTGATTAGGTAAATCAATAAATTCTACGTGAAATAAAAGCGAATCAAATGCAGCGGTAAAAGCACTCCGACCGCTAACAGCCATTGCACCAAATGTATCGCCGTGGTAAGCGTTATGAAAAGCTAATATTTTGGTTCTTTTTTGGTTCTGATTACTCCAAAACTGCAAACACATTTTTAAGGCTACCTCTACCGCAGTAGATCCATTATCAGAAAAGAAAACCTTTTTTTGATTATTTGGAATAATACTCAATAAATTTTCGGCTAATTTTACCGCCTGTGGGTGTGTGAAACCAGCAAATATCACATGCTCCAAGGTTTGTAATTGCTCAAATACCTTTTGTGCAATATAAGGATGGCTATGTCCATGAATATTTACCCACCAAGAAGAAACCGCATCAATCAATTTAGTTCCATCTTCACAGAATAAATAAGCACCTTCACCCCTAACAATAGGAATTGGCTTCGCCGCCGTTTTCATTTGCGTGTAAGGATGCCAAATCGCTTCTAAATCTCTACTCACTAAATCACTCATATATTAAATTATCTTTTTATCAAAAACTTGGTTCGGATTTGCGACTATTTGTCTTAATCGGGTTTCTATTAAAAACCATTCAAAATTAGTCGCAACTAACTTTATTGGTTCGTTGTAATTTATATCAGAAAAATAACTTACTGACTTTATAATAGTTATTGTATTTCTAGTTTGATATTTAATTTCATAAGCATTAATCATATCATTTAAACTTAAAAAGCCGCTTAAAAAAGCAATATCTATAAAATCCTTTAGGCGAGTTCCGTTTACCATAATGGCATTTAATTTCATAGCAGAAATTTCTAGAAGTGTTGCCATTCTTATATTATTAATGATAATTAAATCTTGACATAAAGGATATTGATCAGCTATTAAATCCACTTTAACACCCCCAATTTCTCCCTTTAAAGAATTTTTAGATTGAAAATCTAAGTGATAATTATACTTTTTTTCCAATACATTTAATACATTTTCTGTTTCAAAAGGCTTTTGAGTAAATAAATCTAAATCAATACTAATTCTGTGTCCAATTTGTAATGATAATGCTGTACCTCCTACCAAAAAAAAATCCTTTAAAATTTCTTCTTGCTGTAAAGATGCTAAGAGCTCCAGTGTTGTTGTTTCAACTGTTTCTTTGTATAACATTTCAATTGGTTTAAAGGTATTTCAAAAATTATTGATACAAAATTCATATCCTTATTGTTAAGATAACTAATTTCCTTTATGGCCTCTTTTACACTGTTTATCCCATAATAATTCAAAATAAAATACCAATCGGTATGCCACCCTCGCTCAATTACTCGTTGAACAACTATGTTTCTAAAATCATCATAATTAAAGTTTTCTAAATCATACTCCCAGAGTAATTTTTGATTCAATTTTGCATTTTGAAAATCTTTATAATTATAAAAATACATATTCAAAAATATTTAAATTGAATGGATTTAATTTGAATGGATTTTATGGATTTTCAACATTTCCACCACGTGTTTATCTACTGGAAAAGTCAAATCTTTATCTTGCAATTCATCAATACCAACAAATCTTAAACATTGTTTGCTACTTTTAGTTTGTCCTTCATAATCATAAGGAAACTTTCCAATGGTAAAATTTATATCGTTTAATGGATTCACAATAAAATAAATAGAAATTAACTGACTTTCATCAAAAGCAGATTTTACAAAAAAATCTGTTGTATAAAAATGACTTTCAATATTTATAGCCAAATTCATTTCTTCAATAAATTCTCTCTTTAAAGCATCAATTAAACCTTCTCCAAATTCTAGTCCTCCGCCAGGGAATTTAGTAAAATTAAATCCTTCCTGCTGTTCATCGCTTAATAAAATTTGTTTTTTATGGTTAATTAATAACCCATAAACTCTAACGTTAAATTGATTAATTTTCAAAGTGCTTTTTATTTTGTGTTAAGTTATTTAAGTCCCAAATAATCTTTTTTGTTTGAGGCTCTGTTCTAACTGCACACGGTTCGTAACCACAATAATGACAACATGATGGTATACAAGGATCTGCATGAATAAAAAATTCTATTTCTAAATTCAAACTCTTGTTAATCACCTGATCTATGTGAGTCACTTCGTCGTGTACCCTACTTAAATCAAAATAATAGGGTAAAGTAATATGACAATCTATATGAGATTGGGCCCCATACCGCTGAGAACGTAAATTATGAATATCTATCCATTGATTTTTTCTATTCTTATTTAAGTATATCAAAATTTCACTAAGCACTTTAGTATCCGTTTCATCCATTAAACCACCAACAGATTTTCTGATTATATGATAACCACTGTAAATAATATATACTCCAAGTAAAATTGAAATTACAACATCTATCCAAAGTATATTGGTGAAGTAGATTAATAATAAACCCAAAACTAAACCAAAACTACTTATTGCATCACTTAGTAAATGTCTACCATCTGCTTTTAATGTGATAGAATTTAATAAATTACCTTTTACAATTAGCCACCAAGAAAGTAAACCATTAATAACCCCGGTAATTAAGATTAATATTGATCCAATTAACAATGAGTGCAATTCTTGCGGATAAAAGATATTGTAAACAGCTTTAGAAATTATAAATACTCCTGCAATAACAATTAAAAACCCTTCCAAAAAAGCAGAAAAAAACTCAATTTTACCATGGCCATAAGGGTGATTGGTGTCTTTAGGCAAGGCAGAAATATAGATGCTGTAAAAAGCAAAACCACTTGCTAAAACATTCACTATACTTTCAGAAGCATCTGATAAGATAGCATTACTATGGGTAACAAAATAAGCCAAAAACTTAATTAACATCAGTAAAATACTGAATATAAGCGTTGTTAATATTATTTTTTTGGGGTTATTCAAAATTTTCATTTTATCAAAACTAATTAATATTAAAAGGCTACACAAATAATAATTTAAATTGGATTTCAGGAAATATTTTTGTTTTAGTTTTGACTTTTTAAGAGCTAGATTTGGTTTTAAAATACAATAATTTCGTTCTCAAGACTAACTAAGAGCTTTTTCTAAAAGCTAAATGGTGTTTAAATTGAACTATTATCTCTTGATTAATTATTTACATCAATAAGGATAAGACAAAAGATATATTCTACTTTTAATCATTACAAGTATTTAAAATTGAAATTTTATAGCCATAGATTTTACGTTTCATTTTGCGTTAACGATTGTCCAAAGTACACTCCAAAGGTCCAAAGGACTCCTTTGGAGAGTACTTTGGACCTTCTGAGAAGTGACATCCTTATTTTACCTCTTACCAAAATACAAATGGCAAAAAAAGATATAGCGAAAAGGATGTTATCCAGATAGCTATAGGGACGCCAAAAAAACAATAATTCTATCCCTTATTCTATTCGATCTTAGTTCTCTCCACTATTCCAATATTCCCTTTCTAAAGTCAAAAGATATTTCCTTTTTTATAAATTGAAAACAATTAGGCAATAACATGTATTTTTGTAGTATGAACGTTGCGAAACTTTTAAGCAGAGCCCAAAATTTTGAGTTTTTAACTCAGGAAGAAGGAATATTTTTATATCACAATGCCAGTACTCCAGAACTCATGTATGTTGCGAACGAGTTGCGTAAAATACAAGTGCCGCATGGTAAAGTGACTTGGCAAATAGATCGTAATGTAAACACAACCAATGTTTGTATAGCTAATTGCAAATTCTGTAACTTTTTTCGCCGACCAGGACATGACGAAAGTTACATTACCGATATAAAAACTTATATCCAAAAAATTGAAGAAACTATAAAATTAGGTGGTGATCAGTTATTGCTTCAAGGTGGGCATCATCCCGATTTAGGTTTAGCCTTTTACTCTAATTTGTTTAAAGAACTAAAAGCGCTATACCCAGAAGTGAGGTTACATGCTTTAGGTCCACCAGAAATTGCACATGTGGCTAAGTTAGAGAATATGTCTCATTACGATGTTTTGAAAGCATTACAAGAGGCGGGTTTAGATTCTTTACCTGGCGCTGGAGCCGAGATTTTGAACGACCGTGTGCGTAGGTTGATTAGTAAAGGTAAATGTGGCGGGCAAGAATGGCTAGATGTGATGAGGGCGGCGCACAAACTAAATATCCCGACTTCTGCTACCATGATGTTTGGACATATTGAAACTTTAGAGGAACGGTTTGAACATTTAATATGGATACGCGAAGTACAAAGTGAAAAACCAGAAGGAAACTACGGTTTTACAGCATTTATCCCATGGCCTTTTCAGGATGATGGTACTCTACTAAAAAGATTACGTGGTATTACTAATGATGTTACTGGCGATGAATATATAAGAATGATTGCACTAAGTCGCATCATGCTACCTAATATCAAAAATATACAAGCATCGTGGTTAACGGTAGGAAAGCCGGTAGCTCAAATATGTTTACAGGCTGGAGCAAATGATTTTGGTTCTATCATGATTGAGGAAAACGTGGTAAGTGCAGCTGGTGCACCGCATCGTTTTACATCTAATGGTATTCAAGAGTCTATAAAAGAAGCTGGTTTTGAGCCTCAATTGCGTAACCAATTATACCAATGGCGTACAGAAGTTAATGATCTAGAGCAGCAAGTGATAGATTATTAGTTTTGTAGAAATATAATATTAATGATTGAACAATATATTGAAGCATTAATTTTTGCATCTGACACTAGTTTGCGATTAGAAGAAATTACCATTTGTTTGCAAGTAACTTTAGAAAGAGAAGTTAGCAACCAGGAGGTTTTAGCTGCTATTGATATCATTAAAGAAAGGTATTTAAATCAAAATTCTGCTTTAGAGTTGGTTAAAATTGCAAATGGCTATCAGTTTTTAACCACAGCTGCCATGCTGCCAGTAATTAATCAATTACATATTCAAAGGTCTAAAAAGAAATTAAGTCAGTCTGCTTTAGAAACTTTAGCCATTATTGCCTACCAACAACCCATTACTAAATTAGAAATTGAACAAATTAGAGGGGTAAACTGCGATTATACCATCCAAAAATTGTTAGAAAAAGATTTAATTAGCATTGCTGGGAAAGCAGAAGGACCTGGAAGACCAATATTGTATCAATTAAGTGCTTATTTTTTAGATTATTTTGGAATAAATTCTATTGCAGATTTGCCTCAGCCTAAAGACCTTGAACAAGATGTTGATTCGCAAATTGGAGAAATAGCAGAATAATTAAAATCATTTTTTTGAATATCAAATTTCCTTATATTTTTGCATCGAGAAACACCACTCAAAATAATATAAATTATTTTTTAAATAGTTTTAAAAAATTATAACTTTATACAAGCAAAAAACTAAAGCAATGGCAAAGCAAAACAAACCTACACCTAAGGAAAACGAAGAAGAAGAAGATGATCTTGACTTAGATGAAACAAAGCCTAAGAGCAAATTTTCTGATGATGATGATGATGATTTGGACACGCCTTTGGATGATATAGCTGGTTTTGAGGACTCGGATTATGATGATGATGACGACTATTAAGTCTTTAAAAATATTTACTTTACAAGCATTCAGTATCTGGATGCTTTTTTTTTATACCATTCCCCAATTTTTTATATGAATATTATAGAGGTTAAATCGGCAAAAGCCAAAAAAGACTTTTTAGAGGTAGCAAGAATAATCTATAAAACTGATCTTTATTGGGTTTGTCCTTTAGATAAAGATATAGAAGCTGTTTTTGATCCTTCAAAAAATAGCTTTCACTCGCATGGGGAAGCTATAAGGTGGGTTTTGGTGGATGACAACCAACAATTAATTGGCAGGATTGCAGCTTTTTATAATAATAAAAAAGTTAACACCTTTGAGCAACCTACTGGCGGAGTAGGTTTTGTAGAATGTATAGACAATGCTGAAGCCTTTACAATTTTGTTTGATACGGCAAAAACTTGGCTAAAAGCACAAGGAATGCAAGCTATGGAAGGTCCAATTAATTTTGGCGAAAACGACACTTTTTGGGGTTTGCTTTTAGAAGGATTTACACATCCTTCTTACGGAATGAATTACAATAAACCTTATTATCATCATCATTATAAGACTTATGGTTTTGTAACGGAATATGAGCAGTTAACCAATCATTTAGACCTTTTTAAACCATTTCCAGAACGTTTTACAAAAATTGCTAATTGGGTTAGACAAAAACCTGGATATTCTTTCGAATATTTAGACTCTAAAAATATTGATAAATACGCTAACGATTTTATTGAAATTTATAACGACGGCTGGAAAGATTTCAATCACTTTGTACCTATAAAGTTAGAGACCATTAAAGAAAGTTTTGAGCAAATGAAGCAAATTATGGATCCCAAATTAATATGGTTTGCATACGTAAATAATGAACCAGCTTCTTTTGTAGTGATCTTACCAGATGCCAATCAAATGATTAAACCACTAAATGGCAAACTAGACCTCATAGGAAAATTGATGTTCTTGTATAAAAAATGGAAAGGCGTAGACCGTATGAGAGCAGTGGTTATGGGCACCAAACAAAAATTCCAAAAACACGGATTAGAATCGGCAATATTTATTATTTTGAAAGAATATGTAATTCCGAAAAATCAATATAAAGAATTAGAACTTTCTTGGGTAGGCGATTTTAATGATAAAATGTTAGCAATACATGAAGCTACGGGTTCTGTACCTGCAAAAAAGCATGCCACCATGATTCATGTTTTTTAATCTTTTAATTTAGGAAAAATTGGAACTTCTTTTTTATAGATTAATGCATTTACAACTAAATCTACATAAGAAGTTTTATTTTTCTTTTTGTTGTTTAAATCATTATCAATGTCTCCTTTGTATTTTAAAATCCATTTTGTACCATCTCTTTGCAAAAAAAAAGCCTCTGGGGTGTAAGTAACGCCATATTTCATGGTTGTTTCTTGTGTAGAGTCTTGTAAGTAAGGAAACTGATATTGCTCTTTAATGGCGTTTTTTATCAATTCTTTTTCTGTCTCTTCAAAAGCATAACTTGGGTTGCTAGGGTTTATGGTAATTACCGGATAACCCTTTGCTTCATATTCTTGATGTAAGGCTTTAATACGCTCTCGGTATAAAATACAATGGTAACAACCATTTGTCATGAAGATGATAATTATTCCTTTTTTCTGATGATAGTCTGTTAAACTAACAGTTTTTGGCTGATCAGGGACCATATTTTTTAATGTAAAACCTGGCACAGATTGGCCTACAACTAAAGAGTCACTTATAGCAGTATTAGCAAAAGCAGTTACTCCAAATGCGAAAAGAAAGCAAGTAATTATAAAATTTTTCATGTCAGATTATTCGGTAGTTTTCCATTTAATAGAGCAACCAATAGCTTTGGTTTGCGTAGTCTCTACTTTTTTATTATTGAGCAAAGCATCAACTGCATTTTCTACATATTTTGTACTTGTAGGTGCATTTATATTTTCCGTATCGTTATCTATTGCTCCAATGTATTGTATAACCAAACCTTTATTGGTTTTTTGCAAAACATAAACATGCGGAGTAGCTTTTGCACCATAAGTTTTTGCTACAACTTGAGTATCGTCTAATAAATAAGGGAAAGAATATTTTTTCTCGGCAGAACGTTTTTTCATATTTTCGAAAGAATCTTCGGGATATGCCTTTTCATCGTTTGGGTTAATGGCTAAAACCGGAAAACCTTTAGCCGCAAATTTTTGGTCTAAATCCATAATTCTTTGCTCGTAAAGTTTAGAATACGGACAATGGTTGCAAGTAAAAACAACTAAAAACCCTTTAGCAGCCGTATAATCAGCCATAGCTATCATTTTATTGTTCACATTTTTTAAAGTAAAATCTGTGGCTATATCACCTACTTGGTAACCATCTTGTGCTTTTACAATGCTAGCAAAACCTATCATCAGTAACACTAAAACACCCGATTTAATTTTTATAATTTCATTTTTCATATCCATTTTAATTTTATAATATTTTAATTACCGCCTAAGAATCCCAAGCAACACAGACAATCAATTACAAATCAACATACCAGCAAAAACCGAATACCGATTACAACTAAACATCACCCCAAAAATAAACCGATCACCGATTTCTTAAATATACTTTTTCTAATTCGTCAAAAGTAAACTCTTGCTCGTAAAAATTACGTGATAAAGTTTTAGCGTTTACAATCCAAGTTGCGGGTAAAGAACCAGCCCATTTTTTACTTACCTTTTCTATGTATTCTTGTTCAGATTTCTCGTTTAATAAAAACACCTCTGCTTTTAAGTTACTTCGTTTTACAAAAGGAATTACAGCAGTTTCTAGTTTAGATTTAAAATCGACACTTAATAAAATAACTTTTAACGGGCTATCTTTATAAGTAGCGTTTAATTTCTCAAAATAAGGTAACTCTTTAATGCAAGGTGCGCACCAAGTAGCCCAAAAATTAACCATATAAACGGTATCTTTTCCTTGTTTAAATCTGCTTTCTAACTGGTCTAAGCTTAATAAATTAACTTGTGCAGTTGTTATTTTTGTACCTAAAAGTAATATAAAACAAACTAAAAAGGATCTGAATTTCATTTTTTTTAAACGATTAATTAGACAGTTTAGTTTAAGTAATTATATGGGCAACGGCCGGGCTTTGCGGTACTTCACTTTCGTTGCGGTGCTACGCACAAATTTTTAATAAAAATTTTACCTACAATCCCTGTTGCAAGTTCATCGTTTTAATTGTGTTTTGCACCATAAACAAATGTTATTGAATCGTTAAAGACTAAATTCTAAAATATCTTTTGTAAAGGCTAAAAGCAAAATGCTTAAAGCTAAAAGCCTATATAACAATATTTTATCTCGATTATTTGTGAAATTAATTGATTAATGGACTTTATATAATAAAGATTAATCCCAAAACTTTAAGCTTTTTTAAGGACGATATCATCAATTGAAAACAAAGCAGAAATCAGATAAAGAATTAGGTACTAATTGCCAAGACTTGTGCTAAATTATCTAGAAAACAATAATCAATTGAAAAACCCATTGTAAACATTCCCAAAATAATGGTGTTAGGATAAATAACATTAAAACAATATAAACCATGACGCAAACTCACCCAATAGATAAAAATGTTTTAGGTACTCCATTACAAATTGCAGGAACAGATCCACTAACTGGTTTTTTTAGAGATGGCTTTTGCTGTACTGGTCCGCAAGATAGCGGCAAACATGTGGTTGCAGCTGTGGTAACAGATGCTTTTCTAGAATTTACATTAGCATTAGGAAACGATTTAATAAGCCCTTATCCAGCGAGTAATTTCCCTGGTTTAAAAGCTGGAGATAAGTGGTGTTTATGCGCTTCTAGATGGAAAGAAGCCTTTGATGCTGGCTTTGCCCCTTTTGTAATTTTAGAAGCAACACATGAAAAGGCTTTGCTTTATGCAAGTTTAGAAGAATTGAAATCTAAAGAGTTTAAAACTTAAAAACGCTGATAGGTTTTAATCCTATCAGCGTTTAAATCAAAATTTTTTCTATTTTCCATTTTTCGGGATTTCTTTATCCATTTCTGTAATATCTACTTGCGACGATCCAGAAAAATCGCCAATCAAATAATTATTAAAATAATCGGCCAAACGCCAAAACATATATTCAGACATGGTGCCAAAACCATGTCGCTGACCTGGCACAAGAACATAATCAAAACGTTTTCCCGCTTTAATTAAAGCATCGGCTACCCTAATGGTTCCTGCTGGGTTTACATTGTTGTCCATATCGCCAGTCATCAGCATTAAATGCCCTTTCAAGTTTTTAGCAATTTCCGGGTTTTTATCTATAGCATATTTAAAAGTAGTATCACCTTTTGCCGTTATCATTTCTTTTACGCCATGGTGTTTTTCGCTCCACCATCGGTTATAAATGCTATTGTCGTGGTTGCCCGATTCTGAAACCGCTACTTTAAAGAAATCTGGGTAAACAAACATAGCCGCTGCCGACATAAATCCACCGCCAGAGTGCCCTGTAATTCCTACTTTGTTAATATCAATAAACTTAAAACGATCTGCCAATTGTTCAGCAGCGGCTTTTTTATCGGCTAAGCCATAATCGCGTAAGCTTCCATAACCATAAGTATGGTACCATTTAGAACGGGCAGGATTTCCACCTCGGTTTCCTAAAGTAACTACAATGTAGCCAAATTGTGCTAGTCGGTCTAGGGTATTCATTCTAGACCCAAAAGCCTTATTTACTGACTCTGTTTGTGGACCTGGATAAACATATTCTATAATTGGATATTTTTTATTTGGGTCAAAATCAAAAGGCTTATACATTACTCCATAAATATCGGTAATGCCATCATCAGCCTTTACTTTAAATGGCTCGGGAAATTTATAACCTGTTTCCATCAATAACGATAAATCAGTTTCTTCCAAATCCATTACCTTATTCCCTAACTGATCAAACATCACCGCTTTTGGAGCTGTATTTACCCTAGAAAAATTATCAATAAAAAACTGGTTCTCATCATCTAAATTCACTTGATGATCAAAATTGCCTTTATTTAATAGTTTTAAACCAGTACCATCAAAATTAATACTGTACAAATGCAAATAATAAGGGTCTTCCTTATCTTCTCTTCCGTTTGCAGTGAAGTATAAAATTCTTTTCTTTTCATCAACATTTACCAAATTTTCGCAATGGAAAGCTCCTTTTGTAATTTGGTTTTTAAGGGTTCCGTTTCCGTCAAATAAATAAAAATGTGCCCAGCCATCACGTTCGCTCCAATGAATAATTTCCTTTCCATTATTAATTAGCGTAGGTCTTTGAACTTCTATATAAGTATTAAAACGCTCTAAAATAATAGGTTTAACTTCAGATGTATTAATGTTAAATGAACAAACATCCACCCGTTTTAAATCTCTGCTGGTGCGCCCAAAATAAAAAAAATTGTTGTCGCCTAACCAAATAGACGGTCTAAACTCGTTGTCCCTATCTTTATTTAAATTTTCTTTTCGCCAAACGCTTAAAGTTTGATCTTTGAAAGAAGCCGTATTTAAAATTTTATAAGTTTTTGCAGCAAAATCAAACAATAATAACTCGTCTATTGGAGATTCTTTCTCTCCTGGCATTTGGTATTTGTAGGTTTCTAAAGTTGGTCGGCCTTTACCTAAACTATTTATTACCCATAAATCTTTAACTTTTCTTTCATCATTTCTATCTAAAACAAAATATTTAGAGTTTGGCGACCATACCACGAAGGCACTCCTTCTCTTTTTCTGATTTTTATCATATTCCTCATTATCCTCACCGTATCCGTTATCTCCGCTGCCGTAAGAGTAATATTTTACCCCATCTTTTGTAAGTTGTTGCTCTACGATAGTGCTATCCTCTTCATTTTTAACAGCCTTTTTGTAGTTTTCTTTATCCATCCAATAGAGGTTATAATTTCTAGAAAATATTATGGCCGATGAATCTGGAGCTACAGAACCCCACTTTGGTTTTGATTTTGGTTTTTGGTAATCGTTTATCTGCGTTAGTTTTTGACTAGCTAATTCATAATTAAAAGAAAATACCTTTTTCTGGAGTGAATCTGCTGCTTTTTTATCTTTTCTATCTGGTTTAAGCTCATCTAAAGAACTCTTTAATTCAAATGTTATACTCTTCTCGTCTTTAGAAAATTTAAGTTCTTCTATTGGTAAATGTTGTGCATCAAAAGGATCTTGAACAATTAAAGTAATTTCTGCAGCTAGTTCCACAGGATCAAATAATGTTTTTTTACTTTTTAAAACAGGATCTACAATATACCATTGCTTTCCCGATGGAGTTTCATATTGATACCAGAACCGATGACTCAATTTTAACCAATGAGGATCTACACTGGTAGAGTAAATCATTTTTTTAAGTTTACTTGGAGCAAACCTAGCTGCTAACTGATAATTAGCTTTTGGCGCCAAATCAACAGTCTCAGTTATGGTAATAATTTTGGTTTGGGCCGCTGCAGTTAAGCCAATGAACTGTGCCCCTAAAATGATTTTGTAAAATTTATTCATCTGTTAAGTTTAGAGGTACTAAAATATTTAATTTAAGCTATATAGATTTAAGTTGATTGTAATAAAGTTGATAGTTTAGAAAGAAAATTAATTAACAGACAGTTGATTTTAATATTTTTAGGACACTTGTCTGCTTCACTCCTTCCCTTTTCACTGTCCAGCAGCCACCAAGCTGCGCAGGGCTTCACTTTGTTACGGTGCAAGCACAAAAGCAAAAGAAAAATTTGCTTTTCCCTTACCATCTTTAGCGCAAAACCTAGCACAATAACAGACTTAAAAGTTAAATTTTTAAAAATCTAAAATAATATTTACTCAAAGTAAAGGTTCCTTCAAAACAATAATGAAAGCAAGCGGTTTAAAAATTGATCTCTGATTTATTGTGAGTTAGAAACTAAAAAAAATAAATTGAAAAAAATATTTGACAATATACTTTCAGAAGAATTTAGAGAACGGGTAGAACGTATCTTTATATGGATTGCTATTGTCAGTTTCTTATTGCACTTGTTGGTGATTTTCTTGGTCAGTCAAGATATTATTCACCTCAACTCTAAGCTCACAAAAAATCCAATTTCTGCAATTTATACTCCTTTCTCTTTCATTCTTGTTTACGAGGTTTTTTTGTTGGTATTTTATTTGCCACGGTCTATCTCTAGTTATATAGGTAAGCAGTACGAAATCATCACGCTAATTGTAATCAGGAGGATTTTCAAAGATATTGGATATATGGAATTATCGGCTAATTGGTTTAAGTTAGATAGCGATTTACAGATTACTTACGACCTAGCAACCGCATTAATTTTATTTTTCTTAATTCAACAATTTTATAAAAATATAGAAAAACAAGCTTTAAAAGAAACTGTAAGCTCTCCTGAAGATCAAATCAAGGTAGATCAATTTATAAAATTAAAAAAGTCAATTGCCACAATTTTAATCCCTACTGTAATTATACTTGCCTTATACTCGTTTACTAATTGGATTATTATCTTACAAGAAAATAACTGGAATAACGTTGCCACTTTTAAAAACATTAACAATATATTCTTTGAAGATTTCTTCATTCTTTTAATCATTATTGATGTAATACTTTTGCTATTTTCTTTCTTTTATTCAGATAGCTTTCATAAAATCATTCGAAATTCGGGTTTTATCATTTCAACTATTTTAATAAAACTCTCATTTTCTACCGAAGGATTAATTAATAATGCCTTAATTATAGCAGCAGTAGTTTTTGGCTTTCTGATTATGTTAACCCATAATTCTTATAAATCTGCTAAAGTAAAGAACAATTAGGTTATTTATATATTGAGATTTATCTTATTTAAAGTATAAATATTGAATAAAAAATGATTTCCATCTAATTACCAATATTACTATCTATCTTTCCAAAAAGGTATATTCCTTAAAAAACAAGATATGAAAGTAGCATTATTCAGCACCAAAAAATATGACCAAGAATTTTTTGAAAATGCTAATAAAAAGGGCAAACATCAACTTTGCTATTTTGAAACTTATTTAAGCAAAGACACAGTAAGTTTAACCAAAGATTTTGATGCAGTTTGCGTTTTTGTAAATGATTTAATTGACGAAGAAACCATTATAAAATTAGCAGAAAATGGTGTTAAACTAATTGCTTTAAGATGTGCAGGTTTTAACAATGTGGCTGTTAAAATTGCTTTAGAAAATGGAATAAAAATTGTTAGGGTTCCTGCTTATTCTCCACAAGCTGTTGCAGAACATGCTGTTGCACTAATTCTTACCCTTAACCGTAAAACTCATAAAGCATATAATCGTGTTCGGGAAAATAACTTTTCATTAGAGAATCTTATTGGTTTCAATCTTTTTGGTAAAACAATTGGAGTTGTAGGTACTGGAGTTATTGGAACAGCTTTTTGCAAAATTATGCTGGGTTTTGGCTGTACCGTAATTGCATATGATGTATTTCCTTCAGAAGATTTAAAAAAACTAGGTGTAAGCTATAAAAGTTTTGCTGATTTAGTTTCCTTATCGGATATCATCTCTTTACATTGCCCATTAAATGAAGAAACTCATCACCTAATGAATGCCAGCGTATTTAAAAGCATGAAATCCAAATCTATGCTTATTAATACTGGACGAGGCGCTTTGATAAATACAGAAGCTGTTATTGAAGCCCTAAAGACCGAGCAATTAGGTTATTTAGGAATTGATGTTTACGAACAAGAAGCTGCCTTGTTTTTCAGAGATCTTTCAGAAACTATCAATCAAGATGAACTTTTTATGCGCTTACTTTCTTTCCCAAATGTTTTGATAACCGCACATCAAGGTTTTTTTACAAAAGAAGCGTTAACAGAGATTTCAAATATTACCCTACAAAACTTAAGCGATTTTGAAGATGGGAAATCTTTAGCTAACGAAGTTAAGCTAGCTTAACCTCGTTACACAAATATAACAATGTGAATTACCCACGTGAATATTAGATAATTTGAATTTGTTTGCCAAAAATTAAAAGCGGTAAGGTTTAAATATTTACCAAAAATTAAAGAATAGCTTCCCTAACTCTTACCAGTTTAATCAATAAATCCTCTAATAAATCTATTTGAAGCATATTTGCTCCGTCAGATTTTGCATTTTTAGGATCTGGGTGGGTTTCTATAAAAAGGCCATCGGCACCTACAGCTATAGCTGCTTTAGCAATGGTTTCTATTAAAGCTGGCTTACCGCCAGTTACTCCAGATGCCTGATTGGGTTGTTGCAAAGAATGTGTAACGTCCATAATTACAGGAACATTAAAGCTTTTCATTTCTGGAATACCTCTAAAATCTACTATTAAATCTTGGTAACCAAAGGTATTTCCCCTATCTGTTAATAATACATTGGGGTTTCCACTTTCCATAATTTTATCTACGGCAAATTTCATAGAACCTGCAGACAAAAACTGACCTTTTTTAACATTAACTACTTTACCTGTTTGGGCTGCGGCTATTAATAAATCTGTTTGTCGGCATAAGAAAGCAGGTATTTGTAAAACGTCTACATAAGCAGCAGCTAAAGCAGCGTCACTACTTTCATGGATATCTGTAACCGTAGGTATATCAAATTCTCTACCTATTTTTTCTAATATTTTAAGTGCTTTTTCATCTCCGATACCAGTAAAAGAATCTAATCTAGATCGATTAGCTTTTTTAAACGATCCTTTAAATATATAAGGTATTTGCAGCTTGTCTGTTATTTTAACAATTTTTTCGACTATTCTTAACGCAATTTCCTCTCCTTCTATTGCGCATGGTCCGGCCATTAGAAAGAAATTATTGCTATTGGTATGTTTAATTTTTGGAATGTTTAACATGATGATTTTTGTTGTTAGGTTGTTAAGATTTTATTTTAATGATGCACAAGTCAGGGTTTTGCGCAATTCCATTCTACTTAAACTTGTGCTAGTTTGGGATAAATTATTCTTAATAAAAAGGGTTAGAACTATTATAAACATAAGGAATAAACTCAATTTTTTCTATTTTTTCACCCATCACATTTCCATGTTCATATTTAACAATGTAAGTTCCTTTTGTTAAGTTTGCACTTTTGCTTTTAATTATATCTTGTGAATCTAAATAAGGTACATTATTACCAAAAAAGTTAATTTTTTTTCCAATTCCCAAGATTGCAACTCCTCTAACAAAATGTACATTTATATCTAAAGAAATTGCTCTATTAGGCACAGAAATATCATTTTCTAAGATAATTTTAGGTATTAAAATCTTATCAAAATTTTGAAATAATAAAAAGGCACTATCTTTACCAATTTTAATTTCATATTTTCTTGTTGTATTTTCAACTCCATCTTCTAAATTAGAATTCCAGCTTAATTTATAATTATTGTAGAATATATAATTATACTTAGGTCTGCTGTCCTTTATATGGCGTAGAATATTTTCGTATGACGGTATTGTTTTTTCAATGAATATGTTTACATTTTTCTTTATTTCTCCTGTAAATTCTTTTAATTGAATTGGATATGAATTAGTATCTATGTTAAAAACTATATTTGAATACTTTTGTTGTATTTCATACCTTTCTTTATAAATTTTTTCATTTTTTAGATTTTCGGCTTTATTTACTTCATCAATTTCTTTATTTTTCTTCAAATCTATATTATCAAAAAAGCTTTGTTTAATAAATGGTTTATCCGGATATTTTTGTCCGATAGTTATTGTAAAATAATTTCCTTTGGTTATGATGGATGCAATCAAATTTCTACTAACGTTCTCAAAACTAAAAAAATCACCATTGTAGGTATTAGTATGATTCAATTGTTTAAATTTTAAAAACTCCAATTGATTGGATGCAAACTGTAAGTTACCTATAAATTCATCCCAAGAAATAGCAGTAATTTTATTGTTCTTAAAAGCGATGCTAAAATCGTAACTACTAATTCGGCTACTTTTGTTGTATGTAATAAAATTTGAACTTATGTTTTTATAATTATAACCTTCACTTTTAATTATATTTAAAACCTTAGCCTGATCATATTCTAAAAATCTAAAACCTCTACTCACATCAAAATTTATTTCTGTTTGAGCGCAAACAGAAATAGAACCTAAAACAAAATAAATTATGAAGAATATATTTTTCACGTGTTATTATAAACTATAAAAATATAAATTTTTACTAATGTTACATTAATTTTATTAGCAATAGTTAATGTTTTATTGCCATTCTTAATTACTAACGAAAACTTAATGCAAAAAAAACATTAAGAGCGGTTTTCATAAAAATAAATATCTTTCATTAGGAGTATTGTGTAAAATTAATTGTGTTGATTTACCTGTATGACAAAAGATTTTATTCTAATTGGTTATTTCGTTTTTATGGAATATTTATTCATTTTGGCTAATTACAAAAGTATTTCATATATAATTATACCTAATATGTTATATTTATTCTATTTTAAAATATCAATTATTGAAAATTTTAGACAATTTCAAAGAAACGGATTTCTACCTCTTACTCCATTAATTAAATTAAAAAAAAACAAAAATCCTAAAGTAAAAAAAATGTGGTTGTATTTAGATTTTATACACACTCTTTACTTAATCCCTAATTGTTATTAATAGATTATTTTTTGTTTGACTGTCTGCTTAATTGTTTTTCCTGTTGCAAATAATAATTTGTCGATGTAATAAGTGTAATCCTTAATTGATTTTAATTCGGTAGTTAATTCGTCAGAAATAAGCCAATTTTTATAAAGGTTAATTATGTATTTATGTTTTTTGCTAATAATTTCAATCTGTCTTAAATTAGATAGCTTTTCAAATTCTGACAATTTATAAGTTGCAAATGCTCTAATAACATGTTGATCAATTATTGGTTGTCCAGATACCTTTGTTAAGTATTTCCCAAATTGATAAAACACCAATGCTTCTTCTTGGTTGCTGTTTTCATCTTCACATTCTAAAATTCCCTTTACTATATGTTTTACTTTTTTAAGGTCGCCATTTTTCCAAGAAATTGCATAAAGTAATTTAGTTAATGGATCAGTCAATTTTGAAGTAATGTCTGTCGTAAAATTAAGATCATCATCAAGTATCTTGTTAGCAATTAGTGAAAGAATCTCGTTTTGATTTATAAAAAAATCAATCTTCGGATAGCTGTCAATTTTCATTCTACTTTTAATAGGAATATTTACTTTATCAGGTATATCCTCTATTTCTTTAATCGTTTTTGAAATTTTAATTAAATTAAAAGTATCTGTGGTTAGTTTTATTGCTTCCTCGTTTGTCATATTATTTTAGTTAGTAGATCATAGAATATTTTATTTTACAAATAAAAAGCTAATCTAAACCCCTCAATCACCCTAATTCCCCAACTCAGACATAAACTTAATTCTCATTAACTGAATCTCCTCACGGTTATAATCATCGGTTCCTAATTCTTTTAACGCTACGTCTATAGAATCTACATCTGCAGAGCGGAAATAGTCAAAAACTTCTTCTTGTCGATCTTCGTCAATGACTTCGTTTATGAAATAACCCAAATTTAGTTTTGTGCCCGAGCTCACAATAGATTCTACTTCTTTTAATATCTCCTCGTATGAAATTCCTTTGGAAGATGCGATGTCCTCTAGCGAAATGTGACGATCTATATTTTGAATGATAAAAACTTTTAACGCCGATTTATTAGCAGTTGTTTTTACTACAAAATCTATTGGACGGTCAATATCGTTTTCCTCTACATAGTTTTTTATAAGCTCTATAAATGGTGCTCCAAATTTTAACGCTTTACCATTTCCAACCCCAGATACGTTTTTCATTTCGTCCATAGAAATTGGATAGTGAGTACACATTTCTTCTAGAGAAGGATCTTGAAAAAGCACAAATGGTGGTAGATTTTTTTGTTTCGCAATTTTCTTACGTAAATCTTTAAGCATTTGCAAAAGCTGGGTATCCACCGCTCCTGAGCCCTGTTGCGACCCGTCGTCATCTGTGATTTGGGCAAATTCCATATCGCGATTCAAAATAAACTTTAAACCAAATGGATTTTTAATAAAATCTATGCCTGATGGAGACAAAGTTAATAATCCAAAATTATCTACATCTTTAATTAAATAATTATCTAAAATTGCTTGGCGGATCAAAGATTTCCAAAGGTTTAATCCTTCTTCTTTACCTGCACCAAAATATTTATTTTTATGATGTTTATAAGATTGGATTTGTGCTGTTTCTTGTCCTAAAAGCACATTTATAAGGTAATGATCGTCGAACTTTTCTCCAAGATCTTTCACCATTTTAAGCATTTTCTGAAGGGGCTCTTCTGCTGCAAAATATTGCTTTTGCGCTCGGCAATTATCGCACATTTTATTGCAATCTTCTTGGTCGAAGTTTTCACCAAAATAATGCAAAATTTGCTTTCTTCTACATACGGCAGATTCTGAATAATCTATAACCTCTTTTAGTATTTGGGTACCAATTTCTCTTTCAGAAACTGGCTTATCTTTCATAAACTTAGCTAGTTTATCTATATCTTTTTCTGAATAAAAAGCTACACAAACACCTTCTCCGCCATCTCTACCTGCCCTACCAGTTTCTTGATAGTAACCTTCCATACTTTTTGGTATGTCGTGATGGATTACATACCTCACATCCGGCTTGTCTATTCCCATACCAAATGCAATTGTGGCTACAATAACATCTACATCTTCCATTAGGAATTTGTCTTGCGTATCTGCCCTTACTTTTGGCTCTAAACCAGCATGATAAGGCAAAGATTTTATTCCGTTAATTTCTAAGGCATTACTTACCTCTTCTACTTTTTTTCTGCTTAAGCAATATACAATACCAGACTTTCCTTGGTGACCTTTAATATATTTTACTATTTCTTTAATTACGTCTCTTTTTGGACGTACGTCATAAAATAAATTTGGACGGTTAAAAGAAGATTTAAACAAATTGGCATTTATCATTTGTAAATTCTTCTGAATATCGTACTGAACTTTTGGAGTAGCTGTTGCCGTTAACGCAATTAGGGAGATGTTATCGCCAATGTTATTAATTACCTGTCTTATTTTGCGATACTCTGGTCTAAAATCATGACCCCATTCAGAAATACAATGTGCTTCGTCTATGGCTACAAAAGAAATTGTTAATTGCTTTAGAAAATCTATGTTTTCTTGTTTGGTTAAAGATTCTGGCGCAACGTATAATAATTTCGTTTCGCCACTTAAAACATCTTCTTTAACTTTTACAATTTCAGATTTATTTAAAGATGAATTTAAGAAATGTGCAATACTTTCTCTGCCACCAAAACCCCTGAGTTGATCTACCTGATTTTTCATCAGGGCAATTAATGGCGAAATAACTAAAGCTGTTCCTTCGCTCATTAAAGCAGGTAATTGATAGCAAATAGATTTACCGCCACCAGTTGGCATAATTACAAAAGTGTCATTTTTAGATAATATACTATCTATGATAGCTTCTTGATCTCCTTTGAACTGGTTAAAGCCAAAGAAGTTTTGTAGATTGTCTGATAAAGAATTTTTAATGTGCATTTTACTAATCAAAAAAACAGCCCATGCTGATTTAGATTTCAAAATAACATATTTTTGTGGATTATTTATATTTAATTTAAAAGATTTAACATTTGAAAAGTAACGAAGAAATTATTGCCATAGCTAAACAAACTATTTTAATAGAGGGAGAAGCTGTGAATCAATTAAATAATCAATTAGACGAGGGTTTTTCTAATCTTGTAAAAGAAATTATAAATCTTAATGGAAGGGTAATAATTACTGGTGTTGGTAAGAGCGCAATTATAGCGCAAAAGCTAGTGGCTACTTTTAACTCTACCGGAACGCCAGCAATTTTTATGCATGCGGCAGATGCGATTCATGGCGATTTGGGAATTATCCAAAAAGACGATTTAATTCTATGTTTATCTAAAAGTGGAAATACTGCCGAAATAAAAGTACTTGTGCCCTTTTTAAAACAAGGAAAAAATAAAATTGCTTGCATTGTAGGTGATACAAATTCATATTTAGCACTAAATTCTGATTTTGTTTTAAATGCCACAGTTGCTAAAGAAGCTTGTCCGCATAATTTAGCTCCTACTACAAGCACAACAGCACAACTTGTTTTAGGTGATGCTTTAGCAATTTGTTTATTAGATTGCAAATCATTCTCATCGGCAGATTTTGCTAAATATCACCCAGGTGGTGCTCTAGGAAAAAAGCTATATTTAAAAGTAAGCGATTTAATTGCTCAAAATCAAAAACCAGAAATAAACATTAATGCTTCCATTAAAGAAGCCATTTTAGAAATCACTAAAAAAAGATTAGGAATAGTTGTTGTAACAGAAAAAAATGAAGTAAAAGGAATTATAACCGACGGTGATTTAAGAAGAATGATGGAAAAATATGACAGCTTTGAACATTTAAAAGCTGTTGATGTGATGACTATAAACCCTAAAACTATAGATTTTAACGAAATGGCAGTGAATGCTTTATCTGAAATGAAAACTAATAACATTACACAATTATTGGTTTTAGAGGGCAATCTTTATAGTGGAGTTGTACATTTGCATGACTTATTAAAAGAAGGAATTATATAAACTACCCAATAATGAATAAAAATAATTATGCCTTAATAATGGCAGGTGGCATTGGAAGTCGATTTTGGCCAGTAAGCCGCACCACATACCCTAAGCAATTTTTAGATGTTTTAGGAACCGGTAAAAGCTTAATCCAAAATACTTTTGAAAGATTTAAAAAAATACTCCCAGTAGAGAATATATTTATCCTTACTAACGAAAGCTATTTTGATTTAGTTAAAGAACAACTTCCAGAATTATCAGACAACCAAATTATAGGCGAGCCAATTATGCGAAATACAGCGCCTTGTATTGCTTATGGCTGTTATAAAATAAATCAGATAAATAAAAACGCACAAATTGTTGTAGCACCCTCTGATCATTTAATACTAGAAACAGACCATTTTATTACTGCTATTAATAACGCACTTGCCGCAGGCGAAAAACATCATTGTTTAATAACTTTAGGTATTAAACCGTCTAGACCAGATACTGGTTATGGATACATCCAATACAATGGAGATACCATTTCAGAAAATTTACATAAAGTTAAAACCTTTACAGAAAAACCATCATTAGAGATCGCTCAATCGTTTATTGCAAGTGGTGATTTCTTATGGAACTCTGGTATTTTTATCTGGAGTGTTGGTGCTATTTTAGAAGCTTTTGAGAATTTTTTACCAGATATGAGTGAGATTTTTAGAGGCGGTAAACATTTTTATAATACCGCAAACGAAAAAGACTTTATTCAGTCTGCATTTCAAAAATGTATCAATATCTCTATTGATTATGGTATTATGGAAAAAGCAGAAAATGTTTATGTCATGCCCTCAGAATTTGGATGGTCAGATTTAGGTACTTGGTCTTCTGTTTACGAATTGGCAAATAAAGATTACGTAGGCAACGCGGTAATTAATCCAGAAAAAGTAATCATGTACAACTCTTCTAATTGCATGGTAAATACTCCTAGCGATAAACTTGTGATACTAAACGGCCTGCATGATTTTATAGTAGTAGAATCTAACAATACTTTAATGATTTGCCCAAGAGAAATGGAACAGCATGTTAAACAAGTAGTTGCGGATGTTAAACATAAATTTGGCACTAAATATATTTAGAATATTTAGGTTAATTGATTATATGAAGGCGTTTAACACGCTCGTATCTTTACTCTACATGGTACATGCCTTATTGAAAGGCTTGTATCGCTTCTTTAAGTGTGTTCTTTGGAGAAGCGTTAACGCAAAAGCAAAAAAAATCCTGAGCATAACACTCAGGATTTTTTCTTTAAATTTGCTTGTTTTATTTATTGGCCCAAGCCCTAAACATCCAAGTTGATTTTTCTTTAAACTTCATAAAGCCTGTAATCATATCTGCTGTACCTTCATCGCTCACATCTCCACTGCTGGCATTTTCAATTACTTCTCTTTCAATTTTAATTAAAGCATCTAAATCTCCTAAAATAGCATCAACCATTACATCTTCTGAGAGTCCTTTAGTTGCTATTTCCTTAATGTCAGAATTGTCAATATAATGTTGGTAGGTGCTCATTGGTGCTTTACCCAATGTTAAAATTCTTTCTGCCAACTCGTCTATTGTAACTTGAGCGTTAGTATATAATTCTTCAAATTTAACATGAAGTTCAAAGAATTGCTTACCCCTAACATTCCAATGGCACCCTCTTAACTTTTGGTAATGTATTTGATAATTAGCTAATAAAATATTTAAATGATCTACTAACTCCACTACTTCTTTGTCTTTTAAACCTATTTTGTTCATAATGTCTTATAATTAATTTTGTTTACGATTAAAACCATCTGTTTGGAAAGACTAAACTCTCTTAACAGATAAGTTGTAATTTTCTATTTTAGTAACCACAACTTCTGTTCCATTTTCTATAAAACCATCGATGGATAAAGCTTCAAATCTTTCTCCGTCTATTTCAACCTTACCAGAAGGCCTTAAATCGGTTATTGACTTTCCATTTTTACCTATTAATGATATTTCAGGTTTATGTATTTGGTAACCCTCACTAGAATTTTGCTCGTCATTTAAAGAGAGTCTTTTAAATGCTTTAGATTTTAATAAGTTACCTCCAAAGAAAACAGAAATGAAAATAGAAATAACCAAAGAAACTAGTACAATTAAGAAAGACTGTGTTATTTTTTCGCTTCCGCTTACGCTGAGGTCAAAGAAATCATTTAAAATTAAACTCATGGCTAATCCAGTAACTATACATACTATACCCAATATTCCAAAAATCCCAAAACCAGGTATCACAAATATTTCTAAAATTAAGAGCACAATACCAATAACAAAAAGTAAAATTTCCCAGTTTGCAGCCAACCCTTCTAAATAAAGAGGCGCAAAAAACAATAATGATGCAATAACAGCTACTAATAAAGCAAAACCAATACCCGGCGATTGAAGTTCGAAATAAATCCCTCCAATTATAAATAAGATTAAAACACTACTTACTGCTGGGTTAGTGAAGAAACCAATAATGTTATCAGTAAAGGTGGGCGTATATTTAATTATTTTGAAATCTGTTAAACCTTCCATTTTTAAAACATCGTTAATAGATGATGCTTGTGCAACACAATAGCCATTTTTTATAGCTTCTTGAGTAGTTAATGTCAAAACTTTGCCTTTAACATTTATACCTTCAACCTCAACATCAGGGTCTACAAAAGCCTCAGCTATTTTAGGATTTCTTCCCTTTGCTTCTGCTGTTGTTCTCATTAATCCTCTCATGTAAGATTGATATTTCTCTGGCAAAACTTCACCCTTGCCGTTTACTACACTTGCAGCGCCAATATTTGCACCTTGATTCATATAAATTCTATCGCAAGCAATAGAAATTAATGCCCCAGCAGAAGCTGCATTATTATCAATAAATACAATGGTTTTTAATTTTGAGTTTATAATTTTTGTTCTAATAGAGTCGGCGTAGTCTAATAAACCACCATAAGTATTCATGTTAATGATAAATATTTTGGCATTTTGTTTTTCAGCATCTTCAAATGCTTTTCTTGTACTACGCCAAGCAGCTGGATTAATTTCGTCTTTTAAATCTAGTTGATAAACTTTGGTTTGGGCAAAAGTTTGACAAAAGAGAATTATTAAAAACGAGAAAATTGCTGTACTAAAAATCCTTTTCATAATTTTGGCTGATCAATATGACTAATAGCAATAAATATACATTAAAGCATTTACACTCTATCCAAACTAAAGGAATAATTTGGAAAATGGCATTTGATGACCATAATCAACAAATAGCATGGGAATGTAGAACAGATAAAAAAGAATTATTTATTTATGTATTAGATTTTAATTCTGGAAAACTATTAATAGAACAATTTTTAATGGAAGATGGCTGGGGCTTCAGTTTAGATTTAATTAGAAACCACCATCTATATTTTAGCAATTACGAACAAGAGTTTTCTCCAGTAAAAAAAGGAATAATAGCATTCCATCTAAGTAGCAAAAGTATAGTTTGGCAAAATTACACATCGGCTGTAGAGAAATATACTAAAGAAGGAATCTTAGTTTATGATGCTAGAATTTTTCCTAGAAAATTTTTAGTTGCAAATTATAACGATGGTATTTTATCTAAAAAACAAGATATAATTGATACTGATTTAAAAAATGAAATCTTAGTTCCAAAGAATAACTATCACGATGAGATTTTAGAAGAGACTGATTGTTTGAATTTTAAAGATTTAACATTTAAATCTGTTTATAAAAAAAGTAACAACGAAATGAACCAAATATTAAGGGTTTCAAAAAAAGATGACCTTATATTTGAAGATATTTTAAATACCTCGATACAGAATAAGCATATTCAACCGTTTGTTATATGGCATAACAAATTGCTTTATATTAAAAACAAGTCAGAATTTGTGAGTTATTTAGTATAATTGCAAAATTTTTAAAATGAATAAAAAGTCATTTAATGAATTATAAAACAATCATTTTTTTCATCTTCACCTTCACTACTTTTCAATCAAAGGCATTTATTCTAAGAGATTCTATTGGAGTGGAAAATTTAAATGGCAAAAAACTTATTTTACATAAAATTGAATTAAAGGAGACCTATTATTCTTTGGGAAGAAGATATAATATTAGTCCGCAAATTATTATGGATTTTAACAAAGGTATAGCTTTACAGCCTTCCGATATAATTAAAATTCCTACTCAAGTGGTATTTACAACTACACCAAAAAGTTTCTCCTCTCCGGTAAAATCTAATCAGAAAGAAATAATACATTATGTAATAGCCGGAGAAACACTCTATTCTATTTCTACTAAATACCAAGTTATAGTAGATGACATTAAAAATTTAAATAAGCTACTAAGCAGTAGTCTATCTATTGGACAAGAATTAAAAATATTAGTTGCAAACGATAAATTACAAGAGAAAAAGGAAGATGTAAAAGCAGTTGCTAAACTAGAAAATGCAACTGTTAAGGCAGGTCCTTCCGTTCAAACACCTAAAAAAATAAAATACGTAGATTCAACAGATTCACAAAATACCATAGAGATTCCAAAAAACAGATATGGTATTACCGAGATGAATGATAAAGGCATTGCAGTATGGATAGATGATAATAATTTAGATGCTACAAAAAGTTATGCTTTACACCGTTCAGCACCAGTAGGTACAATTATTAAAATCACTAATCCCATGACTAATAGAAGTGTATTTGCAAAAGTGGTAGGTAGTTATACCGAAAATACAACTACCAAAGATGTGATTATTGTTTTAACAAAAGCATCTGCAGACGCTATTGGAGCATTAGATAAAAGATTTTTAGTAAATATAACATTCGGTATTCCTAATGACAATCAATAAACCTTATGTAATTGGCGTTGCTGGAGGTAGTGGCTCTGGTAAAACTTTTTTTTTGAATTGCTTCCTAAATCATTTTACCCCAGAAGAAGTTTGTTTAGTTTCCCAAGACGATTACTATATCCCTATGGGAGAAATGACCGCAGAGCAAAATAGATTGCATAACTTTGACTTACCCTCATGTATTGAAGTATCACAATTTGAAAACGATATAGCAGATTTAATTAATTTTAAAACTGTTTATAAAAAGGAGTACACTTTTAATAATGCAAGCGCAATTCCTAAAGTTTTAGAAATAAAACCAGCACCAATTTTAATTCTAGAAGGTTTATTTATTTACCACTATGCAAAAGTTGACGCTACTTTTGACTATAGAATTTTTATAGATGCTGATACAGAAATTGCATTAGAGAGAAGATTAAGAAGAGATTTGTTAGAGCGTGGATACTCCGAGGATGATGTAATGTACAAATGGCATAATCATGTATTACCAGCCTACAATCAATATTTGTTTCCTCACAGAGAGGAATGCGATTTAAAAATAGCAAACTCTAGTAATGAGCTTGGACATATTTTAACTATTACCAATGAGATTTCTAAAGACCTAAAAGCTAAACTTAAATTATAAAATAAATAGTTTTTAATTAATAATTTGTATTAAGCAACATTTCTTTTACCTTTAAACGGCTTTGAAAATATATATTCTTTAAGCATTAATAAAATTAACAAAATATTAAAGCTCATGGCTTTAAGTAATTTGTCAAAATCCATCAATTAAATGGTAAAAAGCTACCTAAAAGCTTTAAATTTTCGATAAAATGACGAATACTATAGTAGAAACTTTTGATTACAATACTTCAAGAGAAAAATTAATATTGGCAGAATACGGTCGTAACGTACAAAATATGGTAGAGTACATTGTTGCTTTACCTACAAAAGAAGAAAGAAATAGATATGCAGGCGTTGTCATAGAAATGATGGGTTTTTTAAATCCGCATTTGAGAGACGTTGCAGATTTTAAGCACAAGCTTTGGGATCATTTACAAATTATATCGAAATTTAAAATAGATGTAGATTCTCCTTACCCCTCACCTACAAAAGAACAAATAAATTTTAGACCAGAAGTTTTACCTTACCCACAAAAGAGAATTAGGTTTAAACATTATGGACGTACGGTAGAAGTAATGATTAAAAGAGCTTTAGAAATAACCGAACCAGATAAAAAGCTGCATATGGTAAACTCTATAGCTAATTTTATGAAAATGGCATACGTGTTATGGAATAAAGACCATGTTGCAGACGAACAAATTTTAAGCGACTTAAGAGATATGTCTAATGGAGAATTAGATTTATCAGAAGTTGTATTAAACAAAGTGGAAGTAAAACCACCAAGCATGAATAATAATGCTGCAGGTAGATCCCAAAAAACGAATAGTAGAAGTACTGGCGGAAGACAAAACACCAATAATAATACTAATAAAGGGAGACAGAAAAGCTACTCTAATAATAGTGGCGGCAGAAAGTCTAACTAAATTTTATTAACATTTAACATTGTTCAATTTTTAAACGGAATTGAACATTTTTTTTGATAACCAAATTAAACAAAATATAAAAATGAATGCATTTGAGATTCGCGGAGGAAAACCATTAAAAGGAGAAATCATACCTCAGGGAGCAAAAAATGAAGCTTTACAAGTATTGTCGGCTGTTTTACTAACTAAAGAAAAAATAACCATAAGTAACATCCCCGATATTAAGGATGTAAATAAGCTGATAGAATTATTGGTAGATTTAGGGGTAACCGTAAAACGATTATCTAAAGATACTTATGAATTTATGGCATCAGATATAAATTTAGACTTCTTTCATAGTCAAACTTTTAAGGCTAAAGGTGGGAGTTTAAGAGGTTCAATTATGATTGTTGGGCCATTATTAGCTCGATTTGGTAAGGCGGCAATTCCGAAACCAGGTGGAGACAAAATTGGCAGAAGACGTTTAGATACTCACTTTTTAGGTTTCGAAAAATTAGGTGCAAAGTTTAATTACAATGCTGAAACAGGCTTTTTTAATGTAGATGCCTCTGAATTAAAAGGAACATTTATATTGTTAGACGAGGCATCTGTAACTGGAACTGCAAACATTGTGATGGCTGCAGTTTTAGCAAAAGGCACCACAACAATCTATAATGCTGCATGCGAACCATATTTACAACAACTTTGTAAAATGCTTAACCGCATGGGAGCAAAAATTACTGGGATTGGATCTAATTTACTAACTATAGAAGGTGTTAAAGAGCTTGGCGGAACAGAACATAGGTTGTTGCCAGATATGATTGAAATTGGTTCTTTTATTGGTTTAGCCGCCATGACCGGGTCTGAGATTACAATCAAAGATGTTTGCTACAACGAATTAGGCATGATACCAGATACTTTCCGCAGATTAGGTATTCAATTTGAATTAAGAGGTGATGATATTTATATACCAGCTCAAGATAGTTATGAAATAGATACTTTTATTGATGGATCTATTTTAACTGTTGCTGATGCACCTTGGCCGGGTTTTACACCTGATTTATTATCAATTATTTTGGTGGTAGCTACGCAAGCAAAAGGGTCTGTTTTAATTCATCAAAAAATGTTTGAAAGCAGGTTATTTTTTGTAGATAAATTGATTGATATGGGTGCTCAAATTATTCTTTGCGACCCACATAGAGCTACCGTTATTGGTTTAGATAAAAAATATCAACTAAAAGGTATTGAAATGACTTCGCCAGACATTAGAGCTGGAGTTTCTTTATTGATCGCCGCATTATCAGCATCGGGGAGAAGTACAATTTACAACATAGAACAAATAGAAAGAGGTTATCAGGATATTGATACCCGATTGAAAGCTTTAGGAGCAGATATTAGAAGATTGTAATCTAATATTAACACCTAACATAAAGAAACCAATTGTTTATAATAATTGGTTTTTTTGTTTATTAAATTAGATGAGTTTTTTTTGTGTTAACGATTGTCCAAAGGACTCCTTCGGAGAAACGGCATCCTTTTTTTTTACACTTTCCATTTTGCAAATAAGAAAAAAAAGATACCTTGCCTACCAGCAGGCAGGTAGTGAAAAACGTGTTAAAACGCCCAAACATTAAATTTTCTTATCTAACTGTTTTCTAACTCTTTTATTTAATTACTTGGTCTCGAACTTAAACATACTGCCTAGTTTCTCGTCAGAATTAAAGGAAACACCTAAATCTTTGATAATTCCAGAATCTAAACTATAGGCCCAGCCATGTACACTTAGCTCTTGCCCTTGTTTCCAAGCATTTTGTATGGTAGATGTTTTGCATAGATTATAAACATTCTCTATTGCATTTAGTTCTACCAAGCGCTTGCCCCGCTCCACTTCATCATCTAACATGTCTAACTCGAAAGCATAAGTTCTGTAAACATCTTTAATGTGTCTCAACCAATTATCTATTAAGCCATATTGTTTATTACTCATTGCAGCCAAAACACCGCCACATCCATAGTGTCCGCATACAATTACATGTTTTACTTGTAAAACCGCCACGGCATAATCTAAGACACTTAACATGTTCATATCTGTATGAATTACCATATTGGCTATATTTCTATGGACAAAAATATCGCCTGGGTTAGTGCCTGTGATTTGGTTTGCAGGTACTCTGCTATCTGCACACCCTATCCAAAGTATAGGTGGACTTTGTCCTTTTGCTAATTTCTTAAAAAAGTTTGCGTCTTCTTTTAAGGTTTCTTCAACCCATTCTTTATTCCATTTTAATAGGTTATCATAACTTATTTCTTCGGTATTATGACTTATAGAAATGGTTTTTGTAGAAACACTTGAATGTTGAGATTCTTTGGGATTTTTCATCTTAGTATCTAATTTTTTTGATCAATTATTAATTCATTTAATTTAGGTACATCGTATTTATCTTTGATGTTAATCAGTTCTACTTCAATATTTTTGGTGTATGCGTTTTGTACAAAATCATGAATTGTGTCTAAAACATCTTTATCTATAAACAAGGATTGCGAGCCATCTATAATTACCTTTTTATCTGAGGGTAGTTTGCTTAAGGTGTATTGAATAGTTCCTTTATTTAAAAAGGATACTTCTTGAGCTAACTTTATCCTAATGATGTCTTTACCTTCGCTTTTATCTATGGTATAAAAATAAGGATTTCTATAGCTAGTTGCTAATAAAAACATAATCCCTACTGCTAATCCAATTCCCACGCCAATTAATAAATCGGTAAAAACTACTGCTATAATGGTAACTGCAAACGGTATAAATTGGTCTTTGCCATCCAACCACATCTTTTTAAATAAAGATAGTTTAGTTAGTTTATAACCTACCATTAATAATATGGCTGCTAAACAAGAAAGTGGAATTTTATTAATCAAAGTTGGAATTAACAATACCGCTAGCACTAAAAAAACACCATGTAATATGGCAGATACTTTGGTTCTACCACCTGAATTTACATTTGCAGATGAACGTACAATAACGGACGTCATGGGTAATGCACCTACTAAACCTGCAATAGAATTTCCAATACCTTGAGCTATTAACTCTCTGTTGGTTGGAGAAACTCTTTTTATAGGATCTATTTTATCTACTGCTTCTAAACTTAATAGAGTCTCTAAAGATGCTACAACGGCAATGGTTAAGGCTACTGTCCACAGTTTGGGATTGGTTAGCTGACTAAAATCCGGGAAGGTAAATAATCCTTTAAAATCGTTGTAACTACCTACAACCGGTATTTGCACCAATTGATTGGCTCTTAAAGCTAAATTAGTTCCGTCTAAAATCTGACCTAAAATTATACCCAATACAACTACCAATAATGGTGCGGGTACAATCTCTAATTTTTTAAACTTTGGCCATACAATTAATATTAATAATGAAATGGCGCTAATTAATATTGCACCAACAGTAAATTTAGAAAATGCAGATATTAAGGCCGTAAAAGTGTTTTCATTATCTTGTTGAAGAAATTCTTGGTCGCCCTCAAAATCTGAATCGTACCCAACGGCATGTGGAAATTGTTTTAAAATTAAAATAATACCAATTGCTGCAAGCATACCTATAATAACGCTATTTGGAAAGTAGTTGCCAATGGTACCCGCTTTTAAAATACCTAACACAATTTGCATTAAGCCTGCAATAAATACAGCCAATAAGAAAATATCAAAACTTCCTAAGTCTGTTATGGCATTTAAGACAATAACGGTTAAGCCAGCCGCTGGACCAGAGACACTTAATTGCGACCCACTAAAAATTGCTACTACAATACCGCCTATTATTCCACTTAATATCCCAGAAAATAGTGGTGCACCAGACGCTAAAGCTATGCCTAAACAGAGTGGTAGAGCAACTAAAAAAACAACGATACTTGCAGGTAAATCTTTTTTTAAGTTTTTTATTAAAAAATATTTACTTATTCCACTACCGTGAAGGTCGGATTGATTTTCAATCATGATGTTATAATTATTAAAAAAGATGGATTGTTATTTATGCGTTAAAATGCACAAAATTGGGAGGTGGGGTTAATACTTTAGAACTGAACGCACTGGTATATTTTTTTGGAAAATAGCTTAGGTTAATGGTTTTAAATCTATCTAATTTAAAGGTTTGATACTCTAATTCTTTGATAAATTCTGTTCCTTTTTTAAATTGATTAACTAATTCTTTACCGTCTTTACTCTCCTCTTTGTTGTCCTGTTCTAAATTCATCACAAAAACTTTGGTGAGTAATTTTTTTCCATCAAAAATAAAGGGCAAGGTAGTTAACATCATCTTTGCAATAAATGCAAAAACAAAAATAAAACTATACAGCACTTTAAATTTATAAATGGACTTCAAATTAATTCTTTTAACACTCAAACTTAACTAAATTACTAACATATTAAAAAATCTTATGGTTATAATAACGATTTTTTATGCGAAAAGTATAATTTTTACCTTTTCAATAATTTATTATTTATAATTTCACAATTCAGCCAAATAAATACAAATTGAACGATAAGCTAAATATTTTAAATGCCAAAAGAGAAGATGCTTTTCTTGGCGGTGGTAAACAAAGGATTGAAAGCCAGCATAAGAAGGGGAAATTAACAGCCAGAGAACGTTTACACTTTTTATTAGACGAAGGTTCTTTTGAAGAGATTGGCATGTTAGTTACCCACCGCTCTACAGATTTTGGAATGCAAGCTGAAAAGTACTTGGGCGATGGCGTGGTAACAGGTTATGGTACTATAAATGGTAGACTTACCTATATTTTTTCTCAAGATTTCACGGTTTTTGGAGGTTCACTGTCAGAAACACATGCCGAAAAAATATGTAAGGTAATGGATTTAGCCATGAAAAATGGCGCTCCAATTATTGGTTTAAATGATAGCGGTGGTGCAAGAATACAAGAAGGTGTAGTTTCTTTAGGTGGCTACGCCGATATTTTTTACAAGAATACCATGGCATCTGGTGTTATTCCTCAACTATCTGCCATTATGGGGCCATGTGCTGGTGGAGCCGTTTATTCGCCTGCTATCACCGATTTTATTTTGATGGTAGAAAACACCTCTTACATGTTTGTAACTGGGCCAAATGTGGTTAAAACAGTAACACATGAAACGGTAACATCAGAAGAATTAGGTGGTGCTTCTACCCATGCAACAAAATCTGGTGTTACTCATTTTGCTTGCGCAAACGAGATTGAGGCAATTAATCACTTAAAAAAGTTGTTAAGCTATGTCCCCCAAAATTGCGAAGAACAAGCTCCGGTTTTACCTTATGATCTCACTGATGAAAGTAGAAAAAAGCTAAATAGCATATTGCCAAGTAACGCTAATCAGCCTTATGATATTAGAGAAATTATCGAAGAAATTATTGATACCAATTCCTTTTTAGAAGTACACAAAGACTTTGCAGAGAACATTGTTGTAGGTTTTGCCCGTTTAGCTGGCAGAAGCATAGGTATTGTTGCCAATCAGCCTGCATTTTTGGCCGGAGTTTTAGATATTAATTCTTCTACTAAAGCCGCTAGGTTTGTTCGCTTTTGCGATTGTTTTAACATTCCTCTTTTAGTTTTAGAAGACGTCCCTGGTTTTTTACCAGGCACAGACCAAGAGTGGAATGCCATTATTACCAATGGAGCTAAATTATTGTATGCTTTTTGCGAAGCAACAGTACCACGAATAACCGTAATTACCAGAAAAGCTTACGGAGGAGCTTACGACGTAATGAACTCTAAACACATTGGTGCAGACATGAATTACGCTTGGCCAAGTGCAGAAATTGCTGTGATGGGTGCTAAAGGTGCCGCAGAAATTATTTTCAAAAAAGAAATTTCTGCTGCAGAAAATCCAAGTGAAAAATGGATTGAAAAAGAAAAAGAATATTCAGACATATTTGCTAACCCATATAGAGCTGCAGAGCGAGGTTTTATAGACGATGTAATTGAGCCATCTCAAACTAGGGCTAAACTCATAAAAGCTTTTAAAATGTTAGAGAATAAAGTGGTAAATAACCCGAGAAAGAAACACGGAAATATCCCGCTATAAGGTTTTTAATTAATTTTTAATTACTGCAAATATCTCAATATTATATTTTATAACATTTTTAGTTTACAGTAAATACCTTATTGTAAACTGTTATATTTTGTATCTAAAACCAATGCAAATAGAACAAATTAGACAAGAGTTAACTTGGGCTATCAGACAAAAAGAGCTGAATCCTGAGTTAGCTTTAAGTGAAATTAAGTTACCAGAAGACGATTCTGGCATGCATTTAGGTTTATTCCACGATAATAAACTAATTACGGTGGTTTCTCTATTTCAAAGAGGTTACGATTTACAGTTTAGAAAATTTGCTACTTTATTGACTTACCAAAAACAGGGATTTGGTAAACAAATGATGCAATATATTATTGATTTCGCTATCCAGTTTAACTGCAAAAGAGTTTGGTGTAATGCCAGAGTATCTGCTGTGCCATTTTATCAAAAGTTTGGCATGCAAATAACTGATGAAACCTTTAGCAAAAACGAAATAGATTATGTGATTATGGAAAGACTAATGTGATTAATGATTGATTATATAAGTGCATTAACGACAGAAACGGCAGCTTTTTTGTTTGTCCTTCGACTTCGCTCAGGATGACAAACAAAAAACTACAGTGAATGGCGTGTTAAAATGCCCAAATTATAAACGTTACTTACCCCAATACTAACTTCTCTTTTCTTAAAGTTTTAAATAACAATATCAATCCGATTATAAAAAATACACCTAAAGTTAAGGTGCTATTTCTCATGTTTCCGGTTAGCTCTTCTATAAAACCGAAAGTAAATAAACCTGCCACAATAGCTAGCTTCTCGGTAACATCATAAAAACTAAAAAACGATGTGGTATCTGGTGTACCTACTGGTAAAAACTTAGAGAAAGTAGAACGAGATAAAGACTGAATACCTCCCATAATTAAACCCACCAATGCAGCTAAACCATAAAATTGATACTCGTTATCTATGAAATAAGCCATTACGCATACTACGATCCATAAACTTACTACAAAAATTAATACCCTAATATTTCCATACACTTTAGAAAGTCTCGACATTAAAATAGCTCCTACAATGGCTACAATCTGAATAATTAAAATAGTTGTTATTAACTTAGATGTTCCCAATTTTAATATTTTTTCTCCAAAACTAGCAGCTACTAACATAATGGTTTGAACACCCATAGCATAAAAGAAATAAGCAGTTAAAAATGATTTTAATACTGGCATGCCTTTTAACATTTCCCAAACCTTTTTTAATTCCCCAAAACCACTTTGAGTTTTAGATTTATCTAATTTATTATAGTTAGGGCTACCTTTTGGTAAAACACTGAAAGGAATATGTGCAAAACCTAACCACCAGACTCCTACCAATAAAAAAGATAATCTGGCAGGAAAAGAGGCATCGGTTATTCCAAATAACTCGGGCATTAAAACAAAAATAAAACAAATAATTTGTAGAATTACGCTCCCTACATAACCGTAGGCAAAACCTTTAGCACTTACTTTATCTTGTTCTTCTAGGGTAGCAATTTCTGGTAGGTAAGAATTGGCAAATACAATTCCGCCGCAATAACCAATAGCTGCAAGCATAAATAGGATAATTCCCAATTCTAGGGTATCTAATTTGAAAAAGTATAATCCTGCACAGGCTAAAGCACCTATCCAAGTAAAAATTCTCATAAAAACTTTTTTATTACCTCTAAAATCTGCTGTAGCACTTAAAAATGGTGTAATTAAAGCTATAAGTAGGTAAGCCGCAGCTAATGCGTAATTAGAAAGTGCAGTATTTACAAATTTAAGCCCAAAGAAAAACACTTTATCGTTATTTTCGCTTGTAGTAGTAATGGCTGTATAATAAGCAGGAAATATGGTAGAGGTAATTACTAAATTGTAAGAAGAGTTTGCCCAATCAAACATAGCCCAAGCTCTTATTGTTTTTTTATTATTTTTGTCTTGCATCAAAAAAAGTTATTTATTCTACCCAATTCTTAAGTACTAAAAGTAGATAAAAAAAGCTAACAAGGAATAAATATTGGCGTCGAAGAAAGAAATTAAATGTCCGCATTGTAAAGAGTGGACCTTGTGGAGAGGCGAAACCTACGACAGGTGTTTGTATTGTAATGAATTTTTACAAAACGAAGCTTTTATTAAACAGGTAGAAAAAAAAATTTGGACTGAGGTAAAAGAAGAAGGCGACCTGTTTTTTATTAAACCAGATGATAGTCTAATAACCAGAAAAGTAAAAAAGTTTTTACGCAGATTTAGAAAAATATTTGTGATTGCACAAGCTTCGTTTATAGCATTTATGACCTTTTTGCTATGGATTATTGGTATGATGAGCACTTAAATGAAAACATTACTAAATAAATGGTTTATTGCTTTCTGCATCATTTGGCTTATCGTATTTATCGCTACAAAAAATCAAATTTACTTTTATTGGCCAATACAATTTTACCTTATAGATCTTATTGCAGTTCCTATTATTGGCCAGCTTTGCCTTTGTTGGATGCGTTTAATTCATTCATCTACCTATAAATTAGGAGTTTGGCAAGTGATATTTATTATAGCTAGTTTGTCTGTTGTTTTTGAAGGCGTATTACCAAATTACAATATACGCTACATTGCAGATGTATTAGATATTTTAGCTTATGGTCTTGGAGGTATATTTTATTATCAAATCATGAACAAATGAACCTTTTATTTAATCCTATTTACTGTAATAGTTTCAACAATTGTTTCTTCACGTTCTAACTTTTCTGATGTTGCGCTATAACCAGAAACTCCTCTTCTTAATAACCCAAAACCTACAACTAACTCTCCTGTGGCCAGTAAAGGATTTGAGAATATATTTCTAGCCCCTTTTAAAAAAATATAAGTTCCACTAGCAATAGATAAAATTCGCTCGGTCTTCCCAATATTTGTAATTGCACTTTCTTTTAACAAAGTGTTTTCAATTTTATCTTTGAATTCGGTAATTTTATCAGTAATCATCTTGTTGTTTTTTCATTACCTATAACAATGTTTGTGCCTAACATTTTTATATTTGATATTATTAACTCGAATACCTTTAAAAAACATATTCCAAATTCATGAAAAACAGAATTCTAACACTTGTCATTCTAACATTCTCATTAAATACAAACGCTCAAATAAAGGGAACTATCATCAATCAAAAAGATAAAAAAGCTATTCCTTATGTTAACGTTTGGATAGAAAACGGCAATTTAGGCACAACAGCCAATGAAGATGGGAAATTTGAGTTAGCAAGTGCTAAAGGTAGTGATATATTCCTTTTTAGTGCCTTAGGTTATGAAAATAAGGTTTTGGCTTTCGCCGATTTAAAAGAACTTATAGAACTTACCCCGAAAGTGTTTGAATTAAACGAAGTAAAAGTTGCCTCTAAGAAAAAGAATAAAGAGCTTAAAGTAGGGATTTATAAGGGGTTAAAGATGAACGCTTTTTTTGCAAGCAGTATAAAATACCCTAATCTTTACGCAAGGTATTTTCCATTTAAAAAAGAATATAAGGAAACCCCTTTTCTTAAACAAATTATGCCTTATTGCAAAAGTGATATTAAAGATGCAAAATTTAGGGTAAGACTTTTTGAAGGCACAAAAAATGGAGAACCGGGTAAAGAAATTTTACAAAATGATTTAATTATAACTGTTAGAAAAGGAAATTCTAAACCCGTAATTAATATAGAAAATTACAATATTATTTTCCCAGAAAATGGCTTCTTTGTCGGTCTATAGTACATGTATTTAGAATCTAATATTCATAATTATAAAATAAATTCTACCATAAACGGAGTATTATATAAAAACAAACCTAAAACTAGTTTAGAGCCATCTTTTGGAGTAATAAAAGGTGAAAGCGAAAAATCAGAAACTTGGAACTTAAGTAAAGAAAAATGGTTTAAAAGAAATTTAAGCCCAAAAGGAACTCTTTTTGGCCCTGATGGTAAAGATTTATTGGCTATAGAATTAACCTTAACAAATTAATTTTTATCTTATTTTTTTGTCAGTATCGTTTATAGAACGATACAAATTCTATGGTCTGTGAGGACACAGAAAATGGTGTTAGACCTGATGAAAAAGATTTACTCTATGGTCTTTGAGGACACAGACCATGGTTCGAGACCTGATAAAAAAGATTTACTATGGTCTTTGAGGACAGAAAATGGTGTGAGACCTGATGAAAAAGATTTACTCTATGGTCTTTGAGGACAGACCATGGTGCGAGACCTGATAAAAAAGACTTATTAGCAATTGAGCTAACCTTAACCAATTAATAAGCTACTCGGTATTTTGCCTCACAGAAAAAGAATAAATTTAAATAAATTTGATGGTCTGTGAGGACACAGACCATGGTCATGGTAGGTGATAGTCCTCGGTCTGTGTCCCCACAGACCGAAATAAATTAAAAAATAAGGATTTCAATTACACCCAGTCCACTCCTTTTTTTAGCAATTTTAAAGTTTCTTCCTCAATACTATTTGGTTTAGGTTGATAGTCATAAACCCAAGAAGCTAATGGAGGCATACTCATTAAAATAGATTCTATTCTACCATCGGTTTCTAAACCAAATTTAGTTCCGGAGTCATAAACTAAATTAAACTCGGCATACCTACTTCTGCGTTGTAGCTGCCATTGTTTATGTTCTGGATCAAAAGATTCTAATCTATTTGCTTTAACTAAAGTTTCATAAATTGGGATAAATGAATTCCCTATGGCTTTAGAAAAATCGAATAAATTTCTCCAATCTAAAGATGTACTTTCTGGTGTCAATCGGTCATAAAAAATACCACCTATTCCTCGTGTTTCTTTACGATGCTTGATGTAAAAATAATCATCGGCCCAGGTTTTGAATTTTGGATAAAAGCTAGGCTCATATTGGTCACAAACATTTTTTAAATATTGATGAAAAAATTGAGCATCGGAAGGTTTTACATAATGCGGAGTAACATCTATACCACCACCAAACCACTGCATTGTATCGTCATTGGTTTGCATCTCGAAATACCTAATATTCATGTGGATAATAGGCACCCAAGGATTATGTGGATGTAAAACGATAGAAACACCTGTAGCAAAAAAATCTTCTTTGTCTGTCTTAAAAGCTTTCTTCATTGTTTCTGGCAGTTTACCATAAACGGCAGAAAAATTAACACCACCTTTTTCAATTAAATTACCATTTAAGATCACACGACTTTTACCACCACCACCACCCGGGCGTTCCCAGCTTTCTAGATTAAAGGTAGCTCCGCCATCTAACTGGGTTAAGGCGTTTACAATATTCTCTTGTATTTGCTGATAATCCTGAGCTATTTCTTCCTTGGTAATCATTAACTAATTGTTTGTTTTAGTTTATCGCGATAAGCAGATAATAATCTTGTTTTAGAAATAAAACCTATAAAGTTGCCGTCTTCAAACGCGGGTATATACCATAATTCTGATTTTTCAAACTTAAGTATAATCTCATCTATAGAGTCTAAAATGTTAATTTGAAATTTAGTTTTTGAAATCAACTCCTTTACAGTAAGTGTGTTTTGCAACTCTGGGTCTAGTAAAACTTTACGTACTTTATCAAAAATAATAAAACCTTGATATTTCTCTTGGTGGTCTTTACAAATGATGATGTTACGGCTAGATTGTCTAATCACAATTAAAAGCTGAGCTAAAGAATCATCGCTATAAATTACATCAAAATCTTTTTCTAAGATATCATGTATCTTAATCATGTTCAACAGATTTTGATCATAATCATCTGTAAATATCTTTTTACCTGCTACCAAATGTTTCACATCCATAGAATAGGGTTCAAAAACTTTAGCTATAACAAATGATGATGTAGATACTAGCATTAAAGGTATAATTAAATTGTAGCCGCCTGTTACTTCTGCAATTAAGAAAATTCCGGTTAAGGGAGCGTACATTACTCCGCTTAAAATACCGCACATAGCAACCAAAGTAAAGTTACTTACTGGTAATTTAACAAATTCTAACTTGTTGATTACCGACGAGAAAAAGAAACCAAAAAATGCACCTGTAAATAAAGATGGTGCAAAATTACCACCGCTCCCCCCGCTTGATAAGGTGATAGATGTTGCAAATACTTTAGCTAAAAATATAAGACCCACAAAAAGTATCAACATCCAATTGTTATCAAAATGTAGGTTAAAAAGTGTGTTTTTAAGAATCTCTTGAGGATTTTCTGAAGCTAATGCTTTTACACTACTGTAACCTTCGCCAAACAGTGGTGGAAACAAAAAGCATAATAGTGCGATAATTAACCCTCCAAAAAGTGCTTTATTAAATGAATTCCACTTTAATTGATGATTAAAAAAATGTTCGATTTTTAAACTTGTACGAGCGTAATAGACAGATACTAGGCCACATAAAACGCCTAATAGCAGGTAATATGGAACATTTGCATAATCAAACCCTGTTAAGCCTTTAAACTCAAATAAAATATCATCGTCTAAAATAATTTTAGATAATAAAGCACCAGAAACAGCAGAAGTAATCAAAGGGATAAAATCAGAAAAAACAACACCTACCAAAATTACCTCAATAGCAAACATTAAACCAGTAATTGGGGCGTTAAACACCGCCGCTATGCCAGCTGCAGAACCGCAACTTAATAACAAAATACGTTCTCTGTAACTCAATCTATAAACACGAGCATAATTAGAGCCTATTGCAGCACCAGTTACAGCAATTGGACCCTCTAGACCTGCAGAGCCACCAAAACCGACTGTTATTGCACTGGCAATTACTTGACTGTAGATTTTTGATTTTGCAGTTACCCCTGACCTTTGCGATATATCTAATAAAATATTAGCTACACCCTTACCATCTCTTCCATGAAGAAAAACCTTAACAACCCAAACAGTTATTAAAATGCCTATTAATGGAAAAAATAGATTTAGGTATTGATAATTGAAAAATTTTGTTTGTAAATCTATTAATTGGTGGATTTTATGAACGATTAACTTTAGTATGATTGCTGCAGAGCCTGCGGATAGGCCTACCAAAATACCAGAAAGAATTAAGAATTGACCTCTGCTTAAGTGGTTATAAAGAAATTTTAAAACAAGCTGGTGTTGCTTGATTAAGTTCATAATTTTTACTCCTCTATATAATTTAAATCTTTGCCAAAGGTTTCTTCTAAATTGAAGGCTGCTATAAATGCAATAATTAAAGTTGTAATTCCGACAATAAGTGCAGCATTTATTATGCCGAAAGGTGTTTTTAGCCACTCAAAACTTAAAGTAACTAAAACTACAGAACCCCTAATAAAATTTGGAACAGTTGTAGTTACTGTTGCTCTTAAATTTGTACCAAATTGCTCGGCTGCAATAGTAACGAAAATAACCCAAAATCCGGTAGAAAGCCCCAAAAGAACGCAAAGCCAATGGTATGTATTGGCAGATATTCCTTTAGAAAACAAGAATAAAAGAATGCTGCAAAGTGTTGCAAACAAAAATACAATTACAATCTTTTTTCTTGTTTTAAAAATCTGACTTAAGAAACCCGTGAGTAAATCGCCTAAAGAAATACCTATATAAGTAAATAAAATTCCTTTACCAGCACTCAAAGGATCTGTCGCACCCATTGCTTTTCCAAACTCTGGTGCAAACGTAATTAATACGCCTACAACAAACCAAACAGGCAATGCAATTAAAGTACAACTTAAATACTTTTTAAACCTCTCCCAATTATTAAAAAGCATTAAAAAATTTCCTTTAGAAATATTTTTTTGGGCAATGTTATCATACATTTTAGATTCGAATACACCTAATCGTAAAACCAAAAGTACCAATCCCATCCCGCCACCAATAAAATAGGCTGTTTGCCATTCAAATTTATCACCAACTAACCCAGCTACTATTGCACCAGTTAAGCCAATTGCAGCAACTAACATGGTTCCGTAACCCCTTTTCTCTTTGCTCATACTTTCTGCCACCAATGTAATTCCTGCTCCTAATTCGCCGGCCAAACCAACTCCCGCAATAAACCTGATGATAGCATAAGAGTTAACATCTGTCACAAAACCATTAGCAATATTAGCTAAAGAGTACATTAAGATAGAACCAAATAAGACTTTTATTCGACCCATTTTATCGCCTAAAATACCCCATAAAATACCTCCCAATAACATTCCAATCATTTGTGCATTAATTAACTTCACGCCAATGCTTAACAATTCATCATCAGGAACACCCATCCCTTTTAAACTTTGCACTCTTATTACAGAGAATAAAACCAAATCATAGATATCTACAAAGTAACCCAATGAGGCTACGATTATTAAAAGGACAAGATTTTTTTTATTGGTTTGTGGTTTATCCATTAATTATCAATTTAAATGCGAGAAATTTACGATTTCTTTTGCACAAAAAAAGCGTCTCGAAAATTTTCGAGACGCTCTTAAATTAATCTAAAAAGATTTTTGTAGTTCTATTATGGCAATAAAACCTTGTTAATTACGTGGGTTACTCCATTGCTAGATATAGCGTCTGCAGCTGTTACCTGCGCACCACCTACCATAACAACACCATCTTTGATAGAAACTTTTAATTTTCCACCTTGTACAGTTGTTAATTCCATACCATCCGTTAAATCAGCCGCTTTGTAAGCACCTGCTACTACATGGTAAGTTAATACTTTTGTTAGATCTGCTTTCTTTTCTGGCATTAATAAACCATCAACTGTTCCTGCTGGTAATGCTGCAAATGCCTCATTAGTTGGAGCAAATACTGTAAATGGACCTGTACCACTTAATGTTTCTACTAAACCCGCTGCCGTTACTGCTGCAACTAAAGTTGTGTGATCACTAGACATTACTGCGTTTTCTACAATGTTTTTTGTTGGTACCATCATGGCACCACCAACCATAACACCTTCTTCTGGCATATCATTGGTCATTGCAGAACTGTCCATAGCCATACTATCAGTATTTTCTTCGGCTTTTTTGTCATTGTTACAAGCTGTCATTGTTGTTCCAATGATGGCTATTGCCATTACGATGTTTAAGATTTTTTTTCTCATAATTCAATATTTTAAAGTTTTTTAATTAATTTACGTTACATTCATCATAACAGTTTTTCATAAAAATTGTTTTATTCAAATATTTTAATGGGTTTATAAACTTTTTTTTTAAAAATTTAGTTATAAAAAGATGATTAATTATGAAAATACTATTATTACAAAAAACCTAACCGGTGAGAATGTCTTGGATCAATTGTGCCAAGAATGTTCTATTTATGGTAAGAAGGCAATAGTAATCACCCAAAACGACATTAATCCTTACCTTAGTTTATACGCTAGGGTTCTATCTTTGTTAAATATCTGCGGATTAGAGCATATTACTTACCAATTAGATGATAATTCCAATAACTTCGATTCAGCTATTGAAGCAATATGTTTAGCAAAAGAAAATCAAGTTAATATGGTTATTGCTATTGGAGTAAATGAAATTATGAATATTTCAAAAGCTGTGGCATATGGCTTTTATTTAGATAGTACCTCTAAAAATGGTATGTTTATCAACTTAAAACAAATTGAGCAGGCTTTACCGATATTAAATATATTTACTTCAAAAAACATTAAAGGTGAAAATGGCTCTCAGTTTACCCTAAAAAATGATACAAACGAGTTATTGAATATTAAAATAAATTCATCATCAATACAGCCAAAAGCTTCTTTTCTAGATACTTACTACGTAAACTAGGCAGTTTTGTTGATCTTATTTCTTTCTATTAACAATTGAATAACACCGTCAACCAAACCTACCTTTGGAACGTGTATTTGCTTAACGTTAGCCCAATTCATAATGGTTAAAAATATTTCGCAAGCTGGAATAATTACGTCGGCTCGATCTTGATTTAAACCTAATACATTGATTCTATCTTTTAATGAATAGGAGTTTAAATAAACATATTGATCCTTAAGCTTTAAATAACTTAATGGATGACCGTCTTTTTCTTGTGCTAGTCTAAATAATTTATTAATATTTCCTCCAGTACCTATTCCTTGTAAACTAGTCAAATTCTTCGTTTCTAATTTAACCCAAGTTTTTAAGCTTTCCCAAGTTTCTTCTTTATCTTGATTATCTAAAATTCTAATCGTACCTAGATCAAACGATTTAGAAGCTTTTAATTTTCCTTTTTCAAATACTGATAATTCTGTACTACCACCTCCAACATCTATATATAAATAGTTCTTTCTCTGATCTAAAGTTTCTTCTATATGACTAGAATAAAGTATTTGAGCCTCTTTTTGGCCACTTACGATTTCTAAATCGATATTTGCAATTTCCTTTATTTTAGATACTAATAACGGCCCATTTTTAGCTTCTCTTAATGCAGATGTTGCGCAAGCCATATATTCGCTCACTTTATAAACATCCATTAGGTTTCTAAAAGCAACCATTGTTTTAATTAAATGATCTGATTTTTTATCAGAAATATGTTGATCTAAAAAAGCGTCGTCTCCTAATCTTAATGGAACCCTAATCAGTGTGTTTTTTTTAAACGAGAAGACTCCCTCATTCTCAGAAATGTTTGCAATTAGTAGTCTTACTGCGTTAGAACCTATATCAATGGCTGCGTACTTCAATATCTTAATTTTTATTTTTTAAATAATTGTAAGTATCTACTTGAGTTCTGTAAGGTACTTTAATCTTGGTTTTCTTGTATTTATTGTTATTGAGATAGTTTATCTCTCTTGCTTTGGTATTATCCATTAACTGGATATCAATCATCTCTCTTATCTCCTTTCTAATTTCTATATCATAAATAGGAAAACCTACTTCTACCCTATGGTCTAAATTTCTTGTCATTAAATCGGCTGATAATAAATAAATTTGTTCATCACCATCGTTAGCAAAAATCCAAATTCTAGCATGCTCTAAAAACTTATCAACAATAGAAATTACTAAAATATTTTCACTAAACCCTTCTTTTGCTGGAATGAGACAGCACATTCCTCTAATTATCAACTTTATAATTACGCCAGCATTGCTAGCTTCATATAGTTTTCTAATTGTTTGCTCATCTGCCAAAGAATTCATTTTCAGAATTAAATAGGCTTTTTTACCCGCCTTTGCATTAACAATCTCCCTATCAATAAAGGAAAAGAGTTTCTTTCTAGTTTCTAGTGGACTAACAATTAAATTTTCATAGCCTTTAGAAATATTCTTTTGTTCTATGTTATGAAAAAGTTTATCAAGTTCTTGAGTAATTCTTAAATCGGCTGTAAACAAACTATGGTCGCAATATATTTTTGCTGTCTTTTCGTTATAGTTACCTGTTGCTAAATTTGCATAAAAAGTTTTCTTTCCTTTCTCTAATCTGGTAACCATACATATTTTAGTATGTACCTTAAAACCTGTAATACCGTAATTTACATAAATGCCTTCTTCCTCTAATCTATTGGTCCAATAGATATTTGCCTGCTCATCAAATCTCGCTTTAAGCTCTACTAAACAATGTACTTTTTTGCCATTTCTTGTGGCATTTATTAAAGCATTAATAATTCTAGAATTTTCTGCTAAACGATACAAAGTGATATGAATAGTTGTTACCCTTGGGTCTATGGCAGCTTCTCTTAAAAAATGTATGATGTAATCAAAAGATTGATAAGGTAAATTAATTAAGTAATCACGCTTCTTAATCAATTTAAACATCCCCTTATAAATACTCAAATCTTTGACAGGTAAAGGGGTTATTTTTTTATATTCCAAATAATCTTCGCCTACGTTTGGAAAAGCTATAAAATCTTTAAAATTATGATATTTGTTTCCCGGAATTAAACTTTCTGAGTTTAAATTTAGTTTAGATATTACCCAGCTTAGCATGTCAATAGGCATTGCCGTATCATACAATAGCCGCATTGGCTTACCTTTTTTTCGTTTTTGAAGACTTTTAGAAAGTGCCTCAATAAATTTATCACTTACTGTTTTGTCTAAATCTAATTCAGCGTCGCGAGTGACCTGTAAAGAGTACGCTTCTATTTCATCATAATCGAAAATGAAAAATATTTCGTCTAGACTATACCTTATCACATCATCTATTAAAATAATAAACTTTAAATTATTAGTTTCAGGCAATACCAAAAACCTATTTAAGCTATCTGGAATTTCTATTAAAGCGTATTTAACTTTATCTTTTTTTGCGGTATGATGAGTCAATTTAACTAAGAAATAAATTACCCTATCTCTTAACTCTGGAAATGGTTGTTTATCATCTATAATGATTGGAACAAGCGTAGATAATATCTTTTCTCTAAAATATTTTTTAACAAACGTTCCTCGGCTAACATTAAGCTGTAGCTCATTTAATATAAAAATTTTATTATCAGCAAGTTCTTTAATAATTTCTTCATACAAACTGTTAAACTTTTTTTCTTGCCTAACAACAATATTTTTTATTTGATTTAATATCTTTTTAGGATTATAACCCAACTCCTCTTTTACCTTTTCAACAACTGTAACTAATCTGTTTAAAGTCGCAACTCTTACACGGTAAAATTCATCTAGATTTGATGAAAAGATAGCTAGAAATTTTATTCTTTCTATTAACGGTACTGATTTATCAGCAGCTTCTTGTAATACTCTGTCATTAAAGTATAACCAGCTAATCTCTCTGTTTAACAATGGTACCTTAAGTTGATTCATAGATATAAAAAGCACCAGTACATTAGTCTGGGGCTTCAAAACTGCAAATTATTTTGCTAAATAAATATTAAGTTAAAGTTAAGTAAGACTATTATTAACCTAATCTTGTGTTTTATCTGATGCTGGCGTCGCTTTTACTGGTGCTTTTGCTTTTGAATCGGTTGTTTTTTTGGCAGCGCTTGGAGTAGAACTAGTTGTTTGATTAACCTTTGGTTTTACAACTCTATTGGTTGTTGTTTTTTGTGCAACAGATTTTGCAATGGGTGCTTTTGCTCTAATTACTTTTGGTTTTGTTGTTTTTATAACAGGCGTTTTAGCTGGTGATACTTTTGGTTTAACAACAGCTTTTGTAGGTGTAGAAGTAACTTTAGGCTTTGCTATTGTTTTTTTAATAGGTTTAACTTCTACCTTTAGAGTATTTAACTTTGCTACAGAAGTTACCTTTTTAACAATGGGAGCAACTTTATCCTTAATTTGAACCGAAACTTTATCAATTTTTTTTACTACTTTTTTTACTACCTTTTCTGCCTTTTTTTCTGCTTTTGCTACTTCCTTCTTGGTTGTTTTTTTTACTTCTTTGGCTTTAAATTTATCAGCAACATTATCTTTAAAGGTATTTAACTTTTTAGATAATTTCTTGGCTAAAATTTTACTTGCCTTTTTAATTTCAACATTAATGTCACTCGCATCATGACCAAGACTTATTACAAAGTCTTTTATTTTTTTTGAAAGGTCAATTTCTATTTTTTCCTTCTGTTTAAATTTATTTGATGATTTGGTCTTTAGATTTTTCATGATACTTTTTCTAATAATTAATATTTTAAATTTATCTTTAATTTTTCATAACATCAAATAATATTCCAATTATGCCATCTTTCGATATTGTAAGTAAAATAGATAGTCAAACTTTAGATAATGCTATTAATAACGCTAAAAAAGAAATTTTAAATCGTTATGATTTTAATACCTCTAATAGTACTGTAGAGTTAGACAAGAAAACAAACGTTTTAACCATTGTAACAGAAGATGATATGCGTTTAAAAGCTATCGTGGACTCTATAATCTCAAGATTTGTAAAACAAGGCTTGGATCCAAAAGCTTTAGACTTAGAAAAAAATCATATTGGCGTTTCTGGTAATATGATTAAAAAAGAAATAACGGTTAAAGAAGGTCTAGAAAAAGAGGCAGCAAAAAAAGTGGTTAAAGCCATTAAAGACTCTGGCTTAAAAGTTCAGGCATCTATAATGGAAGACCAAGTTAGGGTAACTGCAAAGAAAATAGATGATTTACAATCGGTTATTTCACTTTGCAGAGGAGTAGATTTTAATCAACCCTTACAATACATCAACATGCGTAATTAATTATCTTCCTTTTTCTCTAAATCTAAAACATCTAGAATATATTTATTCTGAATTAAGAAATCGAATAATGGTTTAGCCTCTACAGATACCTCTAAGTTTTTTGTAGTTACGATTTGCTTGTTTTTAATATCTCTGTATGGGAAAGTCAATAATTTTACATTATTACTAAACAAATCACTAATGTAAGCCAATAACTCATTGGTATATCCTGATCCATAATATTGAGAAGAAAATATATTTTTAAGATTAGAAATATTGGTCGTAATTCCTACACTTTTAGGCTTACACTTATTTAAATATTTGGCTAATTTTTGATGCCTATCAAAATTTGAAATAATAACAGCATGTCCACTTTCGGTAATATCTTCTGCTCTTTTTGCAATTCTATCTAATAAATCAACATCCTGAATGTTGGTTTTATTCATCAAATTATTTAGAGTAAGCTCGGCCATGGTAATTAAGCTTTTATCCTCTATCTCCAGATATTTAGAATATTGTTTAATGGCATCATTAAACAATTTAAAATCTGGTTTAGATTTCTGATTAAATCTGGTTCTTAAAATCATGATATTTTTCTTGTACATCAAATCTTTAGCCTGCACAACACCCACATTTGGTAAAAATACAGCAGCACTAGAAAAACCTTTTTGTATCAAATATAAATTAACTAAGACTTCGCTTAACTCACTAAATGCTGGACCTTTTACGCTAATTAAGTCTATCTCAACAGAGCCTCTACTTAAGTTATCAGACAAAGATTCAATCATTCTTTGCGGATCTTCGTGATAGTGGAAGGCAGCATAAACTAAATTTACTCCTAGTATTCCTAATACATTTTGTTGTAAAGTAGCATCGCTATCTAATAATCTGACGTGAAAAATAATCTCATTAGATGGACCACAAGGCTCTAACTGAAATTTAATACCTAACCAACCATGTGGGTCATTAGATTTATCATAATTTAAAGTAGTAACGGTATTTGCAAAAGAGAAAAACGTTCTTGTTTCGTAAGAAACACCACATAATCTTTCTGCTAAAAGATCAAACTCATGGTTCAGCATCTTTTGCAGTCTAGATTTAGAAACATACCTGCCAGATTCTTCTGGTCCATAAATTTCGTTGCTAAAAGTCATATCGTAAGCCGACATTGTTTTAGCAATTGTACCGGAAGCAGCGCCAGCTGTAAAAAAGTTACGGGCAACTTCCTGACCAGCACCTATCTCAGCAAAAGTGCCGTATATATTCGAATCTAAATTTGTCTTTAAAGCTTTTCTTCTGGTATCAAGCGTTTCTAAAATCATAATTGCAAATCTAAAAAATTAAGTATGATGTTCTAAACTGTTGGTTATTAATTGAGTAAATTGTTTGTTAATTATTACAATTTGGCAAATTGTAAAATAAAAAGCCCGATTTATTAAAATCAGGCTTTCAATTTAAATCAAAAGAAATCTGTTACTTAACAGCTATGCTTCTTGTTTTAACAATTTTATCTTCTTTTTTAGCAATAGAAACAATTAAAATACCGTCCTGATATTTAGCATCAATATTACTACGATCTATTAAATCTGGTAAATTGAAACTTCTTTTAAAAGATTGATAACTAAACTCTTTTCTATTTACTTTTCTTTGCTCTGTTTCAGCTTCTTGCTTTTCCTGTGCAGAAATGCTTAAAACATCTTTCTCTAGATTTATTTTAAAATCTTCTTTCTTTAAGCCAGGTGCAGCTAACTCTACAATAAAAGATGTTTCATTCTCGTAAATATTAACTGCTGGGTGCTTTTCTGTTTTCTTATTTAGCATTACACCTTCATTAAAAAAATTATCAAATAAATCGTTAAAAGTAGAGTAACCATTAGCACCTTTGTGCTCATTAAATTTTACTAAAGTCATTTTTATATCCTCCTAATTATTTTTAAAAATTATATGAATACTTTTATCAAGACAAATACCAAATCTAATTTGATCAATAATAAATGCCATTATGGCATTTTTGTGTAAATTTTAATGACAATATAACCGATTTATGGATTTTTTAGAGATTAAAAGTCAGTTTAAGTATAAAACCAATTTAGAAGTTAGATTTTGCGATATAGATTTATACGGCCATGTTAATAATGCCATATACCTAACTTATTTTGAACAAGCCCGTACTAAATATTGGAAAGAGATTATTAGTTGGGATTGGGATAAAACAGGAATTATTTTAGCTAAGGCAGAAGTAAATTATATAAAACCAATAACATTAAATGATACATTAACAGCCTACGTTAAAACATCTAAAATAGGAAATAGCAGCTGGGAAATTGATTATGCCTTGTTCACTGTCACTAAAAATGGCGAGGAGGTTTTAAATACTAGGGGCAAAACTATACAAGTAGCCTTTGATTATAAAATAGATAAAAGCATTCCAATACCTGCATTAGAAAGGCAAGCCATGGTAGATTTTGATTTTTAAGTAGTTAAGATTTTTTTTTGTTTAAGTATTATTAGGGCGTTGAAACATGCTTTCCGCTATACTCTGCTTGTCCTAGAAAAAGGGCCAATCCGGGGTGCCACTTCTCCGAAGGAGTTCTTAGAACCTTTGGGCAATCGTTAACGCGAAATATTTCAATTAATTAAAATTATCTGAGTATTTGTCGAGTTTTTTTTTGCGTAAGGGATAGCAGCGACAGCTCCCGTACCGATAGCTATCGGTATCATCGGGACTATAGCGCATGAGCCCGACCCTGTGTGTTTGCCATGTGATTTAGGAAAGTGTAACGCCCGAAACTTATTGATGTCTGCTTTCTAAATTTTTGGCGATATGTTCTAAACTTAAGTTCTTTTCTTTTAACAATACCAATAGGTGAAACACCAAATCCGAAGCCTCGTTAATTAAATCAGTTTCAGTTTCTGCTAGCGCAGCAATTACGGTTTCTACACCTTCTTCTCCTACCTTTTGGGCAATTTTATTCAATCCTTTTGCTCTTAACTTATTGACATAAGAATCTGCTGTAGGGTTTTCGTACCTGTCAGTTATAATTTGCGCTAACTTAAAAATAAAGTTCTGGTTATAATCTGTTTTAAAGCAACTTCTAGAGCCAGTGTGGCAGGTTGCTCCTATCGGGTTTACCTTAATTAAAAGCGTGTCATTATCGCAATCTAAACTTATAGATTTTACATTTAAAAAATTACCACTCTCCTCTCCTTTGGTCCATAAACGGTTTTTAGTACGGGAGAAAAAAGTAACTTTTTGTTCTTTGGTAGTCTTATCGTAAGCTTCTTGGTTCATGTAGCCAAGCATTAAAACTTCTAAAGTTTGCTCGTCTTGGATAATTACCGGAACTAAGCCGTTTGTTTTTGTAAAATCTATGTTCACTATTTGTTTAATTATGAAGAGTGTTAAATTCAGTAAATGTTAAAATTTTAGTATTCTCAAAAACATTTAAAACTAATAAATCTTTATCACCTGTAATTAGAAAGTCTGCTTTTGAGTCTTTTGCTAAAGCCAGTAAAAAATTATCTTTCTCATCTCTACAAATTTCAACTGTAGAAGCAATTTCAATCAATTTAAAATAATTCTCAAATAATAAAGTTAGAGCATTTGACTTCTCGAAATTGAGATACTTATTAAATTTTGGTCTTTGTATAACTGTAATAAGTTCATCAAAAAGCTCTTGACTATAAACAATTATAATCTTGTTATTTTTGATAAGTTTATCTATAAATGAAAATTCTTTTGAAATTAAGAAACTTATCCAGAGGTTTGTATCAATGATGACTAAATGATTTTTTTTCTTTTTGTCTTTCATTTCTTACATCTTCAACCTCTTTAGTAATTTCTTCTAAAGAAATGCATTCTTCCGTTCTTAGGGTATCCAAAAGCGTATCTAATTTTAAATCTAATCTTGATATAGATATCAAATTTAAATCGGCTAAATCTTCTAGTAACTTTTTTGCTTTTGGATTGATAATTTCAATTTTTAAAGATTCCATGTTTAAAGGTAATAAATTATAGCCTTATTTCAATTTGGTTATTTTTTAAAAGTTGCTTTAATTCTGGAATCAATATTTCGCCATAGTGAAAAACCGAAGCAGCTAAAGCAGCATCTACATTGCTTTTTTGGAAAACGTCTATAAAATCTTGAGCAGATCCGGCACCACCAGAAGCAATAACTGGAATAGAAACCATTTCGTTTATTTGTTTTAAAAGAATATTATCAAAACCAGATTTTGTACCGTCTTTATCCATAGAAGTTAAAAGAATCTCGCCAGCACCTCTATTTTCTGCTTCTTTAGTCCAGTTCTGAGTTTGCAACTCTGTAGCTATTCTTCCTCCGTTTAAATGAACAAAATCGCCATGTAGTAAATGCTTGGTATCTACAGCTAAGACTACAAACTGAACTCCAAAAGCTTCGGCTAGTTCGTTTATTAATTCTGGTCTTCTTACCGCAGCCGAGTTGATTGATATTTTATCGGCACCAGCATTTAACAATGCTTCAGCATCTTTTAACTCGGTAATTCCGCCTCCAATTGTAAAAGGAATATTGATTTGCCTTGCAATCGCTTTTACCATTTCTATGGTAGTTTTGCGTTTTTCGTGAGTAGCCGTGATGTCTAAAAAAACCAGTTCATCTGCACCCTGATTTGAGTACTGCCAAGCTAATTCTACTGGATCGCCTGCGTCACGTAAATCAACAAAGTTGATTCCCTTAACAGTTCGTCCGTCTTTAACGTCTAAACAAGGAATTATTCTTTTACTCAACAAGGGATTAGGGGTTATTATATTGTACTCAGCATATTTAAATTCCAATGCTTTATTTCTGCAATACTAATATGTCCTTCGTAAATGGCTTTTCCAACTACGCAAGACTCTATATTATGCTCATTCAATTCTTCAATATCTTTCATAGAGCTGATTCCTCCAGAAGCAATTAACTTAATAAAAGGCGATTGACTTAATAGTTTCTTATATAAGTCTACTCCCGCTCCACCTAGTTTTCCGTCTTTATCAATATCAGTACATAAAAACCTAAAGAAGCCTAATTGCAAACATCTATCTACATAATCCATTAATTTAATTGGCGAACTTTCCATCCAACCCGAGTATTTTATCACCTCATCCAAAACATCAATGGCAACTACAACTTGGTCGCTACATTTAGTTTTATTACACATTTCAATACTTAAATCTTCTAAAAAGCTAGGATTAGTAACGGCCTGTGTACCTACAATTACTCGATAAATACCAGAGTCTATCAATTCCTTAACTTTTTCAATACTACGTACGCCACCACCATATTGAACCTTCATATCGGTTTTTTTGATGATATCGAACAGATATTTTTGATTGCTAAAATCGCCTTTAGCACCATTTAAATCTATAATATGGACAATCTCGGTTCCGTTAGATTGGTAAAGATCTATTTGCTCTTCTAAAGAAACTTCGTACTGAGTAACTTGATTATAATCGCCTTCGCGTAGGCGCACAATTTTTTGATTTAAAACATCAACAGCGGGTATGATATACATTTCAAGAATTTAAAGGTGTGCAAAATTTTTAAGGAGTAATTCACCGGCTTCCCCAGATTTTTCTGGATGAAACTGCACTCCATAAAAGTTATCGCTTTGTATTGCGGCGGAAAATTTATTTCCGTAATCGCAAAGAGCGATTGTAAATTTAGTATTAAATTCTATAAAATAGGAATGAACGAAATAAAAATAGGTACCATCAACAATACCAGAAAATAAAGGAGAAGAGTTTGCCACATCAATTTGATTCCAACCCATGTGTGGAACTTTTTTACTTACCGCTTCCTGAAAGCGTAAAGTTTTAACCGGAATAATGCCTAGCATATCATAATTTCCTTCTTCAGAAAAATCGGTTATCAACTGCATACCTACACAAATCCCTAAAACAGGTTTGGTTAAGCTTTTAATTTTTGGCACCAATCCAGAATCAACTAATTTCTTCATGGCGGTACCAGCATGTCCTACTCCTGGGATAATAATTCTATCATATAAATCAAAATCCGATTCCTGATTAATCATTCCAAACTTTAAACCTAAACGCTCTAATGCTGCAGTAAGCGAGAAAATATTACCTGCTCCGTAGTTTATAATACCTATGAAGCCTTCAACTATACCATTTGAGTGAGAAATAGCGTCGGAATGTTGATTTTCAGAATTGATATCGCTCATTATTGATGAATTATATTTTAGGATTTATGTGTAAAGAAGCAAGATTTCATGATTAAGATGCGAGATGTCTAATATCTTGTGTCTTTTATCTTATTTCTAAAGTATTCCCTTAGTACTTGGTAATCTCATGTTATTGATATCACGTTTAATGGCCATTTTTATCGACTTTGCAAAAGCTTTAAAAATTGCTTCTATTTTATGATGTTCGTTATCGCCTTCTACTTTAATATTTATATTAGATTTTGAAGCATCTGAAAAAGATTTGAAGAAATGATAAAACATTTCTGTAGGCATATCACCTACTTTTTCTCGTTTAAACTCCGCATCCCAAACTATCCAATTTCTTCCGCCAAAATCTATAGCAACTTGTGCTAAACAATCGTCCATTGGTAAACAAAAACCATACCTTTCTATTCCTTTTTTATCGGCTAAAGCCAAAGCGAAAGCTTCTCCTAAAGCAATTCCGGTATCTTCTATGGTGTGGTGTTCATCAATATGTAAATCGCCTTTGGTATGAATGGTTAAATCAAAACCACCATGACGAGCAATTTGATCTAACATGTGATCAAAAAAGTTTAAACCTGTTTTGATATCTGAATTACCTTTACCATCTAAATTAATTTTGATTAATATATCTGTTTCTTTGGTTTTTCTGATATGTTCAATTTTTCTATCTCCTACTTTTAAAAAGCGATAAATTTCATCCCAAGCCCCCTCCAACTCCCCTGTTGAGGGAGAGATATTGAGTGCTATTGTATCGCTCAAGTTATCGGGTATATTTAAAAATTCATTTACGCCTAAATCTGGATTATTATTTAACCAAATGGCTTTAGCACCTAAATTTTTAGCTAAAACAACATCGTTTAAGCGGTCTCCAATAACAAAAGAATTTGATAAATCATACTTTTCTGCATCAAAGAAGTGAGTTAATAAAGCTGTTTCTGGCTTTCTTGTAGGTGCATTATCTTTTGCAAAAGTACGGTCAATAATTATTTCGCTAAAGCAGATGCCTTCATTCTCTAAGGTTTGTAAAATGAAATGATGGACGAGCCAAAAATTTTCTTCGGGGTGAGCAGAAGTACCTAAACCATCTTGATTAGTAACCATCACAAATTCAAAATCTGTTTCTTTGGCTATTTTAGCTAAATTAGTGATAGCTCCAGGATAAAACTTTAGCTTAGCAAACGAGTCTATTTGCTCGTCCTCTGGCTCTGTAATTAAAGTGCCATCTCTATCTATAAATAATATTTTAATCATCTTTCAGTTTTTTTAGGCTATTGATTAATGCCTGATTTTCTTCGGTTGTGCCTACAGTGATACGTAAACAGCCTTCGCAAAGCTCAACTTTATTTCGGTTTCTTACAATAATACCTTTTTGCGTTAAATATTTATAAATACCATCTGCATCAACAGTTTTTACTAAAATAAAACTAGCATCAGAAGGATAAATATCTATTACGAAATCGAAATTTTTGAGCGCCAAAACTAAAGCATCTCTTTCTTTCAAGATTTTTTTAATCCACTCGTTTACTTGCTCCACATTTTGTAAAGCTTCTAAAGCCAATTGCTGCGAAGCTTCGTTAATGTTGTAAGGCGGTTTAACCCGATTAAAAACTTCTATAATTTCCTCGCTAGCAAATGCCATTCCTACACGTAAAGCTGCCAATCCCCAAGCTTTAGAAAGTGTTTGTAAAACTACTAAATTGGCATATTCTGGAAGTTCTTGGATAAAAGACTTTTGACGAGAATAATTGATGTAAGCTTCATCTACTACCACTATTCCGTTAAAATTGGCTAAAATAGTTTCAATATCTGCTCTATTTATAGAATTACCTGTAGGGTTATTTGGCGAGCAAATAAAAATCAATTTAGTTTTTGTGTCAATTGCTTCTGCTATGCCTTCTAAATCTAACTGATATTCGCTGGTCAGATTTACTTTTTTTAATTGAACATCGTTAACATTAGCCGAAACCTCGTACATACCATAAGTCGGCGGAACAATGATTACATTATCCACTCCAGGATTACAAAAACTACGAAATAAAATATCTATAGCCTCATCACTTCCATTGCCTAAAAATATATTTCTAGCCGGAACACCTTTAATTTCACTCAAACGCATTTTGACTTTATACTGCATCGGATCTGGATATCTATGATAATCCTGATCCAGCGGCGACCCATAAGCATTTTCATTGGCATCTAAATAAACAGATGCTTCGCCCTTGAAATCATCTCTTGCAGAAGAATACGGTTTTAAGGTTTTAATATTTGGTCGGATGATTTTATTTAGTTCAAACATCATTGTTGTTAATTAACGATTTTAGAATAGCTTGTAAGCTATAATCGTCATTCTTAAATATTTTTGAGTCTCACACTAACAGCATTTTTATGCGCATGCAAACCTTCAATTTCTGCTAAAATTTCTACACTTGGCCCTAAGTTTCTTATTCCGCTTTCGCTGATATGTTGAAACGTAATCTTTTTCACAAAAGAATCTAAAGAAACGCCAGAATAAGAACGAGCATAAGCGCTTGTAGGCAGCGTATGATTTGTTCCGCTAGCATAATCTCCAGCACTTTCTGGTGTTAAGTTTCCGGCAAAAACCGATCCTGCATTTATGATTTTTGGCGTAATTTCTTGCCAATTATCTGTCGCTAAAATTAAATGTTCTGTAGCGTAGTCATTACTAAAGCTCATGGCTTCATCTAAGTCATTTACCAAAACAGTGTAAGATTTTTCAATTGCTTTTGCAGCGATTTCTTTTCTAGGTAATACGGCTAATTGCTTTTCGAGCTCTACTTGAGTTTGATTGATGATCTCTTGAGAAGTGCAAACTAAAACTACTTGACTATCTACGCCGTGTTCTGCTTGTGCTAATAAATCGGCAGCTACAAAAATTGGATTTGCAGTTTCGTCTGCAATTACCAAAACTTCTGACGGGCCAGCAGGCATATCAATAGCTGTATTTGTTGTCGACTGTATTAAGGTTTTCGCCATGGTTACGTATTGATTTCCTGGTCCAAAAATTTTATCCACTTTAGGGATGCTTTCTGTACCGTAAGCCATTGCAGCAACTGCTTGGGCGCCACCTGCTAAATATATTCTATCAATATCTAATAACTGAGCTACATAAGCTAAATAACCATTTACTTCTCCGCTTTTTTGCGGTGGCGAACAAACCACAATTTCTTTACATCCTGCTATTTTTGCAGGAATGCCTAACATTAGAAAAGTACTAGGTAAAACCGCTGTTCCTCCTGGAATATATAAACCGACTCTTTCAATTGCTCTAACCTCTCGCCAACAAGTAACACCTGGTGTGGTTTCTACTTTTTGCTCGTTAGAAATTTGACTCTCGTGAAACTTTTTGATGTTTTGATAAGCTACATTAATAGCTGCTTTAACCTCTTCGGAAATGGTATTTGCTAATTCATCAATTTTATTTCTTTCAATAAATAAGGCATCTAAAGTTACTCCATCAAACTGTGAAGCGTAAGATTTTAAGGCCGCATCTCCATTAGTTTTCACCTCATCAATAATTTGCTCTACTCGCTCTCTAATATTGTTTCCAGAATCGCTGTTACGCAAAATCAATTGTTGAATATCGGTTTTGCTTAGGTCTGAAAAAGTGTATTGCCTCATCCTAAATCCTGCTCCATCCTGATAACTATCGGGAGAGAAAGACTTTTGACCTGCTTTTTTTGTAAAGTTATCCATCTTTAATAATGTTTAATAAACCAATTAAAACTATAATTGATTTTCTATTTCAATTTTCATTTGCGTTAAAGATTGTCCAAAGGTTCTAAGAACTCCTTTGGAGGAATGGCACCCCGGATTGGCCCTTTTTTTCGGGGCAAACGAAGTATAGCGAAAAGCGTGTTATCCCGATTGCTATCGGGACGCCCAAAAACTAATTTTTCAAATCTCATTTCTACGCTTTTATCAGGATAGTTATCGAAATTATAAAATAATCTTCTCTATCGGCATTACCACTATTCCTTGTGCGCCAGCAGCTTTTAACTCGCTTATATGGCTCCAAAAATCGCGTTCTGGAATTACTGTATGTACGGCAACCCAGCCTTCTTCTGCTAAGTTAACTACCGATGGGCTTTTTACGCCAGGTAATAGGGCAATAACTTGAGGAAGGTTTTTCTTTTCTACATTTAAAACAACGTACTTGGTTTCTTTTGCTCTTAAAACCGATTGTATTCTCTGTAAAAGCTCTAAAATGAGCGGATTGTTTTCCTCTCCTTTCCTACCTATCAAAATAGCTTCAGAAGACATTACATCTGCAAATGGTTTAAGTCCATTGCTGCGTAAAGTACCGCCTGTGGATACGATATCAAAAATAGCATCGGCCAAGCCTAAACCTGGAGAAATTTCTACCGAACCAGAAATCATCTTGATATTACTTTCTATACCTTCTTTATTTAAAAAATTTTGAAGAATTACGGGATAAGAAGTTGCAATAGATTTACCGTTCAAATCGAATATAGATTTTATTTCGCTTTGATTAGGTATTGCAATCTTTAAGGTGCATTTACCAAAGCCTAAGCGCTGTAAATAAGATACTTCTACTCCAGTTTCGGCAACTACATTTTCGCCTACTAAGCCAATATCTGCAATACCATCTTGCACATATTCTGGAATATCATCGTCTCTTAAAAAAAGAATTTCTAAAGGAAAATTAGATACCGGAGAAATAAGAGAACTTTTATAATTGTCGAAGTTTAAACCACAATTTTTTAATAGTTCTACTGATTTTTCGTTCAGTCTTCCAGATTTCTGGATAGCAATTTTTAAAGTTTTCAAGATTTTTTGATTAATAATAAAAGACAAATAATGAGAAGATTGAAATTTTTGATGTACAAAACAAACTATATAACATCACCATGATGGCGATGATGTAGATGGATTGAATGAGTCAAATTTAATTTCATGTCTTTTAATTTCTGATTAGAAATTTTTACAAATATAACAACCCAAAATAGATATACAAGTTTTAAAAAATTAAAATATCAGTTTTTAAGTATTGTTAGCAGAATTGGTAGATGCTATATTTGAAAGAAGTAAAAATTTTAGTCTAAATAATAAAGGAGAGGTTTATGATGGCCTCTCCTTTTGTTATTTATTGAGCGTTTGCTTTTTCTTGAATATGCTCTATTCCTCTTTTAATTTTTTGAACGGCCTCGTTAATTGAGATATGCATGGTATCTGATTGTGCACTTGCAAAGATTGGCTCGTGTCCGTCCATTCTTGCTTCTACGCTACATTTTTTGTCGTTAGAACCACCTTTACCGGCATTCTCATCGCTTAAATGAATTTCTATTCTTGTTAAATGAGCATCAAATCTTTTTAATTTATCTGCAAAAAGTGTTTCGATGTAGTTAATCAAATCTTCCTTACCATCAATATGGTTATCCGTGTTCACTTGAATTTTCATATAAATTTTGTTTAATAAAGCTTAAAATGCTTTGGTTTGTGATAATATCTTAAATTAATAAAATTAAAATCAAATATTGTACCTAAATCAAAAATATATTCTAATTTATTTTTATTGTATCGGCATAACAATTGTATATCACCAATTTAAAATTTATAATATGAAATTAAAAAATTTATTGACCGTACTTTTATTAGCCGCTTTTACTATTGTTTCTTGCTCTAAAGGTAAACACGAAGAGTTTGGAAGAGATTTGGCAAAGGCTTTTAAAAGCAAAAAATATAAAGATTTTGACACAGCAGCCTATAATGCGGTTTTTAAAGCGCAGTTTGTTAAGCTTAGGAAAGACTTACATGACGAGAAATGGATTAACCAAATTTATACCGAAGAGGACAAAGGTTTAACTTTATTAGGTGCATTTTTAGTGAGTGGTAAATTAGACACTTTAAGTCTATTTCTATCTAATAGTAAATTTCATGGTTTAAAAACATCTTTTTTTCATGCCGATAGTATTTCTAAAATTTTAAATATAGTAAAAACTAAAAAGTTTAAAAAGGTAGAAGATAGCTATCCATACCTAGCTAAACTAGAATTGTACAGCGCAGATGGTTTAATTAATTATGCTAATATCTTGAAATACGGAGCAGTAAATCCTAAAACAGTTTTAAGCACTTACTATGTTAGTGTAAAAAGACCTGCTATTTTAGATGCTAAAAAAGCTTTAGACCAATTAAATTTAGCTCAATTTTTAAACGAGATTCAACCAAAAAATGGTTATTACCAAAGATTAATGAATATTTTAATTAACGATGGTAAAGATGGCGCAAATCCATTAACTGAAGAAGAAAAGCAAAAAGTTTACCTTTCTATGGAGCGGTTAAGATGGCCAGTAGAAGAATATAAAGGAAAATACTTATTGGTAAACATTCCCGAATTTCAATTGAGACTAATTGAAGACAACAAAACAAATTTACAAATGAAAGTTTGTGTAGGCGAAGCAGGCGGACATGAAACACCAATTTTAAGTGGTATGGTAAACCACATGCAAGTAAACCCGGTTTGGAATATCCCACAAAGCATTGCAAATAAAGAAATTTTAACAAGTTTAGTAAAAGATGCCTCTTATTTGGAATCTCACGACATGGTGGCTTACAAGGGTGGTCAATTAGTGGAGTCTCATGATATAAATTGGAGTGCCGTACAGCCAGATGAGTATTCTTTTAAACAAAACCCAGGAGCTGATAATTCATTAGGACAAATTAAATTCCTATTTCATAATCCTTATGCTATTTACTTACATGATACCCCAGCCCAAGCAAAATTTAAGGAAGATATGCGAGCGGTTAGTCATGGTTGTATAAGAGTAGAAAAGCCTATGAAATTAGCTCAATTTCTATTAGATAACGAAAAAGAAACTGACAGAATTATTAAAGAAACTGATGCTGCCGCTAGAGGCGAAGAAGCAGTAGCAAGGTGGGTAAATATAAAAAACCCTGTACCCGTATTTATATCTTATTATACCGCTTTTACAGACGATGAAGGAAATTTAATAACCTCAAAAGATGTTTATGGTTATGATAAATTATTGCTTAACAAATTTGAAAAGTATATGGCTAATTAAGGATATTTAACTTTATAGCAAAGGATAACACTGGCTAAGGCTAATGTTATTCCATTGGCTAGCATAATAGGAATATCCATTTTAAAGAAACCATAAAAGAACCACAAAACAACACCAATTACAAATAAAACATACATAGAAAGAGAAATACCTTCTGTGTTTTTAGTTTTAATAATTTTGATGGCTTGAGGTAAAAAAGATAAGGTGGTACAACAGGCTGCTACTATCCCAATAATCGGTATTAGTTTTTCAATCATTTTTTCTGATCAAAATCTAATCTGATAGAAAAAACATTACTGTACAAACCATCACTTTGGTTACCAATATCTGTTAAAGCATAATCTATAGAAAAGTTTTTTATTTTGATTCCCAAGCCTAAGCTAGGCTGAAACTGATAAGATTGAGTTCCGTCAAAATCGGATACCTGTTGAATATTACTCACGCCAGAACGCAAGAAAACAACTTTTTTGTAATTAAATTCTAAGCCTAAAGTAGGGTCCACACTTACCGGATCGGCAGATATTAGAACATTTCTTCTACCATCTGTAGTGAAGTTAAAATTAGCCTCCGTAGTTAAGCCAAAATTCTGAAACAGCTGCTTGTAATAAGCCGCACCTAAAACGATACGTGGTAAAGTAATCTCGGTAGAGTTTTGAGGAATATCATTTCCTGTAGCAGTGTAAATGCTAGAAAACTTGTCTGGGTTATAACTCCAAGCGTTAAAAGTACTGGTAATGTCTCTTCCTACTGCAGCAAAAGTGAGATTTTTTATTTTGTATTGTGCGCCAACATCAATACCAAAACCCCAAGATTTACCGTAATCTCCTACCCTTCTATGTATTATTTTAACATTGGCTCCATAACTTAAACCATTGCCACTTTCAATTCTTTTCTTAGAATTTTTAGCATAGCTTACTAAAAAAGCATAATCAGCAGCCGAGAAAGATTTAACCCTGTCGTAATTGATATTTCCATCAGCATCAATTAATTCGGAAGTATCCGGAATATCATCTACACCAAATCTAATCACAGACGCACTTACAACAGCCGTGTTATCCGCTAAAAAAGTGGCAAAACCAGCGTAGTCATATTTAGCAATACCCGCAAAATATTCCGAGTGCATTAAACTGGCTTGAGTTTGGTTTTGCATATTTACCAAACCAGCAGGATTCCAATAGCCACTAGTAACATCGTTTGTAGTTGCAATTACAGAACCACCCATACCAAACGCCCTAGAGCCCACTCCAATATTTAAAAATTCGTTAGAATATTTTCTGGTTTGTGCCTGAGTAATTATTGGCAATAAAAATAGAGCAAGAATAGGTAATGTACGTTTAATCATTAATTCAATTGAGATTCTACAAGGTCAAATATAGAGATAAATTCTTTCGCTAATTCATTCTTACACTGCATTAAACTATCGGTTAAGGCATTTTCTTGTTCTAAAGTAAACGGATCTAGCCAAATCCTCATACAAATACGCTTAATCGCATAACTTATTTTCTCTAGTTCTAAGTAATGGTATAAATACTGCTCGGTTCTAAACCTACTAAAAAACTGATGAAATTTTTCTGTGTCTGTTATACCGTTTAAGCTCAAAAAATCATTTACAATTTGATGGTCTATACCATTTAATTGCTGGTAAAATAAATCCACATCAACCAATTTACGGGTAATTAAAATATGATCTAAAAGAAGTTCTAAGGCTATATGCCCCACAAAAAAAGGTTTTACTTTAGAAGTACCTATGGCTTGTTTTAATATTTTTTTAAAATGATTTTGGTAATACTTAAAAAAATCTGAATTATGGAAAATCCGATCTACGGCTAAATGCTTTTGGTAACCGTTAAAGAGTGATAAATGCGCTAAACTTGTAAATTTTTCTTCATTCTTTTGAGGATGAATCAGCCATTTCTTATCTGCATTTTTTATTAAATCGGGCAAAATAGTCCCTAAAACAAAATAACTGTCTGGGTTGTGCCTATCAAAATAATAGTGCGATAAAAAATTCATTCCCTAATCTATAAATTATTAGACAATAAATAAATATTTGTTTAAACAATTAATTTTATTTGGGCGCATCCTTTTCTTAAACACAAGGCCCTTCACAGGTCGGGCTAAACGGGGTTCTGTAATTTTTTTGTGTGTTCTAAAACACAAAAAAATGTACCAAGCCCTTTTATCCCTTGCGCATCATACTATGGTGGGTGATTTAGTAAACGGTTTTTTTGGTAAACGGTGTATGTTTGGTTAAGTTATTTTGGTATTTGGTAGTTGGTGCTTTTTGGTTTGGTTTGTCTTGTTAAAAAAAATTAAATGAATAAAAAGTAAAAACTGTAAAACAAAAAAAAGCCGCTTCTCGCAAGCAGCCAATTTTTACACACCCAGAAAACACACTATTTCATAGATAGATTAAATATGTTTAAGAGTATCTCTGACATTCCCTACCTTATATTATTTTTATAAATAAATTTCAAAAAACCAGGAATTAATTTAATGTAGGAATAAACTGCTTTCATGTTTTTGTTTTTTTTCATATTCAAAACTATTGCTTTTGCTCAAGCCTATAAGACAAATTTCATGAACGGTATTAATTATTTCACCAAACGCAGGTTTGATTTCATAAACGGTTTTTTAAAAATAAAGCAAAACTTTTATTATCTATATGGGTAGGTAAAAAATCAGATTTGTATTGCAAAATGAATTGAATCAATAAATAATTTACAGCTCAAATATTTAATATAAAAAATCTGAAAGCTCAGAAATTTAAAAATTTCCAAACAAAGACTATTTAATCTGATAATTAAAATCCTAAAATTGCTGTTTGATACTCGTTTTATAAATATGTTTAAAAAAACCAGGGAGTATCCCAATGTAGAAGTAGATTGTTTTCATCATGTTTTCATAATTTAGATATGCAAATGTAACAATTCAATCTTAATTATAATAAAAAAAATTAGACCATTAATATTAAAAAGATATAATAGATTTCGTAACCTTTTATTTTCATTTTAATTGGAGCCTGACCACAAAATTTAGAAAATAAATACAAAGTTAAAAGAAGGCGTTTTTTCTTATAACCAGCGCTGGCTTGTGTAAAAATTTATTTTAACTTATCTTCGCAACTTTCACAAAGTCCATAAAAGAGTCAAATCATCCATACAGACTCTTTTAAAATATTAATTCTTACCTAGCATGAAAGCAGTTCTCAACCTTTTTAATTTTAAGCAAAAAATAGATTATAAAGTAGAGATTTTAGCTGGCTTAACCGTAGCCATGACCATGATGCCCGAGTCGCTTTCTTTTGCAATCTTAGCGGGCTTTCCACCTTTAGTAGGTCTATACGCTGCATTTATTATGGGTTTGGTAACTGCTGTTTTTGGCGGCCGACCAGGTTTAATATCTGGTGGTGCAGGTGCAACTGTGGTTGTTTTAATAGCTTTAATGCAATTGCATGGTTTAGAGTATGTATTTGCAGCTGTAGCTTTAGCGGGTATAGTGCAAATTTTAGTCGGTGTTTTTAAGTTTGGTAAATTTATACGCCTAGTACCTCAACCCGTCATGTATGGCTTTGTAAACGGTTTAGCAGTAATTATTTTTATGGCTCAGTTTGAGCAATTTAAAACTTCAGTTAATGGAGAATCTACTTGGTTAGCAGGTTCTGCATTATATATTATGGCAGGCTTAGTTGCCTTAACCATTGCCATTGTATTATTTTTCCCAAAAATCACTAAAGCTGTTCCACCTTCTTTAGTAGCTATTATTGTAGTTTTCTTAGTGGTTTTAGGTTTTAATATAGATACCAAAACCGTAAGTGACATTGCTTCAGTAAGCGGTGGCTTCCCTCCTTTTCACATCCCAGAGATTCCTTTTACACTAGAAACTTTCCAAATTATTATGCCTTATGCTTTTATTATGGCTGGCGTAGGTTTAACAGAAGGTTTATTAACGCTAAACTTGGTAGACGAAATAACGGCAACACGTGGAAATGGAAATAGAGAATGTATTGCCCAAGGGAGTGCAAATATTTTAAACGGATTTTTCTTTGGTATGGGTGGTTGCCCCATGATTGCACAAACCTTAGTCAATCTATCTGCTGGAGCAAGAGCCCGACTTTCTGGTATTATTGCTGCCATTACCATTTTAATCATTATTCTTTTTGGCGCACCCATTATTGGTATGTTACCTATGGCTGCTTTAACAGGTGTTATGATTATGGTTGCCGTAGGTACTTTTGAGTGGGCAAGTTTTAGGATTGTTAATAAAATGCCTATGCAAGATATTTTTGTAGGCTTTTTAGTATTTGTAATTACCATTTACCTTCATAATTTAGCGTTAGCCGTTTTAATTGGTGTTATTATTTCTGCCTTAGTTTTTGCCTGGGAAAGCGCTAAAAGAATTAGAGCAAGAAAATATGTAGATGACCAAGGCGTAAAACATTACGAGATTTACGGACCATTATTTTTTGCATCCGTAACCGCTTTTAATGAAAAATTTGATGTTTTTACCGACCCAGAAGAAGTCATTATAGATTTTAGCGAAAGTAAAGTTGCAGATATGTCTGGTATAGATGCGCTAAACAAATTAACCGTACGCTATAAAAATGCAGGTAAAAAATTACACTTACGCCACTTAAGTGCAGACTGTATTCAATTACTTAAAAATGCCGAAGATGTGATTGAAGTTAATATTTTAGAAGATCCTACTTATAAAGTAGCTGTGGATAAGCTGTAGATTATAGTATTGCTAACAGAATAAAATTGGCTAAATAAATATCGATAGAGTGAGCTATAGTCTTCAGTTAAGTTCATTGTTTTAAAGTATTGAAGCATTCTAATATAAATAAGCCCATTTCCTTAGGAAAAAATAAACCACATATATGCTGACTCTTATTGTCTGTTTCGATGCTATACCTATTTATAAGATTTACCCATAAGATCAAAATCACCACAAGAAAAGCATTATTGGTTTAACTGTACCTATAAAAATATGCCAATAGATGTAAGCATTTTTTATAGACTTGGGAAATATTTACCGTTCGTTCTGCCCAGCCAAACTTTTAACCAAAAAACACCATTTATTTTTTCTATTCTATCCTATTTTTAATGTAAAACCAAATCAAGAATTTGCATTTATGAGTACTTACGAGAAGTTAGGGTTTATCAAAAACAACCATCTTTTAGTATTATCGCCACAAAAAAAAGTTCATCAATTTAAAATTATGCCTAATCATGATCAAATACCAGAACAAGTAGACCCCGTTTTGAAACAACAAGCCATTTCTTTTTACCAAACAGCTAGCTACATGTATAAAAACAAGCTTTACCAATTTTAAACAAAGGTTTTACGTACAAAAGCACTTATTTAAAGTAAATATTTTTTATGTTTGGCTCCAAACCAGATAAAATAACATGCAGAAAAGTGTACTCAGGAAAAAAACCATCTCAAAAATCTTAGCCGATAGCAAAGCAGGATACGGAGACGGAGAACATGGGCATCTAAAAAAAGTATTGGGCGTAAAAGATTTAACCGCTTTTGGTATAGCCGCAGTAATTGGCGCAGGTGTTTTTAGTAGTATTGGTAAAGCTTGTTTTGATGGTGGCCCCGGAGTAGTTTTTCTATATCTTTTTACCGCCATAGCCTGTGGTTTTGCCGCATTATGCTATGCCGAGTTTGCCTCTACCGTTCCCGTTAGTGGTAGCGCATACACTTATTCTTATGTTGCCTTTGGCGAAATTTTTGCCTGGATAATAGGCTGGGATTTATTAATGGAATATTCCATTGGTAATATAGCTGTAGCCATTTCTTGGAGCGATTACTTTACCCGACTCACCGCAGGTTTTGGTTTTAAAGTACCCGAGTATTTCACCATGGATTACTCTAGTGCCAAAGCAGGTTTCGAAGAAGCCACCGCATTAATAGCATCAGGCACATCGCAATCAGCTTTAGAAAGCGGACTTTTAGATAAATTTTTAGCCTATAGCACCGCTCCAACCCTAGGTGGTTTTCATATCATTATGGATTTACCCGCACTATTTATTGTTGCAATCATCACTGCAGTAGTATTTGTAGGCATTAAAGAATCTAGAACAGCCAGTAATTATATGGTAGGTTTTAAATTGTTAATCATCTTTTTAGTAATTGTGTTAGGCGGTTTTTACATAGATCCCGACAATTGGACCCCATTCACGCCAAACGGATTTACCGGAATATTAAAAGGAGTATCAGCAGTATTTTTTGCTTACATCGGTTTTGATGCCATAAGCACCACCGCCGAAGAATGTAAAGATCCACAAAGAGACCTTCCCAGAGCCATGATTTACTCGCTCATCATCTGTACCATCCTTTACGTATTATTAGCTTTAGTTTTAACAGGCGTTTTAAACTACAAAATGTTAAACGTAGGCGATCCATTAGCGCTAATCTTCGACGAACGCGGTTTAAAGTGGGTAGCCATTATCATCTCCATAAGTGCCGTGGTAGCTACAGCCAGCGTATTATTGGTTTTCCAAATGGGACAACCGCGTATATGGATGAGCATGAGCCGCGACGGTTTATTACCCAAAATATTCTCCAGCATTCATAAAAAATATGGCACACCTTGGTTCTCTACCCTATTAACAGGTTTTGTGGTAGGCGTACCAGCCCTATTCCTAAATTTAGACGTTGTCATTTCACTAACTAGTATTGGCACCCTGTTCGCATTTGTTTTAGTGAGTGCAGGTGTTTTGGTATTAAATCAGTTAGAAAACAAGCCCGAGAGCAAGTTTAAAGTACCTTTCATAAACGGAAAATACATATTCCCAATATTTGTTATTTCAGGTTTTATAGCCATACAGTATTATTTTCCAGGTTACTATAGTTCTATTTTAACACTCGAGTTTTTTCCAATGGTTTTATTTTTTATAGCCATCATCATTATAGCAGTACTCACCTTTCTTAAAAATTTCTCGCTCATCCCCGTATTGGGTTTTACAAGTTGTTTTTATTTAATGGCGCAAGAAAGTCATACCAATTGGTTCAGGTTTATCATATGGTTAGCTGTAGGTTTAATCGTATATTTTGGCTACAGTTACAAAAACTCAAAGCTTAACAAAGCCGATGTTGCGGAAGCATAAAAACTATTAGTTCTGTTTTTATTATTTCAAACATTTGGTCCATAAAAACTAACCATTAACATTTGATAGCTCATTATTGACTATCAACTACTCACTATTAACCATTGACTAATAACTATTAACCACATTGACTATTGACCATCAACCATTGACCATCAACCATTGACCATCAACCATTGACCATTAACCATTGACCATTAACCATTGACCATAAACCATTGACCATCAACCATTGACCATCAACCATTGACCATCAACCATTGACCATCAACCATTGACCATTAACCATTGACCATCAACCATTGACCATTAACCATTGACCATCAACCATTGACCATCAACCATTGACCATCAACCATTGACCATCAACCATTGACCATTGACCATTGACCATTGACCAACGAACTATTGACCATCAACCATTGACTATTGACCATCAACCATTGACCATCAACTATTGACCATCAACCATCAACCATTAACCATTGACCATCAACCATTGACCATCAACCATTGACTATTGACCATTGACTATTGACCATTCACTATTAACCATTAAACTATTCCCTATTTAGGGCGTTCCCTTAATCCATATCACAAAGCCATCAGCACAAGGTCGGTGGCTTATGTACTCCACTTCGTTCCGGTTTTTTGTCCGCCGAAAAAGCGGACAAAAGAACTGGTTTTTTCAGGAAAAGAAAAAACCATACGCCAGCCGCCTAACGCGGGCAAAATGGCAAGAAAAACCAAAAGTTTTATTCATTCAATTCCCATAATATAAGTATCCCCCTTTGGAGGGGTTAATCCCAAATGCATTCCTTTGGAAAGGGAGAAATAATTATAAAGTCCCAATTTCAAAAAAAAAATAAGCTAAAGACCACAAAAACAGATATTTAATTTGTTATTCTCAAAAACCAATAATATCTTTATTAAAATATCTTATCGTATGATCTAATGGAATACTCGGCACAAATTATTGTACATAATCAAAAATCTCGTATTGCTGTGCAATATGAAAATAAGCCCGAGCTAGTTGCAAGATTTAGAAAGCTAACCGACGCCAAGTGGAGCGCTACTTTAAAAGTTTGGCACCTGCCAGATACCAAAGAAAATAGAATAAGGTTTAATTTAGAAGCTTTAGTTTTAAAACCACACGTAGCCCTAGATAAAATAGAACAAATAGAAAGTTTTAAGAAATACCTTAATACCAAAAGATATAGTCCAAATACCATTAAAACATATACAGAGGCATTACAAGTTTTTTTAACTTTCTTTAACGATAAAGAAGTATCAAAAATAAACAACCAAGATGTTGTTAATTTTTACAGTAGTTATATCTTAGAGAAAAATTTATCTATTTCTTACCAAAATCAAATTGTTAACGCCATTAAACTTTATTTTAAAACCATTAAAGAAACAGCAATTATTGTTGAAAAGATATATAGACCAAAAACGCAGAAATTATTACCCAATGTATTAAGTAAAGAGGAAATAAAGAAAATATTAAATGCGCACAATAATATTAAACATAAAACTATGCTGAGTTTAATTTATAGCTGTGGTTTGAGGCGAAGTGAACTTATAAATTTAAAGATGAATGACATTGACTCTAATAGAAATTTAGTAATCATTAGGCAAGCAAAAGGAAAAAAAGATAGGATTGCACCATTATCTTTAAATATTTTAGTGATGTTGAGGGCATATTTCACTGCCTATAAACCAAAAACTTGGTTATTTGAAGGAAGAATAGCTGGAGAACAATATGATGAGCGAAGTTTAAGTTTAGTTTTAAAACAAGCATTAGAAAAAGCTAATATTAAAAAGCCGGTTAGTTTACATTGGTTAAGACATAGTTATGCTACACATTTATTAGAAGCTGGCACAGATTTGCGATACATACAAGAAATTTTAGGACATAAAAGTAGCAAAACAACAGAAATTTACACACATGTAAGTACTAAAAGTCTACAAAACGTTAAAAGTCCATTTGATGATTTATGATAATTTTGCGAAAAATAAAAGAAGTAAAAACTTCCGTAATATCTCTATATTAGCGATGTTATGGTAGTTAAACTATACATATATACAAGTTATGGGCAAGCTTAAAGACAGACAGACTATGAAAAAATTTACAATTCTGCTTTTGACAATTTTGTCATTGAACTCGTGCCAATCAGGTGACGAGCAACAAACAGTGACAATTGAAAATAAATATTCAGTTGCCATACCATCATTTTTGACTAAAGCAAGCGGACTAAATGATGATGCATCATTACAATATCAACACGCTTGGAAAGAGTTTTATGTAATCGTTATAGACGAATCCAAATCTGAAATGCAAAAAGCTTTGGACGACAATAACCTAAACGAAACTTATACTAACGACATTAAAGGCTACTCAGAACTACTTATGAACGGGTTTGAACAGGCAATATCTGTATCTCATAAGTCTGAAATTATTGATACAACAATTAACAATATGCCTGCAACACTTTTAACAGTAAGCGGACGAGCTGAAGGTATTGATGCTTATTATTCATTAGCGTTTATTCAAGGAAAAGAGAGATACTATCAAATTATGGCTTGGACTTTATCGAACAAAGAATATGAATATAAGGACAAGATGAATCGAATAATGTATTCACTCAAGGAACTTTAAAACCAAATAAAAAAATGTTAGATAACACTTGGAATAATATACTCGACTGGTTTCGTGACAGAAGCGAAAGGGCGAAACTTGTACGCAGTTTTAATGAATCCGCAAGAACTTCATTTGTTGCAGGCATCGCACCAACATTATTAAAAGCAAGTATTTCAAAAGGAGAAAGTTCATATAAACATCAATTTTCAAATTGGCTAAATACAGGCTTTAGAATTCAAGCTTTTACTGGCAGGGTTCTGACTAAAGACGAATTAATTCATATCGGAAAAGTAATTCTTGACGATGATGTTTTGGTTCGCAGACTAATTGTTCTCGGTTGGGACACTTTAGAAATACACGGTGACGCTGGAACATACGGTTGCAGATGGCAATTAAAAGATTATATACCACTTCCTAAATTCAACGAAAATGAATGATACTTTAATACAAGACAGCATCAAGGTAGCAGGACAAGCTATAACAAAAACAACAGCAACTGGAGAGCAAACAAATTGGTGGATGTGGCTTGCCATAGCTGAATTTGGGATTATTGCATTTCTAATCTTAAAGGAACAACTCAAACCGAAAGACACTGCAAAACAACGTTTCAAAAACGAATCTTTAAAACAAGATATTGACTTCGGTAATATTATTAACAGTTCTTTCAATTCAATCCAACTGTATGACGAGCTAAAAGTAAAGTGCCATCCAGACCGCTTTCCGACCGATAAGGAAAAGAACTCAATTGCTGAAAATATCTTTCAAGAAATTAGCAAAAACAAAAATAATGTCAAGCGTTTGCTTGAGTTAAAAGAAGAAGCAATTCAAAAATTAAATATTAACTTTTAAAAATAAAATCAAATGGAAAAAATCGTACTACTTGCAATCGTTGCAGCACTTGTTGCATTACTTGGTAGAAACCGCAAAATTGGATATGGCTGGAGCTTTGTTCTTTGCCTTTTTCTTTCGCCAATTATCGGAGTGATAATAATTCTCTTCTCAAAGAAAGTTGACTCCGTTGACTTTGTAGATGTAAAAAAAGAAAACGAACAAAACTAAAGAACTATGAAAACAACAGGAATTGTAATACTTGTAATTGGTTGCCTTTCGACACTTGGCGGAATTATGGGTACAATCGCAGGACGACAACCAAATTTTGCGGGTGTGACATTTATAGTTTTAGGTGCATTTTTAATGAGCCGTGCTAACAAAAAGAAAGAAGAAGCGGACAAGAAAAAGCAGTGGGAACAAGGAACTAATGACGACAAACAATAGAAAGCCAGCCCATAACAGGCGTTTGGCAAAAGTGGCGGTTCAGTGCTCCGCAGACACATTTGTGGTTAATCAAATATTGGTTCTCCGCATCAACATTTGTGGTAAAAATCGCCACCTTCGCCAAGCGCCAAAACGTTAGCGGTTATGGTAGGACAACCATAAATTGAAAGTAAAACATAAAACGAAAAGACAACAATGAACAACGAAATTTTATTCACGGAAAGACAGAGATTTAAGCAATGGTGGCTTTGGTTA
>Ga0209702_10000066_pt1 | contig 168357 bp, 165 predicted proteins | sample FRY01_FD_187210 | JGI IMG/M metagenome (GOLD analysis project Ga0209702, IMG submission 187210) | Freshwater microbial communities from Lake Fryxell liftoff mats and glacier meltwater in Antarctica - FRY-01 (SPAdes) (version 2) | ecosystem: Environmental > Aquatic > Freshwater > Ice > Glacier...
CATTATTTTCCCTATTTTAATTGTTGCCTAATATTATTTCTTCGCACCATTTTGAAGTTCGCGTCACAAAATGCCCGCGGAATAGATTCTTTTATCTGGAATTAAAATTGATATCTACTCCTCAGATTTAATAATACTTCTTAAACCACGCCCCAATCATTGCCTTCACATCTTCTCCATGTAACTTTTGACTCCTATAACTGATCAAGTCATCATGTTTCAGTTTCCCGATGATAATAGCGGCGTGGATGCCATAGAATGCTGAACATTCTTCCACTTTGGAGGAAGATATATGGCCTAAATGGGGTTAGAAGAAATTTAGTAGAATCTCATTTCAAAGCGACATAAAAAAAATCGATTTCCGCCCTGAAAATTCAATCCCAAAATAGATTCACTTCATTAAGCCACAATTACATATATTCCATGAGCTTAATATAACTGATTTTGAGCTATGCTTTTAATGAAATTAAATGCTCCCTATCTTCACCTCCCGCCGTAATAGCGCTCATAAAAGCCTTGGTACTCGCCGCTGCATACTTTCTCCACCCAGTCCTGATTGGCAAGGTACCAATCCACGGTTTTTTCTAATCCCTCTTGGAAATGAACAGAGGGCTCCCAGCCAAGTTCTTCGCGGATATGGGCAGCATCAATGGCGTAACGCAAATCATGCCCGGCACGATCTTTTACATAGTTTATTAATGATGCACTACTTCCTATAGGTCGATTCAATTTGCGATCCATAATTTCACAAAGCAAGTGCACAAGCTCAATGTTTTTCCACTCGTTATTGCCCCCAATATTATAAGTTGATCCTATTTTACCCTGGTGAAAAATAAGGTCAATGGCTTCTGCGTGATCCCCCACCCAAAGCCAGTCTCGAACGTTTTCTCCCTTGCCGTAAACTGGTAAAGGCTCTTCGCGAATGATGTTTCGGATCATCAGCGGAATCAACTTTTCAGGAAACTGCTTGGGGCCATAATTGTTAGAGCAATTACTGATTACAATTGGCAATCCATAAGTATGATACCATGCTCTTACAAAATGATCGGATGATGCTTTGGATGCGGAATAGGGAGAGCGAGGATCGTATGCAGTTTGTTCAGTAAAATGTCCTGTTTCCCCTAATGAGCCATAAACTTCATCGGTACTTATGTGGTAAAATAATTTACCTTCCAGCTCTTTCCATGCATTTTTTGCTGCATTCAAAAGGGTAACAGTGCCAATAATATTGGTCTGAATAAACTCCATGGGATTCTCAATAGATCGATCTACATGAGATTCAGCAGCCAAATGAATTACTCCGTTAATATTGAATTTATTAAATATCTCTTCTACCAATTTAAAGTCGCGAATATCACCTTTAATGAAATGGTAGTTCTTCAAGGATGAAATATCAGTGAGATTGGCAAGATTGCCGGCATAACTGAGTAAATCGAGATTGACAAATGTGTAATCAGGATATTTGTTCAACATTTGATGCAGAACATGAGAACCTATAAACCCGGCTCCACCTGTAATTAATATGTTTCCCGATTTACGCAATATGTCAAATTATAAACTCCAGTAAACAAGGTCTTTAATCTGATTTCTATAAAGTCCTTTGATATCTACCAAAACCCCTTTTCCTCCTTTGAGTAAAGTCTTGAAATAAGCCTCATCAAAGGATTTGAACTCTTTGTGATTTACTGCCACAATTACAGCATCATAAGGACCTTCCGGTGATTTCTTGATATTTACACCATACTCTTCGTGCATTTCTTGAGGATCAGCATGTGGGTCAACAACATCTACATTCACCGAAAATGATTCAAGTTCACGAATCACATCTACAACCTTGGAATTGCGTATATCACTCACATTTTCTTTAAAAGTAGCACCAAGGATTAATACCTTACTTTCAAGAATATTGGCACCCTGTTCAATCATGCGTTTTACGGTTTGTTTACCTACGTAAAATCCCATGCTATCATTCACATATCTACCACTGTTAATTACTTTGGCGTGATAACCCAATTTCTTCGCTTTATATGTGAGATAGTAAGGGTCAACTCCAATGCAGTGACCGCCAACCAAACCCGGATAAAACGGAAGGAAATTCCATTTAGTGCGGGCGCATTCCAATACGTCAAAAGTATTGATTCCTATTCGATTTAGAATAATGGATAACTCATTGATAAGTGCAATATTCACGTCGCGCTGAGTGTTTTCAATCACCTTGGAAGCTTCTGCCACTTTGATAGATGCCGCCCTATGTACGCCTGCATCAACTACCAGTTCATACACTTTTGCAATTTCGTCAAGTGATTCGGCATCGCAACCTGAAACCGCTTTGGTAATGGTTCTGATCGTATGATCTTTATCACCGGGATTGATACGCTCAGGGGAATAGCCAAATTTAAAATCTTCTACCCCTTTTAATCCACTCAATCCTTCAAGTACTGGAACGCAATCATCTTCAGTACAACCTGGATATACGGTAGATTCATAAACAACATAATCTCCTTTTTTGATCACTTTCCCTACAGTTTCAGATGCCTTAAGCACCGGGCCGAGGTCGGGAAGATTACTTGAATTAATAGGAGTAGGAACTGCAATAACAAAGAATTTCACATCGCGCAAATCTTCTAAATCGGCTGTGAAATAGATGTCAGTTCCGTGGAATTTATCGGATTCTAATTCGTTGCTGGGATCTTTTCCTTGACGCATCAATTCGATACGTTTGCGGTTGATGTCAAATCCAACTACCTTGATTTTACGTGCAAATTCAAGGGCTATAGGCAGTCCAACATATCCCAGTCCGATAACTGCCAGTTTTTCCTGCTTGTTTATGAGGGCGTCGTAGATCTTCATGAATGTTCTTCGATCTTAATAACTTGATTATTCAATAATTGATATTTTTCAGCGCTTTCCGGACAAACTGCAATTCCTTCAGTGTTAAATTTGAGTCGGTGACCATAGGTACTCATCCATCCCATTTGTCGGGCCGGATTTCCTACCACAAGTGCAAAAGGTAATACAGTTTTAGTTACAACTGCACCGGCGCCAATAAAAGCATATTCACCAATATCATGTCCGCAAACGATTGTAGCATTTGCGCCAATACTTGCTCCTCTTCCAACGTGTGTTTTGGCGTATTGGTCTTTTCTAGAAACTGCACTTCTGGGATTTACCACATTAGTAAATACGCAAGAAGGCCCTAAGAAAACATCATCATCACAAATAACTCCAGTGTAAAGTGAAACATTGTTTTGCACTTTTACATTTTCACCCAAAATCACACCTGGAGAAATTACTACGTTCTGTCCTATATTGCAGTTTTCGCCAATTTTAGCATTTGGCATAATATGACTGAAATGCCATATTTTACTACCTTTTCCGATGCTACAACCTGCATCAACAACTGCTGTTTCGTGCACGAAATAATCCATCAGCCTTTGATGTATTGCTCGAAGTTTTTATGTTCTTTTTTGTACAACTCATCCGAAGGTAAATTGCGGAAATAGTCATACGTAATTTTCAAACCTTCTGCTCTTCCAACTTTAGGTTCCCATCCCAACCATTGCTGAGCCCGTGTAATATCAGGTTTGCGTTGTTTAGGATCATCGGCAGGTAATTCTTTGTGAATAATTTTCTGCTGAGTACCGGTGAGTTTTAATATTTCTTGGGCGAAATCGAGAATGGATATTTCATCTGGATTGCCAATGTTAACGGGTTCGTGATGATCAGAAAGTAGCAGACGATAAATACCTTCCACTAAATCATCAACATAACAGAATGAACGGGTTTGAGAGCCATCGCCAAAAACAGTAAGATCTTCTCCACGAAGCGCTTGACCGATAAATGCGGGCAATGCTCTACCATCATTCAGTCGCATTTTTGGACCATAAGTATTAAAAATGCGAACGATGCGGGTTTCTACACCGTGAAAAGTATGATACGCCATGGTAATAGCTTCCTGAAAACGCTTTGCTTCGTCATATACACCTCGAGGACCCACAGGATTCACATGTCCCCAATAATCTTCACTTTGAGGATGTACTTCAGGATCTCCGTACACTTCGGAGGTTGAAGCCACAATAATTCTAGCCTTTTTATCCTTCGCTAATCCCAATAAATTATGCGTTCCTAATGAACTAACCTTTAGTGTTTGAATGGGTATTTTCAAATAGTCAATAGGACTCGCTGGCGATGCAAAGTGCAAGATGTAATCCAGTTTTCCCGGCACATGCACAAATTTGGTTACATCGTGAAAATAGAACTCAAAATGTTCATTAGGAAAAAGATGTTCAATATTACGTAGATCACCGGTAATTAGGTTATCCATGCCAATCACATGGTAGCCTTCTTTAATAAAACGATCACACAGATGTGAGCCTAGAAATCCGGCTGCACCGGTAATGAGAACACGTTCCATAATCATACTTTGTTTCGAGCTGAGCTGCGGATATTGGCTGTTTCACGACCAATACTCTTGTAATAGAATCCGAGTTCCTGCATGCGATCAACGTCGTAAAGATTACGTCCGTCGAAGATGCATTTATTAATTAATAATTTAGAAATTCGGTCAAATTCCGGAGTTCTGAAAACAGCCCATTCAGTGCAAATCAATAATGCATCTGCATTTTCGATGGCTTTATAGGCATCTTCAAAATATTGTATAGAATTACCTAATACTTTCTCTACATTTTTCATTGCTTCAGGATCATGTGCTTTCACATTTCCACCCGCTTCAATAATTCTTTCGATCATGTACAATGCAGGAGCTTCCCTAATGTCATCGGTATCGGGTTTGAAGGCTAATCCCCAAATAGCAATAGTTTTCCCTTTCAAATCACCACCGAAATAATCCAGAAGTGGTTCAAAAAGAATTGTTTTCTGACGATCGTTCACGCGCAAAACAGAATCCAGAATTTCGAAATTATATCCTGCATCTGTTCCAGATCTTACGAGGGCTTGAACATCTTTAGGGAAACAACTTCCACCATAGCCAATTCCTGGAAACAAGAATCTTTTTCCAATTCGCTCATCTGTACCAATACCGATGCGAACCTTATCAACATCAGCACCAACCAATTCACAGAAATTCGCAATTTCATTCATGAATGTGATTTTAGTTGCGAGAAAAGCGTTGGCTGCATATTTGGTCAACTCAGCGCTTCTTTCATCCATAAAAAGAATAGGATTTCCCTGACGAGTGAAAGGTTTGTAGAGATCTTCCATCACCTTTTTAGCGCGGTCTGAACGGGTCCCTACTACTACTCGATCAGGTTTCATAAAATCATCAACAGCAAATCCTTCGCGAAGGAATTCCGGATTAGAAACCACATCAAAGGGAACAGTGCTATGTTGAAGAATGGTGTCGCGAACTAACTCGGCAGTGCCAACAGGAACAGTGCTTTTATCAACAATTACTTTGTAATCTTTGATCATTTGACCCAGCTGCGAGGCTACACCCAAAACATAACTTAAATCTGCTGATCCGTCTTCTCCTGGAGGAGTTGGAAGTGCCAGAAAAATAATCTGAACATCCCGTATTGCTTCTTCCAAATTGGTAGTAAAACTGAGGCGTCCTTGCTTGATATTTCTTTCAAATAATACATCAAGATGAGGCTCATAAATTGGAATTTCACCCTTTTTCATGCGCTCCACTTTGGCTGCATCTATATCAACACAAATCACGTGGTTGCCCGTTTCGGCAAAACAGGTACCGGTTACCAGACCTACATATCCGGTGCCGACTACTGCAATTTTCATGCTTTATAATTTTTTGAGAAGAAGTTTTTTACTTCTTCAATGATAAGATCTAATTGTTCAGAACTGAGTTCTGTATGCATTGGCAATGATATTACTCTTTCACAAAGATTCTCGGTAATCGGAAAATCACCTTCTTTATATTGTTCACTGCGATATGCCTTTTGTAAATGAACGGGCACAGGATAATACACCATTGAAGGTACATTTTTACTTGCCAAATATTCCTGCAAAGCAAAGCGATCTATACCCATACTTTTAAGCGTGTATTGGTGAAAAACGTGGGTGCTTTTTGGGTCGCGAACAGGAATTTCCAAGCCCGGAAAGTCCGAAAATGCTGCATCATAGGCCACTGCTACTTTTTGTCTTGCAGCGATATACGAATCGAGTTGGCGTAATTTTATTCTCAAAATCGCCGCTTGAATGCTGTCGAGTCTGGAATTCACACCAATTCTGTCGTGGTAATAGCGTTTGGTTTGACCGTGGTTAGCGATTTCTCTTGCTTTCTGCGCTAGATCATCAATATTGGTATAAAGTGCGCCGCCATCGCCATAGCATCCAAGGTTTTTGGAAGGGAAGAATGAGGTGCATCCAAAATGCCCAATAGTACCTGCTTTTGATTTGGTTCCATCATTAAAATGATAGTCAGCTCCTATAGCTTGAGCGGTGTCTTCAATTATGTAAACTCCATATTGACGGGAAATTTCCATGATCGCATCCATATCGGCACATTGTCCGAATAGATGCACGGGAACAATGGCTTTTGTTTTGGACGTAATGGCTTTGCGAACTGCTTCAGGATCGAGATTAAAAGTGTGAGGATTTACCTCTATCAAAACCGGCTTGAGTTGCAAAAGAGCAATCACTTCTGCAGTTGCAACGTAGGTGAAACTGGCCGTAATCACTTCATCTCCCGGCTGCAAGCCAAGAGCCATCATTGCAATTTGAAGCGCATCGGTTCCATTTGCACATGGAATCACATGCTTGGCCCCAAGATAAGCTTCTAGTTCGTCCTGAAAGCCTTTGACTTCAGGGCCGTTGATATAAGCCGAAGAGCGAATAACGCCAAGAACTGCTTCGTCAATTTCCTTTTGAACCTTCTCGTATTGTGCGAGTAGGTCAACCATTTGGATGCTTCTCATTTGCTGTTCAATAGGGTCTAAAATAGGGCGCGAATATACGGACTTTTTGGCTCGTGGAATGCTATCATTCTTACTAAAATGAGCGTGAAATAATTGCTAATGGCTATCTTCGCGCCATGAACATGCTGCTCAGAAAATCGATATTGCTATCTGTCTTGCCATTGTGCTTTTGTCTGATATTTCTGAATCCTCATGCTGTTAATGCCCAGCGAAATGTGCGAGACTCGATTGTTTTTAGTCCGGAACTCGTGTTTCAGGGAGCCTATCAACGACCCTCCTTCGATATGGAAGAGCGCTTTGGCGATAATGCCATGGTGGGGTTGGGTTTTTACATTAAAAACTACAAAAATCTGATGTACGGCATTGAGGGGAATTTTTTGTTCGGCGGAACGGTGAAAGAGCCCGGTATACTTAGCAATTTGCGAACGGAAGCTGGAGAAATTCTCGATAATGACGGACGTATTTCTACTGTTTTTATTCAAGAGCGTGGATATATCATAAATCTCTGTGTAGGCAAGCTTTTCAACTTCGCTGGACCCAATCCCAACAGTGGTTTGATGCTTAAGTTGGGGGCGGGATTTATGCAACATAAAATCAGGTACGAACATCAGGTAAATGAAATCAATCAATTGGAAGGAGATTACCTAAAAGGATATGATCGATTGTCTAATGGAGTGATGATCAGTCAGTTTGTGGGCTATCATTATATGAGTAACAGCCGATTGGCTAATTTCATGCTTGGATTTGAGTTTATAGAAGGATTCACGCAGGGTAGGAGGGATATTAATTTCGACACTAAAACAACGGATACTGAATCTCGTTTTGATATGTTATACGGTGTCCGTGTTGGCTGGATTGTACCTTTCTACAAGCGCAAGCCCGAACTATATTATACCCATTAATCATTGAAGTTCTTTTATCAAATCGGAATTAGAGCGTATGCCGCGGCAATTGCCTTTGCTGCGCCTTTTAACGCAAAAGCTTCTGAATGGATTCGTGGTCGGAGAAATTGGAGAGAAAACCTGAAGAAAAATCGCGAAACTGGGGCTCGATATATTTGGTTTCACTGCGCTTCTTTGGGCGAATTTGAGCAAGGAAGGCCCTTACTGGAGGCTATTCGCAAAGATTTCCCGCATTATCGGATTGCGCTTAGTTTTTTTTCGCCTTCAGGATACAGTATTCGGAAAAATTACGATCAAGCCGAATTGATCCATTATTTACCTTTAGATACGGCAGGCAACGCAAGAGATTACCTTGAAATTCTTCAACCTGAATTGGCGATTTTCGTGAAATATGAAGTCTGGCCGGAGTTCTTTTTGGAGATGAAAACCAGAACTATTCCATTGGTGATGCTTTCTGCCAGTTTCAGACCGGATCATCGCTATTTCAAGAAAAGTGCTTCGTGGTTGTTGGATTTACTGAAGATTCCCCAATTCATTTTTGTTCAGAATTCTAAATCATTGGATTTATTGAAATCCAATGGCATTCAAACAGCAATAATGAGCGGAGACACTCGATTTGACCGTGTTTTAGCATTGAAAGCAACAAAATCGGATTTGTCTGAATTACAGACTTTTGCTGCCGATCGTAAATTGATTGTTTTTGGAAGTTCCTGGGAAAAGGAGGAAGAATTGGCCGCTTTGCTTTTAGGAAAGATATCTCAAGACTGGGCATTGGTTATAGTTCCTCATGATATTTCTGTCGGTCGCATTGAGTCGTTGAACTCTCAATTTGCTGCTGATGCCCAAATGCTTTCTAAACTTTCAAATCAAACAAAATCCAAAGTTTTAATCGTTGACAGCATTGGTCTCTTGGGAAAGATTTATGGAATGGCTGAATTAGCAGTAGTTGGAGGAGGATTTAGAGGCGCATTGCACAATATATTAGAGCCAGCGGTGTATGGAATTCCGGTTTGTTTTGGCAATAATCACGATCGTTATCCTGAAGCTGCTGATATGCTTGAAGCGGGAGGGGCTATTGATGGACATGATCCTAGTTCTTTGTTCTTAGAGATTATGGGGCTGATTAATGATAAAGAAAGGCTAAAAATTTGTGGAATGAGGGCCTTGCAGTATATAGAAGCCAATACCGGGGCTACCGATCGGGTTTTGAAAGTGTTGAAATCCAACGAATTACTAAGAAATTGACATTTTGAGGTCGATTTTCTTGACAGAAGAGGAAATTTCTTTATTTTTGCCTCCCATTCGGAAACGACCGGATGCAATGAATATATGCGAGAGTAGCTCAGTTGGTAGAGCACGACCTTGCCAAGGTCGGGGTCGCGGGTTCGAGTCCCGTCTCTCGCTCCAAGTACTAAAGACGCGCATTCGAGCGCGTTTTTTGTTTGTGATAATTAACTACTTTTTAGTAGTGAATTTGCCATGGTGGTGGAACTGGTAGACACGCAGGACTTAAAATCCTGTGGGCCGCAACGCCCGTGCGGGTTCGATTCCCGCCCGTGGTACAAAAACAGAAGGAGAAACAAAGCGTCAGCGAAGTTTCTCCTTCTGTTTTTACTTCATTCTCGTTCTCCCCTCTGTCCCATTTTCCTTTCTTTGCAGCATTTCTCATTTTAGCGGAGTTCCTTTTTCTCCTTCTCTTTCTCCTTCTCTTTCTCCTTCTCTTTCTCTTTCTCTTTCTCTTTCTCTTTCTCTTCTTCTCTCTTTCTCTTTCTCTTTCTCTTTCTCTTTCTCTTTCTCTCACTCTTTCTCCTTCTCTCACTCTTTCTCCTTCTCTCACTCCTTCTCTCACTCTTTCTCCTTCTCTCACTCCTTCTCTCACTCTTTCTCCTTCTCTCACTCTTTCTCTTTCTCTCACTCTTTCTCTCTTTCACTCCTTCTCTCTTTCTCTCCTTCTCTCTTTCTCTCCCTCTCCTTCTCCTTCTCCTTCTCCCTCTCCCTCTCCCTTCCTCCCCCAACCATCACGTAAACGCATTTCTCTGCACCCATGAAGCCTTCCCAAAGAATCCCGTTCATGCTTCCACTCTGGAGTTTCAATTTTAGGCTTCTTAGACAATCGTCATTTCTACCTTTAGCAAATGTTCGAATTTCAAAAATTGGAAGTCTATCGCAAAGCGAAACACTTTCACATGGAATGCCAATCTGTAATGCTCCTTGGTACATTTCAAAAACATATTAATGACCAGCTTAGTAGGGCAGCTTCCAGTATTGCTATCAATATCGCCGAGGGTTCTGCTCGATTTACTCCCGCTGACAGATCTAATTTTTTCAAAATTTCTCGTGGTTCTGTTTTTGAATGTGTCTCTATTTTAGACATTTTGAAAGATCAGGAAATGCTGAGCCAAGAGTCTTATGGTCGCATGTTAATGCAGGCAGACGAACTATCGAGAATCCTGTTCAAAATGATCAGCAATTTGAATGAGAAAAAACTCTACCAGCAAAGACGTTAGCGATAATTGGGTTACTATCATAAAGCTTTTTACGAAAGATTTTATTTTCCATACTTGGCCAAATCTGTAGTTTAAACACTACATCTGGCTGAGTATAGACAAATATGAAAAAGCTAATTGGAAGAGAAAAGGAACTAGAGATCTTATTGATCGTTTAGTTATTTAGGTCTTACAAAATATCTACGCTGCATATTTGATGTTGCTTGCGTGGAAATATTTTTGCACTTGCTTTTTATCATTTTTTCTTTTGTACATAAAATCCTCTACATTGCTTTTCATCTGAGCCTGATTGATAGGTCGTTTCTTGCCTATTATGTTTGTTTTTAAATCTTGATTTACATATTCTTGTGGGCTCAGTTCTGGATTATATGGAGGCATAAAAAACAATTCTATTCTATCTTTTTGCGCTTCTAACCAAGCATTCACCATAATCGTTTTATGAGCTGAATGGCCATCTAATACTAAAAATATTTTGTGCTGTTTGTACTTTATTAATTGGGCTAAAAAATCAATAAATACAGCTCCATTAAATGCGCTATCCAATATCATAAATTCAACATGCCCCTTGTTGCTTATTGCCGATACCATGTTTAATGAAAAGCGTTGTTCTGTCTTTTTAATCACTGGCGTGGCTCCTTTAGGTGCATAACTTTTATCCGCTTGATGATCGCTACGCATGCCCACCTCGTCCTCAAAATAAATAACCGCATTTTGTTTCTTAGCTTTCTTCTTTATTGCAGGATATTCCTTTTTTAACCATTGTTCCACTCGCTTTGGATCCTGCTCGTATGCTTTATTCATAGGCTTCTGCGGCGTATAACCCCAAGATTTTAAATACCTACCAACCTGCCATCGAGACAATTCAATGCCGTATTTATTTAGTATCAATTGTTCCACTGCTTCTCTTGTCCACAAACCAAAAGGCATTTTTAATTGGTCAGGCATTTTCTCTTTAATCAATCTGCGAACTTCGGCTGCTTGTACACCATTAATTTTTTTACCACCTTGTACGCCACGCTTTTTACTTTGTAATCCACGACTTCCTTTGATTTTGTAATTAGCCCAAATCCTATTAACACTTCTAATGCTTATTTGAAATATTTCAGCTGCTTGATTTTGAGTGCCCAACTTCTTTTTTAAGTAAGCACAAACCTTTAATCGAGTTGATTCTTGAACGTCTTTACTACCCCTTGTCTTTTGCATATACAAATATACAAAATATTTTTAACATAAGACCTAAATTAGGCTCTTATTAATATACCTTTTGATTTATATGAAACGGAACAGTATTTGAAATCAAAAAAGCTTAATCTAAATCGCTACGATTATCTCCAAATTTATATGGCTTTGGGTGGTATTACGCACTACTTGGAGAAAATTGTTCAAGGTGATAGTGCAGCTACTGCAATTAACCGCTTGTGTTTTCAATCTACTGGTCTCTAAGTTGACGAATTTAATGTTGTGTTCGCATCTCTGTTCGATAATTCGACTGATCATAAAACTATTATTGAGGCTTTGGCTAAATCTAGAAGAGGACTTAGTAGAGATGAAATCCTTGAAGCAACTGGTCTAAGTTCCGGGGGAAGTCTTACTCGTACGATGAGAGAGTTGATTGAATCAGGTTTTATAGCCGAAATCACGCCCATTGAAAGAAAGAAGAAGCAATCACTGCATCAATTATGTGATGAGTACTCGTTGTTTTATTTGAAATATATCAAGAACAACAGGGATGATAGTTGGACATCACTTTACAATTCCAGAAGTTATTTGTCATGGCGAGGACGGGCATTTGAAGTTTTGTGTTTGAAAGATGTGGCACAGACAAAGAAAGCTCTAGGTATTGCAGGGATAAGTGCTAACAGCTCAAGCTGGAGAAATAAAAATGCTCAGATCGATCTGTTAATAGACAGGGGCGACAACTCCGTCAATTTATGTGAAATTAAATTCTCAAATGCGGAATATGTAATTACCAAGAACTACAAAGAAACTTTGCTCAATAAAAAGCTTCAGTTTGTAAAAGGATTCTCTAGGCGCAAGAATATTTACATCACCATGATCAGTATTTTTGGAATAAAGGAAAACACTAATAATAGAGAGGTTATCGACAATCAGGTTACTATGGATCATCTTTTTGAGAAAGCATAGATGTTTGTGCTATACTTAGCCAAATGTGTGCAATTTCTTGCACATTTGGCTAAGTATAGGATTTCAAAGCCTCGTCTTTCAATAGAATTATGTGGTTTGCAATGTTGATTGTTTATAAAGCGTATTTCATATATTTTGGAAGACCTTTCAAGCAAGACCATGAGTGCGTTATATTTTTTAATCCACGTCATTTGGATGTTTCAATTATTTCCCGCATTTAGTATCTTGGCATTTTAAACACCAAATAGGCGCCAATCGTTGAGCATTGGAATATATGAACAAGGAATTATCGTCAAGCCAAAGAGAAACGCTTTTGCAAATATTAAAAGGCCGCTTCGAGAAGAATCTCAATCGTCATAAAGGACTCAAATGGGCTGATGTGAAAGCAAGGTTGGAACTGAGTGACGATAATCTTTGGTCGCTCGATCTAATGGAAGAAAGCGGTGGCGAACCTGATGTTATTGGGCAAGATAGAGAGACAAGCGCATTTATTTTTTGCGATTGTTCCGAGGAAAGTCCAAAAGGGCGCCGAAGTGTTTGCTATGATAGGGAAGGATTAGAGTCAAGAAAAGAACATCAACCTAAGAACAGTGCTCTCGATATGGCTACTGAAATGGGTATTCAATTATTAACAGAAGTGCAATACCGAGAATTGCAGCAATTAGGAAAATTTGATACCAAGACTTCAACTTGGTTATTGACACCAGAGGAAATTAGAAAACGCGGTGGTGCCATATTTGGCGATTACCGTTATGGTCAAGTCTTTGTTTATCATAATGGAGCACAATCATACTATGCTGCTAGGGCTTTCCGAGGCATGCTGATAGTCTGAATTTGTATAATATTCAATTTTATGAAGAGATTTATTAAAATAACGGCACGAGTGCTCTTGATCTTTTTCGCAAGTATAGGTGTCTATCTTTTAAGTGCATATATCTTATCAAGCCTAACTATAGAGGCCGAAACTAGTGCTGCAGATGAAATTGAAATACATATAATCACCAATGGCGTTCATACTGATATTGTGGTTCCTACAGAGACAGAGCATATAGCGTGGAGCGATTTTGTTAAACACGAACACACCCAATCAGCGGATTCGGTTTACAAGTATTTAGCTCTTGGATGGGGAGATAAAGGCTTTTACCTCGAAACACCCACGTGGTCAGATCTCAAAGCTTCAGTTGCATTTAAAGCGGCATTCGGACTTAGTACAACTGCAATCCATACTACTTATTATAAGAAGATGAAAGATAGTGAAACCTGTAAAAGAATAATGATTAGTAATGAACAATATACGCGATTAGTTGATTTCATCAAGTCCACTTTTCAATCGGATGGCAATGGACAACTATTCCCCATTACTACGGATGCCAATTATGGCAGCACAGATGCTTTTTATGAAGCTAAGGGCAGTTATAGTTTGTTTAACACTTGCAATACCTGGTCCAATAACGCTCTAAAAATTAGTGGCCAAAAGTGTTGTGTTTGGACGGCATTTGACACTGGAATATTTGAGAAATATAAGGAGTAATAATATGTCAAGTATTTAGTAATTATACGTTAAATATAGTATTATTGTTATGAGCAAAACACATCAACTTTCGAAACGATTCAGGGAAGTTATTTTAGATGGGACGTGGAAAGCCGGTACCAATTTCAAAGCTCAACTGTCGGCAACTGATTGGTTACAAGCAACACATAAGATTGATTCGCTCAATACGGTTGCCATTCTTACGTTTCATATCAACTATTATATTGGAGGGGTTTTGAAAGTTCTTAAAGGCGGGACTTTAGATATTTGTGATAGGTACAGTTTTGATATGCCAGCAATTGATTCTGAGGATCAATGGCTTGAAATGGTAGAGCATTTGATTTACAATGCGAATCAATTTGCTTATCAACTGGATCAGATGCCTGAAGAAATGTTGGATGATGTATTTGTTGATCAAAAATAGGGCACCTACCAGCTCAATATTGACGGAATTATTGAGCATAGCTATTATCATTTAGCTCAAGTGGTGTTGATTAGGAAAATGATTTCAGCTAGGAATTTAATTTGAATCCTGCTTACTCGTTACAAAAGACTGCGTCTCTTCAGAGCTCACATTTATTTTTAGAGCATGATTTTCCTATGATGCAGTTATTGCATACTACAAGAATATTTTCAGCAAATTTTTGACTCACACTTACTTTTTTTGTCCCAATTTGAATTAGCATTAAAGCATCATAATCGTGTTTGGAAATAACTTTTATTTTATCGCCAATTTTTAGTCCTACATTTGCCACATATTGCAAAAATGAACTCGAGTTGTCCTTAACAGCAGCCATTTTACAGCTATTTCCTGATTGTAGGGATGCTAGGGTTTTTGTAAAGAATATCTTTATTTCTCCGTTGGCGCTCGGTATATAATCTCCGTGAGGATCAAATTTCGGGTAATCCAGAAATTCGTCTAGTTTGTTTACCAGTTTCGAAGATTGGATATGCTCCAGTTGTTCGGCAACTTCATGCACTTCATCCCAACTGAAACCTAGTTTTTCGAACAAAAAAGTTTCCCAAAGGCGGTGTTTTCTGATCACGTCTGTGGCAGCCTTTAAACCTGAATCAGTCAATGAAATTTTGCCATATTTTTCGTATACCACTAAGTTTTTTTCTTTCAACTTTTTTAACATGTCGTTTACTGTTGCTGGTTTAACCGACAGTGCAGACGCTAGTTCATTTGTTCCGGCCTCGGTCGCTTCTCCTTCAAATGTTATTTTCAAGAGGGATTTCAAATAATTTTCTTCTGTAAATGATAGCATAACAGCAAAAGTAAAAAAAATGTCGAAGAGTTATAGTTAGATGAGACTAACTTTTGTAGTTTTGTGCGTATAATTTCATTTAATACTTTGCGAAATTTCATATTCGGTAGGTTTATTGGCCTTTTAGTATTCCTTGTGATGTGGCAAGATATATTAGCGCAGAGCTCTGCTATAGCTGGCAGCGTCATGTCCAATGGCAATGAAGTGCCTTACGCAAGTGTTATGTTAAAGGAAGTTTCTTTGGGTAGTCTAACAGATACCACGGGTCGTTATGAAATTGAGAATGTTCCTTATGGCAACTACGTTATAATTGTTTCGTGTATGGGATACATCAGCTTTAAAAGATCAATTAGTATTGGCAATGCTGAAGAATTACACCTCGATTTTGAGCTTGTTGAATCTCAAAATGAGCTTTCGGAAGTGGTGATTTCAGGTACTTTAAGAGAGATTAGCAGAATGGAAAGCCTTGTTCCTGTGGAGGTTTATTCACCGCAGTTTTTTATGAAGAATCCTACTCCTAATATATATGAATCGTTGCAAAATGTTAATGGCGTTCGACCTCAGATTAACTGTCAGGTGTGTAATACGGGCGATATCCATATAAACGGTCTAGAAGGACCTTATACCATGGTTCTAATCGATGGAATGCCTATAGTTAGCAGTTTGTCAACGGTTTACGGACTTTCAGGCATACCAAGTTCATTAATAGAGCGTGTTGAAGTTGTTAAAGGCCCTGCTTCTTCCCTTTATGGAAGCGAGGCCGTAGGTGGATTAATAAATATTATCACCAAAAATCCATCAAATGCACAGCGTTTTACTGCTGACTTTATGGCAACAAGCTGGGGAGAGTACAATACTGATCTTGGGTTGAAGATAAAAGTGGGTGCAAAGGCAGAAGTATTGACGGGGATTAATTATTTCAATTTTCAGAATACTATTGACAAGAATAATGATCAGTTCACAGATATTGCTTTACAAAACAGAATTACAGTATTTCAGAAATGGAATTTTCAAAGACCGGAGAATAAATTATTAAATGTTATTGGTCGCTATATGTTTGAAGACCGATGGGGTGGAGATGTACTTTGGAATAAAGGATTTAGAGGCGGGGATAGTATTTATGGTGAAAGCATTTATACCAATCGTTGGGAATTAATTGGGAATTATCAGTTTCCTGTGAAAGAGAAAATTCTTTTAAATTTTTCATATAATGATCATGCTCAAAATAGCGCGTATGGGACCACTTCATTTATAGCAAATCAGCGGATTGCATTTTCCCAAATTACATGGGATAGAGCCATCACTCGGCATACTCTTCTGGCAGGTGTCGCCTTGCGATACACCTATTATGATGATAATACTCTTGCCACTTTCAGTTCAGACACAATCAGTCCAATTAATCAGCATCAAAACACTTATTTGCCAGGCTTGTTTGTGCAGGATGAGCTCAAATTGGCAATTGCTCATAAATTGCTTTTAGGCATCAGGTATGATTACAATTCGTACCATGGTAGTATTGTTACACCAAGATTGGCATATAAATGGAGCTTAAATGAAACGAACATTCTCAGATTAAATACAGGCACAGGATTTAGGGTTGTGAATCTATTTACGGAGGATCATGCAGCACTCACGGGTGCTAGAACGATTGAAATTGGAGAGCAATTGAATCCTGAGAAATCGTATAATATAAATTTGAATTATATAAGAAAGATTTACTGTAAAAATAGCAACAGCATTGCGATTGACGCTTCTTTATTCTACACATATTTTAATAACCGCATTATTGGAGATTATGAATCAAATCCCAATAAAATAGTTTATAACAATTTAAGCGGATATGCTGAGAATAAAGGATTTGTGCTTAATTTGGATTTCACAGTGAAGAGTAATCTGGGTATAATTACTGGAATAACTTTTATGGATAATTCAATCTCAAATCAAGGAATCAGAACGGAACAAATGCTAACTGAAAAATTCACTGGTACATGGTCAGCATCCTACAAGTTTGCAAAGCAAAAGTGTTCAATAGATTATACAGGAAATATATACAGTCCAATGCGTTTGCCATTACTTGGCCCTTTGGATCCAAGAGCAGAGCGTTCGCCTTGGTGGAGTATTCAAAATATTCAGTTCACATACAAAGGCTTTAATAAATGGGAGCTATATGGAGGACTGAAGAATTTACTCAATTGGACGCCAAGTCGGAATAATCCATTTATTATATCACGAAGTAGTGATCCATTTGATAAGGATGTTCAATTTGATGATAGCGGAAATGCTATTGCCAATGAAAATAATCCTTATGGATTAACATTTGACACTACTTATGTTTATGCTCCGAATCAAGGGTTAAGAGGATTTATGGGCCTGAGGTATAAATTTGAATGATTACTTTGATCAATTATATTCTAACATATTAATGTGTAGAATGGGCTAGTATTTTTTTAGTGTTTTTCAGAATACACAATTCGTTTTTATTTGATGTAAATTGTACCCAAAATCTGCAATATTTTATCCATGTCAAGACATCATTGTTTTTGTAGTTTTTTCTTTGCTCTAGTCATAGGGATAAGTGCCTCTGCGCAAACCGGTGAAAGCGTTCCGGAATTGGTCAATTTTGATGCGGCTATGCTTAATTTGCTAGATCAGTATGACGTTCCAGGTGCACAGCTCGCAATTACCTATCAGGGCAGATTGGTATATAGTCGTGGATTTGGATATGCGAATACTGCTGATCAAACTCTTGTGCAACCGGATCATATTTTCAGATTGGCGAGTCTTTCTAAGCCGATCACATCAATATCTGTAATGCACCTGCTTGAACTTGGAGATATTAGCCTGGATGATCTTGTATTTGGAGATCAAGGAATCTTAAATGATCAAATTTATGAAGTCATACTTGATCCCAGAGTAAATGATATTACTGTGCAACAACTCCTTGATCATAGTGGCGGTTGGAACCGCAATATTTCCGGAGACCCAATGTTTGATGCTTATGGAATTGCTTCATTCATGGGGACTGAAGCTCCGGCTGATGCTGAAACGGTAATTAGATATGTAATTGCTAATGAAATGTTAGATTTTACACCAGGCACGGAATCTCAATATTCTAATTTTGGTTATTGTATTTTGGGAAGAGTTATTGAAAAGATTACTGGTCAGAATTATGAGGATTTTGTTAAAACCGTAATTCTTCAACCTCTTGATATTACGAATATGCATTGCGGATTTAACCTTGTAAATGAGCAATTACCAATGGAGGTTAATTATTACGATTATCTCGGAGCTCCTTTTGCTTCTTCGGTTTACGATAATGTATCTAATGTTCCTTGGCCTTATGGTGGCTTCAATTTAGAACCAATGGACGCTCATGGCGCCTGGGTAGCATCGGCAGGTGACTTATGTCGCTTGCTGGTTGCCGTGGATGGTTTTCCAAGTAAGCCTGATATTTTGCAGTCTGGGACTATTGATATCATGACTGAGCCATCGCTAAATGATTCTTATTATTCTCTCGGCTGGTCAGTTAATCCTTTTAATAATTGGTGGCATACCGGCTCACTTCCGGGAACAACTACAGAAATGGTTAGAACTTCTAATCAAATGAATTGGGCCATTTTGTTGAACACCCGAAATGCAAATAATGGCCCATTGATCACGGCGGCAGATCAATTGGTTTGGAGTGTTTTGCCTTCTATTGTCGAATGGCCCGATTTGGATTTATTCAGCGGAATTGAAACTTTGAATGATGATAGTGACTGGAATATTTATCCGAATCCTACATCCGGAATTTTCAAGATTGAAAGCAAAAATGTTTTGGAATTTATTCGTGTTTATAATTCAAATGGATCTTTGGTTTATTCAATATAAATTGCGAATGGCAGTAAAATGTTGGAAATAGATATTTCTTCTATGACTACGGGCATTTATTATTTGACTTCTAAGCAAAATGATCGTTGGATTGGTGAAAAAATAATTATTAATTGAAAAATGAAAGCGGCTGTTCACAAACAATATGGTCCACCGGAAGTGGTTAAAATAGTTGACATTCCTAATCCAATTCCTAAGGATAATGAAGTGCTCATCAAGGTGCATGCAGCAACGGTAAATCGCACTGATTGTGGTTTTCGGAGTGCTGAATATTTTATTAGTCGATTTTTTAGTGGATTATTTCGGCCTAAGTTTCAAACACTTGGAAACGAGTTTGCCGGAGTTGTATTGGAGATTGGAAAAAATGTAAAGCGCTTCAAAATAGGTGATAGGGTAGGTGGATATAATGATACCCATTTTGGCGCACATGCTGAATTTATGGTTATGGCTGAGAATGAAGCTATGGTTGATTTACCGGAAGTATTCTCATTCGGTAAAGCAGCCCCTTTATTTGAAGGATCACATTATGCACTGAGTATTATTCGTGCAGCAAAAGTACTGGCAGGTGATCATGTTATGGTATATGGTGCAACCGGAGCTATTGGGTCAGCAGCAGTTCAATTGCTCAAGCATTTTGGAACTGTTGTGACCGCTGTTTGCGCAACCCAACATATTGATTTGGTGAAGTCCTTGGGGGCAGATGTTGCAATTGACTACACCCGAGAAGATTATACCAAAATTAATAAGCAATTTAGTTTCGTATTTGATGCTGTTGGTAAAAGTTCTTTTGGTAAATGCAAAGCAATTTTGAAAGAAGGCGGGGTATATATCAGTACAGAACTTGGGAAAAACGGTCAGAATGTGTTTCTGGCCATGATACCCGGATTCCTAGTCAAGAAGAGAGTGCTTTTCCCAATACCTGCAACTAAAACGGAAGACATGCTTTTCCTGAGAGATTTGGCAGTGGCAGGAAAGTTTACTCCAGTAATTGATAGGGAATATACCCTCGATCAAATTGTAGAAGCATATCGATATGTTGAAACTGGTCAGAAAATTGGGAATGTAGTAATTAGAGTCAGTTAATCTAAATTTTTGATCATGCTGGCTATAAGACAATCTGCATATTACTAAGTACATTTGTTCTAACCTTTAACCAAAATCTTCCTATGCGTAATTTAATTCTTATTGCGACAGTTTTATTCTTGAATTCTTGTGCACAAGAAATAAAGTCTGAAGAGAATACGAAGCAGCCAAATCAAAGCGACTATTTCGTTTATGGCGATTCGGTGGAATCGGCAGGTGTCAGAATGATACCTATTCAAACGCCTTCTGGTAAATTTAAAGTCTGGACAAAAAGATTCGGAAATAATCCTAAAATTAAAATTTTGCTTTTGCACGGTGGGCCGGCAATGACGCATGAATATATGGAATGTTTTGAAACATTTTTTCTTCGAGAGTCTTTTGAATTTTATGAGTATGATCAATTGGGGTCCTACTATAGTGACCAACCTAAAGACAGTTCTTTATGGACTACGGAGCGATTTGTAGAAGAGGTAGAACAAGTGCGTAAATCAATTGGTGCTGATAGTTCCAATTTTTACTTGTTAGGCAATTCATGGGGAGGTATTTTGGCAATGGAATATGCATTGAAATATCAGCAGAATATGAAGGGGCTGTTGGTAGCAAATATGATGGCCAGTGCTACGGAATATGGTAAATATGCTGATGAAGTATTGTCAAAGCAAATGGACCCGGAGGTGCTAAAGGAAATTACAGCAATTGAAGCACAAGGAGATTATGCCAATCCTCGTTTCATGGAGCTTTTAATTCCTCATTATTATAAACATCACATTTGTCGGTTGGAAGAATGGCCGGATGGATTGAATCGTTCATTCAAACATGCCAACGGTGAAATTTATGTTTTGATGCAAGGTCCTAGTGAATTTGGAATAAGCGGCAGGCTTGAAAATTGGGACATCAAAGATCGCCTCAGTGAAATTGAAGTTCCAACACTGATGATAGGCGCTAAATATGACACCATGGATCCAAAGGCTATGGAAGAACAGAGTGAATTAGTTCAAAATGGATCTTATTTGTATTGTCCAAATGGAAGTCATTTAGCAATGTGGGATGATCAGCAAGTTTTTATGCAAGGGGTGATTAGTTTTGTGAAGAAGGTCAACGGCCAGAAATTGGAATAGTTACAGATTGCGATAATTTTTAATAATTTATGAAATATTAATAATATGATATAATTCTTCGCCCCAATTCGAAGGAATCTTATAATTAAATGAAAATTAGTCAATTATATTAAATATGTAATTGGATAGATTGTATTAGTAGTGATTAGTATTCTGATTGCACTTCAAATCAATGCTTGGAATCAGTGGCGAATGGAGGGTAATAAGCAGATTTCATATCTAAAGAACTTGAATGTTGAACTGGAAGAGCAGGTTTTAATTTTGAACGAGTTCATTGACTTTGAGTCGAGTTCAGTTGATTATGCCAAACGTATAAATTTCATTATTCAAAGTATTCTTCATTTGTTCCAACTTATAGTATCTTGAGAGAGTTGAATTCCTTGGCTACAAGAATGACATTCAATCCTGGCAATATTACTTACAAGGAAATGATTGCAACTGGAAATATTGGATTGATTAAAAGTACAGACTTAAAAAACGAGATTATTCGTTACTATCATCCCTTAGAGCGTCATGCTATGATAACCCTGAACAATAATTCTAATCTTGTAGATGGGAATTATTGTCAGAAACTATTTAGTCATTCTTTGTTTGTTGAAGATATGGATGTGGAATCAGGAACTACAATATGTGATTCGATCTTCGGAAATGAATCCTTGAAAGGACTGCACTCAACCTCTGATATGCATCTGTCTGATCTTGATAATCAACTCAATATGTTTAATTTGGTTCAATTCAGAAAGAAAATAGCAAAAAATACCGATGATCGATAAATACTGAAGCAAGATGAAACCCGGAATTTGATTAACTTGATAAATAGTGAACTTGACAAACTTGACAAAGATTCATAAATTGGTTCATTTGTTGTTTTTGTCTTTGCCCATTGATATAGTATAATCGTCAGGTGTCCCGGTGATTTTCACATTGATAAATTTTGTGCGTTTGTTCTCGTCACGATAAACTATTTCGTCTTCATGTTCGGGATCGACTTCTGCTTTGTTTCCAAATAATTTGTTCAAACCGGCTTTGGTAGCCATTTTGACGGGTATTCTTACATAGTACTCCATGTTGAGATTCATATCCTGTTTACCAGAAATCTCAATAAAGCCGAGCGTGGAGTTAATTGTCATAGCCGGAATGGACATCATCCCTTCTTTGATGTCAATATGATTACTAAGGGTGTCAAATAGGACTTTATTCAGGTTTTTATCGCTGAAATAGTCTGCGAGTGCCTCAAAAGCAGAATAATTTTCGAGTCTGCCATTGGTCACCAACATATCAAAATGTATTTCTGAGTCATCAATAATGGGAACCAAATCGGCATGCAGATGCACTTTACCACTCAGAGCACCACTAATTTCCCCATGTAGATTTTCTGAAACCAAATGATCTTGTCCAAAGTTCTCAAATTTAAAAAGTAGTTTGTCTAAATTTACATGATCTAGTTTCATTATTGGACTCAAATAGATGTTATTCCGGTCAGAGCCATTAAAGTAACCACTTAATTCAATAGAACCACCGGCTGCATTTAGTGAGAGCGTATCGAGATAGATATAGTGGTTTTTCTGCATCCTGGCATCAGCTTTTAAATCTGAAATCAATAAACGGTGGTAGTTTAATTGCTTGATGTCTGCTTTTACCTTTATATCAGTAAATGGCAAATCAAAGAAACTAAAAACGGAATCATGCTCTTGTGATGTTGTAATTTTTCCTGGAGGTGGAGGATTGTAGGAAAGGAGTTCATCAAAGTCAAGTCTTGTAGATTTGATACTCACGAAATTATCTCTCTTTCTTAAGGCCTCGTCATCACCCAAGTAAATATTCATGTCCAGAACAAAGTCAGATTTTCCTAATTTACCGCTGAAGTTTTCCATTAGTAGATGCTCGTTTTCGAGATGAATTCTTCCGTTAAATCTTTCCAATTTCATAGGATGCAGTTTCATAGATGCCTGAAATTTGTCGATGGTTATGTCCGATGATTTTAGTTGATCAGCAAAATGTAAATTGGCAACTCCGTGTACATTGAGATCTCTGAGCTCTTCATGTCTGTAGTCTTCTGGAACATAATTTTCCCCTTGATATGAAAAGAGATCTTCTAATTGCAGCAGATCAGAATGTAAATTGAATTCTAGTTTTGTATCTCCCATAGGGACTTCTGCAAACCAAAGGTCATAATGTTGCAATACTCCGCTGAAATGAAAGTCACTCTTGTCTATCATACCAGTGAAATCAACTATACTGAAATCCTCATCATTTACGAATATATCAGCATGAAAATCATGGAGGGTATGAGGATAGTGCAGCATTTGGGCATAGAAATCATCAATAAAAAACTCTCCTTTAGGTAAGTTTTTGAATTCAGTAAATGCATTTGCCGCTGCGGTGAATGTGAGTTTCATACTCATATTCTTGATCTGCTCATTTACAGGCTTCGATTTAGTGGTATCACCTGAACTTAATTCATAAATATCCAGAAAATTTGATGTGAAATTTATATGTGAAGTGATTTCATTTTTAGTGTGATGCAGTATCGCAGGAAGATCGCTGACAGTGGCATCCAGATGAAGATCGGAATTGCCAATTTTCATATCAAATTTATCAATATGAGCTTCATGACCATCCATTGTAGCCCTAATATTTACGCCTTCAATCGGTAGATGAAATCCAGGACTTCTAAAGCCCAAATCTTTCACTTCCAGTTCAGTAAAATAGGATTCGTTTAATTTTTCGATGCTTTTCTCAGGATTATTGAAATCAATAATATCGTGAAAATTCATGGTTAGGGCAACATGTCCATGAAGATCCTGGAGTTGTTCTACATTTAGAAATTGTGCTAGGAAGTCCAATTCGAATTCCGATTTTACTTTCATATCAATTTCCGGCGAAACAAAGTTTTTTACATAAATACTTCCACTAAAGGTCCCGGTTTCTGGTCTCGCATTGATGTCAGTCAAAGAGAATTCCATAGTTTCTGGTGTGCCCAATGAACCTGTACTGAAATGACCTTTAAAGAACAGATCGTCAATTTTCTTTTCCGATTGTATGTTGTTGAAAAATGCTTTTTCACAACCGAAAGTTGCTTCAATGGTAGGGTTGAATCCATTGATACTCTTTCCTTTTATGCTGGCATTGAAATAAATGTTGCCGCCATTTTGATATCGCTCCATTGTAGGTGCAAGTTCTGCCGGTGCGAAGGCCAGAAAAAGATCGAAATTCGGTTTTTTGCCATCAAAGGTTAGGTCGAAGTTCATGTTATCATCCAAATCAACTTTACCTTGCATCTGAAAAAGGGCATTCTCCAGTTTCACTTCGGAATCTTTTATATAAAGCATCTGTTCAGCAGTCACAAAATCTAATTGTGTGTTCAATTTAAAATGTTTGTGTTTTACGAAAGTGGAGTCGCCGTTTGAAATTATACTGAGTTCAAACTTACTTTCCATGCTTATATTCACGTGTTCAGGACTTGTCTTAAAGCTAGAATTAGCTTCGGTTACATAAAAAACAAGCATTACATTGTTCTCTTCATTTATTTTGATTAGATCGATATTTTTTAGTTTGATTTTCCTAATATCGAGATGAAATTCTTCATTAACGTTGTCAATTTCGTTTTTGTTTGATAGGGCATTGGCAATGTTGATTGTTCCATCCTTGTGTTGAACCAGTTTTATGTAACCATCATCCAATTTCATCGCTTTAATATTGAATTTCCCTGAAAGAATATCCCAAATGGAGAATCCGATATACATTTCATTTACGTCGAAGAGGATCGCGCTGCCGGGATCTTTGAATTCAAATATTTTTACTTGTTCAAGGTCAATGGAGATGTACGGGAAATTGGCGAAAGGTGAAATGTGACAATCAGCAATTTCTAATTTTCCTTCGAAGTCTGCGTTTACAGTGCCAATGAGTTCTTGAACAATACTGTCTTGCTTAGCATAAACAACAATTGTGATTATGGTAAAAAGTACTAAAGGCAGTACGATGAGCCATATTATCAGCCTTTTGAAGAGCTTTTTTTTCATTGTAGAGATGAAATGTGGTCTTAATGTGGTCTCTAAAATTAAGCTAAAACTCCAATCAGTTTCAATTTGTTTTGCAGTTTTTATTGTTTTAGGAAAGACAGGGATCTTTTTTATACCTGTGAAAGTCCATTTTCGATAGGCCGTATTTCCTTCCGTTTATTAGCAATCATGGGAGATGGAGTCTAATTAAACTTGCAGAGCTGCAAACAATATCATGGATTATATCCACCCTAGGAGAAAGAAAAATTTCTTCTGTGGATGGTTAAAACTCAAAGGATGTTACAAGAGGCCATTCGTAATTGATAGAAAATCAGTTGATTAAAGAATTAATTTTTGTTCTTTTAATTTATTTCTTCTTTGTGTATCTTTACGAGTTAAAGCCATATTAATACGCGTTTGAATGTCAAAGAATTTAAGTGAGTTATCGGGTAGAAAAGGTTTGAAAAACAATCTCTTCGATAGATTGGGAAAGCTCGCTATTCCAACCGGAACTCCGGCCACAGATCAACTGGAAAAGCTTGCAGAAGAGTTTCTTATTGGAAAGGCAAATACTTATGGGACTGCAACTTTTTATGATTTTCTAAAGCCAGAGAATCAAGGGAAAAAGATATATGTATGCAATGGCTCGGCTTGCGTCTGTGCAGGAACTCAAGACGCTCTGGTAGATAAATTGAAGAATAGTTTCGAAGCGGATGAAATAGGGCACATGACTTGCCTGGGACGCTGCCATGAGAATAGCGCATTTTACTATAATGGTAAAAACTATTCAGGTGGAGCAATTGATGCTGTAAATTTTAAAAAGGGCACTGACAATGCCGAATTTGGAACAGACAAATACCATGTTGCCGCAAGCGGAAAGGCAATACTTACGGAGGCTTTTACCGAAATTGATGTCTATTATGAGCCTTTTCGAAAAGCATTAAAATTGGACTCTTCTTTGGCACTTGATGAGATCAAAGGATCAAATGTCAGAGGTAGAGGTGGTGCCGGATTTCCGATGGGAATGAAATTAGATTTTTGCCGCAAAGCAGAGAGTGAAGTTAAATTCATTATTTGCAATGCCGATGAAGGTGATCCGGGGGCATATTCAGATCGTTATTTATTGGAAGAGAGACCTCATTCTGTGTTGTTCGGAATGATGATAGCAGGATATGTTACAGGTGCTTCACATGGTGTATTGTACATTCGTGCTGAATACCCTGAAGCTGCAGATATCAGTCAAATGGCAATTGATGAATTGAGAACTGCGGGTTTGATTGGAGAGAATATTGAGGGATCCGGATTCAATTTTGATTTCAAAATTATCCGGGCTCAAGGTTCATATATTTGCGGAGAAGAAACGGCATTAATCAATTCTATTGAGGGTCAACGTCCTGAAGTGCGCGTTCGTCCGCCGTTTCCGGCCCAACAAGGTTTGTTCAACAAGCCTACTATTGTGAACAATGTTGAAACATTGGCAACGGTTCATTATATACTGGAACATGGGGGTGAAGCTTGGAAAAGCATCGGTACCGAAAGATCATCAGGAACCAAACTGGTTAGCCTAGATAGTTTTTTCAATAAACCAGGAATTTATGAAGTAGAAATGGGCACACCATTGTCTTATGTAATCGAAACATTAGGTGGTGGATTTAAAGCTCCGGTGAAGGCTATGCAAATTGGCGGACCATTAGGTGGATTAGTTCCCATTTCTAAAATTAGTGATCTCCAAATTGACTTTGAATCATTTTCGAAGAATGGTTTTTTGTTAGGGCATGCTTCGGTAATCTGTATTCCACAGGATTTCCCAATCATGAAGTTTATCGAGCATCTTTTTGATTTTGCATCCTATGAAAGTTGTGGGAAGTGTTTCCCTTGTCGTTTAGGAACGAAGCGAGGACAAGAACTCGCTCAAAAGGCCTTGCTTTCAGATTACAAAATTGATCGTACACTTTTCCATGATTTGCTTACAACCTTAGAACAAGGTTCTTTGTGCGCTCATGGAGGCGGAATCCCATTGCCCGTGAGAAATGCCATGCAGTATTTCGATGTAGAACTCAAACAATATTTCAATTAGAATCATAGCGCAGTATGAAAACAGCCTATATTAATAATTTACCTTTTGAAATTAAAGATGGAGAAACGATTTTATCCTTCATCAAGAGACACAAAGGAAAAAAGGCAGTCCCAACTTTATGCGATGCTCCCAATTTGGATCCATTCGGTTCTTGCAGGGTTTGTTCGGTAGACGTGGCTCTTGAAGAGAATGGCAAAAGCAGAACGATGGCTTCTTGCCATACACCGGTTGCAGAGGGACAGTTCATTTATCCGGATTCTGACGCCATTCAATCGCTCCGAAAAAATATTATAGAATTGGTTTTAACAGACCATCCTTTGGACTGTTTAACCTGCGAAGTGAACGGAAACTGTGAGCTTCAAACAGTAGCTGCACAGGTTGGTATTCGCGATGTTCGTTATCCGGATGGTGCCACACATTTGGATCGGAAAAAGGATTTAAGTCATCCCTACATGACTTCAGATTTATCAAAATGTATCAATTGTTATCGCTGTGTGCGGGCTTGCGATGAAGTGCAGGGACAATTTGTTCTTAGTATGTCAGGAAGAGGTTTTGATTCAAAAATTGTTAAAGGAGCTGATACCAGTTTTATGGATTCGGATTGTGTGAGCTGTGGAGCTTGTGCACAGGCTTGTCCTACTTCAGCAATATCTGATGTTTTTCAATCTAAATCAATCGCGCCTACTGAAACTACACGTACAATTTGTACTTATTGTGGCGTAGGTTGTAATTTGAATGTGTCTACAAAAAATGGAGAAATCCTCAGTATTCAAGCTCCTTTTGATGCAGAAGTTAATCAAGGTCATACTTGCTTGAAGGGACGGTATGCGTTCAAATTCTACAATCACCCTGATCGTCTGGATGCCCCGATGATCAAGCGAAACGGGGAATTTGAGCGTGTAACTTGGTCTGAAGTTTACGACTATATCGCAAGTAAATTGCAGTCTTTTAAAGATGAATTCGGGCCCGATTCCATCGCTGGAATTTCATCGGCGCGATGTACTAATGAGGAGAATTATCTCATGCAAAAGTTTATTCGGGCAGTGATTGGGACTAATAATATAGACGGGTGTTCTCGTGTTTGTCATTCACCTACAGCATTGGGAATGCAACGCACTTTTGGAACTGGTGCTGCTACTAATTCTATTGATGATTTAAAAGACACCAATTGTATTTTGGTGATCGGTGCAAATCCAACAGATGCGCATCCTGTTACCGGTGCAAAGCTGAAACAATTCTCAATGAAAGATGGCAATGTTTCTATTGTAATTGATCCGCGAAGAACAGAGTTAGCTAGATATGCCACACATCACATTCCATTGCGCCCGGGGACTAATGTGGCTGTATTGAATATGATGATGTATTATATTATCACGGAAGGATTGGTTGCTCAATCGTTCATAGAGTCACGAACTGAAGGATTTGAGGATTTCAAAAAGGAAATTCTAAGTATTGATCTAGATCAAATTGAGGCAATATGTGGAGTTGACCGCCAGATCATTCGAGCTGCTGCCATGGATTATGCAAAGGCAGCAAATGCAATGTCATTCCACGGTTTAGGAGTTACCGAACATTCTCAAGGCACCTTCACGGTTATACAAATTGCTGATTTGGCATTGCTAACCGGAAATATAGGAAGGAGAGGCGTTGGAGTAAATCCTTTGCGAGGCCAGAATAACGTTCAGGGAAGTGCAGACATGGGAGTGCAGCCGCATCAGGGAGCTGGTTATTTTGATGTTACGAACCCTGAAGTTAATCAGCGATACAATACATTTTACGGTGTTAATGTACCAAGTCATATTGGATATAAAATTCCAGAAATGTTTGAAGCAGCTATAGCCGGAAAGCTAAAGGCTATTTGGATTATTGGCGAAGATGTTGTTCAAACCGACCCTAACACTCAAAAAGTGATAAAGGCTCTGCAGGCGACGGATTTGGTGATTGTGCAAGAGCTTTTTATGACTGAAACTGCCAAGCTTGCAGATGTTATTTTGCCTGGATCATCTTTCCTCGAAAAGAGTGGGACATTTACTAATGGAGAACGCAGAGTGCAGGCAGTACGACAGGTGGTTAAACCTATCAAAGGTACCAAGCCGGATGGACAAATTATTGTTGATATCATGAATCGCATGGGTTATGCCCAGCCTGATTATCACCCTAAAACAGTACTAGAGGAAATTTCTCAAATTGTTCCGTTTTTTGAAGGGATAACATGGGAGAATCTTGGAATTAATGGCAAGCAATGGCCTGTTGCCAAAGATGGAACTGACACCAAGATTTTACATATAAAAGAATTTAAACTTGGTAAGGGTAGATTCATTTTTAAACCTTGGAAAGAGACAAAAGAGCTAGTAGATAATGCTAAGGATTACCCTTACATTCTGACTACAAATCGTGAGTTGGAGCATTATAACTGCGGTGCGATGACTAGGAGAACAGGAAACGAGAAGATTCTAAGTGATGATTATTTGATGATCCATCCTGATGACGCTCTTAAACATTTAATTAATGAGGGAGATTTTGTTTGTGTGGAGTCACCTCGGGGTAAAGTGGATGTAAAAGCGAAAATTACTGACGAAGTAAAGTCTGGAGTATTGAGCACCACTTTCCATTTTCCGGATATTATGATTAACAATGTTACCGGTGATGTGCACGATAGTGAAGCCAAGTGTCCAGAGTATAAAGTGGTTGCCGTGCGCATTCGTAAGAGCAAAGGCGAAGCTAAAATACTAGCAACACAAGGGTAGATTATGTGATGCTAGAAAAGAAGACAGACTTGGAAATCTTAAAAGATGCTAATAAATATTTTCATTGATTTGATTGAGGGTCAATCTTTTATCTACTTTCGGCTTGAATTTGCAAGAGCGGAATTCCTACACTTGCGGATCAATTTGAAACCATAATCTTATCAAAAATGAAAATGAACTTTTAATTCCATTTGCTGCATGCAGCTTGATTTTGGCTAGTTGCGGTTCTGCTGATAGCGGAGCTGAAGGTGCCGAAACAATTGACTCCACATTAGTTGCTAATGGAGAGCCGGCTATTAATGAAAAGCATTTTACAGCCACTGATCTCGTTGATCTTGATCTAAGTTCTTATGGTATTCCGGTTATTACTAAAGTTCCTGCAGGTGCTCAGGTTTTGAAGTATGATGTTGATGGAAGTATTTCTGTATTTGGTGGAAAGTTCTTTAAAATGAACTTCAAAATGATGGATGGTACCGTTGCTGATAATATCAGTATGATGCTTATGATGACTACCGATGCAGAAATGAATCCTAGCTTCAACGCCATTGAAGCACAAGATGACAATGGCTATTTGAAAAGCGATAAAGAGGGTAAACTTGCATTTGTTCATGGTGTTGATGTTGCCGGTTCATCTTTGATTATTTCGGATGGTATGCCTTATGATATCTCTCCTGATAAATTCACTGATTATACACCAGAAGATATTAAGCTTTGGTACGAAGCTGCAAAAGCTACTGATGTTAAGCAGTAAAGACATTAAATAAATGATAAAGGGCTGATCAGATTTGAATCAGCCCTTTTTTTCATGGTGTTTTTTGGTTTAGAAGCAAGGGTATTTTGCACTAGTTTAATATGACCAGAATATTTTATTGTTAGTTTGTAATATTGCCGCGTAAATGCATAAGTAGCAATTGCTGCCCTTTCAAAAAGAACTCTTGACCTAGCTCTGCGATTGGAGTTACAGCTGAACTCTTTCAAATAAATTGCAAATATTTATCAGATTCATGATGATAAATCCCGTTCTAAATCTTCTTTCAATTTCAAATTGAAAATTATATATCCAATGTAGTTTTATAAATCTGGGCTTGGAGTTTAAGGCAACTTATTCAGATATTCAGAATGGGTTGAATGCAGTGGGAATAGATGGATCTGTTAATACAAATGATCTAATGTGGCGCAAGAAGGCCTACGGTGCAGAGTGTATTGGGTTTGTCGTGGATAGTAATGATAGTGACTTCGGAATCAAAAATTAATTTCAAGTCTTAAACGGCACTTATGAAATAATGTGCAATTGATAGAGATGAGTTTGTGTTTTGATTTTATTTGTCCGAATGGAAAAGCATTACTTTTTGCAATAGTCAGAAGATTTTTCCACAGGTAAGGGATCCTTTAAATCAACATCATTAAGGCTGTTCCGTTTGCCCCAAGCAAACAATTTTTCGAAAAATGGGAGCAATTTACTTTCTCCAATAACACTGAGAAAAAAGTTTTCATGTTCTTTTTCCTTAATGCCCATTTCGAACAGAATTTTGTCGTGTTTTTTGATGCCTAATTCATGAAAATATTGCATCAGTCTGAAATATTCACAAACGTTTCCACTTTCTAATCTTCCGGCAAAATAGTAAGGCATGAACCAGCCAATCACATAGCATGAAGCGGATATAACTTTTCCAATGATGTGGAATCGGATTTCATATAATTTGGAGATGGGAATGTTATATTCCTGCATTATTTCCAGCACTTCTTTGCGATGATTCCATTCATCATCTTCAATCTGCCGAATGGCCTTTTTTTGTTCAGGATCTTTTACTGAGCCAGCATGTCCCTGATATGCAAATGCTGCTGCTTTCTCTGCTGAATAGGCCTTTTGGAGAAGATCTGTCAGCGCCCGATGTTGAATTTTCACACTATTATGTGATGGTTTCCGGCTGCAAGGTAAGAATGATAAAGTGCCTTATGAAAAGTTTAACATAATAAATTTAGCATTGAAAATCAAGGAGATTCATTCCTTTTAGGTTGATTCGGATTACTCTTATTGTTTCAGTGGATTGTCAATTTCCTAATCATTGATTTTCTATGAACATTTGATTTGAATTTCGGTTCCTGATCAGCTTGAACGAGAAGTACATCATGCTCAGAAGTACTCCCATCACAATGGTCATGCCCCATGTAGCTGGATGTTCCAAAGGGTTAATGATTCGATCTGCGATATCAGAGATGAGTTTGCCTGGTTCAGTAATGATGTCCCAACTGTTCCAACGCAAATAGCGTCCTAGATAAATACCGAAACTGCTCAAGAATAGTAAAGCCACTGATAAAACACTCAGCCAAATGGAATGCAGATGTTTAGAAAGTAAATGTTCTATATCCCTAAGACTTAAAAAGCCATAAACTAAGCCGGTCCAGGCATAAAGCATGATCTGAACCATATCATACCAAATGGGCATAGTGCTATTATGTCGCAAATGGAACAGATCGGTCAGAATATAGGGGGCATTAGGAAAAAAGAGCAGCCAACTTAAGAGGAGCAGTGCCAAACTCAATTTGCCCTTTCCAAACCTCGGGTAAAGTATTGCCATGCTCGTAAGTGCCCATGGAATAAAAGCTAGAAAGAGATTCCAATTAAGGAAGAAATAGCTTGCAGAACCTGTGTGCTGCATGCGAAAGACGGAAAAAATGAAACAGCATAATGTACTAATCAGCAAAAAGAAACTTTCATGAAATCGTTTTTTCTCAATTAGATTATGTATCATAATGCCGTGATTTTTGGAATGAATATAAATGCCGCAACAGCAAGTGCCGTTGTCGCACAAACTAGAACTCCCGCAGCCGATAAGTCTTTGACTTTACCTATAGTTTCATTTTTGCTGGGACTAACAAAATCACAAAGACTTTCAACGGCAGAATTAATGATCTCTGCTAAAAACACCAAGGTAATTGCAAATAAAACTGCAATCCATTCCAAAGTGGAAATCTTGAAATAAATGGATGCAACTATTGCTATGAATGCGGCGATGAGATGGATTCTTGAATTATGCTCTTCGGCAAATAGAATTTTTATCCCATTGAAGGCATAATGGAAACTTTTGAGTCTTTTCCGGAGACTGAAATTTTGGTTACTCATGGTTAATTGCGATAACTGAAAAGTGAGACTTTTAGTATTGCTTGAGGCGAATCAATTACTAATTATTGTTAATGGATTGCAGTTGAATAAACTTAGGCTTGGTAAGCACAAAGGATTTGGTCTGACATAAAAAACGAAAAAATATTGTTATTTTATCGATCTCAGAAAGTAGTTGGAACCTTGGTAGCTTATGGATCAGGTATGAAGATAGTTAAGGTTATGAAACACTAACTAAAGCCGTTTTATCTTCTGGATAATGTTAAATATTTATCCTGAAAAATTTATTTCAGAGCATCTGAAAATAGATTATTTCATTAGATTGATTTGAGCAATGCTTTCTATTCGATTTCTTGCCAAAAAGGCATCAATCGTTTCAAAATGTTCGATTACACGATGATCTTTAAATTCAAATACTTTTTGCGATAATCCTTGCAGGAAATCCCTATCGTGTGACACCAAAATAAGCGTACCGTCAAAGTCCAATAGTGCTTCTTTCAATACATCTTTGGATTTGAGGTCCAAGTGATTGGTTGGCTCATCCAGAATGAGGAGATTTACAGGCTCCAAAAGTAGTTTTACCATTGCCAACCTGGTTTTTTCCCCACCGGAAAGAACACTTACTTTTTTATCAATATCAGGACCACTGAACATGAATCCACCTAGGATGTTTTTCAATTGAGTTCTGATTTCGCCTTGGGCCACTTCATCAACTGTTTGAAAAACGGTTAAATCCGGATCAAGCAGTGAGGCCTGATTTTGAGCGAAATAACCGATTTTGGAATTATGACCTAAATGGCAACTTCCTTCCACTTCAATTTCGCCCAGAATGGCTTTAATCATGGTTGATTTGCCTTCGCCATTTCGACCAACAAAGCACACTTTTTCTCCTCTGGAAATGGACATGCTGGCATTTTTAAAAACCACCTTATCACCATAAGATTTTGACACGTCGTTTACCGTTACCGGATGTTCTCCGGAACGGGGTGAAGGAGGAAAGCGCAGTTTGAGTGCGGAATTATCAATTTCATCAATTTCGATAATTTCCAATTTCTCTAACATACGTTCTCGTGACGAAACCTGATTTGTTTTAGAATAAGTGCCCTTGAAACGATCAATGAAAGTGTTTGTTTCTGCAATAAATTTTTGTTGTTCCTGGTATGCCTTAATCTGATGTGTTCTGCGCTCTGCACGTAGTATTTGGTAATGGGAAAATTTCGCCTTGTAGTCGTAAATTCGGCCCATTGTAACTTCAATGGTTCGATTGGTGATATTGTCAATAAAGGCTCTGTCATGCGATATTACCATAACCGCGTTGGCTCTGTTCACCAGAAAATCTTCTAACCAGATAACAGATTCGATATCAATATGATTAGTAGGCTCATCCAGAAGAATTAAATCCGGTTTTTGAAGGAGAATTTTGGCTAATTCAATGCGCATTCTCCAGCCACCACTCAATTCCTTACTCGGACGGGTAAAATCTTCTTGTTTAAATCCCAGTCCTTTCAATGCTTTTTCTACTTCTGCGTCATAATTAACTTCTTCCAAAGCATAGAATTTCTCCCCCAAATCAGATACTTTTTCGATGATAGCCATATATTCATTGCTTTCATAGTCGGTTCTGGTTTCTAGCGCTTTATTGAGCACTTCCATTTCTTCGCGCATCTCAAAAACTTGCTTAAATGCTTTGGCAGCTTCTTCAAAAACAGAACAGTTGTCTTCTGTGAGCAAGTGCTGCGGTAAATAAGCAATAACTGCGTCTTTAGGTGATCTTACTTTACCCCGGCTAGGATGTTCAACCCCGGCTATTATTTTCATCATAGTTGACTTCCCTGCGCCATTTTTGCCCATCAATGCTATTTTATCGCTGGGGTTAATGGCAAATGAAACATCACTGAAGAGCGTTTTACCACTGAATTCTACTGCTAAACTGTCAACTGAGATCATACTTGCTTTAATGAAGGCGCAAATTTACTCATAACAATGCTTCTGTTCTTTGATGTTCTCAAAATAGTTTTGTGGATTGTAAAAACGTTGATTTCACATCAGGGGTATTTATTCGCTATAAAATTTGGGTAATTTTGAGGTATTGAAATTGGTATTACGAAAGCATATTAAATTTGATTGATCGGATATTTACATGAAAATTGGGCCCGGAGTCTTAGCAGATCAGGGTTATGTTTTACTTGATAGTTTGGATCACAAGGAACTTGTTCCTTTCATTCAAACCTATATCAAAAAGAAGACTATCATTTCCATTGTTTATACTATTAGCAATTTGCTTGTAGCGGGTATTTTGGGATATTTATTCTGGAAGAATTAAGGCATTGGTAGTTTCAGTATCGATGATGGTATTACTCATTTTGCTTATGGCTTGGCCATTGCGTTTGCATTAATTCCTAGCCACGAATATATTCATGTCTTAGCCTATAAATCCAAGGGGGCGAAGAACACATCTTATGATGCCAATCTGAAAAAATTTTATTTTATGGCAATTGCTTACAGATTTGTAGCGAATAAAAAGGAGTTTCAGATTGTAGCTCTTGCTCCTTTCTAATAATTTCGACTGGTTTAATTATTGCTAGCATTTTAGCACTTACATTGTGGACTTTTACATTCTTGGGAACACTTTTGACGACAAGGAAAATGGCATTTCCTATTTTTATGGTACATTGAAATGACCAGACTTATGGGAGAATTGAAGCGTAGGCGACCGATTTTATAGTAGGAATTTATCTACTCCCCATTCTCCAATTTAAATCCAACGCCATGAATATTACTAATAGTCACACTTGGATCATCTTTGAGGTATTTTCTTAGTCGTGTAATAAATACATCCATACTTCTTCCAACAAAATAACTGCTTTCGCCCCAAACCAGTGTTGCCGCCAATTCACGTTCAACCACCTTGCCCCGGTGTTCGCAAAGAATACGCAACAAATCGGCTTCTTTTTTGGTGAGTTTTCGCTCTTCTCCAAGGCCTGTCAGAGCATAATTTTCAATATCAAATTCAAATTTGCCTAAACTGTATTTTTTTAATGAACTTTCTTCTTGTTGTTTGCCACTGCGCTTTAGAATTGCCTTTACTCTTAAAAGCATTTCTTCTTGGCTGAAAGGCTTGGTAATATAGTCATCTGCGCCACTTTTGAAGCCTTCTATTTTATCTTGACTCATTCCCTTTGCTGTAATAAAGATAATAGGAACTGTATCATTTTGTTTGCGAATATCTCGAGCCAGAGTGAATCCATCTTTTTTAGGTAGCATTACATCGAGCAAGCATAAATCATAGGTTTGTGAACTGAATTTTTGCAATCCTTCAGCACCGTCGGTAGCGAGGTGTACAATGTAGCCTTCCGTTTTTAAAATATCTTGCACCACGAAGCCCAGACTAGCGTCATCTTCCACCAAGAGTACTTTAATTCGAACTTCGTTCATTTTATCGGTTTTTTAAAAGTGGAAGTGTTACTAAAAATGAAGTGCCTTTTCCTAATTCACTTTTAACAATAATTTTTCCAGCATGAGCTTTTACTATCGTTTTTACATAATAGAGGCCAAGTCCAAAACCCTTAACATTATGGACGTTTCCGGTAGGCACTCGATAAAATTTTTCAAAAATGTTTTTGAATTCCTTTGCCGGTATTCCGATTCCATTATCGCTCACTGTAATTTTTAAGTTTTGATCATCACAATGGGTAGAAATCTGAACTTTTGGATTTTCCTCTGTGTATTTACAGGCATTATCCAGCAAGTTATAGATGATGTTAGTAATGTGAACACGGTCTCCTTTTATGGTAAAATGAGGAGCTTTTAATGAAGTGTCGATTGATCCATTTTTCTCCTGAGCCGTTAGTTGAAAGGTGGCTACTGCTTTTAAGATGATATCATGCAAATCCAGTTCTTCTTCTTTGATTTTTAGCTTATCAGGGGAGAGCGTTGCCACTTGTAATACTCTGTCAACCTGTGCTTTAAGTCGGTTGTTTTCATTGCGTATTATGGTGGCGTAACGATTTAGCCTCTCAGGGTCGTTGTGAATATTTGGACCAGTAAGTACTTCGCTACTGAGAGCAATGGTACTTATGGGTGTTTTAAGCTCGTGCGTCATATTATTAATGAAATCCGTTTTGACTTCAGACAGTCGTTTTTGCCTTAAAATCAAAGCCATCGCATAAGCAAAGAATATAACCACCAAGAGAATTACTAAACTCGAAAAAACCCAAAAATCCATTTTGTAAAGAATGATGGATTCTTTTTCAGGAAAATAAACGCCAAAGTAATGTCCGTCTTTATTAAATCTTTTTTGAAGGCTTACCTCTTCCTGCTGTCCCATTACATCAGGTTCATTAAACTTTACCTTGCCCCCAAAAACAATGCTGTCATTAAAACAGTCATAAATAGCATACTCAAAATCGAATCCTAAATTGCTGAGTAAAAACTCTTCTTTTAATAGTGATTCCAGCAAATAGGGATGAAGAGTGTCATTAATATTGGCAACGAAGAAATTAGTGGAAATCTGTTGCACCGGTTCAACTACAGCAGAATCTTTGTTAATGGTAAGAATGCGGTCCACCACACTAGTCATGGCAATGGTAACGCGGTCATTAAATTCTTTTTCTTGCAGACTATAAGCCCGTTTCACCCAATAAATTTGAGTGATAATTACCCCGGCCAGTGAAATTACCGCCAGAAAGAAGAATATATAAATGGTTCTGCTGCTCACGTTCGGCTAAATTAACAATGCTTTGCACTAAAAAATTCGCTTTAACAGGCTTTTAACATGTGCACTCTGAATAGTCATGATTATCTTGCACCTTAAATCTCGCAAATGAAACTTATGTCTTTACTTGTCTTATCTATATGTCTTGCCTTCATTTCATGTGAGAAGAAGGACCATTCTTTCAACGGTACGCTGCATTACGAGGTACAATGTGAAGATGCAGATGTAAAGCGAATGGTTCATACCTATTTCGGGCCCGGATTTGATCTTCAAATACAAGATTCAATTGCTTTACTCAGCAGAACTTGGCAATCCGGTGAGGTAAGGCACTATTTTGCTAATGGGCTAATGCAATATCAAGAAGAAGTGGAAGGGCAATGTTTGGAAACATCACTTCGTGGAGATTTACTTGAGTATTTCCGACTTAACAGTGCTCCAGATTCTATTGTTTATCTCGATGAAAAAGATAAATGGCAAGGATTTACTATTCATAAAGCATTGGTTTATGATGCGGCCAGCTTGCCGGAAGGGCCTGCTGAGGCTTGGTACACAAAGGAAATTCGTAATTATTGGCCTTATCTTCCCGATATGCCGGGCATGTTTGTAAAATACAGATACAGTATGCGCGGTGTTCCGGTGGATTACGTGCTGGTGTCTGCTAGTGAAGATTTGGAATCCGCGCCATCATTAGATAAAGCAGATTGTGATCACTTGTTTCCTGAAGTGTTTGTGATTAATCCTAGTCTCGGAACACCTTACAATGCTGATTATCATCTCCTTGGAGATATAAAACTAGAAGAGCTCAATAATCCGATTGCTTTTGCCAGTATTGAAATTTATCGCAATGATTCGCTTTATTACGAAGCAGGTTCAGACAGCATTGGAAGTTTCAGCTTTTATCTGCCTTTAGGTCATTTGTACCATTTGAAATACACAGGGGAAGGCTTTGTTTCCAAAGTTGTTGAGATGGATATGCGCTTAAGCGATGATGTTGATGTTTCGGGTGGATTTGAATCAGAAATCGGTATGTCCTTGTTCTATGACCAAGGCAATGAACAATTAAAGGAGTATATGAAACAGCCCATTGGAAAATGCAAATTCAACGAAACAAGCAAAGCATTCGAGTTTGATTTTGAATACACCAAAAACTTTAGCGATTCCCTTAAAATTCTAAGGGGGAGTTGAAGCATCAAAGACTGAGTAAATCCCTGAATCTGGCCGCTTGTCTTCTTGAAACCTCTATTTGAGTGCCATCCAGAAGTGTTAGTCGCAAACCGCCATTGAACCAGTTTTCAACCTGATCAATCCATTGCAAGTTCACAATATGTTTGCGATTTGCTCTGAAAAAGGATTTGCTATCCAAACGTTCTTCCAGCGCGTTGAGTGATTTCAATATCAGTGGTTTGTTGGTCTTGAAAAATACACGAACATAGTTCCCCTCCGATTCAAAAACTCGGATATCTTCTAACCTTACAAACCAACATTTGTCTCCATCTTTTAAAAAAATCTGATCCTGAGCACCCAGTAAATGATTGGCTGGTTGAAGATTTTCTCGCTCCTGTTTTTCCTGTTCTTTTAATCCCGCTCGCACCTTGTCAATGGCTTGCGCTAAACGGTCGCTTTCAACGGGTTTCAGTAAATAATCGAGTGCAGAAACTTCGAAGGCCTTGAGAGCATATTCATCAAAAGCAGTCACAAAAATAACTTGTGGCACACGTTCCAATTCTTCCAGTAATTCGAATCCATTGCGACCCGGCATTTGAATATCGAGAAATACAATATCAGGATCGGTATCTCTTATGAGTGCTAAAGCCTCATCTGCATTGGCGGCCTCACCGGCAATTTCGATATCATCGTGCACTTTGAGCAAATTCATCAGCTCTTTTCGAGCTAAACGTTCATCGTCAACCACGATGGCTCTTAGGATTACCTTTTCCATGGAAGTTCTATTTTCGCTTTAACGTAATCGCCACTCTGTGATATATAAAAAGTTGAATTGCCAGGATAGAGCAAATTCAATCGGTCTTTTGAATTTGCTAAACCTATGCCTTCGGGATTTTCAGGCGGATTGTACAAACCGCTGTTAAAAATCTCCAGAATTACTTTCCCATCTTCATTTTTGCCTGTAATCCTTATCAATCCTCCATTTACCAGCTTGGAAATCCCGTGTTTGATTCCATTCTCTGCTATAGTAAGAAGCATGAGGGGAGGAAAAGGCATTTTCAAAACCTCTTCATCCATTTGTACTTCTACTAAAAGTCTTTCCTCAAATCTAATTTTTTCCAATCCCAGGTATTTTTTCACTAGCTCCAGTTCTTCACCTAAACTCACTTCTTTCTTTCGACCAAAAACTAAGGTACTTCTCAAGATGCCAGATAACATGGTAAGAGCTTCCTTCGCTTTATCAGGATTTTCATCAATTAAAGCTCTGATGCTATTGAGCGAATTGAACAAGAAATGGGGATTTAACTGACTTTTTAGACTGCTGAGTTCAATCTCGGTCATGGTAGCTCTTAGTTCCAAGTTTTTCATTTCCTGCTTTTTGAAATTTTCAACGAGGTGAAATCCGAAATACATCAGATTCCAGCACAAAAAGAGAAAACTGAAGTTTAAGATATGAGAAAGAAATGTAAAGTTCTCGAATTCAAGTATTTGCGATATTCCGGGTAGAAAAAGATCGCTTACACTGCCGTTGAGTAGGGTATATATCAGGCCACAAATAACAGTCCCAATCATAATTCTGGGAGCGAGCTCCATAGGCTTCATTACCGACCACCTTTGTCTTTTTACATAGCTTCGGTAGATGTGAGAAACGAGAATTCCTAGCACAAAAAGAATAAATGCAGATACATAAACTTGTCCAATCAGATCAGAACTCACATTAGCCGTGAGCACATTGAGCAGAACAAATGCCGCCCAACCGCAAAACTGAATTAACCAGTAAAGTTTTTCCCTTTTCTGCATTTGCACAAATATAAGCGTTCAGGCAAGCCTCTTTAATAATTCATACACCGAAGGAAAATGAAAAGGAGGGACGGTTTTCTTACCTTGTCGGACGGTATGAATATTTTGGCTCATTTAATTCTATCGGGGGATAACGCTGATGTACGATTTGGTAATTTCATTGGCGATGGAGTGAAGGGTCGTAATTTTTCTGGTTATCCAAATGATGTGCAACGTGGGATAAGCTTGCATCGATTGATTGACCATTTGAGCGAAACGCTTCAACCGGCCCTAGAATCGAGACGAATTTTGGCGAAGGAACTCGATATTTTTGCTCCAATCGCACTTGATATCGTTTACGATCACATTTTGGCAAGTCATTGGAATAATTGGCATCAAGAGCAACTTCGAGAATTTACTTCTATGTGTTACAATGAGTTAGGTCTCCGAGTTCAAGAAATGCCAAAGGGACAAGCATTTATGCTTCCATACATGATTAAAGGAGATTGGCTTTACAATTACCAACATATTGAAGGAATGTACAAAGCCTTGCTGGGATTGGGAAAACGCATTAGTTCTGAACCCGAACTTGAAAGGGCTGTGGACATCTTTTTGAGAGAAAAACAAACTTTCATTGATCATTTTTGGGATTTTTACCCTCAAATGATGAACTTGTGCGCTGAAGCCCTGAATCAAAAATGATTTCATGGGTTTTCAATAAAAAAGGTATATTTGAACGCATTTGAAACGGCTTACTAGCGATGAAATTTCTAACTGGGGCGCTGACTTTTTTACTATTTGCCTGTTCTCAGGTTTATGCAGGTACAATTGTACTTGAGGGAAAGTACCAGCAAAAAAATGTTTACGTAATCAATAGCGTGGCTGAGGCCGGCGTGGGTTTTTGCGTTTATGAAGTTACTGTGAACGGCGAAGTTACCAGTGATGAAATCAATTCGCATGCTTTCGAAATTGATCTCAGCATCTTTGGATTTAAACTTGGCGACGCAGTTATTGTTACTGTTAAATACAAAGAGGGATGTGAACCGAGAATACTCAATCCCGGTGCGCTCGAACCGCAACCTACTTTTGAAACAACCAACATTGACATCTCCAATTCAGGACTTATCTCTTGGGAAACTTCAAATGAGCAAGGTGAGCTTCCTTTTGTGATCCAACAATTCAAATGGAATAAATGGGTCAACGTTGGTGAAGTTAAAGGAAAAGGTACTTCGGTGCGTAATGCATACACCTTCCAAGCAAATCCTGTTTCAGGAGAAAACAAATTCAGAATCGTTCAGAAGTCATACGAAGGTAAGCTCAGAAAATCTCCAACAGTGGAGTTCGATTCTGTTATGGATGCAGTGAAATATAGCTTTGACAAAAAAGAAAAAGCTGTCATTTTTACCGAAGAAACGAATTTCGAATTGTACAATGCTTATGGCCAAATCATTAAAAGAGGATTTGGTAAAAAAGTAAATATGGAAAGTCTGCCTAAAGGAGATTATTATATCTCTTTTGACAACGAGACTCAAAAGTTTCTGCGCTAGTTCTGCGCGGCAACCCGCCTCATGAAATCTAGGGTTTTCGGTCTTGATCTGATGCGAGCAGCAGCCATGATTAGCGTGGTTATTGCCCATTCAGGCGTTGATCGAATTTTAGGAATGCGCCACGGTATTATTGCGGTGGAATCTTTCTTCGTGATGAGTGGTTTTCTGATAGGTGAAATGCTTATCCGTGATTTCAAAGATGGGTTCAACTTTAAAGATCTCCGCTATTTCTGGATTAAAAGATGGTTTCGAACTCTCCCTTTGTATTACGCCGTTTTGATTCTGAGATACATTATCATTGATGACTCCATTGGCGCGAATATCATTTACTATTTCCTTTTCCTTCAAAACAATTTTTACGGCATCAGCTTTTTACCTGTTAGTTGGACTCTAGTGCTGGAAGAGTGGTTTTACATATTGATGCCTTTGATTTTCTTTATCTTTTTTAGGAAAGGAATTCTAACGAAAAAATTCTACCAGTTTGTAATTGCTTTCGTCATATTCTCCAATCTGGCCAGAATTGGATGGGTTTGGTACACAGGAAATCCTTACGGGGCTATTGTGGGTAATGTACCCTTCCGGTTTGATTCCTTTTTAATTGGCGTTGGACTCGCTGCTATAAAGCTTTTCAGCCGGAATCTCTTCAATAAAATGGCCGGATTTCCTTTTTTTGGAATAGCCACGATTCTATTTTTAATCCTTCTTTACTTTTTTCGAGCTGCAAATGGAGGAGATCCTAATGAGGATGATCTTATTTGGATGCGAACTATCTGGTTTTCACTCATTAGCATAAGCATTGCCTTAATTATTCCGTTCTTTTGTCAATCTACTTTTATCGATAAACTGGCTTCTATTGGGCCCTTTAATTATGTTATTACCTGGATTAGCCTTTTGTCATATCCAATTTATCTTATTCACCTGGATCTTTTCCGCAACCTGGATAAAATCTTTCCACTCCTCAGCACCATGCCATTTATTGCAACTATTTTAATTAAAAGTGCTGTGGCTGTAATCTTAAGTCTAATCCTATACTATTCTATTCATGAACCGGCTATTAATTTGAGAGCCAAGATTGTAGGTAAGAAATTCTGATTTACGAAAGCTATAGATACCCAAAATCTCATTTCTGCGTTTAGCCCATATAATCTATGTTTTAAAACCCGAAATATAGATTTCACGTATATTCAGGCATATATGAATAAGGCTTCACATGCATTGATATCGATTTTCATGCTGTTTGCAGGGTTTTGGTCTTGCAAGTCTTCTAATGACCATAGTATTCATTCTACTGAAATCGAAGGCGCAAAAGTTCTCATGGACCTGCCTGAGATAAGAGCTAAAGGTACCATTACGCTGCTTACTGAAAATACGAGTTCAAGTTATTACTTGTTTCAAGGCCGACCCATGGGTTACGATTTTGAACTTATACAGCGTTTTGCGAAAGAGCATGATTTGAAGTTCAAAGTAAAAGTAATTGATGACCTCAACCGAATGTTCGAAATGTTGAATACAGGTGAAGGCGATATTGTTGCTTGCAATTTGGCCATAACAGAAGATCGAAAGTCATTCCTGTATTTCAGTAATGAATTGATGAATACCCATCAAGTATTAATCCAGCGCAAACCGGATGATTACAAATCTATGTCTAAAGCTGAAATTGATTCTTCAGTCATCCGAAAGAAGGAACAATTGGCAGGTAAAACCGTTTATATCCACGATTTTTCAAGCTATAATGCTACAATCAGAAGAATAGAATCTGAAATTGGATATGCCATTAATATCCGCATGGCCGAAGGCGAACTTAGTTCCGAAGACCTTATTAGGATGGTTGCCGATGGAGAAATTGATTACACCATAAGCGATGAAAATAAAGCTGTGCTTAATGCCGCCTATTATCGAAATCTGGATGTGAGTATGGTTTTGGCTGAACCGCAATCAATTGCATTGGCTATGCGGAACAATTCTGATTCACTTTTGCTCGCAATCAATGCTTGGCTAGATGATAAGAAGATTACAAAATTCAATAAGTTCCTGAAAAATAAGTATTTTCATGCTGTTAATGAGCAAAAAGGCAGGTTCAATAGTGACTTCTCTTCTCTTAAAGGCAAAAAGCTGAGTAATTGGGACAAAACAATTAAAGAACAGAGCAAGCTAATTGATTGGGACTGGCGATTGTTGGGAGCTTTGATCTATCATGAATCTAGATTTGATCCCAGTGCCCGTTCTTGGGCCGGGGCTTTCGGGTTGATGCAATTAATGCCGGAAACAGCCGCCCGATTTGGAATAGATACTACTCAAACGGAAGATGCAAACATCGTTGCTGGGGTTAAATATATTGGCTTTTTACAAGAATTTTGGAAGGATAAGATTGAAGATCCGGCAGAACGGAGTAAATTTATTCTCGCATCCTACAATATTGGTCCGGGACACGTTCTTGATGCGCAGGTAATTGCAGCCTCCAAAGGGCTGAATACCAAAGTTTGGGATGCGAACGTAGAGGAAGGAATGAAGCTGAAGGCTCAAACCAAATATGTGAATATTAAAGGTGTTAAACACGGATATTGCAGAGGTCCTTCAGTCGCAGAATATGTTACACAGGTATTAGCCTATTATGAGCAATTACAACAAACTCTTTAACCAGCATTTCACCCGTATTTTTTTGCTTTTGGCCGTCTTTATCTCAATATTTTCCTCTTGTAAGAAAGAGGAGAGTAATATCTTGGAAATTGAAGGCAGGGTAGTAGAAAGCTCAGGAAATACACCAGTTGCTGGCGCGCGAGTTACACTATTAACGCAAGGCCTCAAGGATGGCACATTTTCTTCTGCTTTTGTACCGGTGAATACTGTTGTAACAAGTGCTTCTGGAAATTTCAATTTTGAATTTGAGAGAGGAAACTCGGGGGCCTATAAATTAGAAATCAGAAAGGATCTTTATTTCGAAAAAGACATAGAAATCAATCCTGATCTCGTTCAAATTGGGGCAACTTACACCACTACAGTGAGTTTCAGTCCGAAAGCCTGGCTGGTTGCGCGTTTGTTTAATGAATTACCTCAAAATGAAAATGATCTGTTGGAATTCAGTTATACCAATGCTTCATTTTCATGTGAATGTTGTAATTCCTCACCTCTGAGCCTCGTAGGAACTCAAATTGACACCACTTTTACCTGCCTTTTACCGGGTGGATATGAAATGAATTATCTCGTAAATGTAAGTAAAGACACCAGCGATCTTTTTCTAATTGATGCTATCCTCTGTCCTAAATTCGATACTACTTATATCAATGTCGGATATTGAGCCTGCCAAACAATTTATTAGTGTAAATAGGACGGCACGCATTTTCTCGATTGGAGATGTGAGTAGTGCCTCTTTGGTATGGATTTGCTTGCATGGTTATGGCCAAAATGTAAAGCGTTTTACTCAAGCATTACAATCGCTGAAATCAGAGCAAAATGCAGTATTAATTCCAGAAGCTTTACATCGATTTTACATCAAGGGAAACTCAGGTGATGTTGGTGCTTCCTGGATGACAAAAGAAGAGCGGGAGTTTGATATTCAAGACAATATTTCTTACCTCGATACATTATGCCGAGAGCTGAATATTGAACACAAACAAATCGCTGTTTTGGGATTTTCTCAGGGCGCTGCAACGGCCATGAGATGGGTTTGTTGCGGTAATATCGCGGTAAAGCAATTGGTAATGTGGGCAGGGGCTATTCCTCCTGATATGGACATTAATCGTGATTTAAACCGATTGAAAAAAACGGATATCGACTTCGTATTTGGCGATCAGGATGAGTACTACAATGAATCTGTTATTTCCGGAATTACCGATGAGCTTAGCAAAATTAATGTGCCCTTTAGAATGCTGCGATTTGAAGGAGGGCATCGTTTGAATTCTGCTTTATTGCGGGAATTATCCACTTATTGAAAACGTGTAGTAATTATCCTGAGTTAGCAAGTTCTTTCGTAAAGCCGCATTAAGCATTATTCATTGATTATTTCTTGAAGCTACTTCAATGATGGTTTAACGTAGCTAATCCTTAGTTGAAATTCAGACATATAAAAAGCCATTTCAAATTTCATATTTGAAATGGCCAATTACTTTTTTTGTTTGGCAGCCCAAAGAGCATTTAGTGCTTTACAAACTTCACAACGGATTGCTCGCCATCCGCAAATTGCACGCGTATCAAGTACATGCCAGCAACCATATTAACAAGGTCAATTTTGGCAAGTTCTGCCATGTTAATGCTAGATGTTTGTATCAGTCGGCCTGTCATGGTGCATAGCTCCACTTGGCGGATAACGTTTTCTGTTCGAATGGAAATAAAATCATGGGCAGGGTTAGGGAAAATGCTCAACAATTGCGTTTCGTCAACTAGTTCCACTGCATTTGTCACGTCATTGAGGTACCTCAAAACGTAACCTGTTTCGCCAATAAAATCACCGCCGGTAATTTCACCACCGCCCCCGCCTTCAATAGTAGCAAAACCGAAGCCAGCCACTATAATTTTGCCGTCTGTTTGAATGGCCATTCCTTTTACCTCTTCTTCACCAAAACTCAAGTCCCAAGGCTCAGTCATGCCATCATTTCCAAAATTGCCCATCAAATCACCGTTGGCTGTCATTTTCACCACCATCACATCATCATCATTGTCGGGATGGAGGAATACACCCGTCGCTGTGATGCTCAAATCCTGCGTTTCTCTCACTTGAAGTATTTCCGCTTCAGTCATCTCAATAAGCACAAAACCATTGGTGCCAAAGGAAGGAATCAATTGGCCCGAGGCATTTAGGCGAGTAACAAGTCCTGATTGCAAAAATTCTGAAGGATTGTATGAAGCACCTGCGCACAGCACGTCTCCATTGGCTGCAATATCCACACCTAAGGCTGTCATCAGTGTTGAATTGTCGCTGTACAAAGCAATACCATCTGTGCCCCAATCCGAGCGAAGTTGACCGTTCGAATTGAGCGAAATTACCATTCCGTTGGTAGGATTTGGAGTAAAAAAGTCGATGTCCCCATAGCCGCTTACATAAATGTTGTTGTCGTTATCTATATCTATGTCAAAAATTCTTTCGTCGGCTTCAATGGTGCCGATAACAGTTTTTCCATTTGTTCCAAAACCCATGTCAGGCTCTCCATTTGGTAAAAATTGATGAACAACGCAATCGCCCCTTTGAACAAAATCAGAAGCGTAAAATGTAGTGTAAGAAACCACAATTTTATTTTCTCCAGTCAGAGCGAGTTCAAAAAGAAGCGGCTGCTCAAACAAGTCAGAGGTGGCTATGCCATTGTCTCCAAAGTCGGTGTTGATTTGCCCATTGGCATCAATTTCAATTAATTCAACTCCGTAGTTACCTTGGTCAAGGTAAGTAGTGCCTAAAATGTAATGTCCATTTGGGCGCTCCGCAATGCCAAAGCAAGAGCCACCGAGGATTTGCAAGTCTTCAAATTTTAATATACCTCCTTCAGCAAAAGTCAGGTCAGGTGTTCCATCTGCATGTAGTCTGAGTACAAAAGTGGGGTTGTTGGTATCGCTGAAAGTGTGCGCCCCGAAAATCATGATACGACCTTGGCTGTCGAGAATCATGTCTTCAACATAGCAATATGTGAAGTCATTGTCAAACAAAATATACTCGCCACCAGAAGCAAAGGAATCATCCAAAATACCTGGCTGAGTAAAAGCAAAAAGGGGTGCGAAAAGAAGAATTTGGAAAAGGAATAATTTAGTCATGTGTCAGAATTTTGAACAAAAATACTCCTTCTAAATCAAAGAAAAATCACTACATTTAGTACTTTTTCAATTGGAGCGATCTTGCTTTACACCCTTTTCATTTGCTTTATAAAGCGTTTTCTTTTTTTTTATATGCGTACCCTTTTTTAGGAACAATTGGGCTGCAAAAAACTGAAGTGATGAAATATTTGATTGCTTTATCACTAGTAGGCTCCTTGATCTTCATTTGTTTTTTTTAGAAAGCTTCATTTTCAAGAGATCATCGTTTGAATTCTGCCCTATTTCCTGAACATTCGATTTATTGAACATGCTTCTGATGTATATCTTTACCCGGAACTTTTCTGAAATGAGCATGAAACAATACATCGCTGAATTTATAGGCACTTTCGCATTAGTTTTTTGTGGAACCGGAGCGATTATTATTGATCAGGAGAGTGGCGGAATGATTGGGCATGCCGGAGTAGCAATAACATTCGGACTAATCGTAATGTCGATGATTTATGCCTTAGGCGAGGTTTCAGGGGCTCATTTTAATCCTGCCGTTTCTATTGCTTTTACCGCTGCCGGAAAATTCCCTTTGAAAAAGCTTATGCCGTATATACTGAGCAAGTGTATGGGGGCAATTGCGGCAAGCGGTATGCTCTTATTGTTATTTAATGGAAACGAATTTCTGGGCGCAACAATTCCTGCAGGTTCTGATGGACAATCCTTAGGACTGGAATTTATACTCAGCTTTCTTCTCATGTTCGTTATCATGAGTGTTGCTCATGGATCAAAAGAGCAAGGCTTGTTCGCTGGAATTGCAATAGGATCGGTAGTGCTCTTAGAAGCAATGTTTGCCGGCCCAATTTGTGGGGCAAGCATGAACCCTGCACGTTCTATTGGCCCTGCTCTTGTATCTGGCCATACCGAAAGCCTTTGGGTTTATTTCTTGGGGCCAATCTCTGGAACACTTTTCGGGATGTGGGTTTGGAAATATCTCAAAAATAAGCCATAATCCCTATCAGAACTGGTTTTTTTTCAAAGTGAAGCTTTGAACAATGCTATTTTTTTTAATCTTTTAACTAAGAACTTAGTTGGTGAACTAACTTTTTAGTTAATATTGCGCCATGCAACATCTAACAAAATTGGAGGAGCAAATAATGGTTTTGCTTTGGGAACTAAAAAAAGGACTGGTGAAGGATCTGCTTGACCGATTCCCTGAGCCTCGCCCTGCCTACAATACGGTTTCTACAATCATCCGAATTTTAGAGAAGAAGGGAGTTATTGGACATGAAGCAATAGGGAAGAATCATATTTATTATGCGCTAATCACTAAAGATGAATACAAGCGATTCAGTCTTTCGGAACTCAAACAAAAATTGTTTGGTGGATCCTCCATGGGGCTCCTTTCATTTTTCGCAAAGGAAGAAGGGCTTGATGAAACGGAATTAAAAGATTTTCTACAGTCATTAAAAAACGATAAAAGATGATTGAATTAATATCATATCTGCTCAGGGCTGAGCTTTCAATGGTTTTATTTCTCATTCCATACTTAATATGGTTAAGGAAAAGTAAATCATTCGCTTTTAATCGATTTTGGCTGTTAATGAGTCTATTTGTTTCTGCAATTTTCCCGCTCATTGACTTCTTTCCCGATCAATCCGTTGTTTCGCCAGTTAGAGTGCAGATTTTACCTGAATTCTTAAGCAGCGTGAATACAAATTCACAGGAATCTTCCATTGGAGATTTCGAGAATTGGTTGTTTTGGATCATATATTTATTGGGCGTGCTTTGGGCCGTAGGTAAAATCATTGTGGAGATCTTCAAAATCAGAGCAATTACCCAACAAGCAAAAAAGCTCTGGGATGGGATTTATACATTTAATACAGCTAGTTTGCAGGCTTTTTCATTTTTCAATCGCATTTATCTTTCATCTCAATTAGAGGAAGCTGATAAGGAAAAAGTGCTTGCCCATGAGCGAGTGCACGTGAAAGAAAAACACAGTTTAGATTCCATGTTTTTCAGAATCATTAATATTCTTCATTGGTATAGTCCTCTGCATTCCTTTTTGGGGAAACTATTAAGCGAGAATCATGAGTTCAGTGCAGATGAAGGCGCAATTCAGAATCAAGAAATTACAGATCATTATGCCGAAGTGCTAATACGCATGGCAACTGTTAATAAAGCTGGATTTGTTCAGCCATTTAATTCTTCAGAATCAATTAAAAACCGATTAAAAATGATGTACAACAAAACAGGTTCCGCTGCGGTGGGGATGAAAAAAATTGCCTTTGTGTTAATTCCATTTGCGGCTGCTGCCATAATGATGGCATGCAGTTCTGAAGAAGTAAACAACAGAGTTGATGAAAATGAAACGCGTTCATCTGTCGCGATTCCGGATGCTGAGGCATCATTTCCTGGTGGAATGGAGGCTTTGAACACTTGGCTGCAGGATGAGCTTGTTTATCCTGAAGATGCCAAATCCAAAGGCATTGAAGGAAAAGTGATGCTTAAGTTCCAGATTTCGGTGGAAGGAAAAATCGCATCTGCAGAAATAGTCAGAGGTGCTGACGTAGTGCTTGACAATGCAGCATTGGAGACCGTTCGCAAAATGCCGGATTGGATTCCTGCAGTTAAAGAAGGCAAAGCCGTTTCATCTGAAATGATATTGCCTATTGTGTACAGTTTAGGCAGATAGTACTTACTGCACTTGTATTGCCTAAATTTGCGTCATGCAGGCTGAAATTGAACACATCGCAATCATAGATCTCGGCACTAACACCTTCAATATTCTCGTAACACATCTCGATGAAAACGGATGGAAGGCAGATTTCAGGACTAGTATTCCTGTTGGATTAGCCAAAGGTGGAATTGCAAAGCGAACCATTACTTGGGATCGCTTTGCACGAGGTCTTGATGCAATGTTTATTTTCAAAAACACGGCGTCAAATTACAAGTGTCGACAGATCAAAGCTTTCGCTACATCTGCGGTTCGTGAGGCAGATAACGGAATTGAGTTTATAGATGCCATTCGGGCGAAAACCGGAATTGAAGTCGCCATAATTGATGGAACACGCGAAGCTGATTTTATTTATCGCGGCGTTAAGCAAACCCTCGACCTTACTGAAGGTACAGCCTTAATTATGGATATAGGTGGGGGAAGTACGGAGTTTATTCTTTCCGGGGCAGAAGGGGTTATTTGGAAGAACAGTTTCCCGCTTGGAGTAGGTAGAATTGCCGAAATTATGACTTTGCCTGATCCACTTGGCAAAGAAGGCGTTTTGGAACTCGAAGGCATGTTCGATGAGGTTTTATCGCCACTTTGGGATGCTTGTTCAGCGCATCTTATAGAGCGTTTAATTGGCTCTTCCGGTTCTTTCGATACCTTTAGAGACATGGTTAATCTGGCTCATGGAGACAGAGAAGTAGATGTTTCTGATAAGGCGGTTGAAATTAATTTGCCCCTTTTTCAGCGTTTGGCTGATATTCTTATCAATGCAACAGAAGATCAGCGTATACTGATGCCCGGAATGCAGCCCAGCAGAGCCGAAACTCTTCAAATATCAGCAGTGATGTTGAGAAAAGTGCTCAAAAAGCTTCAAATCAAATCGCTTTATCGTTCCCGTTTCGCTTTAAAAGAGGGCGTGATGGATTGGCTTTTGGAAACTCATCAGCTGGAACGATCTTTGTAACCGAATTTTATAAATCAGATTTTCAATGACCAAGATTCTTATCATCGATGACGAGCAGGCAATTGCCTCATCATTGCGCGAAATTTTAGAGTATGAAGGCTATGAAGTGAAGTTGGCCGAAGATGGGGCAAAAGGTCTAGAGATGTCTATTTCTGGTGCTTTCGATATTATTTTTTGTGATGTGAAAATGCCGAAAATGGATGGCATCGAAGTTCTTGAAAAAATAACGGAAGCGGGCATTGAAAGCTCTGTGGTAATGATTTCTGGACATGGCTCCATTGAAACTGCCGTTGAAGCACTCAAAAAAGGAGCATTCGATTTTATACAAAAACCACTTGATCTCAACAGAATTCTGGTAACAGTAAGAAATGCCGCCGATCGTGGCGTGCTGATGGAAGAAACTAAAGTGCTGAGACGCAAAGTGAACAAAAGTCTCAGTTCTGATATCGTTGGTGAATCGGATGCTATTCAGAAGATTAAAACTATGATAGATACCGTTGCTCCTACCGATGCGCGTGTTTTAATTACCGGCGGAAATGGATCAGGGAAGGAACTTGTAGCACGTCAGATTCATGAAAAAAGCAATCGTGCATCTCAAGCTTTTATAGAAGTGAACTGTGCAGCAATTCCATCAGAACTTATTGAAAGTGAATTGTTTGGTCACGAAAAGGGAGCTTTTACCTCAGCTATAAGACAACGCAAAGGAAAATTTGAACAGGCCGACGGAGGTACTCTCTTTTTGGATGAGATTGGTGATATGAGTCAATCGGCCCAGGCAAAAGTTCTCAGAGCACTACAGGAAAGCCGAATCGCCAGAGTTGGTGGCGATAAGGATATTAAGGTTGATGTTCGTATTGTGGCAGCGACAAATAAGGATTTGCGCCAGGAAATAAATGTCGGTAATTTTCGGGAAGATCTCTTCCATCGGTTGAATGTAATTCCAATTCATGTTCCTTCGCTTAACGAAAGAACAGAAGATATTCCATTGTTGGCGAAGCATTTTATTGACCGCATTTGCGAGGAATATGGAATGCCTGTAAAAACCATAGATAAGGAAGCATTAACAGAGCTTAAGAAAGTAAACTGGACAGGAAACATCCGTGAATTCAGAAACGTGATTGAGCGTTTGATCATTCTTTGCCCAAAGACCATAACGGCGGCAGAGGTGAAAACTTACGCTAATCCCAAGGCTTGATTAAGAAAGGGATATAATTTTGGAATAAACGCCTCACAGACTAGTTCTTGGGGCGTTTTTCATTATAGAGTGTTCCCTGCCTATTGAACCCATGGTGCTATTTAAGCAACGCAAAAATAGAAATCATTCCGAAAAAAAATTGAGCTATCTATAATTTTGATTATCAAATAGATATAACATCTTTTTGCCTTAGAAATGATATAAATATAAAATGCAAGTCAAAACAAAGGCAACCGCTCGTGCTTTTATGCGTCTTATAATTGGATACGAAGTCTATTTTGTACGCCAGAAAAAATTAAAGGTTACACCTAAAATTAACCGACATGGAAAGCTTACTAAACATCATCTCAGTAATTGAGGAACAATTTGGGGCAGGAGTACTTTTGTTGGTTCCGTTCATCCTGTTTATCGGCGCCGTTGCTAAATGGAAGCTGTTTGAAAAATGCGATCAGCCCGGCTATGCAGCAATAATCCCGATTTATGACATTATAATTGCCTTGCGCATTGTTGGTCGTCCAGACTGGCATGTATTGTTTTTCCTGATCCCAGTTTACAATGTTTACTTTGGATTCAAACTCATCATTGAGTTGGTGCAAAGTTTTGGACATTTCTCTATGGTCGAATACATTTTGTCTATCATATTTAATGTGTTCTACGTTTTAAATATGGGCTTGGCCTATAACGAAGTGTATTGCGGTCCCGTTTACCGCTCAAGTCGCGAAACTTTGCTCGCACGCAAAGCGGAATTAGCTTAAATAACCAAAACAACTAGTATACAGAAAACCGTCTAATACACTTTGGTGTGTTAGACGGTTTTTTCTTTACCGAATAGTTGATTGCATGCTGCTTATTCCTTTGGTTTTATTGCTCTCCAATTTGGAATGCAGGAAACAACCTATTAATAGTCCATTCGGGCAAAAAGAAGAGCGCACAAGGCGCTCCAATTATTTACTAAAAATCAAATTTGATCTTAATTCTATCAATCCAGCAATGCTTCCACTTGTTTTAATGCTCTTTCTAATCCAGAAACATCCGTTCCACCGGCAGTAGCATAAAATGCTTGTCCACCACCACCACCTTTAATATGCACTGCAAGTTCTTTTACCACTTTACCTGCGTTGAGTCCTTTTTCTTTCACAATATCTTCACTCACAATGCAGGCAATACTTGGCTTACCATCAAGCACACTTCCTAATACAGCAAACAAGCGGGGTTCAGCAGTTTTCATTTGAAAAGCAAGGTCTTTTAGGCTCTTGGCGTCCAAATCAATCCGAGCCGAAAGCCACTTAATACCATTCTTTTCTTTTAATGTTAGAAGCAATCGATCTTTTTCGGCCATCGCTTTCTCATAGCGCAAAGCTTCAAGTTCTTTGTTCAAACTCTGATTTCCTTCAATAAGATCGCTGAGAGCTTTTTTCAAATCCTGCGGATTACGAAGCATTCCGCGTACTTCCGACAATAGTTCAAATTCAGACTTGACATAGTTTTCTGCTGCTTCAGAAGAAATGGCTTCAATCCTTCGCACACCGGCTGCAACAGCGCCTTCTGACATAATCCTGAATGATCCAATCTTGCCAGTAGATGAAACATGCGTTCCTCCGCAGAGTTCTGTGGATTCTCCAAAATTGATCACACGAACGGTATCGCCGTACTTTTCACCAAAAAGCATCATTGCACCTAGTTTACGCGCCTCATCTATCGGTACGTTTCTTCTTTCGTTCAGTTTGATATCGCTTCTAATCAATTCATTCACCCTATTCTGAACCTGTGCAACTTCATCATCCGACATTTTGCCGAAATGCGAAAAGTCGAATCGCAAATAATCAGGCGCAACTAAGGATCCCTTTTGTTCTACATGCGTTCCGAGAATTTCTCGTAAAGCCTGATGCATAAGATGTGTAGCACTGTGATTAGCGGCGCTAAGTTGGCGTTTATGCGAGTCTACTTCAGCTCTGAATACTGATTCAGGTTTGGATGGTAATGTTTCGCTGATATGAATAATTAGGTTGTTCTCTTTGCGGGTATCAATGATGCGAGTCAATTCATGTCCATCGGCAATAAATCCTGTATCGCCAATCTGTCCGCCACCTTCAGGGTAAAACGGACTCGCAGTAAATACCATTTGGAATAGACTTCTGCCCTTACTTTTTACTTCACGATAACGGGTAATTCTTAATTCCGTAGTCAGTTGATCGTAACCTATAAATTCAGAAAGTTTATCATCCATAAGCACTACCCAGTCGCCGGCTTCTACTTTTCCGGCAGCCCTTGAGCGTTCCTTTTGTTTGTTTAGTTCGATATTAAAACCTTCCTGATCTATTGTTTTGCCATTTTCTGCAGCAATGAGCGCAGTTAGATCTGCGGGAAAGCCAAAAGTATCATACAATTCAAATACTTCAGCTCCATTTAGGCGTTCACCTTTGGTTGAATTAATGAGCTCATTAAGACGTTGAATTCCATTAGCGAGAGTTCGCAAGAAGTTTTCTTCTTCCTCTCGAATAACCCTAGATACGAGCTGCTGTTGCGATTTAATTTCAGGAAACTGATCGCCCATTTGTGCGGCCAAAATTCCACTCAAACTGTAAATGAAGGGCTCATTAATATTTAGGAATGAATAGCCGTAACGAATAGCTCGTCTTAAAATTCGGCGAATTACATAACCAGCCCCAGTGTTAGATGGAAGTTGACCATCGGCAATACTAAAGCTCACAGCTCTGACGTGATCCGCAATTACACGCATAGCAATGTCTTGCTTGCTGTCGGAGCCCATGTATTTAATGCCAGAATGAGCTTCAACTGCATTGATTGTAGGGCGGAATATATCGGTATCGTAATTGGAACGCTTGTTTTGCAATACTACCGCAAGGCGTTCAAATCCCATTCCGGTATCGATGTGTTTGGAAGGGAGAGAATATAAACTGCCATCAGCCATGCGGTTAAATTGCATAAAAACGTTGTTCCAGATTTCTATAACCTGCGGATGATCATTATTTACCAGGGTTTTTCCATCGATGGTTTCCCGTTCTTCCTTGCTTCGGATATCAACATGAATTTCGCTGCAAGGTCCACAGGGACCGGTTTCACCCATTTCCCAGAAATTATCTTTCTTACTGCAATGAAGAATGCGGTCAGGATCGATTAATTGTTTCCAAATATTTTCAGCTTCGGTGTCAGGCTCTAATCCGTCTTTTACATCACCACCAAAAACAGTTACGTACAATCTATCTTTTTCAATTCCGTATACATCGGTGAGCAATTCCCATGCCCAACGAATTGCTTCTTCCTTGAAATAATCGCCAAAAGACCAGTTGCCGAGCATTTCGAACATGGTATGGTGATAGGTATCAACACCCACCTCTTCCAAATCATTGTGCTTTCCTGAAACGCGGAGGCATTTTTGGGAATTGGCAATGCGAGGAAACTTTACCGGACTATTGCCCAGAAAAATATCTTTAAACTGATTCATTCCCGCATTAGTAAACATGAGGGTAGGATCATCTTTAATTACCATTGGCGCAGAGGCCACAATTTCGTGTTGTTTCGATTTGAAAAAATTCAGAAATCGCTCACGTATCTCCCTGGATTCCATAAAAATAGAAAGAATATACTGGATCTAAATATGTTAATTGCTGTTAAGGCTTGTTAGGCAAGCCATTACGGATTGCAAATGTAAACTTATTCCAGTAAATTCGCGCTGCTTCATAGCGAAGGCTGATTAGTAAATGGCAAAAGTTAAATACCGATATAACCCTGAAACCCTTACGTACGAGAAGGTAAGGCTGGGTTTTAGGGATTATCTCAGGGTAATAGGCCGGTATGCTATTTTCACTTTGGTGGTAGCATTTATCAGCATCGCCATTTTCACTTATTATTATGAAAGTCCCAAAGAAGTGGCTTTGAGAAGAGAACTTTCGTATCTTAAAAATCAACTTTCAAGGATTCGTTCGGATCTCGACACGCTTTCTAGAGTGACTCAAGCCCTTCAAAAACAAGATGATGAGGTTTATCGCAGTGTTTTTGGGGTTGCAAAATACCCTAATCATCTTCGTAAAGCCGGTATTGGCGGGGTTGATCGATATAAGGACCTCAAAGGTTATGAGAGTTCAGTGGAGATTGTTGAAACCAAACAGCGTATTTCGAGTTTGCAAAGGCAATTAGTGGCCCAGAGTCGCTCCATGGAAGAACTGTTTGAGTTAGCCAAGAATAAAAGCGAGATGCTTCAAGGTATTCCAGCAATTCAACCCATCAACAATAAGGATCTCACACAAATTGCCTCTGGTTACGGAAATCGTATTCATCCTATTTATAAAGTTCCCAAAATGCACTGGGGAATGGATTTCACTACTCCAAAGGGTACTGAAATTTATGCCACCGGAAATGGTAAAATTATTACCGTAGAAAAGCTCAATAATGGCTTTGGCTATCATGTAATTATTGAGCATGGATACGGCTATCAAACCTTGTATGCCCACATGAGCAAGATTTCTGTGCGAATAGGAGAGAGAGTGAAGCGCGGACAAGTGATAGGATTGGTTGGTAATACCGGCACATCCGTAGGCCCACACTTACACTATGAAGTACATAAGGATGGGGAGCGCGTTAATCCTGCCTTTTATTTCTTTAATGATATATCTCCTGAACAATATGAGTACCTGTTAGAACGGGCATCTATATCTAATCAGAGCTTCGACTAAGGGGAATTGAAAAAAAATCATCAAATTGTGGTCCCCTTAGAGGGACCATTTTTATTATGCCTTTTAAAGAACCGACCATAGAAAAGATGTACTACACCATAGGTGAAGTGAGTGAACTTTTCAATGTGAATCAGAGTTTGATAAGGTTTTGGGAGAAGGAATTCGAGGATCTAAAGCCCCGTAAAAACCGAAAAGGCAATCGTTTATACAATCAAAAAGACCTTGATAGTCTCCGCACTATTTATCATTTAGTGAAGGAGCGAGGCTTCACCTTAGAAGGGGCTAGAAAAAAGCTGAAGGAGAATCCCGATGAAGTTGATGCAAGTGCCGCAATAGTGAGTAAACTGCTTGACATTCGTGCTTTTTTAGTTGATCTGAGAGAAAAACTCTGAGTTTTACCAGATCTTTTTATCCATCATTAAATAATTTTTCACGTAGTCGTTAATTCCAGCTTCCAAAGATGAGAATGGTTTTTGGTAGCCTATTGAAATTAATTTGGACATATCAGCCTCTGTAAAATATTGGTATTTGTCGCGGATGTCTGCCGGGGTATCTACAAAACTGATTTGGGGTTCTAAACCCATGGCATAGAATGTGTTTTTAGCTAAATCGAGAAAGGTACGTGCCTTTCCGCTTCCGAGGTTATACAGGCCGCTGTTTTTGCGGTGGTGCATGAGAAAATAACAAACCTCAGTGACATCTTTTACATAAACGAAATCTCGCATTTGTTGCCCGTCTGCATAATCATCCCGATGTGATCGGAATAATTTCATGCTTGAATTTGCGCTGATTTGATTGAATGCATGAAATACCACGGAAGCCATCCTTGATTTATGGTATTCGTTTGGTCCATACACATTAAAAAACTTCAATCCTGCCCAGAAAAAGGGTTGATCTTTTTGTTCTAAAGCCCATATATCGAAATCATTTTTTGATTTGCCATAAGGGTTAAGTGGTTGCAGAGATTTTACTATATCGTGACGATCCTGATAGCCAAATTCACCCAATCCATAAGTAGCCGCAGATGAAGCATACACCAAAGGCAAGGCAAATTCGCAGCATAAATTCCAAATTGTTTTGGAATACTCCAGGTTTAGTTCGTTGAAAATAGCCTGGTTAAATTCGGTGGTATCGGTGCGGGCACCTAGATGAAAGATAAACTGAACATATTTCTCGTTTTCGCGCAACCATTGCGGAAAATATTTGCGATCAACTAGAGCAGTGTATGTTTTATTGGCGTAATTGGCTTTTTTTTCTTCCCTGCTGAAATCATCTACAAGTACAAGATCATTGAAGTTTTCTTCATTCAGCTTGGCTGCCAAGGCACTGGCAATAAAACCTGCGGCTCCGGTAATTACAATCATTTTTTAAAAATAGAATTGCTAAGAGTTCAAATGTACATAAAACCCTGTTCTTGCTTTAGCGTATATTTGCAGTGCAGGAAAAGCAATATGAAGAAAGTATATGTCACCAGACGTGAACGCTTCAACGCGGCACATAAACTCTGGAATGAAGCCTGGTCAAGCGAAAAGAATCAGGAGATTTTTGGTAAATGCGCAAACGCCAATTGGCATGGGCACAACTACGACCTGTTTGTAACCGTAAAAGGAACACCTCAAGCAGATACCGGCTTTTGCATTGATCTGAAATATTTGAGTGATTTGATCAAAGAAAAAGTAATAGAAAAGGTGGATCATAAAAACCTTAATCTCGACGTTGATTTCATGAAAGGAATTATGGCGAGCACGGAGTTATTATGTGTTAAGATTTGGGAGGAACTTGAACCTGAGATCAAAAAAAGCGGTTGTCAATTACACTCGGTCCGAGTTCACGAAACCGAGAATAATATGGCCGAATATTTCGGGGAAGATTTATAAACATGGGATATAAAAAAATAGACCGTTATGAAGATCATGTTACGGAGGGTATGTCTGGACATGTTAAAGAGCTCATCACTTTTTTGGGTGAAGACCCTGAACGTGAAGGCCTGCTGAAAACACCTGAAAGAGTAGCCAAAGCTTGGCAGTACCTCACTCATGGCTATGACCTCAACCCAGACGAAATTGTTCGATCAGCTTTGTTTCATGAGGAGTATCGTGAAATGGTGATTGTGAAAGATATAGAGGTATATAGTTTATGCGAACATCACTTGTTGCCATTTTTTGGAAAAGCACATGTGGCATACATTCCAAATGGAAAAATTGTAGGTTTGAGCAAAGTTCCAAGAATAGTGGATGCCTTTTCCCGAAGATTGCAAGTTCAAGAACGCCTTACGGTAGAAATCAGAGATTGCCTTCAAAAAACGCTGGAGCCTCTAGGGGTAGCAGTTGTAATTGAAGCGCATCACATGTGTATGCAAATGAGAGGTGTGCAAAAACAAAACTCAACAACAACAACTTCGGCATTTACCGGGGAATTTTTGGATAGTCAAAAAACAAGAGAAGAATTTATTAATCTTATACGCTCAAAACTAAGTTAATATGGAGAACCAGTTTGATTCATTTCGTCCGCTGGATGCCAAAGTGGCTTCAGTAGATACCACACGTTTATTTGTAGCAAACGTGTTTTCTTACATGTTCATGGCATTGCTTATTTCAGCAGCATTTGCTTGGTGGTTTGGAACAACTGATTTATTTTACTCTTTAGTAAATGAAGAGGGTGGAAGAACCATGACAGGTTGGATAGTAATGTTTGCTCCTTTCGCATTTATTTTAGCTCTAAATTTCGGCTTGCAGCGCTTTTCGACATCTACGCTAATGACTTTGTTTATTGCCTTTGCTGCTATTATGGGAATAAGCTTGAGTTATATTTTCCGATTTTTTGACATGGGAATGATTGGTGTCACTTTTGGAATTACGGCTCTTACTTTTGGTGTAATGGCTGTAGTTGGATACACCACTAAAACCGACCTTACGAAATTTGGCAGCATTTTGATGATGGCCTTAATTGGAATCATCATTGCCAGCATCGTGAATATGTTTTTAGGTAGTTCCACTATGGACTACGTCATTAGCGTTTTAGGGGTGTTAATTTTCACCGGACTTGTTGCTTATGACACTCAAAAAGTGAAGAATATTGGCGCACAGGTTGAATATGGTTCAACAATGGCTTCTAAGCTTGCCATACTCGGTGCAACAAGCCTTTACCTCGATTTCATCAATCTCTTTTTGTTCTTACTCAGAATTTTTTCGAGCAGGGATTGACATCAAGAATTGATTAGATAATTCAGGGACTGTTTCGAAGGAAGCAGCCTTTTTTTAATCATTTAAAATCAGGCATAGTCCGAGAGATAGAAATTTTTATTAGGGAATCTTTCGTTTTTGAGAAGATTATCGAACAACCGATGGGCTGCTTTATCAGTGTCAAATTTCGGATAGAACGCAAATGACCCAGCTAGAGCGGATAATCGCTGATTTAAACCGCAAAAATGGCAGAATGTGGACCAAAGATTAGCTATTAAAATGTTCTTGCAGTATGAAATTTAGGAAAGAGAACTGATCAAACTGGACGATGTACTGCGTTTAAGACAAGATTATTTGATTTTTACTTTGGCTTTTCCATTGCGGGATTCAGGAGAATATTACCCAAAAAAACCAAAGGGCTGCTTTATCGGCAGCCCTTTGATTGTTAAAGAACAGAATACCGGATTGTCCGGAATTTCATTACCAAAACTCCCACGCTGCATTGCTGCAACGTAGGAGAACTGGTTCATTCACAAGTTGTGCCGTATAGGCTGAGGAAAAATACTAAGTCGTTTGTGTTCACTACAAAGTCGCCGGTTAAGTCAGCAGAACATTCACCAAAAGTTCCGAATGCTGCCAGCATAGTGATAAGGTCTGCCGCATTTATCAATCCATCTCGGTTAAAATCACCCTGACAACCAACGATATTTTCATTTGGAGTTACAGTGAATTGTAATCTTAAAGGAATAGACCACACACCATCATCACCTACAGTTCTAACGTATAAGTAGTGCTCACCTTCAGTTAAGCCAATGGTTGGAACGTCATCACAAACTTGAGCTGTACTTCCAATTGAAATAGTGGTAATTGGATTACCGTTGCCTACACCGGGATCGGTATCCCAAAAATATTCTCCACCAACGATGTTTCGGCTGATGAATATTCTTTGTTTTTTGGTAGGACCGAATGACCCGAATTTACCTCTTACTCGAGTGTACAAATTATGCCAGCCTCTGGTTACGCCATTGTTATTAATGCTTACAGATTCGTTTAAAGTGTCAGAAGTCTCGCTCAGATTAAACGAGTTTGCATTGCCAACACCCGGATCCGTATCCCAAAAATACTCTCCTTCCGTGTAGAGGGTAGGAACGTAAACAGTCTCGTACTTGGTTATAGACCACACACCGCCAATTCCTTCGGTTCTTACTCCGAGGGTATGTCTGCCCCCAGAAACACCCAAAGAGTTTATTTCAATTTCTGTATTGAGGAAATCATCAATTGAATTTAGCGCTGCGGGGTTAGCTAGTCCAACGCCTGGATCGTTATCCCAAAAGAATTCTGCACTCGTGTATTGATTCACTACAATTCTGCGCACACTGGTAACACTCCAGCTACCGTCGTTGTGGTGTGTACGCACACCTAAAAGATGAGGCCCTTGTTTTAATCCGGCAGGACTGATTGCTAGGTTTTCATCAATTGGATTATTCGCATTAAATCCGATAAATGTTCCATTTCCAACACCGGGATCATCATCCCAAAAATACTCTGCCCCATCTATGAGCTGGGCATTTGCTAATATTCCACATAGGAATAATATAGTTATTATGAATAATTGTTTCATGAACGTTCTGTTAAAGGTTAAACAATAATCAGAACCTCATTATTCGTGGGATTCACTGATAATATTAATATTGAAAGAAGAGTTTGCAGGAACCACGTTTCCGCCAGGTACGTTTACGGAACGGATGATTGGAATAGCAGGTTCACCGTCTTTGCGATATACACCCTCTCCATCATAAACACCTAAATCTACTCCACCGGCACCGGCGCCGATAGCCGGTGATCCGCCAGCCAAAGTATAATCTTTTGACCATGCGAAGAGTCCAACTACAGCCGACACGAATGCTGGGTCAATATTCACGAGATTTACTCCTGCCCCTGGAAATGCATTATTAGATCCTGCAAAGCTCAGATTACCATTTACAGAGTTAGTAGCACTGATTGAGCTCGTATTTCTTCCAATAAAAATATTATTGACTACATTGCACGAAGTAACCGAATTACCTAAACCCGCAGCAGCACCAGCGTTGAGTCCCAAAATGATATTGTTCGAAATGTCGCTGCTAACTACAGAAAAAATAGAACCATTGAAAATATTATTTCGAATAATACTGTTTTGATTAGTTCCAGAAGGATAAGTATTAAAGGAAGCGGATGTGAATACATTTCCTTCCAATGACAGGGCGACTGAAGTATTATTGCCAATATAAAGGTAGTCGGTAATGATACAGCGCTGAATGCTAAGATTACTGTAAGTTTGGTTATTTACATCTGCATAGAATCGTGAGAATTCAATACCTGTTACACTCGAGCCAGAAATATTAGTTGTAAAATGAAGTTCGCCAACTATCGCACGATTACCAAGAATTCCATTACTCACAATATATCCGGGACCAAAAAAATGCAATTGCTTATTGAATACAACATTACCGTAAGAAAGGTTTGTAGCAGCCAAATAAATACTGTCCCCTGCCAGTGCGGCGTCAATGGCATCCTGAAGACCACTGTATTGCCCAGGGCTGGGACTGGCATTGTTAACATTGATAATAGTAGCGTTTGATTGCAATCCGATTGCAAATACCGCAACGGCAAGAATTAGTTTAAATGTTTTCATTTTGTGAATGATTAGGGGTTAAGTCTGTAAAATTCATTGTATTATAAGTCCTATGGAATACCCTTAGTGGTGGTGTCTTACCACCCTTTTGGGTAGGTTGCTCGAAAATGATAAAGAATAGATAATTCGTAAAATAATTCTCAATATTGCCTTATGATTCGCATTATCATTCTTCTGTTATTTGGTTTGATATTCTTGGAGCTTTCAGCTCAAGAAAACATCAGATTTCATCATTATAGAATGAGTGATGGTCTGAGTAATAATGTAATCCGTTGTTTATTTCAAGATTCTAAAGGTTTTATTTGGATAGGCACTGATGAAGGATTGAACCGATTTGATGGATTAGAGTTTCGGCATTATTTGAAAGATGAGAATGATCCTTCTAGCATTAGTGGAAATGTAATTCACGATATAGCTGAAGATCAATTTAGAAATTTGTGGATAGCGACCAAAGATGGTGGCTTGTGTTGCTATATTCGACTAAGCGGAAAGTTTGAAAAATACATTTTTCCGGAGCGATCTATTGGAAATAATCAGTTAGATAATATACTTGACATTTCTGTTCGAAACGGTAATGAAATATGGGTAGGCTTTGAGCGATCACCTTTGTTTCATTTTGAAATCGGGAAAAAAGGTGACTATCATGCCCCAGACAGTATAAGCATTTATAGAGAGCGGTTTTATGATATTTTCACATCAAGAGATCAAACGCTTTATCTCGGTCAGATCATTTATGGCCTCACCATTTGGGATGGTAAAGATTGGAGCTTAGTTAACAAACCTGGTGTTTTTCCAGCTCCCGGATCCATAATATCTGCTATTTATGAAGATAATGAGGGAATGATTTGGCAGGGCGGATGGGACAATGGTCTTCATAAATATGATCCAAAATCTAAAAAATATAGTACAGCATTTTTAATTGATAATAATCAAGTTGTATATGATGCTGAGGAGATACAGGCATTGAATCAAAATGGTGATTATATATGGATAGGTACCAGATATGGAGGTATTTGGACTTTCAACAAAAACACCAATGAAAGCTACCAGCATCAAGCCTTAGCTTATGATGAGTTTTCGCTTTGTTCTAATTCTGTTTTATCGATGTTGAATGACAATGAAGGTCGGATTTGGATTGGCACTTCTAATGGTCTTTCGATATATGATCCATTGAAATATCAGTTTGAAGTCGTTTATCCTTCAGGATCGGAAGTTGATGCAAAGGCAGATGAAAATATAACATGCTTTTTTCAGGAAAAAAATCTTCTTATTTTAGGAACAACAAAGGGATTATGGTTCAAAAATGAAGCATCTGATCATTTTGAGTTTATAGCATTAAAAGAAAAAAGTGAAAATTTAAAAGTTTACTCTATTGCAAAAACAACTAATGGGGATTTAATTTTAGGGACTAATAAAACCGCCTATCTGTTTGATATTGGAAATTTCGGATTAAGAAGAATGAATACCATACACAATATATTTGGGAGCTATAAATCAGGATTTCATAATTTAAATAGCTCAAGAGTTAGTAGCATTACAGAATTTGATTATAAAGGAAGAAAGTTATTAGCGATCTCCGTATATGGCGGTGGATTAGCATATTTGGATGTTAATAATTTAAGTGGGTTTTTACATTACCCAACCGTAGATTCCATAGTGCAAAGTCTGAGCATTAATTCTGAGTATTTGGTAAGGAAAGTTTATACGGATTCAAAAAACCGTTTGTGGGTAGCTGGTGCTGTTGTTGGATTACATTTCGATTTTAAAATTAGGAATGAAGATTTATTTGAAAAATGCATGATTAATTTTGGGCGGGGAGAATATCATGCAAGCTATCCAAATGATTCTCTATTAGTAAATTTTCGGTCCAATTTTGCTGGTGAATTGCCCCCAGCTGCTGATGCTTTTGATATTATTGAGCTTGAAGATGGGCGATTTTTATGCAGTACTTATGGCAAGGGTCTTTGGGAAATCGACCAAAATCTGGAATCTGTAAAACCAATCCCTTCTCTGCATCAAAGTCTAGAAGGATTAGCTATTGATGATGATAAGAATATTTGGATCATAGCTTCTGGTGGATTTGATAAATATGATCAAGAAAAGAAAACTTGGCAGCGTTATGATTATAGGGATGGATTTCCGGCATCAGGTGTTTCCGGTTATTTCCATAAAGATAATCAGGGACGATTGTACGCTGGTGGAGCAGGTTATTTTGTGCGATTTGACCCTAGTAGTATTGCTACAAATAACCGGGCGCCTGAAGTTGTATTCACGGGTTTTTCAATTTTTAATCAACCGTCGGAGTATTTATTGAACCAAGACGAAATCATTTTGGATTATAACCAGAGCAATGTGGCATTCACCTTTTCTGCCCTCAATTTTACCAATCCCGAAATGAATCAGTATGCTTATCGATTATTGGGCTTCGAGGATGAATGGGTTTATAGCGGAACGATTAATTTCGCACGCTATCCTTCTTTGTCGGGAGGTGATTACACCTTTGAAGTGAAGGCGGCTAATAATCACGGGGTTTGGAATGAAAAGAAACTGTCAATTCCACTTCGTATAATCCCGCCGTTTTGGCAAAGGAAGTGGTTTGCCCCTCTGCTTATTGGAATCGCTTTTATTTTTGGATTAATTGTGTATCATATTCGAATGTCCCAGATCAAAAAGAATCAATTGGGTCGTCTGAGAGTTGAAATTGAAGCGCAAGAAAAGGAACGTAAACGCTTGGCAGAAGATCTGCATGACGATTTGGGCACTAAAATGAGCACGCTCAAATTGTATATGAATACGCTCAATCAATATATGTCGCACAATGATAAATTGAGCGCAATTGGCAATAGCGCTCAATTGCTGTTGGATGATAGTATTAGGGATTTGAGAAGTCTCCTACTTAATTTGAGCCCACAGAATGTAGCGAAGTTCGGAGTATTCAGATCGGTGCATGAATTGGTTTTAAGACTAGAACAAACGGGGCTTATTCAGGTGAATTACGAATGTTCGGTCGTGAATGAGCGTTTTGACCCGAAGAATGAATTAGCATTATACAGAATTATTCAGGAATTAATTAATAATTCTATAAAGCATTCTGATTGCAACGAAATTGATTTGGCAATTCACAAGTTTGATGGTATGTATACTTTAGAATATGCTGATAACGGTAAAGGATTAAATATGGAAAATAGCCCATTAAATATAGGCTTTGGATTAAAGAATATTGAGAATCGTTGTCAGATCGCTGGGGGTAAAATAGTTTGGAATGGACTTGATAAACAAGGTTTTAATGTTCAAATATCTATTCCATCATTAAAAGTAACAAATAATGAATAAAATAAAACATATTGATATCCTCCTTATTGATGATCATCAGATTTTTCTGGATGGAATGAAGTTGTTGTTGGGAACTGTAACAGGAATTAATGTTGTTGCAGCGTACACTAATGGTAACGAGGCATTGGAGGCATTGAATGATGAACATGTTGATGTTGTAATTACTGATTTAAGTATGCCAATTATTGGTGGGAGTCAGTTGATATCAGCAATTAAATTAAAGCATCCGAAAATAAAATGTATGGCGCTAACTATGCTCAATGATTTTCTAAGTGTAAATGAAAGTCTGGAAGCGGGGGCTGATGCGTATTTGTTAAAGAATACTACTATAGCCGAACTTGAAGTAGCGATAAATCATGTGTTAAATGATAAGATTTATGTGAGTCCCGAAATCAATATGTTACTGGTGCAAAATGTTAAAAAGAATGCAAGTGTTGTTGAAGCGCTTACGCCAAGAGAAAAGGAGATTCTGAACTTAATTATTTCCGGTTTCTCATCAAAGCAAATGGCAGATGAGTTAAACTTGAGCGTAGAAACTATTAAATTCCATCGTAAAAATATCTTGTCAAAGTTAAATCAACCAAATGTGGCTTCTTTGGTGAGTTTTGCATTGAAGAATAGGATTACGTGAATTCTATTTTACAAGGTTGAGAACTATCATGTGTATTCGTAATTACTAGTTATTCCTTTACGTGCAAATTCATTTCAGATGATTGTTAAAGACTTTAATAGCAACGTATTAGCCGACGGCGATACCGTATTTTAATCAAAGATCTCAAAGTAAAAGGCACCACAGTTACACTTAAACGTGGGACAATTGTAAAGCATATCCGGTTGACGGATGATGAAAATGAAATTGAAGGCAAGGCTGATAAAGTGAAGGGTTTGGTGCTGAGGACTGAGTTTGTGAAAAAGGGTTGATTGGGATTTTTTAGAGTTTGAACGCTGAGGGCGCAAAGGGAACGCAGAGGGCGCAGAGCAGATTCTCGGCAAAAAGGCAATTGATTATGATAGATTTTTTCGCGGCTAGTTTGATTGGGATTTTTTAGAGTTTGAACGCTGAGGGCGCAAAGGGAACGCAGAGGTCGCAGAGCAGATTCTAGGCAAAAAGGCAATTGAGTCTGATGGATTTTTTCGCGGCTAGTTTGATTGGGATTTTTTAGGGTTTGAATGCTGAGGGCGCAAAGGGAACGCAGAGGGCGCAGGGCAGATTCTAGGCAAAATGGAAATTGAGTATGATGGATTTCTTCGCGGCTAGTTCTGAGATTTGATTGATATTTTTTAGAGTTTGAACGCTGAGGGCGCAAAGGGAACGCAGAGGGCGCAGAGGAGGTTCTGGGCAAAAAGGCAATTGATTATGATGGATTTTTTCGCGGCTAGAGTTGAGATTTGATTGGGATTTTTTAGGGTTTGAATGCAGAAAGCGCCAAGGGAACGCAGAGGTCGCAGAGCAGATTCTAGGCAAAAAGGCAATTGAGTATGATGGATTTTTTCGCGGCTAGTTTTGAGATTTGATTGGGATTTTTTAAGGTTTGAACGCAGAGGGCGCAAAAGGAACGCAGAGGGCGCAGGGCAGATTCTTGGCAAAATGGAAATTGAGTATGATGGATTTTTTCGCGGCTAGTTCTGAGATTTGATTGAGATTTTTTAAGGTTTGAACGCTGAGGGCGCAAAGGGAACGCAGAGGGCGCAGAGCAGATTCTCGGCAAAAAGGCAATTGATTATGATAGATTTTTTCGCGGCTAGTTTGATTGGGATTTTTTAGAGTTTGAACGCTGAGGGTGCAAAGGGAACGCAGAGGTCGCAGAGCAGATTCTAGGCAAAAAGGCAATTGATTATGATGGATTTCTTCGCGGCTAGTTCTGAGATTTGATTGAGATTTTTTAGAGTTTGAACGCTGAGGGCGCAAAGGGAACGCAGAGGGCGCAGAGCAGATTCTTGGCAAAATGGAAATTGAGTATGATGGATTTTTTCGCGGCTAGAGTTGAGATTTGATTGGGATTTTTTAGGGTTAGAATGCAGAAAGCGCCAAGGGAACGCAGAGGTCGCAGAGCAGATTCTAGGCAAAAAGGCAATTGATTATGATGGATTTCTTCGCGGCTAGTTCTGAGATTTGATTGAGATTTTTTAGAGTTTGAACGCTGAGGGCGCAAAGGGAACGCAGAGGGCGCAGAGCAGATTCTTGGCAAAATGGAAATTGAGTATGATGGATTTTTTCGCGGCTAGAGTTGAGATTTGATTGGGATTTTTTAGGGTTTGAATGCAGAAAGCGCCAAGGGAACGCAGAGGTCGCAGAGCAGATTCTAGGCAAAAAGGCAATTGAGTATGATGGATTTTTTCGCGGCTAGTTTTGAGATTTGATTGGGATTTTTTAGAGTTTGAACGCTGAGGGCGCAAAGGGAACGCAGAGCAGATTTGACTAAAAAAGAGCGATACATTTTATTCAATCATAATTCGCTGGGTAGCACTAAACTGATCTGATTCTATAACCAACATGTATGCACCAGCAGCAAGCGATGAGGCATCAAAGAAGTATTTGCTTTCTCCCGCAGGCATTCTACCCGAAACAATATTCAACACCTCTTTTCCTGTGATATCTTTCAATACAATATTCGCCTGCATCGACTTATTAAAAAACACAGGTACACAAGTAATAGCAGACGCAGGATTTGGAAATGCCGGATTGAAATAGGCCAATCCTTGTTCCTGAATACTCACTAATTCACCCAAGACCCTGAACTTCCAATAACCCTCAGGAGCTACAATCGGACGTACTTGAATTTTGCCACTTACAGATTCCCCTTCCACATAATAATACACCGTAGTACCTGCAAGCTGAGAAGGAATGTTCGCCGTCCAAATATCATCGCCTAAAACAGTCATGCTCAGGTTTTCATAATCAGCAGCGATATCCGTTTTATAGTATAAAGTAGCAGTCGAAATTCCAGAGCGATGCTTAATATAAGCATCAACCTGATAGTCGTTCAATTCATCATCTGTATCCGCAAGAGGCTGGTGTGAAATGAGTAAAGGATCACTTACACCAACACTATGAGTAATACAGTGAATTGCTCCACTGGCTTGAATAATGGCTTCCGGCTGATTATCACAGTCAATAGGAATAATGGTGTAACCGGGCAATAGCTCTTCATAAATGCGCTGTGCCGTAGTGTCGTATTGCTCTCTATAGGAAGGATAAATGAGCGTTTTATTTACAAAAACTGAATTAGTATAAGTTCTGTAAGCAGCATTAGCATTAGGCCATAGGTTATTGGTACTCGGAACCATCGGAATCCATTTCACCTTATAAGGAGTACCCCATTTAGAGTTGAAATTGGATACCACATATTCAATATTGGCTTCAATTTGAGGACCATCAGCCACACCCGGAAATTCTCCCACCAGAAGGGTTTCTTCATCCAATAATTTCATGTGCATATCGATATGGTGGATGAGATCATAAGGCAATGTTTCCATTTTGATATAACGCTCTAAGCCCATCCAATCCAGCATAATTTCATCAATATCCGTTTCTGATTTTGGAGTTACATTGTAATCATTTCCCGCTTCATTTTCTTCCAGAATTAATTCAGAAGCGAAGGCAGTTCCAAAACCATCGCTCATAAAATTCCCGCCTGTATTTACTAAATCGCTAGGTGCTGCGGTGGTAGTATAGATATCCAACCCAAGATAATCAGCCACAGTCTCAGGACTTGCATTATCATTTGGACGCGAAGGGCGATTGTAAATCCAATCAATTAAAATTAAATCATCCACTTCATTTCCATATACGGTATTTGCGCCATAATCGCGCATCCAAACGCTGTCGAAATTTGCATCAAGCAGCACTACATTGTCCATGTTATTTAATGGTCCTCCCGCTTCATTCCCCATTAAAAACGACAGTGTAGAATTAGCGTTTTCGGTAAGAATAATTACCGGGCATTCTTCTTTCGCATTGCGTACGATATTTTTTAAAATACCGGGATAAGATATCCAAGAAATAGTGAGTGCTTGAATTTCTTCCCACTCCGCCATTGAGCGAATTGCCGGAAAATCAGGGGCAGTTTCAATGCCTCTGGAGCTGAAAAACTCGGGGCCTAAGCCACCGTTTTGATGCAGCATTCTTCGCTCGTCATCGGTCAATCCACGAGGCAAACCGTTTTGAGCAAAAACTTCGGTATTAACTGATATTAGAGCAAAGCAAGACAATGCAAGTAAGAATTTCAAGATCATATCCAGCGGTTTGGCTACTAAATTACAGACAAATCCGATAAAACCCGAGATGAATATGCTTTAATCTATGAAGGCTAAGCCATTATCCTTTATAGAAAATCCACTTGCCTAGCTCTTTCCAACTCGGTTTTTTGCCGTACATCAGGATACCCACTCTGTATATTCTTGAAGCCAGCCAGGTAGTAAAAATGAATGCAAGAATTAACAATACCATGGATAGGATTAATTGCCAGATCATATCACCCGAAATACCCATGGAAGCACGGATCATCATCACCGGTGGACTCGTGAGTGGCACGATAGAAAAGATAGTTGCTCCTTGACCTTCCGGATTATTAACACTCATAATTGCGACGAAATAGGCGAAGAACAATGGCAACATCACAGGGGTCATAAACTGCTGAGTGTCTGTTTCTGAATCTACCGCAGCGCCTACTGCTGCGAATAGCGAACCATAAAGCAAATAGCCACCCACGAAGTAGAAAATAAAGAGCAAAATCATCACCGGCCAATTAATTCTCATGAGCACACTAAATGCTTCATTCTGGGCTAAAGTTTGGTAGAAATCTGGTTGTCCACCAACAATTTGTCCCGCTTGTTGAGCCTCGACTATAGAAGCAGGGTTGAGATATCCTGCGTTGAATATCAATTCTCCGATGCTGAGAATAACAAAGGAAAGAGCGATCCACATTATAAATTGTGTGAGTCCTACCAAACCAATTCCGAATATTTTACCCAACATTAATTGCATAGGCTTTACTGATGATACAATCACTTCAACTATACGATTTGTTTTTTCTTCAATTACACCGCGCATTACTTGGGCGCCGTGCAAGAAAATAAAGAAGAAAATGATCACAGAAAAGAACATTCCGACAGCAGCTTGTTCCTGCTTAAGACTATCTTCATCTTGTTTCTGTATGTCTTTCTGAACAAGGCTTACAGAGAGTTTTAACTTTTTGTATTCTTCAAAACTGATCTCTAGATTTTCTGTCACTTTCAGTTGTTCAAGTGATCCTTGGATTTGTTTTTCTATACTTCCCGAAACCTGTAAACTCGGAACTTTTTTGTAGAAGAGATAGCCCTTTTTTGTTTCGTAAATCCCATCATCAATCTCAACCATCAAGCTGTACGGACCATTAACAAAACTGCTATCTTCCGGTCTGCTCTTGCTAAATTGATATATTATGTTGTCAGAAGCCTTAAAATAATCTTTGAAACGCGATTCCAATTCTCCACTCGGAGCGTCTATGCTCACTAAACCCGCATGATCAATGACGAGTACATTATGAACCGTTTCATCCACTTGCGAAACCCATATTGCAGATACCATTATTCCTGCGAATAAGAGAGGGCCCAAAAAAGTCATGATAATAAATGACTTCGATTTAACACGAGTCATGTATTCCCTCGAAATAATTAATCCAATCTTGCTCATGCTACTTTAATTTCTGGGGTTGACTCTTGTACTGCTTTAATGAATATTTCATTCATTCCAGGGATCACTTCTTTGATCTCCTGCACCTGACAAACCGGAATTACGCTGCTTAGCAAATCATTGACTGTTTTGCCTTGCTGGAGTTTAACAGTACAAATATGTTCGTTGTCAATTGTTGTTTTATTCACTAATTCGAAATTGGTCCAAAGGGCATTCACAAATGAAAGTAATTCGCCATGAAATCTGATTTGATAAGTGAAACTTCTATAGCTTTCGCGAATATCTTTTACATTGCCTTCAATTATTTTATGACTGAGATTGATAAGTGCAATTTTGTCACAAATCTGCTCCACTGAGGCCATGTTGTGAGTTGATAAAATTACTGTTGCGCCTTCATTTCTCAATCGCAGGATTTCGTCTTTTACCAACTCGGCATTTATCGGGTCGAATCCAGAAAAAGGTTCATCCAGAATCAGCAATTCTGGCTGGTGCAGCACTGTGGTGATGAACTGCACTTTCTGGGCCATTCCTTTACTTAATTCCTCCACTTTTTTATTCCACCAACCTTGAATTTCAAAACGATCGAACCATTCGTTCAAGCGTTTTTTGGCTTCATGGTTCGATAAGCCCTTCAGGCGAGCGAGGTACATAGCCTGCTCACCGATTTTCATTTTACGATATAATCCGCGTTCTTCCGGTAGATAACCAATGCGGGATATATCTTCTCTGCTGATTGGTCTGCCATTAAGCAAAATACGACCCGAATCCGGACCGGTAATTTGATTGATAATCCTGATTAACGAGGTTTTTCCGGCGCCATTCGGTCCCAATAGACCATATATGGCTTGTTTTGGGACATCAATGCTTATGTCATTAAGGGCGGTATGACCGGCGTAGCGTTTAACAATATGTTCAGCCTGAAGGAGCATAATAATTGGTTTGTAGCAAAGTTAAGTGAAAAGCAATGCTGGAATTAAAAAAAATTGGATGAACGACAAAGGGATTGGATGAGTGGGGCTTTGAATTGTTGGGAGGCTCGTTAATCAGCCAAAGACCTTTATAGATATGTTGTGCGGATTCCCACAAGTAATATATATTACAAGCAGCCCAAAACAATTCGGGGTAAAGCTAATTTTTTAATTTCTTGATTAGGTTCTGTATTGTATATCATTGAATCGAAGAGCCTCTTTTTCTTCAAACAAAAAGTCTTTCACCGCCATAAGCATAGCTTTATTTGATGTAAATAGCTCGCGATTGAGATTAAGGGCAGTGCTAATATCGGAATCATCAATACTGATTTCCTGCGCATCTTTATAGAAATTGTTTAGCGAATTGGAATAGTTTTTTTGAATGTCCTCGAAAATCGAATGGAGGACTTTCAAGTCAGAACTTTTGTCTTTAATCAAGAGATTTAATTTTTCATACAGATCCTCCGTTTCTTTTTTTTGTTGGACGAATAAGTTATATATTACATCATTCGTAGAGTCTCGGAGATTCGCAATATTACTACTGATATCTTTCATGCTTTTTATGGAATGCATAGCACTGCGAACAGATGAGATGATTTGATTGAGTTGAGCATTCTGAACGTCAGTCACTTTGTTCCTCAATGAAAGGTAGAATGCTTGCAACTTGCCTTGCACTTGTTTTAGAAAGATGTACTTTTCGTCAATAGATTTTATGTGATTTTTCCTTTTTTCATTGAGCAGTTCAAATTCCGAGTTTTCCTTTTTTAACTTGGAGTAATTACCAAACAATTCTAAATTGAAAATCATTGAATTGTAAATGAAAAATTCAGTTTCGCGTTTGAATAGATCTAATGCTGTTTCGGGCTCAGCAAGGTTAGCATTGCCAATGAAAGCCGTTTCAGTTACTCCGGAAGTAGTAAATAGTTTTTCGAGAGCCCTGGAAAATCGATTAAGTAAGGGCAGAAAAATAATGATACTAATTAAATTGACAAATGTGGAGAAAGTTACGAGTCCTATGAGATGGTCATTGATTTTGAGTACATCACTGATTAATAGTAATATTGGTTTTAACAAGATAAAGGCAACAATAGTTGAGGCTAAATTGAACAGGAAATTGCCGGTAGCAACTCTCTTTTTTGAAGCATTTCCACCTATGGAGGCGAGTAGTATTTTTAATGTAGTGCCGGTTTCTGAGCCCAACACAATGGCCGCTGCCACCGGAAAAGATACAGCGCCAACATGCAGGGCGCTCAGAGTGAGCGCCATTGTAACAGAGCTGGATTGCACAATAGAGGTAATTACAAATCCCATCAACAGAAAAATGATTAATGGCATATCGGCGTATGCGGAAAAATCGAATGAGCTAACATGATTTTCCATCCCCGTTTTCATAAAGGATAATCCTACAAAAAGCAATCCGAATCCAAGCAGAAAAAACGAGATGTATTTGAATGTTTTTCTTTTGCCCAGAAGCATCAACATAATCCCACCTATAAAGATAATTGGATATGCCGCCACTTCTATGTTCATTTTAAAGCCTAGTGTTGCAACAATCCATCCGGAGATGGTTGTGCCTAAATTAGCCCCAAGAATAATGGCTAAGGCATTTTGCATTGTAAACACTCCAGCTCCAAGAAATGCCAAAACCATCAAGGAAACCATGGAGCTACTTTGAAGAATTGCCGTAATTGTGGCACCGGCACCTACCGCTGAAATGCTATTTTTAGTCCTGCGTTGCAAAAAGAGTTTAAAATTTCTGCCGCTGAGATTTTTCAGTGATTCCTCAATCAAGTACATAGCAAAAAGAAACATACCTATTCCGGCAGCGAGTTGGAAGATGAGGTTGAGGAGAACCATGAATGTGTTGCCTGAGTTGTTTTGGTAGATTATGCGAATGTAAAGATAGTGTTCAAATTACGTTAAAATCGAGGTGTAGATGAATTGAAGCGTTTTTGGAAAAGGAGTATTGACTTGTGTGGAAATGGAACTGCTCAGAAGTAATGCCTATAATGGGCTGTCTGGACAAATGCTTGTGTCTTTAAGGCCTAAATTGTACTTTTCTCGGAGATATTCTCGCTTAATTTTGAATTATTGATATCTCAGGCCTTTAAAATGCTTCATAGCATATTGCAGCGCTTTTCTTCTTTTTTTGTTGGCTTCAGCGATTTTTGTTTAATGTGTAAATTTTGAAACAGTTTACAAAGATTGTGTAACACTCATGCTTTCAAATAGCATCACCTTTGTATTGTAGATTTTTTACCCATCTAAACGTAGGTTTACATCGGATAGAGAAAGAGTCAACACTGAAATTTATCGTGCGTTTCGCTATAAATACAGTTTAGAAATGACACCGCTATGTGGATAGAGCAATTTTAACATAATGATTGTTGTTTCTAAACTTTTTTCTCCGGAAGACACAATAATTGCGAATCACGTCATAAGAGGTATAAAAGGCAACTTTAAGTGTCATATAATCTTGATTTGACAATGAAGTGCCCGATTTATTAACAATGTATACTAATTAAACTAAATATATAAATTATGAGCACAGGAAAAGTAGTAATTGGCGTAGTAGCAGGTCTTGCAGTAGGAGCTTTGTTGGGTGTATTGTTTGCCCCGGATAAAGGAACCGAAACAAGAAAGAAGATTGCTAAAAAAAGTTCTGACACTTTTGAAGAATTGAAAAGCAAATTTGATGATCTGCTTGCTAGCATGACCGACAGGTTTGAAGACGCTAAGGATGAAGTGGTTAACGTTGCCGAAAGGGTTAACCACAAAGCCGAAGAAGTGAAGAGAGACGTTAAGTCGTCGATGAGCTAAGAAATTCTTATTAAAACAAGCCCTAATTATTGATCAAAATGGAAAACAAGACAACATTTTTTGAGCCTTTGCTTGAAATAGTGGAAGAGTACGGAAAAACCAGCTTCGATTTGTTGAAATTCAGAGCATTGGACAAAGCAGCAGATAGTATATCAATTTTTGCTTCACGTGCTTTTGCTTTGTTTTCCATTTTTATTTTCCTTTTCATTGCTAATATTGGATTGGCGCTTTGGCTGGGAGAATTACTTGGTAAGACGTATTACGGATTTTTCTGCGTAGCAGGATTTTACGGAATACTGGGGCTTGTTTTATATTTCTTTACTCATAATTGGATGAAGAAAAGAATCAGTAGTGCAATTATTAAACAGGTACTTAATTAATTTGAAGATGAAAAACATTAATTCGTTGGAGGAATTGAGAACTGAAATTGCCTTACTCGAACTAAGACAGAAGCGGGCAAATGCTGATTTGAAAGAGAATTTGTTAGAAACTTTTGATAGTTTGAAGCCACTTAATTTGGTGAAAAGCACTTTAAAAGAATTAACTTCTTCTCCCGGCTTTAAAGGAGATTTAGTGAATTCATTTGTCGGAATCGGACTTGGATACGTTTCCAAAAAAGTTCTGATAGGCAATACGCATAACATGATAAAACAAGTGATTGGCACTATGATTCAATTTGGTGTTACCGGCTTAGTTTCCAGAAATGCAGATGGCCTGAAATCTGGTTTAAAGAATGCATTTAATAGTTTGTTTAAGAAGAAGGAAGAGGAAGTGCTAGAGCAGTAATGCCAGCTTGTTTAATTGCAGTAGAGTTTTTAAAATTATGAATTATGCTTCAATCTCTCAAATAGCATCAACCATTTGGAGATCTTTTTCCCCCAGATATAATCCTGGAAATAGTAAGGGAGAACAACTCTATTTCCTTGTCCAAAAGCCAAATTACTTAAAAAAGAATTTCCCTAAGCAACCTAATGCCTCATAGGCTTCTAAATTTGAAGTAACCATAGGCATTGGCCCTCCTTTAGGATCGCTATAATAGTGATAATACAGATCTCCGTCAAGCGAAAATATAAGTCTCGGGATCACGTATTTTTTATCTGATTTGGATGTAGTGGGCGCGTTTAATTCTAATTTTTTAGGAGATAGTTGCCCGTTTTCAGCATTTATTAAAAGATAATCTACTGCTGTGCGCACGTCCTCATCATCAGTTTTGTGCACTACTTGCGCTTCGCCTAAGCCGAATGTACAGATAAGAGAATTCGAGTTCTCATCATATATTCCGCTCAAATCACTAGCATAACTAGTATCAATGGTATAGCGTCGTGGAAAAGTTCTGAGCCATTGTATTTCTCCCAAATCATTAATGCGCATACATGTAACATCGAGTTTATCACAATCAGATAAGCTGTAAAATGTAATGTCTTTATCGGAATTTGAGTAATTATTCAATCGGGTGCAAAAAAGAACCCGATCCCCGTTGGGCATTTCTGTGTAGTCTTCAATCATTAAACCTTCCGGAATAGATACAAACTTAGTTTTGCGCATTGGTGCTAGCACATTATCCTGTCGATAAATTTCATTCATTTCGAGCTCCGAGAAATAAGTAAATTTCGGTTCTGAAACTGCAATATTTATTATATCCAATTGAACTTTGAATAATCCATGATTTTTAATTCCAGTAGGGTCCTTAGATAAATCTTTGAAAAAACCTGTTATTTCACATATTCCGTTTTCCGTTTCAATCATTAAATCTGAAACATCCTTGTTCTCGAAATAGACGGGGAAGTTCACAAATTCTCCAGTTTTTGCCGATAGAACATGAATAAGTCGATATGTAATAAATTTACGATCTTTTTTCTTAGTGTCTTCTTCAGAAACATCTTCTTTAACGTTGTATTGAATAAATATAGTTTGATCATTTTCAAGTGAATAACTAGCACGCGGATACTCAATAAGAGTGCAAGGAAATGTAGTTTTATTACTATGCTTGCCTATAAGGTCCTTGTCTATTATTTTATATTCTAGAATTGCAGTGTCTTTATAGTTGCCACCAACCAGCAACCCGGCAAGTATTGAATTGGTTTCATAATTTGCAGATACAAAGAATTTTGGTAACACATATGAGAGCAAACTGCTATTTGGTGTTTCCAGAATTTTTGTTTTTTCTTTGATAATATTCAAGTTCTCATCAAATACCGTGGCATGTAATTCTGCTCTTTCATCAAAATAAATAGAATGGAAGAAAATTAGACTTCCATCAATTTAGAACTACTTCATTGAAACTGAAAGGATTTTTGTGTAGTCTTTTGTAATTGTTGTCTTCCTTTTTGGTTATTTGAACATCTTTAACAATTTCCATAGTGACTTTATCAAATGCCCGAAGCGTATAATAATGATGGTAGTATGCACCCATTTTTAAGTCATAAATTTTATATAGCGCATAAATTCTGGTATCCGAACTCGCAACAATCCTTTCATAAATCCCCTTCCCTATGCCATTGTTTTCTATGCAATCGGACCATAAAGTCTCCAACTGTTGGCTATAGGAATTTGGGCTGTTCAAAAAGCACAACATCGCGAATATAAAATTTTTCATCTTCATCATTTTATTATATGGGCTAATTGAAATGGGAGTTTATTTTGGGCAATTTATTAAATAAAATGAGCAAATCAATTTTTTAACCTAATTTTAATGTTATATGGAAAGGTTCGTGTTCCATAATGGACGGAATCATTCAATTTGGCTTTAACTGCAAAGTATCTAATAAGTCAGATATGATATAGGCAACTTTTAAATAGCATAGTAATTTTTTTAAGTAGAATGAAAAAAGAGAGCTACAGGAGCAATGTCAGCCCGATTAACTGCCGTAGAGTTCTCATTTTATTAAACAACAGGAAATGACATTTTTTGTGATGTATATTTCTTGTCTTTAAGTTAATTAATTCTGTTGTTAATTCGGCTGAAATTCAAAGTATTTATTGAAAATATTTTTGATGAGGAAATTGAAAGAAAGTGGAACAGCCTTATTATGTTATCAGAATATGTGGAAGGCGAGTTTATAATTTCAAAGCAAGTCCAATGCTCTATTGGCTTCGCAGCAATCTTTTCCTTATTCCGAATATGTGAATTATGTAATTCATTTCCCTAATTGTGCAATGCTTAATAGTCAGAAGATCGGCACTTTTGTGCTGTTGCGCTGGTTCGATTTAAATACGAACGAGTGGGGATCCTATTTTTAAGATGGTAAAATGGAACAAAATCAAGAACAGCAATTCGTCAGTATGCCGAGAATTGGAGACAAAGCTCCTGAATTTAAGGCTGTCACTACGCAAGGCGAGATTAATTTCCCTTCGGATTATAAGGGTAAATGGATTATTCTGTTCAGTCACCCGGCAGACTTTACAACGGTGTGTACATCTGAGTTTATGACATTTGCAAAACGAGAGCCTGAATTTTCAGATCTTAACTGTCAACTTGTAGGATTGTCGATTGATGGTTTATACGGCCACATAGCCTATTTGAGAGCCATTAAAGACAAGATTGAATTTAAGGGTATGAAAAATACGGAAGTCACTTTTCCTTTGATAGAAGACATCAGTATGAACATAGCCAAAAAATACGGCATGATTCAACCCGGCGAAAGTTCCACCAAAACAGTGAGAGCCGTCTTCTTTATCGATCCTAAAGGAATAGTTCGTTCGCTCATTTATTATCCACTTTCATTGGGTAGAAATTTTGATGAACTAATGAAAGCACTCATTGCAATGCAAACTGCCGATAGTTATGCCATCGCCACACCCGCTGATTGGCAGCCTGGCGATGATGTAATTGTGCCTACAGATGGCTCCTGCGGTGTTGCCAAAGATCGAATGGAAAGCAAAGAACTAGGAGTTACATGTAATGATTGGTTTTTTTGTACCAAAGAGCTCTCTCTTGAGATGGTATTGAATCCACCAGAAACTAAATAGTAGCAATCATGAAAAAGAACCTTTTTGTAATCCTCTATGGAGCAATAATCATCATGGAAGGTATTTTTCTCTTATTCTCAAAATACTTTACATTCAATATTACCAAGTATGCTTTGGGAGTTGCTTTGATTGTTGGAGCTTTATTGGCAATGGTCACAGCTTTTTCACGTCAACGGAAGCAAGTTGAATTTGCTTATCACGAAATTCACGCCTTGGCAATGCTTGTCTATGGATTATCGATTTTATTAATTGCAAATACCATAGAGATACTGAGCTACATAACAGCTTTTTTACTTTTCTTCTATGCATTTTCTGAAATCACATTTTGCATTTGGCTATTCAACTTAAAAAATGCGGTCAAAATTAATATTCTTTTCATTCGTATTTTTCTTGGAATGCTGGTGGGCATAGGAACTTTAGTGGTAATGAATAATTTCTCATCAAACATGACAATGGTTATGGAGGGCTATGGAATACTCTTTACCATGATCGGTATCAACGTCTTGCTTTATGAGCCGATTATGAAAACGAAAGTATTAAGTGAGTGATTAATAATTCCAAAACATTAAATCAACATTTCGCTATCATCAATAGAGCGAGGGCTACAGAATTCCTTCACCAACCAATATAGACAAATGTTATTGGCATTATTTGAAACGCAAACTCTCGAGCAACATTTTCAACATGCAGCCAAGCAATTATACATAGGCTTAGGTTACGGAACAATTGAGGCTGCCAATGAACAAATCGATTCAACTCCGATGGATGGCTTCAACCCTGATAATCTTGATGAATTGATGCAGTTGAAAAAGCAAGGTTTAAGAAGCACTGTAATGCTGGACTTGGAGTATAGAAATGCTGAAACCGTTTGCATGGTAATACTTAAAAATTAAGAGAGCTCTTGACTGAATTTTTTACGGTATTGTCTTAAACAATGGAATGATCATGAAAACAACCTTAATTGTAATTGCTCTCTTGATCGCAGTATTGATTTTTTATCTAATTTATTTTAATATGGCATCTACTAAAACAGAAACACAAGCGTATCAGACTATCAAGATAGAAAAGGAATACGAGATTCGCCACTACCCTTCATCTACTATGGCTACCATTACGATGGCTGTGAAAACGTATAAGGAATTGTCTTCTTCTGGATTTAGAAAATTGGCATCGTACATTTTTGGAGGTAATCAATCTAACAAAAGTATTGCCATGACTTCTCCAGTGCACATGGATATTAACGATTCCTTATCCTCTATGAGTTTTGTAATGCCCGCCAATTGCACTAAAGACAATTTGCCAATACCAAACGACAAGTCCATCATCATTAAAAATTCCGATGAGCAATATGTTGCTGCCATTCGGTTTGGCGGCTATGCCAATGATGAAGACATTAAAAAGTTTGCAGCTAAATTGGAAAGTGCCTTGAAATTGACTGGTATTGAGTATTATGGAAACTTCCGCTTTTTGGGTTACAATGCACCGTATCAATTTTGGGGAAGGAAGAATGAAATCATTGTGAATGTTCGTGGGATAAATATATAGGGATCAGATAGGATTTAGTTAAGGCTGATAATGTAATTGCGCAAGTACTGAAAGCTGCCAAAATCTATAGAATAGGATATATATAGATTACTGCGTTAGCCACTGCAACTTACCTTTTGTCTTGATGTCAAGAGATACATTCTTAGGATATAGTAGCAAAGAATTGACGTTTCTTAGGGCATATTTGGGCGGCCACAATTCTGAGTATTATGAAACAAGACATTTTAATTAATTAGTGACTGAGTCGGGTTTTGACGAACAGCTTTTGCTTGTAAACGAAACAGCCTGAAATTTTTCTTTTCTTTTTTAGGTCCAAGGACATTATGAATATATAACAATTCAAATTTAAAAACCATGATTTCAATCAAAAATGAAGGCATTATCATATCGGAAACTGAATTGGAATTTGAAAATGAAGACGTATTAAATCCGGGTATTGTTCAAGAGGAAAATACCGTTCACATGTTTTATCGGGCAGTTGGTAGAGGCAATTATTCTACTATCGGTTATGCTCAATTAGAAGGGCCTTTGACTGTAGTGGAAAGAAATACAGAGCCATTGCTCATTCCAACTACCAGCGATGAGATGCACGGAATTGAAGATCCAAGAATTGTAAAAATAGACGATGTTTATTATTTAACTTGTTGTGCTTATGACGGAATAAATGCTTCGGGATCGTTGGCATTGTCTTCTGACCTCATTCATTTTGAAAAGCAAGGAGTAATAAATCATAGACTTATCTAGAAAAACAATAGTAATGACCAATTTGTCGGCGGATATTCTAAAAAATGAATATGGTATTTCTGCGGAAAAAATATAGGTCATTCCGCATGGCACTCATCTGATTAGACCAGTACCAATAAATTTAAAGGAAGCTATACCTTTTAAAGGTAAAATCATTATTTCAACTTTCGGTTTAATTAGTTCAGGAAAAGGGATAGAAACTGCACTGGAAGCTGTACCTGAAATTGCAGCAAAGGTCCCTAATGTTTTGTATTTGATAATTGGCAAAACACACCCAGAAGTCATGTAAAACGAAGGTGAAAAGTACCGAGACTTTCTTCATGAGAAGGTAAAGGAACTCAAAATCGAAGGAAATGTTTTGTTTATTAATAAGTACCTTACACTAGATGTGTTGTAGGAGTATTTACAGCGCACTGATTTATATTTTTTCACTTCTAAAGATCCTCAACAAGCAGTGAGTGGCACCTTAGTTTATGCCTTGTCGGCTGCTTGTCCTGTAATATCTACATCCATTCCACACTCCCTAGAATTGTTAGACGGTGCAGGTATTAACTTTGATTTTGGTAATGCGCAACAGCTCGCTGATGCTGCCATTTTGATACTTTCTAAGCCCAAAATGATGGAAACTATGCGAATAAGCAGTGCACAAAATAAGTCCAACGGCTTGGCAAAACGCGGCTATTGCTCATGTCGATATCGTCAAGGAGCAATTATTGGATACAGATTTTCAGTTAAATTATAAAATTCCTGAAATTAATTTTGATCACATCAAGCGTTTGACCTCTGATTTTGGGATAATTCAATTTGCCAAAATTTCAGAACCAGATGCAACATCAGGCTATACACTTGATGACAACACCAGAGCTTTAATTGCAGTGGCCAAACACTTTGAATTGACAGGAAAGTTTAGTGATTTGCCTTTGAATACTGTTTATTTAAACTTTATTCTGTTTTGTCAGCAAGATGATGGTTCTTTCCTCAATTATGTTTCAATAGATAAAATGTTTTTTAATAGAAATTATGATGAAAACTTAGAAGATGCTAATGGAAGGGCTATTTGGGCATTGGCTGAATTTTTGTCGTTGAAACAACGATTAGATTTTAATTTGCAAGCCCAAGTAGAGGAAGCTTTTCAGAAAGCTATTCCTACTATTTTAGCAATTAAATCGCCACGAGCCATTGCTTTTTGTATTAAAGGTTTATATTATTACTATAACTTTAAAAAGAAACAGGATGTTTTACATCTTACCACCCAATTGGCAGATAATTTGGTGTCGAAGTATCGAGGTGTTTCTACAGAAAATTGGCAGTGGTACGAAGAGTATTACACCTATGCCAATGCCGTATTGCCTGAAACCATGTTACTGGCAGGAGAATGTACGAAAAGTGAATTATTTAAAGACATTGCTCATAAAACGATTGATTTTCTGCTTGATATTACTTTTAGCAATGGAAAAATTAGTGTCATTTCCAATAGACGATGGCATCAAAAAGGGCAGGATAAAGCCCATTTTGGCGAACAAACTATTGAAGTGGCGTATACCATTTTGGCCTTAAATACTTTCTATAGTAGATACAAAAATGAAGAGTACAGGAACGAAATGAAAATATCATTTAATTGGTTTTTGGGAGAAAATCATTTCCGCCAAATAATCTATAATCCAAGTACATGGGGCTGTTATGATGGCTTCGAAGGGCATCAAGTGAACCTTAATCAAGGAGCAGAAAGCACATTGAGTTATTTATTGGCTAGGTTGGTATTAGAGAAATACGCATACACTTAAAAATAATTGAATGGTTTGTGCTTGTCTGTGGATCAGAGCTATAGCGGGCCTACATTTCTGTTTATTTTTTCTTCTGGCAACTATCACATTCTTAGATATTTTAGCTCATAATGTGTTAATTATGTAACGGAATGTCTAAGTTATGTAACGAATTTTAACTCGATCATTCTGACCTTTATGGCATGAACTTCTAGTCTTGCTTTAAACAGAAAGACTGAGATACTTCATTTGTACCAATGACAATTTAACACAAAGGTTTTATTGTCTGACGTTGCTTTTTCTAGAATTCGCCTGAAAATTTTGTACGACCAATTGAAGAATTGATTATTACAAGCTACGAATCTGACCTAACAAAAATGTGTGACAGCATCGCAGATAAAGTAAGCCGCATGCATCACGCTAGGCCGCAGCCCTTGAATTAAAGGCAAGTTTAGTTGAGGAATGTTAATTTATTGATTGGTTCATGGAACATTTTGTAGAAATGAACTATGTTAAACAAAACCTTAACACGAACAGAGCAGAGCAAGGAAATTCCTTTCAAAATGATAATTGTGTTTTATTGCTTAAATACGATCTGAATTTGGTGAATGCTCTTTTTTAAAAACAGAATATGGCAACAGAGTAATAGTAACAAGAATGCGATGAAAAACTTCGAGTATAGCCGTAAAAAGACTTGCATAATATTTAAATATTAATCAAACATCAAATACAGTAAAAACTCAATTCATGTATTGAAATGCAAGCGCAAACAAAAATGGAATCAGCACAAATTAAAAGACGGAAAAGTAGGTGGTTTAAATGGAAAATAGTTATTTCCATCGTAGCGTTTTTGATCATTGTACGTGTGATATTGCCTTATGTAGTGTTGCACTATGCGAATAAAACACTTGCTGACATGGACGGATATTATGGACATATCAACGGCATTGATCTTTCCATTTTGCGCGGTGCTTACATAATAGAGGAGTTTTATATTGACAAGGTTGATTCTACTTCTGAGCAACGAGTGCCATTTATTTCTTCAGAGATAATTGACCTTTCGGTCGAATGGAAGTCTTTATTTCAGGGTAGGTTAGTTGGCGACCTTGAATTTACAAATCCCGTCTTGCGATTTACTAAAGACAAAGTAGAACCGGCTGCCATTCAAAATGACAGTAGCGATTTTCGTAAATTGCTCAAATCGTTTATGCCGCTTAAAATAAATCGTTTCGAGATTTTTAATGGCAAAATACAATACATTGATTCAAGCTCTACTCCTATAGTAGACATAGCCATGACCAACACACATATTCTAGCGCAAAACCTTTCCAGTGTTGAGGATACTGCATTAATTCCTGCAACTGTTATTGCAAGTGCTGATCTTTATGCGGGGAAATTGAATTTTAGAATGAAATTAGATCCGCTTACAGATAATCCTACTTTCGATATGAATGCAGAATTGGAAAATACAAACTTACCCGAGCTGAATGATTTTTTAAAAGCCTATGCCAATTTGGATGTACATTCAGGAACATTCGGTTTATATGCCGAAGTGGCTTCAAAGGATGGGAAGTTTATTGGATATGTTAAGCCGGTAATTAAAGATCTTAAGGTCAAAGGTCCAGAAGACCGAAGTGATTCTTTCCTTAATAAATTATATGAATCAATGGTAGGTGCGGCAGGTGTGATACTCAGAAATCCTAAGGAAAAACAGGTTGCAACAAAAGTTCCAATAGAAGGTGAATACGAAGAACCCACTATTAAAATATGGTATGCTATAATACATGTTTTGCGCAACGCATTTGTGCAAGCCATTTATCCTGCCATTGATTATGAAATAACAATTCTTTCAGTGGATAAGGTTCAGACAGAAGAGAAGTCATTTCTTCAAAATATTTTTACAAAGTCAGATAAAAAGGATAAGGGAAGCAAAAAATAAGGAAAATTAGATGGATTAATTGTATAAAATGAAAAAATTAAATTTCTCTAAAACATCTGAACTATTTAAAGTAACTTTTGAAAAATGGTGGGGCCGCGACCCTTTTAATAAGAGTGCAATTATTGCCTACAATGCCATATTTTCTTTACCTGGACTATTAGTTGTGGTCATGACAATTGCGGGTTATTTTTTTGGTAGCGACGCTGTTAGCGGTAGATTGCATAGTCAGGTTGCTCAAGCAATGGGATCTGATACTGCCGACCAGATTCAGAACATGATAATCATAGCCAACAAAAGCAAGGATTCAGTTTGGGCAACTATATTGGGTATTGCAATAATTTTAATAGGAGCAACAGGAGTATTTGTGCAACTGCAAAAATCATTAAATGCAATTTGGGAAGTTAAAGTATCAACAACCAAATCAGGAATTTGGTCATTTCTCAAAACAAGAATATTTTCCTTCGGATTAATTATCAGCATTGCTTTTTTATTACTCATTTCACTTGTAATATCTTCTTTGTTATCAGCCTTGGGTTCTTGGGTGTCTCAGCATTGGTCAGAATCATTATTGGTTGTTTTTCAAATACTTAATGTAGTTTTTTCTCTCGTTTTTATTACCATCTTATTTGCAATGATGTTTAAATTTTTGCCTGACACAAAAATAAAATGGCGTTCAGTTTGGATCGGAGCACTCCTCACATCCTTGTTATTTGCTTTGGGTAAATCTGCTTTAGGATTATACTTTGGCAAAGCCGATCCCGCGTCAGGTTATGGTGCTGCGGGGTCTATCGTACTTATTTTATTGTGGACATCTTATTCTTCAATGATTGTATATTTTGGTGCAGAGTTTACTAAAGTTTATTCAGATAGCCTCTACGGAGAAATACCTGCTAACGAAATTGCAGCTAAAGTAAAAAGCGGAACCCTATCATAAGGTTATGAAACACTGATTGCATAAATAAAATAAATGAATTGCATATTCAAATGAAGAATTGCAAGTTATGCTGCTGCAAATGCAGGCAGAGCGTACCTTTGCACAATTAACAGTTTTGCACTAAATCTACAAGCTGCTGGCATATTGTCAATATTGCAATTACTTTAACCTGTCACCAAAGAGGGACTCAGTCTTACGCTGGCAGTTTTCCGCAGCCTCCGACCGATAAAACTCCTTGAATGGCGCAAGACTTCAGCTACACGAGAATACGGAGTTCTATGCTCCGTAGAAGATTTATTCATAAAGAAGTGTGAGTCAAACGGATCGAAAAGTGCTTGTAAATTGTTATAACTAATGCACGCGTTCTGTTGTATCGCTCCGATCTATATTATGCAGACATAGTAGCTTTTGCGTAACATTGGCCTTTCCCTCTTCTTTAGTATACTTCTGTAGAATGAATTAATTGCGGTTTATTATTCAAATTCATTATAGTTGAAAAGAGTATTCCAAGAGAGAAATAAATTATTGACACGCAGAGTGAAGGTTGTAACATTTCGTAAAAGTTGTGTAACAAGAGTATTGTTAAATACTCACAACTTTGTAGCACAGTTTTAATCCATTGAATTATCAACTCATTTAATGAACATATAATGCAAAGATCAATGAAATCCGCACAAAACGGCACATCATCAAATGGTGTAAAAATTAAATCAGATGTAGCACAAGGTCTTCACGACTTGTTTGTAGACGAACTGAAGGACATTTATTGGGCAGAAAAGGAATTGACAAAATCAATTCCTAAGATGATCAAAAATGCATCTGATGAAAAATTAAAGAAAGCGCTCAGCGAACACTTGGAAGAAACAAAAAGTCAGGTGACTCGACTTGAGGAAGTTTTTTCGTCCATTGGCGAAAAAGCTGTTGCAAAAAAATGTGAAGCAATGGCAGGGCTTACGAAAGAAGCTGCAGAAATAATGGAAGAAACAGAAAAAGGTGTTGTTCGGGATGCAGGCATTATTTTGGCTGCTCAAAAAGTAGAACATTATGAAATTGCTACTTACGGAACACTTGCAGCTTTCGCAAAAGCTTTAGGTGAAACAGAAGCGGCGTCTTTATTGGTAGAAACATTGAACGAGGAGAAGTCAGCAGATAAAAAACTCTCTAAAATTTCTGATTCAATAAATGTGAAAGCAGCCGATGAAGATGAACAAGACACAGAAACACCAGTAGCAACAAAAAAGAAAAGAATAGTTTCCAATCACTAGTTGGGAATATTAACAATTAAAAAGCAAAAAAATGAATGATAAAATGCTAGTGCCAGCGGATGCGGCAACTGATCGTGGTAGAATGTTAACAGGAATGTTTTCTGACCGCGAAAGTACAGAAAGTGCTTATAATACACTTCACGAAAGAGGTTATAATAAGGAGGATATTAATTTAGTGATGTCCGATGAAACAAGAAAAAAACATTTTTCAAAGGGCGAAACTGAAGTCGGCACTAAAGCACTGGAAGGTGCAGGAACAGGTTCCGCCATTGGCGGAGTGGTAGGAGCTACAATAGGAGTCATTGCAGCAATCGGTACAAGTTTGGTAATACCAGGTTTAGGATTTGTTATTGCCGGACCGATAGCAGCCGGATTAGCTGGAGCAGGAGCTTGGGGGTGTTACAGGCGGTTTAATTGGAGCACTAGTTGGTTCGGGAATGCCCGAAGAGAGGGCCCGACTTTATGAATCAGGAGTGAAGAACGGTAAAATTGTAATGGGTGTACACCCGCGCAATGAGGAAGATGCAAAATATTTTCAAACCGATTGGAATTCAAAAAAAGTGGAGCAAGTCCATTATTAAAATCAGAGATAATTCTTTCCTCATGTCAGCGGCTAAAATCGGATGTAAGGGTTTAAGGATTGAGTTCGATTATTAATTCTAACAAATTTAAAAACCACAAATATGAAAAGTAAAAACATCATTTTATCTGCTATCATAGTTTCAATCTCATTATTATCCTACTCCGTAGAAGCCCAGGTAAGTCCTGCAATGCAAGATTCTGCTCACAATAAAATGCAAGAGAAGGAAATGCAGCATCCCAAAATAGATCATATAATGATGCTGAATGGGAAAATGTTGGTGATGAAGGACGGTAAAACAATGCCAATGGAAAAGGAAATGACCATGAAAAACGGCACTAAATGTATGACTGATGGAACATGTATAGCGAAAGACGGAAAGAGAACAATGATGAAGGAAGGCGAAATGATGGATATGGATGGAAAAATGATGATTGTTCTTATAAAAGACCACAAAACGGAAAAAGACGATTAATTCTAATTCCTCTCTGTTTTTAAGAAAAAAAAAAGAGTTATTGAGTTGTACGCAAAGCTAAGTGCGCGTCTTAGCAATTTATTTAATAATTTAATTAATAATATAATGGCACAAAGTCAAAAAGACCAAAAAACTCCTACAGGTCAACAACATAATGAGGGTAGAAAAAACCAAGGCAACCAAAGAGAACAAGATAAATCTTCTTCAACAAACGTAGCTAAGGGAGAATCTTCGAAAGGGCAGAACAAGTCCAAAAACACTACTGGCAAAAAACAAGGTGAACAAGACGGCAGTGAAACTAACCGGAACAAAAGCCAAAGCTCAAATCAGAGTCGATAATATTTTATTGAGTATATTCAGTTTTTAACTAATTAAATACAAAGACATGGGAAATTTGCTTTACATCATCGCAGTAGTTCTAATCATTGCATGGGCAATTGGCTTTTTTGCTTATAGCGCAGGAGGTATTATTCATGCCCTTCTAGTTATTGCCATCATAGCAATTGTAATAAAGGCCCTGCAGGGAAAAAGTGTACTTTAATGGTTCATCTGAGTCCTGCCTTCTATGATTCGGCTGGCATGAACCCAACTACACCCATAGGGTTAATATAAAGTGTTGTTATGAATGCTATCCGTTCATCGCCGCTTCTGAAGATTGGGTATCTTATTGACTCTCGACAGAGATTCAAAAGCAATCGGATCAAGCAATGCTATAGCAGATATCATTTCAAAATAGCACTCATTTAAAATAAGATTAAATTTAGTTTAGTGGGAATCAGTATATGTCAGGTTGGCGTAATTGGCAGCAAAAACATAGTGATTTTCCAACCTTCTCACTATGACCAACGAATAGGTAGGCGAGTTTGTGAGCCGTTTATACTGGAGTTCCCACTAAACAAATTTAACCTAAGCAGCTTTCGCATTTCAAAAACGAAACAACTCTTTAGCTAAAAAAGAATGAGCACTTCATCAGACGAACCAATAGACGGCAATATAACATCAGGACAAAATAAATCGTTTTGGACTGATTCAACACTGCCAATTGTTTTTGAAAAACTCCAACAGAATATTGAAACCGACATTTTGATAATCGGTGGCGGAATAGCTGGATTAACAACAGCATACTGTTTGTTAAAAGCAGGTCGAAATATAGTTTTAGTGGAAGATGGATACCTCGGCAGCGGAGAATCTGGCAGAACAACAGCACATATTACATGCGCACTAGACGATCGCTATTTTAAGCTTGAAAAAATATTCGGAAAAGAAAAAGCCATGCTCGCTGCGAACAGCCACATGGAAGCAATACAGTTTATTGCGAATGTCGTAAAACATGAAAATATTGATTGCAATTTTAAAAGAGTTCCGGGATATTTATTTTTAAGCGGAAACGATTCGAAAGAAACTTTAGAAAAGGAATATTCCGCTACACAAAGTGCCGGACTGCTGACAGAAATGTTAGAGCAAGTTCCAGCATTAGAATCAGAAGAAGGAAAATGGTGTATCAAATTTCCTGAACAAGGTCAGTTTCATATTATGAAATACTTGAAAGGGCTCGCAGATGCAATCACTGCCATGGGAGGAAAAATTTACACCGAAACAAAAGCAGAGGACATCACAAAAGAAGGAGCAAAAGCAAATGGATTTGAAATAGGAGCAAAACATATTGTTGTTGCTACCAATACACCAGTGAATGATTGGGTTTCCATGCACACGAAGCAATGGGCTTATCGCACCTATGTTATAGGAGCTAAAATTCCCAAAGGATTATTGCCTTACGCTTTATGGTGGGACACGGGAAATAAAAACTCAAAATGGATCGGCTCGCCCTATCATTATGTGCGCTTGCAAGAACTTGATGGCACATACGACTTATTAATTTCCGGAGGCGAAGACCATAAAGTAGGTCAGGCAGATGATGAAAATATTCCCGAAGAAGAGAGATTTATCAAGCTGATTAAATGGACTAGAATGAGATTCCCAGCAATGGAAAATCTTGAGTACAAATGGTCGGGTCAGGTAATAGAGCCAATTGATGGAATGGCGTTCATCGGTAAAAATCCGGGTAATGAAAATATTTACATCATCACTGGAGATTCAGGAAACGGTATTACACATGGAACTCTTGGTGGAATTATTTTAACCGATATTATTAACGGAAAGGAAAATCCATGGATTGAGTTATATAGCCCTTCACGAATCACTTTGAAAACAGCAGGTGATTATTTACATGAACTAGGAAACATGGTTGCGCAATATGCAGATTGGGTTACAAAGGGTGATGTGAAAGATGCCGATGAATTAAAGCCCGGGCAAGGAGGAATAATTTCTTCAGGGATGAAAAGAATTGCTGCTTACCGTGATGAACAAAATAATCTGCACACTTGCACCGCGGTATGTCCACACCTTGGTGCAATTTTGCACTGGAATGCAGAAGAAAAATCTTTTGATTGTCCGGCGCATGGTTCACGATTTACTACAGAAGGTAAAGTAATCAATGGTCCGGCAACCTCTGATTTAAAAAAATTGGAAATCAAAGAAGATTTGGAAACAACCCAATCATAAATTGATATTTCAAAATAGTATGAAAAAGCAAACATTAATAATAGTAGTATTTATTTTTCTTCTCAGCACTTTTTCTAGTTGTGCATTAGTGGAGGGTATTTTTAAAGCAGGAATGGGAGTTGGGATTTTTATGGTTTTGTTGGTTGTTGCATTAATCATATTTTTCGTCATCAGAATGAGCAAAAAGAAATAAAGTCATGAACAATTTTTTCAAAACAATTTTCGCAGGTTACGGAGCATCAAAATTAGGTGGTGGATGTCTTGGCACTATCGTCATTTTTGTTATTCTCTACATGCTGTTAGGACAATGTTAGCATTGATATCCCATTAATCCGGCATAAAGACGGGTTCAGTCCTTAGAGAACAGTTTGCCGCAACTCCAGACCGATATATTTTCTTGGGCAGAGCAGAGTAGAAACTAGCATTTGCGCTACTGAAAACTTACCTTATTTTTTTGCTTCTAAAGTCAATATTTTTCGAATGGAAATAGATTTTTAAATTCTGAATTGATCATCGGAATATGGTCGTCAAATACATTACTTAGCTTTCCAAGCTTCCAAATCCATTACCCATTCCTCCGCTAGCACCACATGGCTTTCGGCCTTACCTTTCTTGAACTCCAAAGCCAATTATACCGTAGACCAGATGAAGGTTTAGATATGTGCGAATTGAGCCTTTGATGGATAAAAGGCGCTGTGTAATTCATATACTTCAAAGTTTTTCGGACGAAAATACGCTGATTGAGTACTTCGCATGCCTGATATTGAAGAGTCTGAACTCAAGCAAACTTAATAAAAGCGCAGAAAGAGAATTAGACCTAAATTTAAAGGAAGTTTAGACAAAAAAAAATATTGTTTTTTGGAGAATCTAACATCATTGCGGATTGATAAGGGTCTTCGAACTACTTAAACACTATTATTTCCAGCATCATACGTTCTTTCTAAAAACGGACTGTCCACATTTGCCTGTAAACGGCTTTCATTCGCTCCTCTCTTGTAAAAAACAAGTCTTGAAACTGAGATGCAATTACCAATGATTTCTATTAAATATTCCACCCAAAACCCCCAATAAAAAATCCCCCGCAATCACATTGCGAGGGATTATTCAACATACTTTTTATATCTTCAAGAAAACATTTCCTTCACCTTCTGAAAAAATCCTTTGTCTTTATCCGTAGGCTTGGGTGCGAAATTTTCAGATTTACGTAAATCTTCCAGAATTTCCTTTTCCTTATTACTCAACTTTTGGGGAGTCCATACATTGATGTTCACCAGCAAATCGCCGTGACCGTAGCCATCTATGGAAGGTAATCCTTTGGCTCTTAAACGCAATATCTTTCCGCTTTGAGTGCCTACGTCAATCTTCACCTTGGCTTTGCCATCAACTAGCGGAATTTCGGCTGTGCCACCCAATGCCGCGTCCACAAAATTTACATATAAATCAAAATGCAAATTTTTACCATTGCGCTTTAAATCCGGATGTTCTTCTTCTTCAATTTGAACCAATAAATCGCCCGGAATTCCGCCAAAAGGTGCAGCGTTTCCTTTGCCTGCAAATTTCAATTGCATTCCAGATTCAACACCGGCCGGAATATCGAGTGTAATAAGTTCTTCTTCGCGCTTCATGCCGCTTTCATCAGCATCCTTGGGTTTGGAGGTAACGCGTTTTCCACTGCCATGACAGGATGGACAAGTGGAAGTAGTTTGCATTTGGCCCAATATAGTATTCGTAATACGACGCACTTGGCCAGATCCTCCGCAAGTGGAGCAATCGCCAAAAGAAACACCATCAGCAGGAACTAATTTAAAAACCTTAATCTTTTTAGAAGCGCCTTTGGCTATTTCTTCCAGATTGAGTTTTACCTTAATACGCAGATTGCTTCCTTTAACCGTTCTGCTTCTTCCGCCTCCGCCAAATCCACCACCTCCGCCAAAAATATCTCCAAATTGAGAGAAGATATCTTCCATGTCAAAACCTCCCCCGGAAAATCCTCCTGCACCCTTTACACCGTCATGACCAAAACGATCGTATTTGGCCCGCTTATCCTTATCGTTGAGAACATCGTAGGCCTCTGCCGCCTCCTTAAATTTGTCTTCAGCCAATTTATCTCCCGGATTTTTATCGGGATGGTATTTTAATGCCAGTTTGCGATAAGCCTTTTTGATTTCAGCTTCATCAGCACTCTTGCTAATACCCAGTATCTCGTAATAGTCGCGCTTCGCCATCTTATTTTATCATTGTCCTACCACAACTTTTGCATAGCGCAAAACTTTGTCGTGCAAATAATATCCTTTTTCCAAAACATCAACCACTTTTCCTTTCATAGCAACTTCAGGAGCGGTAATATTGCTAACCGCTTCGTGTAAATCGGTATTAAATGGAGCGGAGTTGGCATCCATCATTTTGAGACCCTTGCTCTCCAAATTGTTCAATAACTTGTGATTAACGAGTTTCATTCCCTCTTTAAAAGCACCCAGATCATTTATTTGCTCAGTCGCTGCCATTGCTCTGTCAAAATCATCTAATACTGGCAGCAAAGATGAAATAACGTCAGAGCCTGCGGTTAAGATGAGCTCCGCACGCTCCTTAATTTTATTCTTTCTAAAATTGTCAAAATCAGCATACAATCGCAGGTACTTGTCTTTCCAAACGGCTAACTCTTCTTTTAGCAAGCTTAGCTCATCCGCTGGTTCTGCGGATATTTCCTGCTCTGCAGACTCATTGGTTGGCTCCTGATCTTTAACTTCTTCCTGCTCTGCTTTTTTCGATTCTTCGTTATGATTCATGGTTCTATCGTTCAATACGCTGTTGTTTTACAAAGGCCTTGCCAGATGATTTTTTCTGACAAATTGGCTGTCATCGCTCGCCTTCATTTTTGCAGCAAATAAAAAACCGCCCTTCCGATCAATGATCAGAAGGGCGGTGCAATATTCGGTATTTTCTTACAATTTTTTCACAAACTGATCAATCGCGCGGTGAAGCTCCAGTCCTCTAAGGTTTTTGGCCACAATTACACCGTTTTCATCGATCAGATAGCTCATCGGAACAGAGTTAACTCCGTAAAGCATTGCCGCTTCGTTGTTCCAGCCTTTGAGGTCACTTACGTGATTGCCCCAAGTTAATCCGTCTTTGGTGATTGCTGCTTGCCAAGCATCGAGTGTTTTATCAAGCGATACGCTAAAAACATCAAATCCTTTGGCTTTATGAAATTTCGCTTTTGAATACTTGTTGTAGGCTGCTACTACGTTTGGGTTCTCACGGCGACAGGGACCACACCAAGATGCCCAAAAATCAATCAAAACTACCTTTCCGCGCAGGTCACTTAGTTTGTACTCTTTTCCATCTGGGCCGGCCATTGTAATATCCGGAGCAACATCGCCAACATTAGTGCCAACTTGTGGTTTAGGATTCTTTTCATCCTCGCCGCCGGTAGCAAAAGCCATGGAAGGAGCGATGAGCATAAAAGCAAGAAAGAGTTTGGATATGAATAGAGATCTCATTTGGTTTTCATTTACTGGTTAAAGATAACACATTGATCGAAACATTACAAACATCGTTCCAAAGAAAAATGTCAATCTATTCGCTTTATTGAAGCCCCAAGATTGCGGAGGCGTTGGTCTATGTCCTGATATCCTCTATCAATTTGTCCGATGTTCTGAATTACACTTTTTCCTTCTGCCGAAAGAGCAGCGATCAATAGTGAAACTCCTGCTCTAATATCGGGTGATGACATGGTTACGCCGCGCAGTGGATATTTGCGTTCCAATCCGATTACAGTGGCGCGGTGAGGATCGCAAAGTATAATCTGTGCGCCCATGTCGATGAGTTTATCTACAAAGAACAAACGGCTTTCAAACATCTTTTGATGAATCAACACGCTGCCTTTAGCTTGAGTAGCCGTAACCAGAATGATGCTTAATAAATCCGGAGTGAAGCCCGGCCATGGAGCGTCGGCAATGGTTAAAATGGAGCCGTCTATAAACGTTTCGATTTCATATAATTCCTGACTTGGAATATAAATATCATCGCCGCGGCGCTCGAGTTTGATGCCGAGTTTAGAAAACACATCAGGAATTACCCCCAGCTCATCATAAGCCACGTCTTTAATGGTGATTTCGCTGCGGGTCATGGCGGCAAGGCCAATAAAACTACCTATTTCGATCATATCAGGCAAAATGCGGTGATCGCATCCTCCCAATCGATCAACGCCCTCAATTTGGAGGCGATTCGATCCAATTCCGCTGATCTTTCCGCCCATGCTGTTGATCATTTTACAAAGCTGTTGCAAATAGGGTTCGCAAGCGGCGTTGTAAATAGTAGTCACTCCTTCGGCAAGAGCCGCTGCCATTACAATATTGGCGGTTCCGGTAACCGATGCTTCGTCCAAAAGCATATAAGCGCCTTTGAGTTTATCGGCTGTGGCTTTATAGAAACTTTCGCCTTGGTCATAGCTGAATTTAGCGCCGAGATTTTGGAATCCTATGAAGTGGGTATCCAGTCTGCGCCTGCCGATTTTATCGCCACCGGGACGCGGGATATAAGCTTTTCCGAAGCGCGCGAGCAAGGGTCCCATTATCATAATGGAACCTCGCAATGCCGCTGCTTTGGCGCTGAATTCTTTGGAGTCAAGATAGCCAAGATCCAGGGTGGATGAATCGAAGGTATAAGTATCCTTGGATACGCGCTCGATAGTAACTCCCATGCTTCGGAGCAGGTCGATGAGTTTATTTACATCAACAATATCGGGGATGTTGGAAATGCTAACTTTTTCAGGGCTGAGTAGCACTGCGCAGATTACTTGCAAGGCTTCATTTTTCGCGCCTTGCGGAATAACCTCTCCTTGTAGTTTTATGCCACCTTCAATTTCAAATGTGCTCATGATAAATTATTATACGAACACCGAATTTGGGAAGGAATTTGAAATAAAAAAAGGACTAAGAATAAAACTTTAATGAAAGGTTTGTTAACAAGTGGGCGCTGCAAAGAAGCTTAAGGATGACATTCTAAAATCCCATCGCCAAAATGAAAAAAAAATTATATCCTTCGATGATTATTGCTATTCCCTTTTTTCTTAGGCTTGTGTTTCATCATACGCTGCTGAGGAGGTTTTGAAACCCCTAAAATTTCCGAAGAACTAATAAGTACTGATCCAGGGGCAACTATAACCCTTCCCTCACTCAATTCCTGTACCTGGGCAATGATAAAACTATCAGCAACGGTTTCACGATTCCAAGTCAAATAATGACGCTTCATCAAATTAGCCACCATGATCGCCTGAGCATCCTTTTCTGGACCATCCTCTTTACCTGCAACGTGCTCTATCATCTTTTCCACACCTTTGCCATAATGACCATATTTGATGCGGGTTTGAGGATACTTCATACGACCCGGTTTTTCCTGAAACGTTGCCGGCTCTGGAATAGGATAAGGAGAATCGGCATCCAGTTTAAAGCCCGACATAATGTACAAGTGATCCCAAAGCTTGTGATTGAAATCTTCAATATCACGCAGATAAGGAAACAATTGACCCATTACTTTAATGATGGCTCTTACCATCTTGTTGCGTTCTTCGCGATCCTGAACTTGCATCGCGGTGCTAACCATTGACTGTATATGTCGACCGTATTCCGGAATAATAATATCCGGACGTTGAGAATTATAATCCATAAATTAAGCTGTAATGCAAAGATGCGTAATTAAAACCATACTCTAATCATAAAGGTTAAAATGACAGCAAGGTCATTTCAAAAAATCAGACTCCTGAAATTTTGAGTCGGGCAAATCGAAGTAACAATTGTTTTGGTCCTGCCGATGGAAAGAAAACCGTCGCCTTCAAATTGTCATTTTCCCCCTCAATGCTCAGCACTTTGCCTTTTCCAAATCGCTCATGCGTTACTTCCATGCCAGCCGTGATATTTTTAAAATCGTCTCCATCAACACCGCTACCTGATTCCGGTTTAACTGGAATTTTGCCCGAAATTCCAGGATTATTTGCGATTTCCTTTTTGAAAAATTTTTGTCTATCTGATCCAAAATCACCAAATAATTTGGATTTTCCGGATGGTCCTCCAGTTAAATCTGAACGATCCACAAAACTCGGATCCACTTCCATGATGAAACGACTCGGATCACCAAAAATTAATTGTCCCCAGCGATATCGAGTAGTAGCATAAGACATAATAGCCCTGGTTTTTGCCCGGGTTAAAGCCACATAAAACAATCTACGTTCTTCTTCCAAGTCCTCTCTGCTGTTCAGCGCCATTTGAGATGGGAAGAGATTTTCTTCCATTCCCACTATAAATACATAGGGAAACTCAAGACCCTTAGCAGCATGAATCGTCATCAGCGAAATTTTATCATCGTCCCCATCATCCTGATCCGTATCGGTTAGGAGGGCAATATCAATAAGGAAATCGCTCAAGGTGCTGATGCTCGGATTCTCTTCATCCGGATCAAGTTCCGAAAACTCTTTCATACCATTGAGCAATCCCTGAATGTTCTCATAACGAGCAACGCCTTCCGGAGTGCGATCGCTGTATAAATCGCTCAGAATACCGGTGCTATTGGCAATATGTTGCCCCAGATCATAAGCCGACTTCTTCTCCATCATGGCCCTAAAACCCTTAATCATCATGGCAAATTCAGCAACTTTATTCATAGATGCCGCGCCAAGACCAAAAGGGTACTGCGCAGGGAATTCTATCAAATCCCAAAGACTAACGCCATGCTCTTCAGCGGCAACCGTCATTTTATCCAAGGTAGATTTGCCAATACCACGAGCCGGATAATTGATCACCCTTCGAAAAGCCTCCTCATCTTTTGGATTGGCCGTTAATCGGAAATAAGCAATCAGATCCTTAATCTCTTTGCGTTGATAGAAAGAGAGTCCACCGTATATTCTATAAGGTATATTCAGTTTACGTAGGGCTTCCTCAAACGACCTGGACTGAGCATTAGTTCGATAGAGAATCGCAAAATCCTTGTTGAAGTGATGATTTCGGTTTTTCAGCTCAAAAATCTGATGTGCCACAAAATAACCTTCATCATTATCAGAACCTGCTTTATGCACTAAAATACGCTCCCCATCCGGATTATGTGTCCAAACCGTTTTTTGAATCTGGTCTTTGTTTTTTTCGATAACACTATTCGCCGCATTAACGATCACTTTGGTGGATCGATAATTCTGCTCAAGTTTATACATACTAAACTCGGGGTAATCGTTTTTGAAATTGAGGATGTTCTGAATGTTGGCACCTCTAAAAGCGTAAATACTCTGGGCATCATCACCAACCACACAAACATTTTCATGAACCGCACCCAATCTTTTTATAATGAGGTATTGAGCAAAATTGGTATCCTGATACTCATCCACCAAAATAAAATGAAAACGATGCTGGTATTTGTGAAGCAGGTCGTTATGATCACGAAGTAACACGTTCATATTATACAGGATATCATCAAAATCCATTGCACCTGAGCGAAAACATCGGGTGGTGTATGATTGATAGATCTCTGCAGTTCTAGGTCGGCCAGACGATCGGTCTTCTGCTTGAATATCAGCATCCTCGGCATATTCAGCTGGGGAGATGAGATTATTTTTGGCTCCTGATATCCGACTAAAAACGGTTGAGGGTTTGTAGATTTTATCGTCGAGGCCTAAATCTTTTATAACACTCTTAATGAGGCTTTTAGAATCTGCCGCATCGTAAATGGTAAATTCTCGTGGATAATTAATTCTTTGGTATTCGATTCGAAGAATACGGGCGAAAACGGAGTGAAAAGTTCCCATCCAAATATTTTTGGATTCCAGTTCACCCACAATTTTGCCGATGCGACCTTTCATTTCTTTGGCCGCTTTATTGGTAAAAGTGAGGGAGAGGATAGAAAATGGATCGACGCCATTTTCTATAAGGTGCGCAATTCTATAGGTAAGTACCCTAGTTTTGCCTGAACCGGCTCCGGCTATCACCATCATAGGTCCGCTAATGTGAGTAGCAGCGAGCCTTTGCTCTTCATTCAGGTCTTCTAGATACATTGTTGCAAAGGTATGAACAAGAGGGCAAGGAATGCCAAGATTTTGAGCTAATGAAAAAATTCATGCAAAAAAGAGTAAAATAAAATAAAGTTACTATTGGATAATTGAGGAAATCTTGTACCTTTGCAGCCCCAAAAAATTCGGGTTTTGCGTCCTGAAGTGTTAAAAAGAGGGTAAAGGAATTACGATTTATGCCAACGATTCAGCAGTTGATCCGCACCGGTCGGACAAGTATAGTAAGGAACAGCAAATCTGCTGCTCTTAACTCTTGTCCGCAGCGCCGGGGAGTATGTGTACGTGTGTACACCACCACTCCAAAAAAGCCAAATTCAGCTATGCGTAAAGTAGCTCGTGTTAGGTTAACGAATGGTAATGAGGTGAACGCATACATAGGAGGTGAAGGCCACAACTTACAGGAACACAGCATTGTGCTCGTTCGTGGAGGAAGGGTGAAGGATCTTCCAGGTGTACGTTACCATATTGTAAGAGGTGCATTAGATACCGCAGGAGTGGAAGGTCGCAAACAGCGCCGCTCGAAGTATGGTACTAAGCGTCCGAAAGCAGGTAAAGCAGGAGCAGCAGCTCCAGCTAAACCAGGAGGTAAAAAGAAATAAGTAAAGAACTTTTCAGTATAAGCTACCATGAGAAGAAGGAAAGCCAAGAATAGGGTCATCCTGCCGGATCCAAAGTTTAATGATCCAACGGTAACCAAGTTTGTAAATAACTTGATGTATCAAGGTAAGAAAAGCACCGCGTTTGACATTTTTTACGATGCCATCGAGCGTGTTTCTACTAAGACCGGCGAACCTGGTCTTGAGATCTGGAGAAAAGCCGTTAATAACGTAACTCCAAACGTTGAAGTTAGGAGCCGTCGTGTTGGTGGTGCTACTTTCCAGATCCCACAGCCAATTCGCGATAGCCGCAAGGAAAGCCTGGCAATGAAATGGATGATCAATTTCTCACGTAAGCGCAATGAGCGTAGTATGAGTGAGAAATTGGCCGCTGAAATTATTGCTGCTTCTAAAGAAGAGGGCGCTACTTTCAAAAAGAAAGAAGATACCCACCGTATGGCTGAAGCTAATAAAGCATTCTCTCACTTCCGTTTCTAAAATAAGTTATACAATAAAGAAAATGGCCAAGAGGGACCTAAAATATACGCGAAACATTGGTATTTCTGCTCACATTGATGCAGGTAAAACCACTACAACTGAGCGTATTCTATATTATACCGGTATCAGTCATAAAATTGGTGAGGTGCACGATGGTGCAGCTACCATGGACTGGATGGAACAGGAGCAGGAGCGCGGTATTACCATTACCTCTGCGGCTACTACTTGTTTCTGGAAATTCCGTGATCAGGAATATCGTATGAATATCATCGATACGCCAGGACACGTTGACTTTACTGTTGAGGTGGAGCGTTCGCTCCGTGTACTCGACGGATGTGTTGCCCTTTATTGCGCCGTAGGTGGTGTTGAGCCTCAGTCTGAAACCGTATGGCGTCAGATGGACCGTTACAGCGTACCACGTATTGGCTTTGTAAATAAAATGGACCGTTCAGGTGCTGATTTTTTCCGTGTTGTAAAACAGGTGAAAGAGCGTCTTGGAGGCAATGCTGTGCCGCTTCAAGTGCCAATCGGTGAGGAGGATACTTTCCGCGGTGTGGTTGATTTAGTGACTAAACGTGGTATGGCTTGGAATGAGCATGATCAGGGTATGACCTGGAGCGAAGTTCCAATTCCTGATGATTTAGTTGAAGTTGTTGAAGAATGGCGTGCAAAACTTATCGAATCGGCTGCAGAGTCGGATGATAAGTTAATGGAAAAATATTTCGTTGATCCAAACTCTATCACTGAAGAAGAATTGGTGGCTGCAATCCGTAAAGCGACTATCAGTCTAAAAATGGTTCCTATCCTGTGTGGTTCTGCCTTTAAAAATAAAGGTGTTCAAACCATGTTGGATGCGGTAATGACTTACCTCCCTTCACCATTTGACTGTGAAGCAGTTATAGGTATCAATCCTGATACAGAAGAAGAAGAAGAGCGCAAGCCACTTATCGAAGAGCCTTTTGCCGCTTTGGCGTTTAAGATTGCTACAGATCCTTTCGTAGGCCGTTTGGCATTCTTCCGCGCATATAGCGGTAAACTCGAGGCTGGATCTTATGTGTTAAACACTCGTACCAACAAAAAAGAGCGTATCTCTAGGATTTTCCAGATGCACTCTAACAAGCAAAACCCGGTTCCGATGATCGAAGCTGGTGATATTGGTGCTGCTGTTGGTTTTAAAGATATTCGCACGGGTGATACACTTTGTGACGAGAACCATCCTATTGTTCTTGAAGCAATGAACTTCCCATTGCCTGTAATCGGTATCGCTATTGAGCCTAAAACTCAAGCGGATATGGATAAAATGGGCCTAGCACTTGCAAAACTTTCCGAAGAGGATCCTACATTCAAAGTTCATACCGATGAGAATTCAGGTCAAACTGTGATCTCAGGTATGGGTGAGCTTCACCTTGAAATTATCGTTGACCGTATGCGTCGCGAGTTTAAAGTTGAATTGAATCAAGGTGCTCCACAAGTAGCTTATAAAGAGGCTATCGTTGGTGAAACTTCTCATCGTGAAGTTTTCAAGAAGCAGACTGGTGGCCGTGGTAAATTCGCTGATATAGCAGTTAAAATTATGCCGGCTGAAGGAGAAAATCCTGTAGGCTTGCAGTTCGTTAACAATATCAAAGGTGGTAACATCCCACGTGAATTCATCCCAGCTATTGAGAAAGGATTTAGAGATTCAATGGTTAATGGAGTACTGGCAGGGTTCCCTGTGGACAGCATCCGTGTAACTCTTGAAGATGGTTCATTCCACGCAGTTGACTCGGATAGTTTATCATTTGAGCTTTGTGCTAAAATGGCTTACCGTAATGCTGTACCAAGTTGTCGCCCTATCATTCTTGAGCCGATCATGAAGCTTGAGGTGGTAACTCCAGAGGAGAACATGGGTGATTGTATTGGTGACCTTAACAAACGTCGCGGAATGATTGAAGGAACAGATGAGCGCAGTGGAGCAACTGTGATCAAAGCTAAAGTTCCATTATCATCTATGTTTGGTTATGTAACCGACCTTCGTACTATCACGTCAGGTCGTGCTTCATCTACTATGGAATTCTCGCATTACGCTCCTGCACCAAATACCGTTGCAGAAGAAGTAATTGCTAAAGTAAAAGGAAAAGCAAACGCTAAATAATCACGGCTCATGGCCCAGAAGATTAGAATAAAACTAAAGTCCTACGATCACAATTTGGTCGATAAGTCAGCCGAGAAAATCGTGAAGACGGTGAAGGCGACCGGAGCTGTTATCAGCGGTCCAATTCCACTTCCGACACACAAGCGGATTTACACGGTGCTTCGTTCACCACACGTGAACAAGAAAGCCCGTGAGCAGTTCCAGCTTTGCTCTTACAAGCGTTTGCTGGATATCTACTCTTCTTCATCGAAGACTGTAGATGCACTCATGCGTTTGGAGTTGCCAAGCGGAGTTGAAGTAGAAATTAAAGTTTAACAGGAATAATAACCAATACGATGCCAGGACTTATCGGAAAGAAAGTAGGGATGACTAGTATCTATAGTGCCGCTGGAAAAAACATTCCATGCACAATTATAGAAGCTGGTCCCTGTGTCGTGACCCAGGTGAAAACCAAAGAGAAAGACGGTTATTCAGCCGTGCAGATCGGATTCGGGGAGCGCAGAGAGAAGAGTACTTCTAAGCCTATGATGGGCCACTTCAAAAAAGCCAGCACTACTCCAAAAGTGAAACTTATGGAAGTACCAAGTTTTAACAAAGAAGTGAAAATAGGAGAAACTATTAATCTCACAGACGTATTCGCAGAAGGCGAAATAGTGGAAGTAACAGGAACAAGCAAGGGTAAAGGATTTCAAGGTGTTGTGAAACGCCATGGCTTTGCTGGGGTAGGTGAAGCAACTCACGGTCAGCATAACCGTTTGCGTGCACCGGGTTCATTGGGAGCTTCTTCTGATCCAAGCCGTGTATTCAAAGGAATGCGCATGGCTGGTCGTACCGGTGGCACTCAAATCACCAAACAAAATCTTGAGGTTTTGCGTTTACTTCCAGAAGACAATCTGATTGTAGTTAAGGGAGCAATTCCTGGTCATAAAGGTTCTTACCTCCTAATCTGGAAATAAGATGGAAGTAGTAGTATACAACTCAGAAGGAGCTAAGACTTCGCAGAAAGTGAAGCTCAGCGACGATATTTTCGGAATCGAGCCAAATGATCACGCCATCTATCTGGATGTTAAGCGTTATCTAGCGGCACAACGTCAAGGTACACACAAATCCAAGCAACGTAACGAAGTATCGGGTTCTACCCGCAAGCTTAAGCGTCAGAAAGGAACAGGTGGAGCACGTGCCGGTAGCATTAAGAGTCCAACTATCGTAGGTGGAGGTACCGTATTCGGTCCTCAACCAAGAAGCTACGATATGGATGTCAATAAAAAAGTGAAGCGTTTGGCTCGTAAGTCGGCACTCACCTACAAAGCCAAAGAAGATGGCATCGTGGTTATTGATTCTATCAAAATGGACTCACCTAAAACTCAGAACTTCCTAAAAGTTCTCGAGAACTTGAAAGTAAACGACAAGAAGACACTATTTGTACTGTCAGGACATGATCAGAATGTATATCTCTCTTCACGCAACCTTGCAGGTCATAAAGTGACTACTGCCGAAAACCTGAATACTTACGATATCCTGAATTGCAAAAACATCATTTTCGTTAAAGATGCAGTTCAGATTATCGAAACCCAGCTAAACAAGTAAGATCATGGAAAACATTCTACTGCGTCCACTGATCACGGAGAAAATGACCTCCGATTCAGAAAAGAATAACCGCTACGGCTTTGTAGTTTCAAAGTCGGCGAACAAAATACAGATCCGCCAGGCAATTGAGAATAAGTACGATGTTAAAGTTAGCGACGTACGTACAATCAATGTAGATGGAAAGGCTCGCTCACGCTTCACTAAAACAGGAGTTGTAAACGGTCGTACCAGTTCATACAAGAAAGCCATTGTACAGTTGGCAGACGGAAATATTATTGATTTCTACGCAAATATCTAAGGGGTAAAACAATGGCACTGAGAAAACTCAATCCGATAACACCGGGTCAGCGTCACAAGGTGGTGAGTACATTCGATAAGATTACCACAAGTGAACCGCACAAGCCACTGCTTGAGACCCTGAAGAGAACCGGCGGTCGTAATAACACTGGTAAAATGACCATGCGTCATGTTGGCGGTGGGCACAAGCGTCGCTATCGTATAATCGATTTCAAGCGTGATAAATTCAACATTCCTGCAGAAGTGCTAACTGTTGAGTACGATCCAAACCGTTCAGCTCGTATATGTTTGCTTCAGTATGCAGATGGCGAGAAGCGTTACATTCTAGCTCCAGAAGGAGTAACTGTAGGTCAGACATTGATCTCTGGAGAAGGTATCGCCCCTGAAGTAGGAAACACACTGAAGTTAAAAGATATTCCACTTGGTACTGTAGTCCACAACATCGAGATGTATCCCGGTCGTGGAGGCCAAATGGCAAGAAGCGCAGGATCTTATGCACAACTGAACGCACGTGATGGTCAGTATGCAACAGTGAAGCTGCCTTCAGGAGAAACCCGTATGGTACTTTCAAATTGTCATGCGACAATAGGAGTAGTATCAAATTCTGAGCATAACCTAGTAGTAAGTGGTAAAGCCGGTCGCAGCCGTTGGTTGGGTCGTCGTCCAAGAGTACGTGGTGTAGCAATGAACCCAGTCGATCACCCAATGGGTGGTGGTGAGGGTCGTGCCTCAGGAGGTCACCCGCGTTCACGTAATGGTATACCTGCAAAAGGATACAAGACACGTGCACCAAAGAAGACATCGAGCAAGTTTATCGTTGAGCGTCGTAAAAAGAAATAAGAATAGCAATGTCAAGATCGCTTAAAAAAGGTCCTTTCGTCCACTATAAATTAACCCGTCGTGTTGATGAGATGGCCTCATCAGGAAAGAAGACGGTGATCAAAACTTGGTCACGTGCTTCCATGATCACTCCGGATTTTATTGGACTGACCATCGCTGTGCACAACGGTAAACAATTCATACCAGTATATGTAACCGAGAATATGGTTGGTCACAAACTGGGAGAATTTTCACCAACACGTACCTTCCGAGGACATGCTGGTAATAAGAAAGATAAGGGTAAAAAATAATATAAAGCTTACTGACCATGGGAGCCCGTAAGAGAGAAGCGGCAAATAAGAGGAAAGAAATCCTCAAGCAGACAGCCATCGCAGAGCTGGTAAACTGCCCGACTTCACCAATGAAAATGCGCCTTGTAGCGGATATTATTCGCGGAAAAGGTGTAACTGATGCGCTGAACATTTTGAAGTTCAGTCGCAAAGAGGCTTCACTTCGCCTTGAGAAACTTCTCCGTTCGGCAATTGCTAACTGGGAAGCTAAGAACGAAGGGGAGCGCCCTGAGGATACACACTTGGTAGTGAGCGAAATACATGTGGATGGAGGTCGTATGCTAAAGCGTATTCAGCCTGCACCGCAAGGAAGAGCACACCGAGTGCGTAAGCGTTCAAATCATGTAACCATTATTGTTGATAGCGTTAAATAAGGATATTATCCATGGGACAAAAAGCTAACCCGATAGGAAACCGCCTGGGCTTCATCAAAGGATGGGACTCAAATTGGTACGGTGGTAACAATTACGCTGAGAAACTAGTTGAAGACGACAAAATTCGCAAGTATCTCATGGCTAGGTTGCGCAAAGCATCAATCTCTAAGATTGTAATTGAGCGTACATTAAAGCTGGTAACTGTAACCATTAATACTGCTCGTCCGGGTGTAATTATCGGAAAAGGAGGACAGGAAGTTGACAAACTGAAAGAAGAGTTGAAAAAACTCACTTCGAAAGAAGTTCAAATCAACATATTTGAGATCAAGCGCCCTGAACTTGATGCACGTTTAGTTGCTGATGGCATTGCTCGTCAGATTGAAGCGCGTATCTCTTTCCGTCGTGCCACTAAGATGTCCATCGCCTCTACCATGAGAATGGGAGCTGAAGGTATCAAGGTGATGATTTCGGGCCGTGTAAACGGAGCTGAGATCGCAAGATCTGAGACCTATATGGAAGGACGTGTGCCTTTGCACACTTTCCGTGCAGATATCGACTATGCATTAGCTGAAGCACATACTACTTTTGGCCGTATAGGCATCAAGGTTTGGATATGTAGAGGAGAGGTATTCGGTAAGCGTGATTTGTCACCTATGGCTCCAGTACAAAAGAAGCCATCAGGAAGCAATCCAGGTGATCGCGGAAACCGCCGTCCGGGTGGACCAAAACGTCCGGCTAAGAAATAAGAATAAGAGAATCGAGAATACGATAAAGTCATGTTACAGCCTAAGCGTACGAAGTACAGGAAAATGCAAAAAGGAAAGATCAAGGGTAATGCCGGTCGCGGCCATACCATTGCTTTCGGTTCATTTGGCCTGAAGACTATGGATGAAGCCTTCATCACCTCAAGACAGATTGAGTCGGCGAGGATCGCACTCACTCGTTTCATGAAGCGTGAAGGTAAAGTGTGGATCAGGATATTTCCAGACAAGCCAATCACAGCGAAACCTGCCGAGGTTCGTATGGGTAAGGGTAAAGGAGCCCCTAGCCATTGGGTAGCTGTTGTTAAGCCAGGCCGTATCATGTTTGAAGCAGACGGTGTGCCATTGGAAGTTGCTCAGGAAGCACTTCGTTTAGCCGCTCAGAAGCTTCCAGTAAGAACCAAGTTTATCATCCGTCCGGATTATCAGGCATAATACTAGTAAGTCATGAAATCATCAGAATTAAGAGATCTTTCGATCAGCGATCTTCAGGAGAAGTTGACAGATGAGCGCGCAGGGCTTTCGAAGCTCCAGTTCACTCATAGTGTTTCCAGCCTAGAGAATCCGATGGATATGAGAAATAAACGCAGAAATATCGCCCGTATAATGACGGAGATAAGTTCAAGAAATAAAAAGGCTTAAGCGCAGGAGAACCAAGAAATGGAAAAGACCCAAGAAATGGAAAAGACCCAAGAAATGGAAAAGCGTAACCTTAGAAAAGAACGTGTAGGAGTAGTAACCAGCAACTCCATGACCAAATCGATCGTAGTATCGGTGGAGCGTAAGGTGAAGCACCCTATGTATGGTAAGTTCGTAAAGAAAACTACCAAATTTATGGCACATGATGAGAAAGACGAATGCGGAGTAGGTGATACAGTGCGTATCATGGAAACCCGTCCTCTCAGCAAAAACAAGTGCTGGAGATTGGTGGAAGTTATTGAAAAGGCGAAGTAAGTATTTGTAATACAACACAGCAATGATCCAGGCAGAATCGAGATTAAGAGTAGCGGATAACAGCGGAGCGAAGGAAGTGCTTTGCATTAAAGTACTCGGAGGTACCCGAAGAAGGTATGCTTCAGTTGGCGACAAAATTGTCGTGAGTGTGAAAGACTCCATGCCAAGTGGCAATGTGAAGAAAGGACAAGTGTCCAAGGCAGTAGTAGTGCGCACCAAGAAGGAAATACGCCGTGCAGACGGTTCATATATCCGCTTTGACGACAATGCTGCTGTTCTGATCAATAATGCAGGCGATCTGCGTGGAACCAGGATTTTTGGTCCTGTTGCGCGTGAGCTTCGTGAGAAAGATTATATGAGGATTGTGTCTTTGGCACCTGAAGTCCTTTAATTAATATCATCAGAATAGAGTCATGATGAACCGAATGAAAGTAAAAAAAGGCGACCAGGTGAAGGTCTTAGCCGGTGAAGATCGCGGAAAAGAAGGCCGCGTGTTAGATGTAAATACCTCTAAACAACGCTTGTTGGTGGAAGGTGTGAATATTATCACTAAGCACCAGAAGCCTAGCGCTACCAACCCACAGGGTGGTATTGTTAAAAAAGAAGCATCTATTCACGTTTCTAACGTGATGGTTATTGATAATCAAGGAAATCCGACCCGTATTGGCCGTCGTCGTAATGATGAAGGTAAATTGGTTCGCTTTTCTAAAAAATCGAAGGAGGAGCTTAAGAAATGAAATATCAACCACGTCTCCGTGCGCACTACACAGAAGTAGTGATCCCGAAGCTCATGAAAGACTTTGAATACAAGTCAATTATGCAGGTTCCGAAGATCGAAAAGATATGTATCAACCAAGGATTAGGAAGGGCAGTTGCCGATCGTAAAATCGTTGATGGTGCAATGGATGAAATGTCTCGTCTTTCAGGTCAGAAGGCTGTAGCGTGTTTATCTAAGAAAGACGTTTCGAACTTCAAACTTCGTAAAGGCATGCCAATTGGAGCTAAAGTAACGCTCCGTGGCGAAATGATGTACGATTTTCTAGATCGTCTGATTTCAATTGCCCTGCCACGTACCCGCGATTTCCGTGGAGTTAAGGCAAGTGGTTTTGATGGAAGAGGCAATTTTACATTCGGTGTGAAAGAGCAAATCATCTTCCCCGAAATCGACTTAGAACAGGTTAAGCACATGAATGGTATGGATATCACATTCGTAACAAGTGCTAATACCGACGAAGAAGCAAAAGCGCTTCTCGCAGAATTTGGATTTCCATTTATTAAAAACTGATAGCAGATCATGGCCAAAGAATCAATGAAAGCGCGTGAGCGCAAACGCCAGAAGATGGTTGCCAAATATGCCAAAAAGCGTGCAGCTTTAAAGGCAGCAGGCGAGTGGGATCTTATCCAAAAGCTCCCTAAAAACTCATCACCGGTTCGTTTGCACAACCGTTGCCAACTCACAGGTCGCCCACGTGGTTACATGCGTCAGTTTGGAATATCTAGGGTTACTTTCCGTGAAATGGCCCTGAATGGAAAAATCCCAGGAGTGCGTAAAGCAAGCTGGTAATAAGGCAGGTATTAGGAATAATAAATAGCAAGAAGAAATGTACACCGATCCTATTGCGGACTACCTGACCAGGATCAGGAATGGCCAAAGAGCACAACACAGAGTGGTTGAGATCCCGGCTTCAAATATCAAAAAGGATATAACCAAAATTCTTTTCGATAAAGGCTTCATCCTCAATTACAAATTTGAAGATGATGACAAACAGGGCATCATTAAAGTTGCACTGAAGTACAATCCTCAGACCAAGCGTCCGGCAATTACTCGCCTTGAGCGTATAAGCCGCCCGGGTCTTAGAAAGTACACTGGTTCAGAAAATCTCCCTCGTGTATTGAACGGATTAGGCCTTGCCATCCTTTCAACTTCACAAGGTGTGATAACTGATAAAGAAGCCCGCCAGGCTGGAATTGGTGGAGAAGTACTCTGCTATATTTATTAAGAAAGAATAATTAACGATACACGGGACATGTCACGAGTAGGTAAAGCACCAGTAACAATAACCAAAGGGGTAGAAGTATCCATTAATGGTACACTGGTTAAAGTAAAAGGCCCGAAAGGGGAGCTCCATCAAGAAATTCATCCTGACATTAAAGTCAGTATTGTAGAAGGTGAAGTATTAGTTGAACGTCCAAGTGATCACAAAGATCATCGTTCATTGCACGGTCTATACCGCGCTCTTATAGCCAACATGGTTAAAGGAGTGTCTGTAGGATTTAAGACTGAGCTGGAACTCGTAGGTGTGGGTTACCGTGCTAAAGCACAAGGACAGCAACTTGAGCTCGCACTTGGATATTCACATCCTGTGGTTTTCGAACTCCCAAAGGAAATTACATTGGCTGCTCGCCAGGATAAAGGGGAAAACCCGATTGTGACGCTCGAAACTTTCGACAAACAACTCTTGGGTGCGGTGGCGGCTAAAATCCGATCACTTCGCAAGCCTGAGCCTTACAAAGGTAAAGGAGTACGTTTTGTTGGTGAACAGATACGCAGAAAAGCTGGTAAAGCAGCTGCCAAATAAGGTAAGAAGATGGCTAACACGAATAGTAAAGTACTACGTAGGGCGAAAATCCGTCAGAGGATTAAGAAGTCCATTACAGGAACAGCAGAAAGACCTCGTCTTTCAGTGTTCAGAAGCAATAAGCAGATCTATTGTCAGCTCATCGATGATGTTGCAGGACGCACACTCGCATCTGCTTCTTCATCACTGATCCCTGATGCGCAAAAAGTAAATAAAGTTGAACAAGCCCGCATTGTTGGTCTTAAGATCGCAGAGGTGGCAAAAACAGCAGGTTTAGAATCTGTGGTTTTTGACAGAGGTGGTTACTTGTATCACGGAAGAATTAAATCATTGGCTGAAGCTGCTCGTGAGGGCGGTCTCAAATTCTGATAAAAGATATGGCAAACCACAGAACCGTAAGGTCGAGCGAAATTGAACTGAAAGACCGCCTAGTAGCGGTAAACAGGGTTACTAAAGTAACCAAAGGAGGACGTACCTTCACTTTCTCAGCTATTGTTGTAGTTGGAAACGAAGCAGGAGTTGTCGGACATGGTCTCGGCAAAGCGAAAGAGGTAACTCAAGCCATCTCTAAAGGTATTGACGATGCTAAAAAGAATCTTATCCGCGTGCCGGTGTTCAAAGGAACTATTCCTCACGCACAATTAGGTAAGTTTTCAGGTGCTCGTATTTACCTGAAGCCTGCCGCACACGGTACTGGTGTAATTGCCGGTGGTGCAATGCGCGCCGTTCTTGAGAGCGTTGGTATTACCGATGTATTGGCAAAATCGTTGGGATCATCTAACCCGCACAACGTAGTGAAAGCTACTATGCAGGCACTTATCGATCTTCGCGACGCTAAAGAAGTAGCACAGATGCGTGGAATTAGCATCGATAGAGTATTTAACGGATAAGAAAGAAGAAGATGGCAAAGGTTCGCATAACCCAAACTCGAAGCGCAATTGGTAAGCCAAAGCGTCAGAAAGAAACCATTAAGGCCCTAGGCATTAAGCGTATGAATGTGGGCGTGGAGCATGAGGCAACACCTCAAATCCTCGGAATGATCCGTAAGGTGAACCACCTAGTTAAGGTTGAAGAAGCCTGATTTTATAACAAGAAATAACACAGGGAGATGAATCTCAGTAATCTTAAGCCGGCAGAAGGATCGGTTAAAAAAAGCAAGCGAATTGGTCGCGGAGAAGGTTCCGGACACGGTGGTACTTCAACCCGTGGTAATAATGGAGCTGGACAACGTAGCGGTAACAAATTGAAGATTGGTTTCGAAGGAGGTCAAATGCCACTTCAGCGCCGTGTTCCGAAGTTTGGTTTCAGAAACTTCAACCGTGTTGAATATAAAGGTATTAATCTTGATGTTCTTCAGCAACTTGTTGAAAACAAGGGGATTACAGAGTTTACTCCTGAAATTCTTGTTGCCAATGGTGTGGCTCAAAAGAAAGATAGAGTGAAAATCCTTGGTCGTGGTGAACTGAATTCGAAAGTGTCAGTTACTGCACACGGTTTCTCAGCTACTGCTAAGAAAGCTATTGAAGATAAAGGCGGCTCTGCTGTCGTTCTATAATAATGTGATAGAGGCGGAAATATGAAAGATCTGTTTAAAAAGTTTCGCGATATCTGGCATCACGAAGAGCTCAGGAAGAAAATCCTTCTGACTCTGGGTTTGATCCTAGTCTATCGTATTGGTTCATTCATCATCTTACCGGGTGTTGATTCGAGCGCCTTGGCAGCGAATGCCAATGCCAACGGTGGCGGTGGTCTTATGGATCTTTTGTCGCTCTTTACTGGAGGGGCATTCACCAGAGCATCCATTTTCGCATTGGGGATCATGCCATACATTTCTGCTTCAATCATCATGCAATTGCTCGGAATCGCTGTTCCTTCTGTAATGAAAATGCAGCGTGAAGGGGAAAGCGGACGTAAGAAAATTAATCAGTACACTCGATTCCTTACCATAGCTATCACTTTAGTTCAGGCTCCAGGATACCTTGCTACATCAGTTGTTGGTGTACCGGGTGCTGTTGCTAATCCAAGTGGTTTCTGGTGGTTCTCTGCTGTAACAATACTAATTTCTGCTACTCTCCTCATTATGTGGTTGGGTGAGAAAATTACGGATAAAGGAATTGGAAACGGTATTTCGCTCATCATTATGATCGGTATTATTGCCAGCCTTCCACAAAGTATTGCGCAGGAGTTTATTCACCCTGACAATTCTATCTATTTCTTCCTTATTGAAATCGCAGTTCTACTTATTGTTATCGGCGCAGCAATTTTGTTGACGCTCGGTATCAGAAGAGTTCCGATTCACTCTGCCAGAAGAAACATGGGTGCATCAGAAATGCCTTTGGGTGAGCAAGCTCGTTCATACATTCCTTTACGTGTTAACTCAGCGGGTGTAATGCCTATCATTTTCGCCCAGGCAATTATGTTTATCCCGCTTTATATGACCCAATCTGATTTGTTCAAGAATAGCAGCGTTCTGAATACACTTGGCGATTTCAACGGATTTTGGTACAATTTCATCTTCGCTATAATGATTATTATTTTCACCTATTTCTACACAGCAATTACGGTGAATCCTAATCAGATGGCTGATGATCTTAAGCGCCAGGGCAACTTTGTTCCCGGTATTAAACCTGGAAGACCTACTGCAGATTATCTTGATAACGTAATATCTCGCATCACATTACCGGGTTCTATGTTCCTGGCATTGTTAGCGATTTTACCGGCAATCGTTTTTGCTTTTGGATTGACCAAAACACAAGCTTTTGGAATTTTCTTTGGCGGAACGTCATTGTTAATAATGGTTGGGGTTATTTTGGACACCCTACAACAGATTGATAGTCACTTGCTCTCAAGGCATTATGACGGTCTGATGAAGTCCGGAAAGCTCAGGGGGCGCGCTGCGTCAACCGTGAGCGGATTACCAGGGTAAGCGCAAAACTTCGTTATGGTTCATATTAAAACCGACGAAGAGATTGCACTGATCCGTTTGAGTTCTTTGCTTGTTGGAAAGACTTTGGCTGAAGTAGCACGGTACATACGTCCCGGAGTTACTACACTGGAGCTCGATGCTATCGCTGAAACATTTATTCGCGATAATGGTGGAGTTCCTTCATTCAAAGGTTACAATGGTTTCTCCGGAAGCCTTTGTATATCGGTGAATGAACAAGTGGTTCATGGTATTCCCGGTCAGCGTATTTTGGCTGATGGAGATGTAGTATCTGTGGACTGTGGAGTGTATATGAATGGTTTTCATGGTGATAGTGCCTACACGTTTGAAGTAGGCGAGGTATCACCTGAGATCCGCAATTTGCTGAAAGTGACCAAGGAATCGCTTATGTTAGGAATAGCACAAGCGGTAGATGGAAGCCGAATGGGTGATCTGGGAAGTGCAATACAAATGCATGCAGAGAATAACGGCTACGGTGTAGTGAGAGAATTGGTTGGTCACGGATTAGGAAGAAATCTTCATGAGGCTCCTGAAGTACCGAATTACGGTAAGAAGGGCTCGGGAGTGAAACTGGTAGAAGGAATGGTTTTGGCCATTGAACCTATGATTAACATGGGCACCAGGAATGTGAAGCAATTGCGAGATGGCTGGACCATAATAACCGCTGATGCAAAGCCCTCTGCTCACTTTGAGCATGATGTGGTGGTGCGCAAAGGCAAAGCAGAAGTCTTATCGACATTTGAATTTATTGAACAAGTAATAGAGAAATAAGAAGATAATAAATGGCAAAACAATCCTCGATAGAACTCGATGGAACGATTGTAGAAGCGCTCTCCAATGCCATGTTCCGTGTGGAACTGGAGAACGGGCACGTTATAACGGCCCATATTTCAGGCAAGATGCGCATGAACTACATTAAGATCCTACCGGGTGATCGGGTGAAAGTGGAGATGTCTCCTTATGATTTATCAAAAGGACGAATCTCTTTCCGTTATAAAAACTAAGGACTATGAAGATCAGGGCATCATTGAAAAAACGTTCACCGGAGTGTAAGATCGTCCGGAGGAAAGGGCGTTTGTACATTATCAACAAGAAAAATCCCAAGCTGAAGCAGCGCCAGGGTTAATCCCGGTTTAGCATCAGATAATAGACGCATATGGCACGTATTGCAGGTATTGACATCCCGAAGAACAAAAGAGGTGAGATCGGGCTCACCTACATCTACGGAATCGGTCGCAGCACAGCTCGAAAGATTCTAGCTGACTCACAGATAGATGTGAACAAGAAAGTCCAAGATTGGAACGATGAAGAATTGGGTAAAATCCGATCTTTCATTACTACAGGGATTAAAGTTGAAGGAGCACTTCGCAGCGAAGTTCAGATGCATATCAAGCGTCTGATGGATATCGGTTGCTACAGAGGTATTCGTCACAGAAGTGGTCTGCCTTTGCGTGGACAACATACCAAGAATAATAGCCGCACTCGCAAGGGTAAGCGTAAGACAGTGGCTAATAAAAAGAAAGTCACTAAATAAGGCAGCTGCTTAAACAGATCGTCATGGCAAAAAACGTCAAGAAGAAAAAGAATGTTAAGGTTGAAGCCAATGGGGAAGCCCATGTGCAGTCAACATTTAATAACATCATTATTTCCCTAACCAATAACCAGGGACAGGTAATATCCTGGGCATCGGCAGGGAAAATGGGATTTAAAGGATCCAAGAAGAACACTCCATATGCAGCTCAATTGGCAGCAGAAGAGTGCAGTCGCGAGGCCTTTGAAAACGGATTGCGCAAAGTGCGTGTTTATGTGAAAGGTCCTGGAGCTGGTCGTGAATCAGCCATCCGTTCATTGCACAATAGCGGAATAGAAGTAATAGAAATTATTGACGTGACTCCAATGCCACACAATGGCTGCCGCCCACCAAAGCGCAGGAGAATCTGATTATTTAAAGAGAAAAAACGACTGAGATGGCAAGATACAGAGGTCCTAAGTCTAAAATCGCACGTAAGTTCCGTGAACCGATTTTTGGTCCGGATAAGGCACTTGAACGCAGGAATTATCCTCCTGGTCAACATGGCCCTAACAAGCGTCGGATGAAGCAATCCGAATATGCAGTACAGCTAGCTGAAAAGCAAAAAGCTAAGTACACCTACGGCATATTGGAGCGTCAATTCGCGAATATGTTTAAGAAGGCATCTTCTAAAACCGGTATCACTGGTGAGATTCTTCTTCAAATGTGTGAAGCAAGACTTGACAATACCATTTTCCGCCTTGGAGTGGCTCCAACGCGACGTGCTGCTCGTCAGCTCGTAACTCATGCCCACATCACTGTAAATGGTGAAGTAGTGAACATTCCTTCGTTCCAACTTCGCCCTGGTGATAAAGTAGGTGTGCGTGAACGCTCAAAGTCACTCTCTACAATCAGTGGATCACTTGGCAATGCCAAGCGTTACGACTGGCTAGACTGGAACACCGGTAGTATGACCGGAACGTTTATCAGCATGCCTGCTCGTGAGCAGATCCCTGAGAATATCAAAGAACAGTTGATCGTCGAATTGTATTCCAAATAAAATCACCCTAATGGCCATTCTCGATTTTCAGAAGCCAGACAAAGTAATCCTGATCGAAGCAGACGATTTCAAGGGTTCATTCGAATTCCGTCCATTGGAACCGGGATTCGGCATAACCATAGGAAATGCCCTGCGCAGGATTTTGCTGTCTTCTCTCGAAGGTTTTGCAATTACCTCCATCAAAATTGACACTGTTGAACATGAGTTCTCTACTGTCAAAGGAGTTGTTGAAGACGTAACCGAGATCATCCTCAATCTGAAGCAGGTTCGCTTCAAGAGGCACATTAACAACACCGAATCCGAAAAGGTTATGATTAGCCTTAGCGGTCAGGATGTGTTCACCGCAGGTGACATCGGTAAGTTCACTTCGGCTTTTCAGGTACTCAATCCTGATCATGTGATTTGTCACATGGAGCCTAAAGTGAAGTTCAATATCGAAGTGACCATTAGTAAAGGGCGTGGTTATGTTCCTGCTGAAGAGAACAAAAGCGAAAGCGCACCTTTTGGTACAATTGCTATCGACTCCATTTTCACTCCGATAAGGAACGTGAAATACACGGTAGAAAATTACCGCGTTGAACAAAAAACAGACTACGAAAAACTCATCCTCGAAGTGGATGGTGACGGTTCTATCGCTCCTAAAGACGCTCTTCAGGAAGCCGCTAAAATCCTAATTCAACACTTCATGCTCTTCTCTGACGAACGCATCTCGCTTGAAAGCGAAGAAAAGACAGAGACCGAAGAGTTTGATGAAACTTCGTTGCACATGCGTCAGCTCCTTAAAACCAAATTGGTTGATATGGACCTTTCTGTTCGTGCGCTCAATTGCCTCAAGGCAGCTGATATCGAAACACTTGGAGATCTCGTTTCTTTCAACAAAAACGACCTTCTCAAATTCAGAAACTTCGGTAAGAAGTCTCTGACTGAGTTGGAAGACCTTGTTGATAACAAAGGACTCCATTTCGGTATGAACGTTGCAAAGTATAAACTCGACAAAGACTAATAGCGAAGACAGGATCATCTTGTCAGAACACCTACGATCATGAGACACGGGAAGACAATAAATCACCTGGGAAGGAAAAGCGCACACCGCAAGGCTATGCTTTCGAATATGGCTTGTTCCCTGATCGAGCATAAGCGAATCAACACTACTGTTGCAAAAGCTAAAGCTCTAAAACAATACGTTGAGCCGCTGATTAACCGCAGCAAAGATGACTCAACTCACTCACGCCGAGTGGTTTTTAGTTACTTAAAGAGCAAACTTGCCGTTTCTGAACTTTTCAGAGAGGTAGCTCCTAAAGTAGCAACGAGGGAGGGTGGATATACCCGCATTATCCGCACCGGATTCCGTCAAGGTGATAGCGCTGAAATGTGCCTCATCGAGCTGGTTGATTTCAACACGCTCTACGGTAAAGATGCCGATAAGAAAGCCCGCACTCGTAGAAGCCGTCGTGGTGGTGCTAAGAAAAAGGAAGACGTGGAAGGCGCAGTGGCTGATGCTACTGAAAATGCCGGCGATGCTCCTGAAGCACCTGCTGCTGAAGCACCTGCTGCTGAAACTCCTGCTCCTGAAGCACCTGCTGCTGAAGCGGAAACTAAAGAATAATGACTTTGTCATTCAATATAAAGGGAGATGGGAAACTGTCTCCCTTTTTTTGTGGGAAATTCTCAAAAGTATTTAGACGATTTTTACCTCAGCTCCATTAATTTTGCATTATGCCAGAAGCTCAGCAACCCGCCGTTCTTTTACTTCAGGATGGAACCGTTTACCACGGAAAATCCATAGGAAAAATTGGTACTACTACCGGTGAAATCGCTTTCAATACCGGTATGTATGGCTATCAGGAAATTTTTACCGACCCCTCTTATTTCGGGCAAATACTCGTAATGGCCACCGCGCATATCGGAAACTATGGAGTTAATCCAAATGAAACCGAATCTGAATCCATCAAAATTTCAGGATTGGTAGTGAAAAAATTTTCGGAAAACTATTCCCGCAAATCTGCTTCAGGATCTTTGCAGGTTTACCTTGAGAGAGACGGTATTTCGGGAATTTCAGACATTGATACACGTTCACTCGTTCGCCATATACGTGAGAAAGGTGCCATGAATGCTATTATCAGTTCAGAAATTCTGGATGTTGCAGACTTGAAGAAATTGCTCGATGCTGTGCCTTCTATGGATGGACTGGAATTATCATCCAAAGTAGCTACCAAAGTAGCTTATGAGTCGGGTATTCCTGAAGCATCATATCGTGTTGCCTTGTTAGATTTTGGTGTCAAATCGAATATCATTCGCTGCTTGGTTGCCCGTGATTGCCTGGTTAAGATATTTCCTCTGGATGCTACTAAAGCCGAAATTCTCGACTGGGGTCCGGATGGTATAATGATGTCAAACGGTCCCGGAGATCCTTCTGCGATGCCAGTTACCATTGCTTTAGTGGCGGAACTCATCGAAACCGGAATTCCTGTTTTCGGAATATGTTTAGGCCACCAACTTATTGCTCTTAGTCAAGGATTGAAAACGGTTAAAATGTTTAATGGTCATCGCGGGGTTAATCATCCGGTTAAAAACCTGATCACCGGAAAGTGTGAAATCACTTCCCAAAATCATGGCTTTGTTGTGAGTCCTGAATCAATTGAAGCAAATCCGAATATTGAACTCAGCCATACTCATTTGAACGACAATACGGTGGCCGGAATCAGGTTAAAGAACAAGCCGGTTTTCAGCGTGCAATATCATCCGGAAGCATCGGCTGGGCCACATGATTCCCGTTATTTATTTGATGAGTTTATAGAAAAGATCAAACTGGGTGTAATGCCTAAATCACATTAATTTATGAGTCAGATTTTAAAAGTTCAAGCGAGGCAAATCCTCGATTCAAGGGGCAATCCTACAATAGAGGTTGATGTAATTACGGATGCTGGAATTTTGGGAAGAGCAGCAGTGCCTTCCGGTGCTTCAACCGGTTTGCATGAAGCTGTAGAATTACGAGATAATGATCCGGGGATATACATGGGCAAAGGTGTTCAGAAAGCCATTCAAAACGTGAATACCACATTGAATGAAGAACTCACTGGGGCCTCTGTTTTTGACCAGAATTTGATTGATAAGGCCATGATTGGCATTGATGGCACAGAAAACAAAGCCGTGCTCGGTGCTAATGCCATTTTAGGTGTTTCTTTAGCTGTTGCCAAAGCGGCAGCTGATACCTTAGGGCAACCCTTATATCGATATATCGGGGGTGTAAATGCCAATACACTTCCTGTTCCAATGATGAATATTATTAATGGTGGATCCCATGCCGATAATTTGATCGACATACAGGAATTCATGATCGTTCCAGTTGGAGCAGAAACGTTTTCAGAAGGATTGAGAATGGGCACTGAAGTGTTTCATCATCTTAAAAATGTATTGAAGGACGCGGGTCATGCCACTAACGTTGGAGACGAGGGAGGCTTTGCTCCAAATTTGAAATCGAATGAAGAAGCCATCACGGTTATTCTTCAAGCCATTGAAAAAGCAGGTTATCGCCCCGGCGTTGATATTTGGTTGGCACTTGATGCCGCTTCAACGGAATTTTATAATGTGGAGTCAAAGCAATATCATCTGGAATCTACTGGTGATAAATTGAGCAGCGCAGACATGGTTTCTTTTTGGAAATCATGGGTAGATAAGTATCCTATTTTTTCGATCGAAGATGGTTGCAGTGAAGATGATTGGGATGGTTGGAAATTGATGACCGATGCATTAGGAAAGCGCATTCAATTGGTTGGCGATGATTTATTCGTAACCAATGTGAATCGTCTGAGCACAGGCATTAAACAAGGCGTTGCCAATAGCATTTTGGTGAAAGTAAATCAGATTGGAACTTTAACCGAAACCATTGATGCGGTGAATATGGCACATCGTCATGGTTATACTTCAGTAATGAGCCATCGTTCAGGTGAAACTGAAGATACCACCATTGCGGATTTAGCTGTTGCTTTAAACACAGGGCAAATTAAAACAGGCTCAGCATCCAGAACCGATCGTATAGCAAAATACAACCAGTTATTGCGTATTGAAGAGATGTTAGGGGTAATTGCATACTACCCTGGCACTTCCATTTTGAAAGTTTAAATACCTCAATATCATTGTTTTAAATGGCAGACTTCGGTTTGCCATTTTTATTTTCATTCGATGGTAGGGATTGTATTTCTAATCTTGTATCACTGTTGGAAATCTAAGCCAATTTCGGCTGCCTGTTATTAAGCAAAAAAGCGCTATGAAGCCATCAAATGAACTTCATCAATTAATCCACTCTCTGACTAAGTCAGAGAAGCGATTTTTTAAGTTACACTCATCATTACAGGAAGGAGAGAAGAACTATCTCAAGATATTTGATGCAATAGATAAGCAGGCAGAATACGAGGAGGAGGATCTCAAGGGATTGTTCAAGAACGAGACTTTTATAAGGCATTTTCCATCTGAAAAGAATCATCTTTACAAGCAGATTTTAAAGAGTCTAAGAGCCTATCATTCAGACAATTCTATCAGTTCAATTCTTAAACAGGAAATTAAAAATATTGAAATCCTGTACAATAAAGCTTTGTTCAGAGAATGCAATAAGTTTCTCTATCGCGCAAAGAAATTGGCCATTGCTCATGAGAAATTTTACTTTCTGTTTGAGTTGATCAGTTGGGAGAAAATGTTGCTGGAGGAAGCATTTGAAGATGGAGAATTTACCAAGGATTTAGACACCTTAATTTCAGAGGAACAACAGGTAATTGAGAAGTTGCGCAACCTTGCCGCTTATCATGTGCTATATTCCAAAATAAATTACGTGTTCAGAAGTGGTGGATTTGCTAGGGATGAAGAAAGTCGAAAGCTTATTGATGAGATTGCAAATCATCCGCTAATTGCAGGCAAAAACACAGCTTTATCTCACAGAGCAGCCACAATATGCTATTATATACAAGGGTTTTGTCAATTGGCTCATGGTGACTACAAAACAGCACTTGATAAATTTACCAAAGTCAAAACGATACTTGATACCAATCCAAATCTTAAAAAAGATTTGGCGAAACGTTATACGAGAACCGTTTCGAACATGATTTCTTGTTTGATAGATAAAGGTGATTTCACTCAAGCGGAAATAATGATTCAGGATTTGAAAAACATTGCTGAAGAGCCCGGTTTTGGAAGTACTGATATCATGCTCACAATTTTCAAAAATTGCAGTATTGCCGAACTTCAAATTTGTCATCGCAAAGGAGATTTTTCGGGATCTCTCGTGAAGCTGGAGAATATATTGGCTGGATTGGAGGAGTACGAGGGCAAATTGCACAAGGAGCAAGAAATTGGATTCTTCTTCCATATCGCTTACACCTATTTCGGTGTTGGGCAATACAGTAAGGCCTTAACATGGATCAATAAGGTGTTAAATGATAATGAGAGCACTCTTCGCCAAGATGTTTACTCTTATGCCCGTATATTCAATCTGGTGATACATTATGAGCTAGGGAATTATGATCTTTTGGAGTACATCACTAAATCTACTCAACGTTATTTATCGAGACGTCAGCGTGATTTTGAAATGGAATTGCTCATTATTGATTATTTGAGAAAACTCATTCGCACTACCAATATTGCGGATCAACGTCAACTATTCGTCAAATTCAAAGCGGAGTTAGAGAAGTCGGTAACGGGTCCTCAAGATGAAATTGTGCTTCGTTATTTCGACTTTGGCGCTTGGATTGAGAGTAAGATTGCGGGCGCAAGTTTTAGCGAAACGATCAGGGCTTTATCGATGCAAACGGCTTAAATCTTTCGTCGGCTAATTTTTCTATCTTTGTGTGAGATGAACAAGTTTCTATGGTATAAGTTTTGTTTGTGCCTTGCAGCTAGCATTATGCTTAGTCATAATCTTGTTGCTCATCACCACGTAGAGCATTGTCATTTTAATGATCTGAATGCACATCTAACTCACCATCATTCACATGGTCATTCTGATCATAACGGAGAACACGATCATCCGAAAGCAGATTCTTTCTTTCATATTTTATCGCATCTGCATAACAGCGCAGAGGGCTTCACATGTGTAAGTCTACAAAGTCTGTTGAGCGAAAACTTAAGGCAATTTAATTTAATTCTGCCCATAGAGCCTTGCTTTTCAGAATGGTGTTTTGAGGTATTTCCTTTATTGATACAGCACTCACATTTCTTTGACTTATTTGTTTGTGATCCAAGTCTGGCGCTGAATATTGGGCTAAGAGCCCCTCCGGTTTTCATCGACTAATCTTTTTCCCCTTAATGTTTGTGCAGCATGCATTTAATTAATGCAATGGGAATCAATTAATCATTTAAACCAATTTTAGCGATGAAAAATTCAATAAAAATTTTGGCTGCTTCAGCCTTATTTGTGGCCGGTTGTGGAAACGATTCTTCAACAAACTCTATCCATCATGATCATGGAAATCATATGGAAGGAACCCATACCCATGAGGATGGCTCTGTTCACTCCGATCATGAAGAATCCGACGTACATCAAGAAGAGTTCAATGTTAAATCTGATAGCCTCAGTCAAGATTCGGTTAAGTCAGAGCAACAAGATGCAGGCAGCATAAAGTAGCATTAAGCATCCATTTTAATAAAAAAATTATGAGAACAGCATCATTAATGATGTTCTTGTTCGTATTGGTGCTATCGGCATGTAAAGAAAATACAGCGGATGAGCATGCACACGATCATGGACACCAAGGTCTAGAGCCATTGGCTTATACCTTGTATTCCGAGAAAATAGAGCTTTTTGTGGAGTTTAAACCTCTTGTAAAAGGCATAGAATCCAAATTTGCAGCGCACTTTACCATTTTAGGCGAGTATTTTATTCCTCTCACTGAAGGAAAAGTAACAGTAAGTTTAATTATAGGCGAAAAGGGCATCAGACAAAGTTCAGATCAGGCGAGTTCACCAGGTATATTTCGATTATCATTGAGCCCCACTGCTGCGGGTAAGGGAAAATTGGTTTTTGATATCGAAGGGCCTGATTTTATAGACCAAATTGTAATTGATAATATCACTGTTTACGAAAATGAACATGACGCAATTCAGGACCAAGTAGAAAGTACTACTGGATCTGATATTTCCTATTTAAAGGAACAGGCATGGAAAGTTGAATTTGCAAATTCATTGGTTACAAAACAATCCTTCCATGAAGTATTAAAAACAGATGGACAAATTCTTTCTGCCCCAGGCGATGAAATGTTTGTTACTGCCAACTCAAGTGGTAATGTACTTTTTTCAGGAAACAATACCATTATTGGTACAGAGCTAAATGCAGGCAGCCAATTATTTAGTATTTCCGGTGGAAATATCTCGGAGGATAATGTTGAATCGAAATATAAATCAGCCAAAATTAATTACGAAAAGGCTAAGGCAGATTATGAACGCGCAGGCATTTTAGTTAAAGAAAAAATTGTGTCTGAAAAGGATTTCCTGAACTATAAAACCGCTTTTGAAAATGCGCAAATTGTGTTCAGTAGCCTGTCGGAAAGTTATGCAGGGAAAGCACAAATTATTTCCTCACCAATGAGCGGTTTTGTGAAGAATATTCTGGTAACGGAAGGCCAATACGTAGAAGCCGGGACGCCATTGGCGGTGATTTCTAAAAACCAGAAACTCATATTGCAAGCCAATATTTCGCAACGGTATTTTAACAAACTTCCTGCTATAGAAAGTGCTAATTTTCGCCTGAGCGGGTCTTCCGAAATTTTTGACACTAAATCGCTCAATGGGAAACTAATTTCCTTTGGAAAGAGTGTTTCTGCTCAATCACCATTTATCCCATTAAGTTTTGAAATCAACAATGTCGGCTCCATAATTCCAGGTTCTGTGGCAGAAGTATTTCTTAAAACTTCCCCAATAAATGATGCTTTAGTGATACCTGTTTCTGCGCTAATTGAAGAGCAAGGTGTGTTTTTTGTTTATGTGCAAACCGGGGCTGAGAGTTTTCAGAAACGAGAAGTAAAACTTGGAATGGATGATGGAATGAATGTGCATCTGCTTTCAGGGGTTCAGGAGGGTGAACGAGTGGTGTCAAAAGGCGCCAATCAAATCAAACTCTCATCAGCTTCGGGCTCACTTCCTGCGCATGGTCACGAACATTAATCGGGAAGTATCATGTTAAATCGAATTATAAACCTGGCACTCAATAACCGATTAATAATCGTTGTTGTTTCCGTTTTACTCATTTTGTTCGGGTCCTATGTTGCTTCCCGAATGGAAGTTGATGTATTGCCTGACCTTACTGCGCCTACTGTAGTTGTAATGACTGAAGCTCATGGTATGGCTCCTGAAGAAGTGGAAAAACTTGTCACTTTCCCTATAGAAGCCTCTGTAAATGGAGCTAGCCATGTGCGCAGAGTAAGAAGTTCGTCCTCTGCAGGATTTTCTATTGTTTGGGTTGAATTTGACTGGAATACCGAGATTTTTAGAGCCCGACAAATTGTAAGCGAGAAAGTAGTTGCGCTTGGATCGCGCTTGCCGGATGGAGTAGGAACGCCTACCCTCGCACCACAGTCAAGTATCATGGGCGAGATTTTGTTCATTAGTCTTTCCTCAGATTCTACTAGTTTGATGGATCTGAGAACTTTAGCAGACTGGACTTTTAGGCCTCGATTACTTGCAACAGGAGGCATTTCGCAGGTAGTTGTAATTGGAGGGGAGTACAAACAATTTCAGATTTTGGCATCTCCGCAAAAATTGAAATTTTACAATGTTTCGCTTTCAGAATTGATTGATGCAAGTAGGGAATCAAACGGAAATTCATCAGGTGGAGTTATTAATGAATATGGTAATGAATATTTAATAAAAGGCATAGGCAGAACTAACAATATTGATGAGCTCGGAAAGTCGGTAATCAAACTAGTGGGTGGTATCCCTGTGAAGATTGAAGATGTAGCTGAAGTCAAGATTGGCGCGGCACCCAAAATAGGAGACGCCTCAAGAAATGGCAAACCGGTTGTGGTTTTGGCGATCTCAAAGCAATCAGGAAGTAATACGCTGGCTTTAACTGAAATTATTGATGCAAATATTGATGAATTACGTGCCAATTTACCATCCGATATTGTGGTGGATACTCATATTTTTCGTCAAGCAGATTTTATAAATGCTTCCATCAGTAATATTCAAAAAGTACTGATTGAAGGTACCGCATTTGTGATTATTATTTTGTTTCTCTTTTTGATGAATTGGAGGGCAACTGTGATTTCCTTGCTCGCTATTCCAATCTCATTGATTGTGGCTATTCTAACTCTGAAATGGCTAGGTTTTACAATCAATACAATGAGTTTAGGGGGAATGGCAATTGCGATTGGTGATTTGGTTGATGATGCTATTATTGATGTTGAAAATGTGTTTAAGCGCTTGAAAGAAAACGCGCGAATGGAGAAGTCGCTGCAAAAGAATAAATTGAAAGTAATATTTGATGCTTCGTTTGAAATTCGAACATCTATAATAAATGCTACTTTCATTATTATCGTGGCATTTATGCCTTTGTTTTTTCTTACAGGAATGGAAGGCAAACTTTTAGCTCCATTAGGAATAGCATTTATAGTTTCCTTGTTTGCATCGCTTGTTGTGTCAATTACACTCACGCCGGTGCTTTGCAGCTATCTGCTGACTAAGGACAAAATGTTGATCAAACAGGAAAAGGAAAGTTGGCTGGTTTTGCGACTGCAAAATCTTTATTCCAATCTACTTGATAAAGTGATGAATTGGAAAAAGACGATGATTGCTACAAGTGTTGTATTGCTGCTGCTTTCATTGTTGGCATTTAGTCAATTGGGCCGAAGTTTTTTGCCTGAATTTAATGAAGGGTCATTGGTTATAAGCGCTGTTAGTTTGCCCGGCATTTCTCTGGATGAAAGCAATAAAATTGGAAGCAGCATTGAGAAGGCTCTGCTAACTATACCAGAAGTGCATGTTACTACACGAAGAACAGGGAGGGCAGAACTGGATGAGCATGCCCAAGGGGTGAATTCTTCTGAAATTGAAGTGCCTTTCGAATTAAAGGAAAGGAGTCGAGATGAGTTTATGTTAGAAGTACGTGAAACACTATCAGGGATCTCAGGGGTGAATATTACCATTGGACAGCCAATTGGTCATCGTATTGACCACATGTTATCGGGCACTAGGGCCAACATTGCGATTAAAATTTTTGGAACTGATTTGAACCGATTGTTCACACTTTCTAATCAAATTAAAAATGAGATTCAAGACATCGAAGGTATTGTAGATCTTAGTGTAGAGCAACAAGTTGAAATTCCTCAAATTCAGATCAAAGCCAAAAGGCATTTGCTTAATCATTACGGAATTACAATCGGAGAATTCAATGCATTTGTTGATGCGGCATTGGCTGGTGAAAAAGTTTCGGATATCTATGAAGATGGAAAGACCTTTGATTTGATTGTTAGATTCGACGACGCAAACAGAGCTGAAATTGATGATATCAGGAATGTTTTGATCAGCACAAACTCCGGACTACAAATTCCATTGCACTATGTGGCGGATATTGTTAGTGCAAGTGGGCCCAACACTATTAATCGGGAAAATGTAAAGCGAAAAACGGTGGTTTCAGCTAATGTAGCAGGCAGAGATCAAAAAAGTGTAGTAGATGAAATTAGAGCAAGGGTTTTGAAGAATATAGACTTGCCGGATGGCTATCATATCGAATATGGCGGACAATTTGAAGCAGAAGAAGAGGCTTCAAAAACATTGATGTTAGCATCGCTTTTATCATTGCTTATCATTTTCTTGTTGCTATATCAAGAATTTAAAAATGCGAAGATTTCGGGTATAATATTGTTGAATCTTCCATTGGCATTGATAGGCGGAATTTTCAGTATTTATTTCACTAGTGGTATTCTGAGTATTCCCGCTATAATTGGGTTTATTACGCTATTTGGGGTAGCAACCAGAAATGGAATCTTGTTAGTGTCGCATTATAAAACATTGCAAGAGCAGGGGATGGGTCTTTATGATACTGTGATTCAAGGGTCAAAAGACAGACTAAGTCCTATTTTGATGACAGCACTTACTGCGGGTTTGGCTCTTATTCCCTTGGCTATGGCAGGTGATTTGCCCGGCAATGAAATTCAAAGCCCAATGGCAAAAGTGATTTTAGGTGGACTCTTAACCTCTACTTTATTGAATATTTTCATTGTGCCAATAGTTTATTATTTATCAAATTTAAAAGCGGAATGATGATGAGAAAGTCCATATCTATTTTGTCAGCTCTACTATTGCTTGGCTTGTTTGCAAAAGCACAGAGTTCTATTGCCACCGTTCTGCAAAGCATCGAAAAGAACAACAGAACAATTTTGAAGCAAAGTCAGGATTTGAACGCCAGAAAGCTCGCTTTTAGAGCAGAAATGCCTTTAAATAATCCGAAAGTTGATTACGATTATTTGAACGGTTCACCTGCTAATGCTGGAAATCAAACTGATTTTGTGGTAACCCAACCATTCGATTTCCCAACGGCTTACTTGAAAAAGAAGCAGCTTAATGAAGAACAAAATCTTCAAGTTGATTTGGAATTTGTTTTAAGTAAACAAGAAGTGTTGCTTGAAGCCAAATGGCTTATGATTGAATTGGTTTTTAAGCATAAAATTGAAAACATGCTGGAATCAAGAATGCAAAATGCTAAGAAATGGCTGGGTGATTTTGAGCTTAAACTTTCAACCGGTGATGGCAATATTTTGGATGTAAATAGAGCTAAACTTGATTTGATAGATTTAAGTACAAAGCTTGCTCAAAACTCTTCGGAGATTGTTCAGCTTAAGCAAAGTCTAATTGAATTAAATGGAGGTGAGTTTATAGAATTTACCGATTCTGTTTATCTGGAAACACCCTTGATTCCTGATGCTGATGCCTTGGAACTTGAAATTGAAGTGCTGGATCCGATGCGAAAGGTGCTCGAACAGAAAAGAATTACAGGCTTAAAAAATGTGGAATTCTACAAAGCGATGGCCTTACCTAAGATTGAAACGGGCTACCATTATCAGGCAATTTTGGGACAAACTTTCAGCGGCTTACACTTAGGGTTTACCATTCCATTGTGGGAGAATAGTAGCAAAATCAGAGCTTTGCGTGCTAATCAGATTACAAATGATTTAAGCATAGATGAGCATCGAGTTGAGCACTCTTCTGAAATCAAACAATTGCACGAGAAGCAAAACAACCTTAAGAGTATTTTATTACAATATGAAGAAGTATTTGATTCCGTGAATAGCACTCTTCTATTGGATCAAGCTCTGAAAATGGGCGAGATTTCGAGCATAGAATACTATTTGGAATTGAGTTATAGTTTCAATGCCATAAATAACTACTTGAACGCAGAGAAAGATTATCATCGCACCATAGCTGAGTTGTATAGATTTCAGCTTTAAATGTGAGCATCATGAAAAAGCCCGCCAATCCTAAGATTGCGGGCTTTTTTTCCGGACTTGTTCCTTGTCATGCGGTGTTTTCAGTTTGCGCAAATATTTGGGAGCTTTACTTTTCATAAAAGCTAATAATTTGTGCGATAATTACAAAAAAACGTGATTGCAACTAATATAAAATCAGCAACTTATATTTACAAAATCAAAAAAAGGGATATAAGTCAGGACTCTTTTTGTTTGTCCTTGGGTACAGCAATCATTGTCGCTTCGGCTCTGAGTTGTCCTGTCATTGCTATATAGCCGGCATAGAATAAGTATTGCAACACATCATACAATACAAGCCAGGAAAGTTCTTCGAGGCTAGGAAAAGCTGTTACAAAACATTCTTTTCCTGTTTTCATACAGATTTAGTAAATGGTTTTTCTGTAGGTGCTGTATGTGTGGTCTAATTGAAGTTTTGTTCATATTTCTTGGCTTGCATCACATCTTCGCCAACTTCCAATTCAACACTTTTTGCATCTACAACAGCCAATTTTATTCCTTTGTAAGCCAACACATAATCAGTAATTTCTTTTTTGCCACGCCCTCAGCCTATTTGTATTTTCTCTTGCGTAATGCTTTATTCACGAAGGGCTTTAGAGCCTTCCGCAACCCCCCAACAGCAAGTCTTTATCTTGAGGTCTATGAGTTCTGCTCTTGTTTCTGCTTCGTTCATATTAATTAAGTCTTATTGAGCTTTTGTTCTTTTCTCACGAGTACAAAGTTTTTATATATTATTGTGTGTCAGTATTTTGAGTCATTTTTGATTTTGTTTATTAAGCAAGTTATTAAGCAAACTCTCGTTTTCTTACACTTTTTGCTTAATAAAATATTTGAATCCTCTTTTCTCTCCTTCTTTTGCTAATAATTCTTTATCAACCATTGCTTTCAACATTCTCCTTACTTTGTAAATATTAATTCCCATGCCAATCCTATGATGAATATGGCTAAAACCGCTATACGGATAAGCTGACAAATCCTTAAATATCAGTTCCTCTAACCGATAATCTTCAATATTTTTAAGATTGGTTTTGCCTTTAAAATTTATTTTACGTATAAATTCAGGATTGACTGCATATTGAGTGCCTTTCCCTTTTCCGGTTTTTACAACCAACTCGAAATCAATAAGCCTTCCCAGCCAATTTCGCAAACCAACTTCTTCATTTTGATTAAGGATGCTTGAAATTTCAAGAGCGGCATAAGACTGTTGTTGTGCTATTAATCCTAAAGAAATAAGTTCTTTTTGCTTTAATAAAAACTCATTACTTGCTTTATCCATCAAACGAACTACTTCTTTGCTAACGAATTGCTTTTTCACAATCACAGTTACCCGTTCATCCGTTTCTTTCACTATAGGCAATGGTTTACCGGAACCTAGCAACTTTGCATAAATCAAATCAAAGCCGCTACCTTCTTTTTCCATCAAGCCCAAATCATAGAAAACTTTAGAAAGGTGATCGTTTCGTCTGATGGATTGGCTCAATATGTTTTTTGGGGTAACACCAAAAGGTAATCTGCCCGGACTGTGAATTTCTATTCTATCAGTAAAAATATTGATAAAAATATCTCCTCTTGTGGTATAGGTTCGGTGCACCAACGCATTTACCACCAATTCTCTAACCACTTCTATCGGAAAAAACGGTATATTTTTTCGGAACATTCCTTCGGATACTTCCACGCTTTCTTGCCAATCTGGCACATCATTCAGCACTGTTTCGAGAAGCTCTTTTGGATTTGCAAAGTAATCATCTAAAAGTAATTTCCATACTTTTTCGTCTTTGTCGTTGTAACGTATAACTTGGACTGCTGGAGCATATAATAGAGTCGCCCTATCGTTTCGCTTACCAATCCATAATATACCTAAGTTGGTTAACAAACCACTTTTTTGAAAAAAGTAATGATCCAAAATTTCTTCATCGTTCATTTCTGTGATAAAGCGACTTACTCTTGTTGAATTTCTGATATCATTTAAAAATGCTCTTCTTTTTGCTTGATCGAATTGATAAGCCGGAACTCTTTTTGTAGATTGTTCTTCCCATACAAAAGCATTTTTATCGGCGGCTAAGCGTGCCATTTCATCCGGAGGAATGGGTTTGCATTCATCATGAACCCTAACGTAATATTTCCCATCTGTTGTGGAGGCAATAGTTTGGGCATTTCTAAAAACCTGCACTTTGATACATTCCGCTTTGTTGACTGCAATTTCAATTGTTACTGCTATACTGGTATTTACTGTGCGTTGAGCTATATTTTTTTTGAATTACATCAGGAATATTCTTGTCTTGAATTATTTGTTTTTCGGATGGAAATGATTCTTTATCTTCAATCCCTAAATAGATAAAACCACCTTGAGCATTGGCAAAACAAACACAGTCTTTTGCTAATTCATCCCAATCGGTTTGTTTTCCTTTCAGGAATTTGATGGATTTTTTATCTATGTTTTTGTTTTCTTCCATTGCTACCATTTATGTTTTCAACCGCAAGACTTTAGCTTTTGGTCTATAAGTTTTACTCTGGTTTCTGCTTCGCTCATTAAGAGAAAACCTTATTGCAGCTTATCGTGAAGCGCCATTTTTCGGTGAATAGTTTTTGCAAGAGATTCGGCTTTATCATCAGTTATGATATCTACCATGAGATTTTCAGAATCAACTTTCAAGTATTCCTGAATAAATGATTTGAGATCATTGTGTTTAGGAGAAATGGACGTCATTAGGGTCAAATGCAATGGTTCATTACTTTGTTGAAGCCCTTGGAAGCTTACCCGCACATTTGTAAACCTTGTCTTTAATTGAATCTTTTTCCTTCAATACAAAAGATAATGGCTCATAGCATTGCCAGATTTCATTTTCCCATGACTTTTGAAATGAAATCACATCCTAAGGTATTTTTACATCATGGGTTTTTAAGCGCTAGTCAATGTCATATTTTTCAAAGTGACTCTTATACATGGTTCGCCAGATATCTTCATCCAACAAGCTACTTTTATCCACTTTGTTTTGGATATACTTTTCAACCTGAGAATCATATAGGTCCTTCAAGGCTGATTCCAGATTCATATCAATGGCGAATTTGATTTCAGTTAGTTGAATCGCAGAATTATCACGGGTCAATATTGAATTTGTAATTTGCTCTAAGGAATCCGATGGAGTAAAAAATTCATTGAGTTCTTGTGAAACTCCTTTTAGCTGATGATTAAAATTACCGAGTATACGCAATACCCCTCTTCCGTTTGCAGCAGGAAACATATTCGTAACCCTTTGATAGCGGGCAGTGGTTTTACAGTCCAAAAAACGTTCTTCTTTGGAATAGGCAACCACACCCATGTTCACTCGTAAAATGGTCATGAACATACCTGATTAGTTGATATTCAAACTTTTTCACATGGCAAGGGTTTTATTAAGTGATTCAGCAAAATAGGATCGGCTCTTGACAATTGAAGTCAAATATGGTTGAATTTCCATACCTTTTGCATCTACCCGCGCAGGAGGCAATGCTGCTTGAGCTTTGTCCCAAAAATCTTGGTTAAAACGCTGGAGTTGATCGACTTGTTGAGTCAAGGCTGGTTTCAGTTCCTTTAACACTCTGTAAAATATATGGCCCCGATATAAATCTCTATCGGCTTCATTCAAAATCCAAGGTGTTTCATTTTTCAGGAAAGGCAGAAGGTGCAAAAAGGAACAGGCAAGCTCATGGTTATAAATTAATAGTCTTGAACCATAGGACTGTATGTTGTCTCGTTGATGCCCCCTGCCAGTGTTGGCAATGAACATGTCAAAAACATAAATCAACTTTGCGGTTTCAATCATCTCGTCCGGTAAGGCGAAAGAGGCATCCGGAATAAGTGAAAAACCCTGTTGGTATTTGCTGCCAAAATTTACTCCTTAACTTTGCAATGAAGCTACATACCTATCCCTTCCTTTCATTGCTGTTTCCACGAGCTCAGGAGAGATATTTACCAAGGCAGGTTGAACTACAGGAAGTTCAAGCTCCATGGCCATCCATGCACCAATTAACTCATAGGCTGAGCTTGTAGTTGACATGCGGCTCCAATTTTTGAACTTTACTACACACTGCCCCGGCTCATTTGTGGTTGTATCAACACCCCAAACGGCTAACGGCGCTATGGTGCCTTTATCAAATAAATCAAAGGCGCTCAAAGCTTCAACTGTCGGTAGTTGGTAATCCGGATCTGTTACTATTTTCATGCAGTTGATGCCTTTTCTGTTTTCAATTCACTTGCAATCGCCTTCTGCTAAATCAGATGTTTTCTTTTGATAGATAGCTTCGATTTCTGCGTTTCGGATTGCAGGGCATCTACTAGAGAGAGGATGGTTGGTTGTTCTACCAATGTTGGCAATGGAATTGGATATACATTCAATTTCGGTCCATTAATTTTTGCCAGATTAACACTTGAAATAACTACTGCCTTTCCATATTCCTTAGCCAAGTCGCTTAAATATTTAAGGAATAAAATCCAACTGCATTGCTTCGCATAATCAAGGTCACTGAGGCAGCCTGCGTCTTTGTTAAGAATATCGTCTATATTTTTAAAGGCCTGCTTGAACATTGTTTATGGTCGTTTTTATCAATTAATAAAGTTACCATTCTTGCTGTTGCGATAGCAAAACTAAATGTGGCATATATGCATATATGAAGAGGGCAAAATTTTTATAAACGAATCCCGCACTTTGCTTTATATCTCGACCCAAAACAAAAGAGGCTATCCCATTCGTGACAGCCTCTTTTTTATCCTTACAAAAAATGGAAATATCTTACTTCTTCAATACCACAAATTCAGTTCTTCGATTGGCTTGATGCTCTTCTTCAGTGCATTCTACGCCATCTTTACATTTGTTTATCAATTTGCGCTTACCAAATCCTTTGGAAGTGAACATGCTGCGGCTAACTCCTTTTTTAACGAGATAATCTACCACTGCATTAGCTCTTTTCTCCGATAGTTCATTATTAAAAGGATGACTTCCTCTGCTGTCGCAATGGGAGCGCAATTCAACCTTAAGCTTAGGATTGGCTTTGAACTTCTTCACCAAATCATCGAGGTATGGCTCAGCATCCGGACGAATATCCCACTTGTTGTAATCCCAATAAAAATTTGGAACAGCGTAGGTACCTTCTTGTGAGGTGTTTGTTTCTTGATCCGTTTTTCCCGGAGCATCAATCTTGCCCGGTTCCGTTTTTGCAGGGTCTTCAACCGGAGTAACAACAAGCGTCTCCAATTCAAAAATCACAGGAAATTCTTCTGATTTCGTTTTGTTGATCGTCGATATTTCCTGAGTTTCACTGAAATAGCCATCATTTTCAATTTTCACACGATAATTTTTACCAGGAATTAGCGGAATACTGAATTCGCCATTCTCATCTGAATAGAATACTTCCTCAGTGCCATCTGTTAAATTGAGCAAAGTGATTTTCGCACCTTCAATTGGTAACATGGTAGTTCTACTGGCCGCAAGTCCAACGATCATTAGTTCAGGATTGAACATTTCGAAGGAATAAATGCCATCACTTCCGCTGCGATTGCTCGACAGATATCCGGTTTTGCCATTAGGGTCAATAGAAACACCAAAATCGTCGGCATGCGAGTTGATAGGATAACTCAAATGATATGGACTCGACCAGTTGCCTCCACGCTTTACAGAATACATAATGTCTTTTCCGCCAATACCGGGATGGGCATCAGAGGAGAAGTACAAAGAATCTGCACTTTTCAGAAATGGAAATACTTCATCGCCGGTTGTGTTTATACTTGGGCCAACGTTTACGGGTTTAGACCAATTGGTAGCTTCGAGTTGGGTCATGTAAATGTCCATTCCACCAAATCCTCCCTGCATATCAGAGGAGAAATACATGGTTTTTCCATCAGCAGATAATGTAGGATGAACAAAAGTATAATGTTCATCATTGAAAGGCAATGGAATAGGTGCAGACCAATTCCCATTACCATCTTTCAAACTGTAATTAATCTGAAGATTAGAGGTGTTTTCGCCGTCTTTTCCGAGACGTTTGCCATCATAATTGCTACGGCTTAAATACATCGTATTATTATCTGAAGCAATCACTCCTGTAGCTTCATGATAGTTTCCATTAAGGCCATCCAGCTTCACCGGAGCATCAAATGAATTACCATTTTTCTTTACGCTGTACAGATCTGTATAGTTCAAATTGGTGTAAGGGTCTTTCACACCAACACCCGCCTTTTCTCCACTAACAAGGAGGCCATCACTTGTTTTGAAAGGTGCATAAACGGCATCCAAACCAGCAATATTTACTGGACTCACCTTGTACAAGGATGAATCGCGCATCATTTTATTTATGTTTTTACATGCGGAAAGGAGAGACGTTGCAACCGGATTGCCCTGATCTCTTGAAAGAATGCCTTCAAAAATCTGAGCTGCACGATCGTAATCTCCAGTAGCGATGAGTGCTTTCCCGAATTCAATTCTGTCGGTATCAGTTACAGTAGGAGCCGCAGTTGCGAGTGCATAGGAAGTAGCAGCTTCTTCGTATCTACCGAGTTGCATATTAGTTTTAGCGAGCATCAAACGGGACTCCGTGTCCTCTTTTTTTGCTAGCCCTTTTTCAAGCAAATTGGCAGCTTCGTCAAAGCGGTATTCTTCGTATGCAGTTTTGCCGCTTTTCAGGTACAGACCTGCGCAAGAAGACAGCATCAATGTGATGCCGACGGCAGCGTATAGCGTGTGCAATCTTTTCATATCAGAAATATCGTGGTGATCTTGTCTTGATGCCTACATTTTTTCCAAAATCGTAAGCAACCATTATTTCATGTGAACCATTGCTGTAATCAGCAATATCAGTAGTTGTAAAGTCGTAAGCATACCCCGCTCTCAACTGAGGTGTAATATTGTACTCAAGCATTCCAATAAAAGCATCGCCTGTGCGGTAACCGGCACCTACCCAAAATTTCTGGAAAAACAGAAGGTTGCAATTGATGTCTACTTCTACCGGTGCAGCTTCCTGATATTTTACCAAAATGCTTGGCTTTATCGCAAATACTGAACTCGGTTCAAACACATAACCGGTGTTAAAATAGTAGTGCTGATCAAAGTATCCATCAACCTGACTTTGTTCTAGTAAGAGGTTATCATCCAAACTGTAAATGTTCGGAACAGATAAGCCTGCGTAGAATTTTTGTGTGTAGTAATACAGGCCAAATCCAAATTTGCTTACCATTTCTCCATTGATATCATTGCGTTCGAATACCTGGTCGCCACTTTCCCAAACTACCACATCCGAAAGTTTGGCGGAGTAACTGGAGAAGCCTGCTTTGATACCAAAACTCAACTTTCCTATACCTAAATCCAGTTTGTAGCTGAAATTGGCACTCACGTCGAGTTCACTTGTTACGCCTAGTTTGTCATTGGTAATTAATAAACCAACTCCCAATTTGTCATTGGCAACCGGCCCATCAATTGAAAATACCTGGGAAACAGGTGATTTTTCAAATTGAACCCACTGGCTTCTGTGCAATGCACTAGCACTGAAATAGTCGTGTGTACCGGTATATGCCGGATTGATTAACAGTCCATTAAACATGTACTGAGAAACCAGTATTTCTTGTTGTGACCAGGCTGGAGCTGCCAGCGTAATCAATAAAAGAATATTAAGGATCTTTTTCATTGCCTTAACTATTATTGCGATTAACGGCGGAGATCAACGTAAGTGTTGAAATTCCTACCGGATGCTTCAAATATTACATAATAAGTACCAGCGGGTAAGTCATCACCATCATCATTGGTGCCTCCCCATTCGTTGGCATAATTGTTCTTCTCATAAACCAGATTGCCCCAGCGATTAAATACCTTAAATGTATTTACCGGATAGCCATCGAGTCCGAGAATAATATAACCATCATTGAAGCCATCGCCATTTGGAGATAATCCCGTAGGCAATGCCAAATCAGAAGGTTGAGTAATTATGATGGTAGTATCTCGTTCACAACCACTTTCATCGGTTACAACCAATGTGTAAGTACCTGCTCCCAAGCCATCCAGATCCTCTAAATCAGAACTGAAACTACCCGGTCCATCCCACTCATAGCTGTATCCGGGATTTCCACCTGTAACTTCTACTATGATAACACCATCGGTACCGCCTGAAGTTGTAACATTAAAATCATTTGGATAAACTACAGCTTCTGCATCAATTACTATTTCAGAGGGCTCAGAAATGGTCCATGAATTATTAAATGTGCAGTCATTTGCATCAACAACTTCAACACTGTATTCACCGGCTTCTAATCCACTGATGTCTGTGCCTGAACCTACAAGTTCGCCTTCTGAATTATACCAATTAATTTCAAATGGCTCCGTGCCCGAAGCAAGGCTCAAACTTATGGAGCCATCAGCTTCACCATTACATGAAATATTGATGGACGATGCTTGAGCAGTAACAGCAGGAGTTCCGTCCACATCTATATCAAGCTCAACGCTACAGCCAACATCATCAGTTACGGTAACGGTATAAGATCCTGCAAGAATTTGTGAAGGATCTTCCGTGCCTGATGGGATATTCGAAGGACCGGTCCAGTTGATATCTAATGGCAGCACACCACCTTCAATAGTCAAATCGATAGAACCATTTGTCTGCCCGCAACTTGCATCTGTAACATTTGCACTGAGCACTAATTCAATTGGTTCATCTAAAGTAAATGAATCAGTTCCAATACATCCATTTGAATCGGTTACTTCAATAATATATATGCCCGGACCTAAATCTGTAATCAATTCATTACCGTCAGGAGCATTGGTCCAATCAATGGTTACATAGTCGCCACTACCACCGGAGATGTTTGCGTCAATAGAGCCATTAGTTTCACCAGGACAACCGCTACCATTGATAATAGGATCGAATGTAATGGGAAGGGGTTCATTAAGAACGATAGTGGTATCAATTGTACAGCCCGCAGCATCAGTAACCGTCAAAGTATAAGTCCCGCCACTTAAATTAGAGATATCGGCTGTATTTGCATTGCTGCTTCCAGTCCATTGATAGTCGTAATCTGCTACACCACCGCTAGCTTCAGAAGTTATTGCCCCATCCAGAGCGCCTGCACACGAGATATTAAATCCATCGGCATACTCAGTGCTAGTTGCTGTAAGGAACAATTGCGGAGGTTCGGTCAAATCGAATGCTAGTGTTTCTTCACAACCATTGGAGTCAACTATTAATACCTCATAGCTTCCTTCACAAATATTGAAGAGGTCTTCGCTGAATGAAATTTCGTTGTCAAACTCATCTCTCCAAATAAAGAAATAAGGAGCAACTCCGCCACTTACCGTTAAATCAATTGATCCATCGCATGCTTCAAAACATGAAATATTGAATCCGTTGTCATAAACCAAAACATCTGCTGAAACGATTAATGGGGTAGGAGGTTCAGTGATAGTGACACAATCTGAAGACTCACAACCAATATCATCAATTACAGTGAGGCAATATAGACCCGGGCCGAGGTTACTTAGATTAAGCGCATTGCTAAAGAACAATCCATCTAAAGTCCACTCAATATTGAAAGGAGCAACACCACCCTCAATAAATGCAATAATTTCTCCAGTTAATTCACCGCTACAAGCGATATTAAATTCAGCCGAATCATTTGGGAATAGCGCATTTAATGTGAGATCAAACAGAGGAGCATCATCCAGTGTTATTAGCGTATCTATTGAACAGCCGTTTTCATCAGTCACCGTTAAAATGTAATCGCCAGCTTGGATATTAGTGATCACATTGCCAGTGCAAGGACAAGAAGGACCTGTCCACTGATAATCATACAAACCAACTCCACCATTGGCAGATACTGAAATTGCGCCATCACTATATTGATAACAACTTGGAATAATAGTAGCGTCAACGTTTACCGTAATGGGATCGGGTTCTGTTAAATTGAAAGTTCCTGAGAATTCGCAACCATTTGTATCTGTAACTTCCAGAATATAAGTTCCAGCAGGTAAATCAGTAAGTGTTGCTGCATCGGGATCATTTGCACCAATCGGGTCACCTGATGACCAATCGTAATTTACATAAACTCCAGTTCCACCAGTGATTAAAGGAGTAATGCTACCATTAGAACCATCAAAGCAAGAAATATTAAATCCGTTATAATCGGAAAGCACTGCATCCACATTTATAGGTTCAGGCTCAATCATCGGTATTTCTGTAGTTGCTATGCATCCATTTGCATCCGTAACAATTACGAGGTAGGTGCCGCCATCAAGTTGAGTGAGAGTAGGGCTGGCAGGATCATTAGCGCCAATTGGACTATTGCCCCAATCGTAATCATAACAGTATGGATCAAAAAGCACGCAATCCGGGGTTCCACCAGAAACAGAAACAGAAATTTGTCCATCTCCGGCTCCGGCACATGAAATATTAAATCCATCGCCAAACTGAGTAACTTCAATAAATATGTCCATAATCTGAGGAGCACTCAATACTACTGTTGCTGTGTTAGAACAGCCATTTTCATCAGTTACTACAACTGTATAGATACCGTCGAAAAGGTTGAAAATATCTTCATCTGATGAGCCAGGGAAATCAGGTAAAATAGGAGCGTCATAAGGCAACCACTCTACTGTTAGAGCACCAGTGCCGCCGCTCACTGTAATTTCAATCGAACCATCATTCGTTCCAAAACAAGCAGGAAGAACAATTTCATCAATAATAATGATGATTTCAGCAGGTTGTGAAACATTAAATGCAGCAACCTGAGTACATCCGCCAATATCAGTTACAAGCACTTGGTAGAAACCTGCACAAAGATTAAACACATCTTCATCTGTGCTGAAAAGGTTATTATTCAAGGTCCACTCAAATGAAAACCCACCACCAACGCCATTAACGGTGAGATCAATTGATCCATCACAAACACCGAAACATGAAGCATCGGTTACAAGGCCATCAATGATTATTTCATCAGAAGTGGCAACAACCACGTTCACCGTTTGGGTGCAGCCATTGCTATCAGTCACGGTCAAAGTGTAAGTACCTGAATTCAAGCCGGTCAAATCTTCATCAATAGAAGTGTATCCACCCGGTCCGCTCCAATCAAAATCATAGCCCGGAATTCCTCCTGTTACAGTTACGCTAATTGTTCCTAATCCTGCATCCGGAGACAAACATGGATTTGGAGTTGAGCTGAATTGAATATTGATAGGTGGAGGACAAAGAATCTCAATGGATTCTGTGAATTCACAACCATTTTCATCCGTAATTTCTACGGTATAAGTTCCACATCCGAGATTGCTAACATCTTGAGTTGCACTGAAGAACAAGCCATCTTTAAACCACAGAATGGAATAGCTTGGAGTTCCACCGCTTAGCGTCATATCGATGGCACCGTCGTTAGCTTCAGCACAAGTAACATTAAATCCATTTGGATAAACTGTCACGTCAAAAGTCGCAGTAATCGGCTCGCCTGGCTCAGCAATTTCGATGGTTACTTCGTCTTCAGATGCACAGCCATTGACGTCTGTTACAAATACAGTGAAAGTTCCACTTGGAAGGTTAGTTGCAACAGGAGTATTAAGAATAGGATCATGACTCCAGGAATAGAAATAAGGAGTACATCCGCCGGTAGATGTCACCGTAGCCAAGCCAGTTTGATCGCCATTACAAAGAATATCAATTGTTCCTGTAAGTTCTATTTCAACCACATCAGGCTGATTAAGCGTATAAGATGCTATGATTTCGCAACCTTGAGCATCGGTAATGGTAACATTATAATCGCCGGCGCAGAGATCACTTGCAGTAGCTCCGGTTTGGAGTGCTGGATCGTTCCATTGATAAGTATAGGGCTCTAAGCCCCCTTCAACTTCAACGGTAATGCTACCATCACATGCGCCATTACAAGAGATTGGGAAGCAAACGAAATCCGAGAATATTTCATCAGAAATAGTTAATATATCTTCTTCAACAATAGTAACACAATCAGAGCCAACACATCCATTGCCGTCAGTAAGAGCAACGCAATACTGACCTGGCAATAAATTGTCGAGATTCTGATCAGCACTGCTAAAACCATCAGGCCCTGTCCATTCATAAGTGATTGGCTCAGTGGCATCATTCACCGTAAGTGTAATTGAACCTTGTCCTGAAGTACCACAACTTGTGTTTACCGGATCAAGTATTACTTCAATATTAGTTACGGTTATAGTAGTAGATGCCGATGCTGTACATTCTGATACTTGTGAAGTGATAGTATAAGTTGTAGTAACAGTAGGACAGGCAAGTGGATTAGTGATATTCGGGTTTGATAAGTCAGTAATTGGATCCCATTCAAATGTTGCAATTCCACCGGTAGGAGCATCAGAAATGAGCTCAACGCATTGACCTGCGCAAATAGTAGGGTCTTGTGGGATAATGGTTACTTCAAGAAAATCTTCGATATAAAAGTTTACGCTATCTTGAATTCCGCCATTGCAAATTGGGTTGGCGAGATAAAAAGTAATGTATTCGCTACCTTCCGTAATTCCATCAAGAACAGCTTCGATATCAATAGTTACTGAATTTTCATTTGCAGGAATTACAATAACCAGAGGATCGCCTGGAGTTCCAGTTCCGATTTGAGGAGTGTAATCCACACCATCTTCAGCAGTTCCGCCTATCCAGAAAGTCACCACTTGATCTTGATCAGTGGCAATAGGTCTTTCAAAGGTTATTATGCCATCATTACATCCTTCAATCATGAAGTCTAATCCGCCAGCTGTAGCTGTAAGAATGTTTACCGGATTGGATTCTATTTTTTCTACAAATACAGCCGAGTCATACAAACGGTCTGAACCATCTGCGATGATTAGTTTGATGTGGTAAGTCTGACAAGGAATCAAGTTCCCTACCAAAGCTTTTAGTCCAACAGTGAAACCGTCATATTGTATGATTTGACCTTGTGGATTAATATTGTTGTAAAAAAACTGGCTATTATTGAGCGGATTAACGGTATTAATGGCCACCGGATCCAGTGTCCCAGGAACAATAGCAATATTAACATCAACACCGATGTTTGGACCTGTAATAAAAAATCCAAATACGTCATTGAAAGGGCTGCCAACCCATTCCAGGTATTCCTCTGATGCAAAGGTGAAGGCAAATTTGAGACTATCACCTTGTGGAATCACATCGAATTCAAAAAGGGTAGCATCATAAGTGTCTCTGTCCTGAGCATTATCAAGCAATTCACTTCCTGGCCAATCATTATCGAAAAAGTCACAGTTCAAACAGTTGCCTCCATTTAATTGAGGCAGCCCGCTTGAATTGTTGGGGCCATAGGCGTTTATCACGTTTCCCGTGGTAAGAAGAAGTCCTTCACTAGTGCCAATTTCAGTTCCGATTGCGCTGTAAAAGCCATAGGAGCTATCGGCAGCATTTACAGAAACGTTAGAGATTTGCACTCCAGTTCCTACCAGAAGTTGTGCTAGATCCACAGGAGCTACAGTAGGATCTACGAGCAACTGTGCATCAGATTTAATGGAAAAAAGGCCAAGAGCGGCGCACAAAGCTCCGGCCCTGATCACATGACGAGTCATCATGATATGAATATTTATAGGGTGGTAGCGCAAGTATTACTGTTCAACAGAAATACCTGTGCGAAACAATTTACAACGTTCGAGGAAAGCTTCCTCTGTATATTCGGCAATTATAGCAACCTGAGTGAGATTAGTGTTTTCAAGCACTACGCCCTTCACCTGATTGAAATTGTCATCTAAACTTGATTGATTGGAAGGCGCAATGCCAAACATGATAACTTCAGCGGGAACACAAGCCTGCTTAATATAAACCTGCTGGTTGTTTTTGTACTGTTCCGCAATTTTGAAATAATCATCGGGACTGATATTTTCCACGCGTATGAACATGGATCGTTCCCCAGTGCTTTGGGCATAGGAAGACAATAATCCAAAGCCAAAAACGATAAGAAATGTGAGCATCAAGTGCCTCATTCTCAGCGAGAAAGTAGAGTTATTCATAGATAAATATAATTTTGTTCCAAAAACATCCATAAGAGGCGTTAAAGATCGCAATAATACCGATTAAAAACGAGTTTTGGCTATTAAAACTTCGATATTGCTTTAAACTTCAATATTTCTTTGTCTCCAAACTTCGTATAAAGCGATTCCTGCCGACACGGAAACGTTGAGCGATGCGGTTTTCCCTCGCATTGGGATTTTCAACATCTCACTTATCAAAGGGCGCAGTTCGGGAGATATTCCATCTTCTTCCGAACCCATTAAAATAACCATTGGTCCGGATAAATTGGCCACATGTAGATCATCTTTCGCCTTTTCTGAGAATCCAACCACTCGCAAGCCGGAATCAACTAAAAATTTCAACGATTCGTGGAGGTTAGGGACTTTACAAACGGGCAAACGCATCAGCGCACCAGCAGAGGTTTTCACTGCATCAGCGCTCACTGCCGCACTGCCTTTGAACGGAATAATGATTCCATGTGCACCTAAACAGTCAGCACTTCTGGCTATAGCCCCGAAATTTCGTATATCCGTAACTCCATCTAGAGCTACAAAAAGAGGCGTTTCACCATCTTCATAAATGCTTTGAATGAGCGACTCTAAAGAAGCAAACTCAACAGGAGAAATCATGGCGACTACGCCTTGGTGATTTTTTCCGGTAAGCCTGTTTAATTTTTCAATAGGCACAAATTGAAATGGCACCTTATAAAATCGAAGGCGATCCATTAAATGTCTGCCAGCGTCTCCTTCCATTCCTTTTTTTAGAAAAACTTTATCGATGGATTTGCCGGATTCCATAGCTTCCAGCACGGGATGAATCCCGAAAATCATTTGTTCGTTCATGTTATTCGTTGAATATTCGCCCATTTCTCCAAGAATCTACTGCCCTGGACCAAGATGTTTTATAAATAGGATCGCGACTTAGCCGATAATAGTTCTCTGCAAAAGGACTCGGTGTTTTTCGAAAAGTAAATGATACTGATGTGAGGTTATTCTCTTCGCCATAAAGCCATACTTCCTGATCAAAATTGCGATAAATTTTATTGGGATTCCCAAATACAATGTGAACAAGGCCTCTGTCTGTTTTCCAACCCTCCAAATGACATGAAAAGTAGTAATTCGCTTCTCGAACTCTCCTGTAATATATTTTGATGAGCTCTCGCGCTTTGTCTTTGTTTCCAGTGCAATCCAGCCAAAACTTATCCAATAAAAGTTTAGGATTGCTGGCAGAAGTCATGGACTCATATTCAGCGCGGGAAGAAATATATCGCAAGGTTTTAACTAACTCTGAAACCGTATTCACTTCGGGAAAGCTGGCCTGTCGGACTTCAAGGCTTATTCCGCTTTCTGAATTTGCATTACGACTGATGAAGTAAACACCTTCCATGGCAAAAAAGCTTGTTTTCCCATTATTCAGAGTCAACTCCCGTGATTCATTTGCATTTTCGAGCTTGTAATCTTCAGGACTTGTGTATGAAAATGGGGGAGGAGGTAAATTTAATCCTTCAGAGAAATTCCTAATCCAGCATGTATTTTGATTGCTGAATCTGGAATGAATTTCGATTTCAGTTGGACTGGTAATGGCATAACCAAACACCGGACTATTGTTCTTTTTGTCTATCAAAAGGAAGTTCGACTGTGCATTCGGATTACTTTTGTCAAAATACTTAATTACTTGTTGAGAGGAGCCCTTTAAAAGGTCGCTAATTTTGAGTTCAAGAATTCCTTTTAAGGTATCTTTAGCAGCGAGCTTTATACTGCCAATTAATAACTTAGCAGATTTATCAATGCTGAAATCGTGAATTTTAATCGAAGTGCTGTCCAGAATTCTGCTGCCCTTGTCATCTTTGAGCAAAGCACTTATATTAATATTGCTTCGGAATTGCTCTTCCGGATTCTGCCTTGCATAAAGTAATTCCTCAGTGTTTATTCTAAAATAGGCTTCAAGAGTATCTGCATCTCTGAAATACAATACTACGGAAGGATGAAGCGTTTGCAACTCAAAGTCATATAGCCCGGTATAGGAAGCTGCAGATGTATATCCACGTCCTGAACAGGAGCTGAGCAAATAGATAGCAGCAATAACTGCTATCGTATAGAGCAGTGAATTAGTTATCTTCTTCATTCCCAATAAAATTTTCAGGGTCAGAGTCTTTCACGGCTTGTTTCCAAACCTTATCATCCTTGCTGATATCCTTTTTGTTTTTTACTCCAAGCACCCGAAGCTTTTCTACTCTTCCTATCAGATTGCCCTTTCCCTCACTTAGTTTTTTGAAAGCATCATTATAGGTTCCCTGAGCTGTCTCCAACTGTTTGCCGAGTTTGCTCAAATCATCAATCAACCCTTTGAACTTATCAATTAGCGCTGCGGCCTCATCTGCAATTGCTTGTGTATTTCGGTTTTGCTGTTCATGTTTCCAAATGTTTGAAACAGTTCGCATGGTTGCAAGTAATGTTGATGGACTCACAATCACGATATTATGCTTCCATGCAAACTCATAAATATGCTTATCACCCTGCACGGCTGCACCAAAACTCGATTCTATGGGAATAAAGAGCAAAACGAAATCGGGTGAATTGATGTCTTTGGCACTGGTATAGTGTTTTTCACTCAATCCTTTAACATGAGACCGAATAGAATCCAAATGGGATTTAAGTGCTTTGCTACGATCATCATCATTGTGAGCATTCACGAATTGTTCGTAAGCAATAAGAGAGACTTTTGAGTCGATGATCAGGTGCTTGTTGTCGGGCAATCTTACGAGTACATCAGGCAAGATTCTTTTGCCTTCTGCATTGGTTGTGGCGTATTGTAAATCGTATTCGCGACCTTCTGTTAACCCTGAACTTTCCAGTACTCTTTCTAAAATTACTTCACCCCAATTGCCTTGCGCTTTATTATCACCTTTTAATGCATTGGTGAGGTTATTAGCCTCAACGCTCATTTTTTCGTTCATCAACCTCAACTGTCCTAGTTGTTCTTTGAGGCTGATGCTTTCGTGCATGGATTTATCATAGGTTTCCTGCACTGTTTTTTTGAATTCTCGAAGGTTATTGTCAAAAGGCTCAAGTAGTAATTTCAGTTCGCTTTGACTGTTTTTCTTAAAACTTTCGGTTTTTTCGTTAAACAAGCGGTCTGCCAAAATTTGAAAATCCTTTTGCATACTTTCCCTCACTTGTTGCAAATCATTTTCTCTTTGCTTGATTCTTTCTTCCAAGTCGGAATTTCGTTGGTTTAATCGCTGCACTTCTCCATGAAATTGTCTGCTTTGGCCTTGCTCTTGATTTAATGAAGCATTCAGATTGGCCAAATCTTCCAATGTTTTGCGGTATAGGGGTTCATTGGAAACATCCTTTATTCCGGCGGGCTTTATGAGCCAGGCGATAACAAAGCCAAAAAACAAAGCGGCAATGGCAATTAATATGACTTCTCCAGTCCCCATATTCTACAAAGATACCGAAGCATTTTTCAAAAAAGACTTGTAAACCCGAAATGCACTCTTGATGTGCGAAGTTCAAAGCTTTGTGAACCGCTTCTACCTAATGCATAACTCAAACTAAAAATGCCCCCTTTCGTTTCAAAACTGATACCGGCTCCCAATCCGGAAGGACTGTCACTAAAGGCTAATTCGAGTGATTTTCTCTCGTACCAAGCTTGATCATAGAAAACAAATAAGCGTGAAAATTCACCTAAAAGTAAGCGCCATTCGAAGGTGCTGATGGAATAAGTTGTTGCATAAATGGATTCTTCGTCGGAGCCTCTCAAGGTATTTAATCCTCCAATTCTGTACATTTCATTAAGCATCGTTTTGCCATTTCGAATGAGTGCCGCTCTTTCCTGCACCAAAATGGTCATTCTTTGGGATAGTGGTATAAATAATTGCAAATGGGCACTCAGGCTGTATTGCTCCGTCTTGCCCGGCAACACCAGGCCATCGGAACTCAAAAGGGTATCTCGCAAAGTTCTTCTGCCAGCAGACCCTTCAATAAAAATGGTGTAACCTCTAATAGGATTAAAAAAGTGATCGGTGTTTCGGAACTCGGCGCCTATTCCATAAGAATTGCTTTTTGAATTTCCCAGGGAAGGATTGAAGTTGATACTAGACAATGAGGTGTTTTGAGTGCTTTCATTGAAGAGCTTTATTTTATGTCCTCCCTGCACCAAATAAACGAGTGAAGCTCTCAATGCAACGGAGTTAAAGGTGCTGTCTCTTCTAAATATTTTTACTTTTCCTTCAATACCCAGCGGCAATCCGAAAATGAAAGGGTATTGTGCTTCAATGGCTAAATCCTGCGTTTCCACTTGTATCCTTTTCCAGTTCAATACAAAGGTTTCTCCTAATCGAAGTCCATTGAGCAATTTCAGGTCAAGTTGTCCTGTAATTATATAGCCTTCGTTGTCAGTATCAGGTTGTAATCCTGCGACACCATTCACAAAACTTGCTTTGCGATCTTCCAGATTCACGTAGATTTTCGTCTTATTGCCATCGAATAATATTTCAACTGGACCATTTTGCTGTACAAATGGAATTTCTTTAATCCTCTGCGGTATTTTTTGGAGGATTCTCTCATCGTACAATTGACCTTTTTTGATTTCAAGGTATTGAGAAAGGTATTTTTGAGGAAGAGGTCGGGCAGAATTGACAATGAGGCTATCGAAAAGAATCAATGGGCCTTTGTCTGCATTAATAGTAGCGTTAAATAGGCCCTTGTCAATATTAATATTGTTGAAATAGGTTTCTGCGAAAGGATAACCGGACTGAGCGAATATTTCGAGGATTTTTTGGTGAAATTGTTCAATGCCATCGGCCAAAAGCGGTCCTGATTGCTGGTTGAAACGACTTCTGTACACAGCCACTACTGTGCTGTCGATCTGCATCACGCCCCATTCTAATTTAGGACCTAAATAGGCATGAACATGGTATAAACTACTGTCTTTGAACTCAATTGAATCAATTTCAAATGCTAAATAGCCATCTTTCCATGAATCTTGTTTAGCTTTTTCTTTCCAGTTATTGAGTTCGGTTAAAGCATTGATTTTATCACTGAATACAAGAGTTCCATGCTCATTTAACAATTCCATTTTAATCTGAGCTTGGATCGAGATTGGCCATAAAGCACAGAAAATCAGCATACTGAAGGCAATACTTCGTGCTGCATTATAATGTGAAAAGCTTTGTGGCATTGGTGTACTAACGTAGAAATTTCGGCGTTTATATAGAAGAATAGTATTTCATAACTTGTTGATAAATGTATAGCTATGGAGCTTCGGATACTTTAAAACATTCAGTTATCTTTGAAAATTACCTGGACTATGAACATGAAGAAAAATCAGATTATCGCACTTATCGCAATTTTAGCGGTTGTTGTTCTCAGCTCTTGCGGATCTACTAAAGCCGGTTGCGCTGCATACGATCGTGTTGAAGTTCCTGTAAGTCGCTAATTATACCTTAATGTAGCTAAAGCTGATGTCCTGTTTAATATCGGGATGAAGACTTTTAGCCACTGGGCAAGTTAGTGCTGTGTGCTGCAATATTTGCATCATTTTCTCATCCAATCCCTCATCAAATATGGTCATGTCGATCTCAATTCCGATTATCCTTCTCGGATCAGAAGCCATGATTTTTTGTAGTTGAATCTCTGCTTTATTAAAAGGAATTCCCTTGCCTTCTGCCATGATCCCCATCACGGTTAGCATGCAGCAGGCCAGTGAAGTAGCGCAAAGATCTGTTGGTGAAAAAGCTTCTCCTTTGCCTTGATTATCAACAGGAGCGTCAGTTACGATGATGGTACCTGATTGATTGTGCCGTGCTTCTGTATGTAAAGCACCCTGATAATAGATTGTTGAAGTGGTCATAAACTTTTATCTAAGCTTGAGCGTTATAATTTTGTAAATTTGATCATTATATCGCTTGCATGTCCATACGTTTTCAAATACTGCTTGCAATCTTTCTTTCCCCTCTGTTCGTTTCTGCTCAGGATGATACAGATATACCTGATATCATCTATAATTCTCAGATTACAGGCGGCTTCACCATGCATTCCAACGGTTTAGGGGCATTTTTTTCGTACGGTAAATATCGTGGTGTAAAAAAAGTATGGCTCGCCGGTATTGATGTAGTGGGCATGAAGCACGAAAAGGAGATACGTACTTACAATCCTGTATATGAGGATGGCAAGAGTTATATATACGGCAAAACAAATAACTTTTATGTCCTTCGTCCGCATATTGGTAAGCGCAAGATTGTGACCATGAAAGAGCGCAGAAGTGGAGTTCAATTCGGATATACTTGGGCTTTTGGCCCATCAATAGGAATAACCAAACCAGTTTATTTGGAAATTGGCTATCCGAGCATACCCTATGATTATCTTTCTGTAGAGCGTTATGATCCTGAAAAGCACTTTTTTGACGATATTTATGGAAGGGCGAGTGGATTGCGCGGATTAAGCCAGCTTAAAATCCACCCCGGAGCATTTGCCAAATTTGGACTCAATTTCGAGTATTCAAGTATTCGAGATCGCCTTAAAGGGCTCGAAGTAGGTGCGGTTTTAGACTTATATCCTAAGACTATTCCTATCATTGCGCCTGAGTTTGTTGAAAAAAACCGTCAGTATTTTCTCACCTTTTATTTGAATGTCTTCTTCGGAAGAAAGTACATCCAGCGATGAGCGAACAGCATTTATCTGAAGAGGTAAAGCACAGAATTCCTAAGCCTAAATGGCTTAGAGTAAAGCTTCCAACCGGCGAAACATATAAACAAGTCCGAGAGATTGTTTCTGAACATAAACTGCATACCATTTGCGAAAGCGGTAATTGTCCAAATATGGGCGAATGCTGGGGAGCAGGGACTGCAACCTTCATGATTCTCGGAAACATTTGTACCCGCTCTTGTGGATTTTGCTCGGTGGCAACTGGCAAACCTTTGGAGGCGGATCCCTTTGAACCGGCTCGAGTTGCACGATCTGTGGCTCTCATGAATATTAAACATGCTGTAATTACCTCGGTTGATCGAGATGATCTTGCTGATGGTGGCTCTGAAATTTGGGCCGACACCATAAGGGCGATTCGAAAAAAATCACCTCAAACCACGCTCGAAACCTTAATCCCAGATTTTATGGGTAAATGGGACAATTTGCAACGTATCATTGACGTGGCTCCGGAAATTGTTTCGCATAATCTGGAAACGGTCCGAAGGTTGACCAAACAAGTCAGAATTCAGGCCAAATATGATCGCAGTCTCGAAGTTCTTTTGCGATTGAAGCAAGGCGGAATGAAAACCAAATCCGGAATAATGCTCGGACTCGGTGAATCAACAGATGAGGTTTTGGAAGCTATGGATGATTTGAGATCTGTTGGATTAGACGTTCTTACTTTAGGACAGTATTTGCAACCAAGTCCTAAACATCTGCCTGTTGCCGAATTTGTACATCCCGAAATTTTTGCTGAATTGAAAGAAAAGGGAATGTCTATGGGCTTTAGGTATGTAGAGAGCGGCCCTTTAGTTCGCTCCTCTTATCATGCAGAAAAACATCTTTTTTGAGGGTTTTTGATTAAGAACTTGTATATCATTTGAACTTTTTGCACGAAAGACGTTTTATAGGATTGAGCTTTTGTTGTAAATTGCCCCACACTCCAACAAACCTGGATACATAATTTTCTGAATATGAAGATGAGATTATTACTTGCTTCTGTCGCTGTAGGTCTTGCAGGATGCGGCTACTTTCTAACGCAGAAAAGCCATCAAGCCTCTTTTACTCCGCGTGAATACCTCCGTTTAACGGAAGGTGCAGAAGGTGCCGGTGAAATTTTGAGAAGATTGAAAGGAAATCTCGAAACCGGTGAAATTAACCCTGCCGATTTTGCTAAAATGTACAAAGCGTTTTCTAGCTATGTACCTGCCAAAATACTTGAAATGGATTGGCAACAAATGGGACCGGCAAACGTTGGTGGCCGTACTCGTGCCATCTTAATCGTTGACAACAATACCATCTATGCCGGAGCGGTATCGGGTGGATTGTGGAAATCAACGGATGGTGCTAATACGTGGAACCAAATCAGTTCATTCCCTGCTTGCCCAATTTCTACTATTGATCGTGCCGGTGATGGTACTATTTACGTAGGAACGGGCCCTTCTTTTGATCCGGGTGGTAGCGGAAATGGTGCTAGTGGATTTCCTGGAGCTGGTTTGTTTAAGTCAACAGATGGCGAAAACTGGGAATCTGTAGAAGGTACTGTGCCTAATGCTCTCGCACCGGGAGTATGGTCTTACATTGATGAGCTTACTGCTGACCCAACTAATCCAGATCGCATTTGGATTGCTATGCGCAGAGGGGTGGCTTACTATGATAGGAGCACTAATTTCCTTTATGATCCTCAGGATGAGGGCGCTCTCGAAGGGCTTCCTTCTAATACCGAATGTCAGGATATTCAATATTCTGCTGATGGTACTGTTATGATTGCATCTGTAGGCTCAGCAGACGTTTACCGCTCATTAGATGGTGGACAAAACTGGAGCCCTTTATTTGCAAATAATGATGCCACTAAGCTTCCACAATCTGGCGTTGGTCGTATGGAGCTTTCTATTTCTCCGTCTAACAGTAATTATATGTATGCCTTAGGCGCTACTACAGGTGGTTCAATGGCTGGAGCATGGTATTCTACAAATAAAGGAGATACTTGGACTCAAGGTTGGCCTGGTCAGGTTGACATCGTTGACCTTTTCGGCTCTAACAACCAAGGTATTTATGACAATTGTATTTCTGTTGATCCTTCAGATCCTACACGTGCCATAGCTGGTGGTGTAACTTTGTGGCAGTTTGGTTCTGATGAAGAGCCTTCTCAGATTGCTTTCAATTTCGGTTTCCCTGGATTCAATTTGTATGTACACTCAGATATACATGAATTCCAATGGGCTCCAAACGGGGATCTTTATATAGGTACTGATGGAGGTATATTTAAATCTGTTGATTCCGGTCAAACCTTTATTGAGGCTAATAATGGTTATATCACTACTCAGTTTTACGGTATTGCATTTACCCCTGCTGATGGTGCTATGGGAGGCACACAAGATAATGGTACCATTTTCATTCCAAATGATAACAGTCTCTTTAATAACATGAACGGAACTAGCATCTTTGGTGGTGATGGTTTCGATTGTGATGTTTCTCAAGTGACTGCAAATGGCGTTGGAGTGGCATTTGTTACTTCACAAAATGGTGTTCTTGCCCGTTTTGATGAGTCAGGTTCAGGTGGTAGTTTTTATGATGACGACATCCTTGATCTTACTGACGAAGACGGAACAATAGGTGGTTTCTACACCACTATTAAATTACATGAAAATACGGAAGATGAATTGAGCCAGCAGTACATTATTGTTGTGAATCCTTTCGGTCATGACACTACAAGTACTGCAGAAACTCCAATCGTACTTACGTTGAGTACTAATAATTTGGATATTCCTTTTCAATATACGATTCCTGCAGGTACTACTTTGGAATTCTTTGAAGAAATCATTCGTCCTGAGTTTTTTGCTGATGCACCTCAAACCGAAGACCTAAACTATTTCTGGCTTGATCCACAGGTTTCTGAAGAGATTGTTACGCTTGCGCTCGACTCTAATGTTATCGGAACTGAAACCATAGAAATCGTAAACTTCGATACTACTTATGTGTATTGGGAAGATACGATTATCATCAATGAAATTGAGTATATTATTATTGATTCTACTGAAGTAGTTTATCCAGTGGATACTACCTACGAGGATGTAAATGTTTATGAGTATTTCTCTTCAACAGACACTACTTATTTCCACTACGCAGACACCATCAGTAATGAGCCCGGTCGTTTATTGGTTCAGGATCAATTTACCTCTCTTTTTGCAATTGGATTTAGCGGCTCACTGGGGCTTTGGATTACTCGCCAAGCATTGGATTTCAATACTACACCGGATTGGTGGAAAGTTGTTCCTGCTGTGAATGGTGAAGTAAAGTGCTTGGAGTTTGATGCTGACGGAGATAATCTTTACTACGGGACTTGGGGAGGACGCATTTACCGCATTTCTAATCTTTCACAATTATGGAGTGAAGATGATGTGGCAAATCTGACGAATACCGAAATTTTCAATAGTGGTGGTGCAACGGTAACTGGCATTTCTGTTGATCCAAACGATCCCGACCACCTTGTAATCACTCTAGGTGGATATGGCGGAAATGGAAAAGTACGCGAATGCTTGAATGCTACTGCTGCCAATCCTACGTTTACCAACAAATGGAATCCAGATGGTAACGAATTTGATGGGATGCCTTGCTACGATGTAGTTATAGATGTAAATGATGCTGATGTTTGGATCGTGGGTACTGAATTCGGTATCTGGGGTACAGATGATGGTGGTGATACCTGGGCTCCTGCAAATGGCGGAGATATGGATGCTTGTCCTGTTTTTGATGTTCGTCAACAAACAATAAGCTCACGCAGATTTACCAACACTAATAACTATGGTGTAGTTTACGCCGGTTCGCATGGTCGCGGTATTTTCCGTTCTTCAAGCGTGGTATCAACCAACGATTTTGCTTCACAAGATAATACCTTGATTAATCAAATTTTGGTGTATCCTAATCCTGCGGTTTCTGAAGTTCGTATCGATGTGGATATGAAAGGTTTTGGCGATGTAAACATGAATATCTATAGCATTAATGGCAAATTGATTAAAAACATGAACCGCAGAAATGTGGCTAATGGCAAACAAACATTTGTTATTCCTGTTGAAGATTTCGCTAATGGAAATTATATCATCCATGTTTCAGCACCTGGTGTAGAGAAAACTGGAAAGTTTGTGGTTTACCACTAAGAAAAAACAATATTTAGCGAAAGAAGCCTTCCTCATTCAGGGAGGTTTTTTTCTTTTGTATCATGAATAGGAAAGAAATTAGAGTCGGAATTAATGGCTTCGGTAGAATAGGCCGAATGACTGCAAGAGAGATTTTCAATCGTGAAGGATTGAAATTAGTGGCAGTCAATGATTTGGCAGATACCGCAATAATGGCGCATCTATTCAAATACGACTCCATACACGGCAAGTTCAAAGGCGATTTAAGGGTAGAAGGAAATATTATCAATTTTAATGACGCGGCAGTTTCTTTTTATTCCAAACCAGATCCAGTACACATACCTTGGAACCTGCACAATGTAGATGTTGTGCTTGAATGTAGCGGTAAATTCAAATCGCACAAGGAATGTGAATCCCATTTGAATGCAGGCTCTAGAAAAGTGATCATTTCGGCACCATCTTCAGACCCTGAAGTTAAAATGGTAGTGCTTGGTGTGAATGAAAAGATTCTGGATGGTTCAGAACTGGTTATTTCCAATGCGTCGTGCACTACAAACAATGCGGCTCCCATGATTCAATTAATTAATGAATTATGTGGAATTGAGTCATGCTACATCACTACTATTCACTCTTATACCGGAGATCAAAAGCTTCATGATGCTCCACATTCTGATTTACGCAGGGCGCGTGCCGCCACACAATCCATTGTTCCAACCACTACCGGAGCTGCCAAAGCACTCACACGTATTTTTCCTGAGCTCTCAGATTTAATAGGGGGTTGCGGCATTCGAGTACCGGTTTCTGATGGATCCCTCACGGATATAACCTGCTCAGTGCGAAATCCGCTCAGTGCTGAGCAAATCAATGTAGCCTTTCAATTGTCATCTCATAGCAGGTACAAGGGCATACTTGAATACACCACCGATCCTGTTGTGTCTGTTGATGTTATTGGTAATACGCATTCTTGTCTTTTCGATGCACAACTAACTTCAGTAATTGGATCGATGGTAAAAGTGGTAGGATGGTATGATAATGAAATCGGTTATTCCAACCGCTTATTGGATCTCGTTCAGCTTTGGGCAAAGAACAAAGTATAAAATCGTATTTCGGCTTTAGCGAATGGCCAAATCTCTTGGCGTAAACTCCATTTAATACTTGTACTCTAGCAATTTTAAGGATTCTCCGTCGAATTCAGCGTATGTATAGTGCCTAATCCAATCGCCTAGATTGATGTATTTGCTTGTGCTTGTTAGAGTTATGTCCAATGGCAAATGTCGGTGACCAAAAATGAAAAAATCAAAATGCTTTTTCTGCAGAACTTCTTTGCAATATTGCACAAGCCACTCTTTGTCTTCACCTAAAAATAAGGCATCCGAAGCAGCGGTATGCGAACGGCTTTTTCTAGACCAAAAATCGGCCAGCCATATTCCAAAATTGGGATGTAATCGTGCAAATAGCCATTGACATACTTTATTGGCAAATACCTTCTTAATGAATTTGTAACCATGATCACCGGGACCCAATCCATCGCCATGACCTATGAGAAATTTCTTCCCGTTCCACTCCCGTTCTATAGGTTCACGGTGGAGTTTTACTCCGGTTTCAGAGGGCAAGTAATCAAAAATCCACATATCGTGATTTCCGGTGAACAAGTGTATAGGAATCCCTTTATCACAGAGCTCTGCAATTTTTCCTAAAACACGCACATAGCCCCTTGGAACAGCGCGTTTGTATTCAAACCAGAAGTCAAAAAGATCACCAACCAGAAAGATTTCATGAGCATCTTTGCTGCATTCATCAAGAAATTTCACCAAGCGCTTCTCACGGGCAAGACTGCTTATCTTGTCAGGAGCTCCCAGATGGAAATCGGAAGCGAAGTATATTTTTTTGCCCTGATCCAAAAGCAAATATTAGTGTCCGAATTGAGCTTTGAGCTGATCAGCGAGCATTTGTCCGCGCAATCCGGTTCCCAGAATTTTGCCTTCTTTATCGATTAACATGGTATAAGGAATACTATTGACTCCATAAGCCTTAGCAGCCTCATTTTGCCATCCTTTCAGATCGCTAACATGATTTTTCCAAATTAATCCGTCGGTTTGGATTGCCTTTAACCATGGTTCAGCAGTTTTATCCAATGAAACAGAATAAACTTCGAATCCATCCTTATTATACTTCTTGAAAAGGTTAACCACGTTTGGATTTTCTCTTCTGCACGGACCACACCATGAAGCCCAAAAGTCGATGAGCACCACTTTTCCTTTGAGGTCACTCAATTTTCTAGTTTTGCCTTCAGGGTCGGCCATAGCAATATCAGGGGCCATCGAACCTTGGGCGAATTTCCCTGCTTTAGAATCCGCTTTAGGTTGCACTTGTTGTGCTTGTCCTTTAAGAATCTCTTGCTGTCTTTGGGCATTTTCGATTTGAGTGCTCACCATTCCGAAATACTCTGAGTGAGCAAAGTTTTCACTCAATGCCGTTTTTACTTTTACATAAACGCCCATGTCTTGCTTAATATCTAACTCGCTCAAAGCAGCTAGCACTGCTGGAGAGGGAAGTTTGGCATCAATGAAGTCTATGCAAAACTGACGCTTTTCTCTACTGATTGCCATCAATTCGGATTTTACATTACTCTGCAGCGCTTTTTCAGTGTCTTTTTCTAATGTTTCACGCAAAGTTCTCTCCCGTTGCTTATAATCTCCAATCGTTTTATAAAATTCCTGAAGGTATTCACTGTCTTTAGAACCAGATATCTCTGCTTGTTTATCTAAGCTTGCGGCCTCCCCTTTAATTTTGATATCCTGACTACTATCACCAATGAAAATGCAATAGGTGTTAGCAGAAGGCAAAGAAAGGCTGTAGTAATTGAGCGCGAGTGCTTCTTTTGGTTGTATTTCGAAATTCCCGTCCGCCGCAATTACTGTGGAGTCAATATTTACTGGTTTATTTCGCACAAATTTTTGCAAATAAACGGTTTGCCCCGACGCATTTTGAATGCTTCCTGAAATAGAGCCATAATTTTTACTTCCACTCCCTGCGGGTCCGCAGGAAACCAAAATTGCGGATAGAATCCCGGTTGTTAATACTGCTATTCTCATCTCTTTTATTGTTCTAACAGATTTTTCACTATATCATTTGCCGTTTTAGGATTGGCTTTACCCTTTGACCGTTTCATCAGTTCGCCCATAAACAAACCGAGTAATCCGGTTTTTCCACTGCGATATTCTTGCACTTTTTCTGGCCATGCAGCAAGAATTTCTTTGGCAATATTCTCCACTTCTGAATCGTCAGTATCAATCAATAGATTGAGTTCAACAGCTATATCATGAGCGCTTCTTTTATCGCCATCGGCCATCAATGGAAATACTTTTTGTGCAGCCACGCTGTAGGATAATTTCGACCCTTGCACTAACTCAATCAGTCCGGCAAGTCTTTCTGGATCCAATTTAAACGATTCAATCCCTATAGCATTGGCATTAAGGTACGACTTGATATCACCGCTTAGCCAGTTGGCCGCCGCTTTGTAATGGGCAGTATGTTTGATGGTAGCTTCAAAATACCAAGCAATTTCTTTGTTTTCGGTCAGTACACCTGCGTCATAAGGCGTTAATCCGAGTTTGGAAGTGTATTTTGCAATCAGCTCTTGTGGAAGGGCTGGCATACCTTTTCTTACTACTTCAATTTGTGCTTCAGTTAATACCAAAGGCGGAAGATCGGGTTCAGGAAAATACCTGTAATCATGTGCTAACTCCTTGCTACGCATCGAAAAAGTACTTCCATTACTTGCTTCAAAACTCCTTGTTTCCTGCACAATAACACCGCCTGCCTCAATAAGGTCTATTTGCCTTTTCATTTCGAAATCAATTGCACGTTGAACATTGCGCAATGAGTTCATATTTTTTACTTCTGCACGGGTGCCGAGTTCTGTAGCACCTTTTAATCTCACGCTCACATTGGCATCGCAGCGCATACTTCCTTCTTCCAGATTACCATCGCAAATATCGAGATACCTTACTAAACGGCGCACCTCAGCGAGATAATTATAAGCTTCTTTAGAACTGCTGATATCAGGAGCTGATACTACTTCAATGAGAGGTACTCCGGCGCGATTTAAGTCAATTAATGTATCGAAAGGATCTTGGTCGTGAATACTTTTCCCTGCATCTTCTTCCATGTGGGCACGAATGAGATTGATTTTTTTATCATTCCCCTCTTCATCCTTAATCATGATATAACCGCCAGTGCAAATGGGTGTTTTGTCTTGAGTTATCTGATAACCTTTAGGCAAATCTGCATAAAAATAGTTTTTTCTGGCAAAGTGCATTTCGCGATGCACTTCCATGTTGCAAGCCAATCCTATACGAATTCCAAATTCGATTTGATGCTTATTAACTCTTGGCAAAGTACCGGGATGCCCAAGTGAAATAACACTCACATTGGTATTTGGCAGTGATCCAAATTCATTGGCATCACCGGAATAGGCTTTTGTTTTGGTTTGAAGCTGAATATGTACTTCGAGACCAACTACCAATTCATATTTATCGTAAACACTTTCCATTTAGGCTTAACGAACCAATAATTTTATGCTTTCCGAATGGTTCAGTTCTGCAAAAATACGCAGAACATACATTCCGGCATCAGCCGTTTTTGGAAGTTCCATTCTGAACTCACCATCATTAACATTCAGGATTCCTCTCCAGATTACTTTGCCATCAAAACTGAGTAATTCTGCTGATTTTACACCATCATCAGCAATAGTGCGTCCTCGAATTGTTTCACCAGCCGCAACCGGATTTGGATAAAGCTCAGTGCCAAACGTGTTGATTTCATTCAGTGCTGTAGGCTGATTCAATTGAAAAACAAATAGCCCTTCCTGCATATCGCTAACCAGCACAATTCCACTTGGTAAAAATGGATAGGTTCCCCATGCGCCCTTGTAATTCTGTGCATGTGGAACGTCTGAAGTGTCATAATAACCTAGCAATTCAGGATTTGCGGCATCAGATATATCCCAAGCATAATACCCATCATGGTAATAGCTAACATGAGCTATATTGCCACGGATCAGAACGTTGTGAGGGATGGAGTATTCATTAACCATAGTACCTACTAAGGATTCAACTTGTATGTCTGAATAATTACTCACATCCAAAACTTTCAATCGCGTTCCATGTGTTTCATCAGCCAAAACGTAAGTATCACCAGCTTCATTTAACCAGCCTGAATGATTATAGCCTGATTCAGGATAAGTGCTGAGATCACCTAAGAAAACCGGATTTGCAGCATCCGTAAAATCAACCAGCCATAATCCATCTTCGGCATTGCAATAGGCAATATTGTCTCTTACAAAAGCATCATGAACATATCCAACTTGGGTTGACCAGCCCGCTACTTGGTTCTGACAGCGATTTAGAAGCACGGGTTGCTCAGGGTTTTCAAGACTGTAACAATCGAACTGATAATTACCACCACAAGTGTACATTTTTGCATTAGCCTCATCGATGTAAATGTTGTGTGCTCTTGAAAAAAGTGTGTTTGAATCATATACTACTTCAACGCTTTCTGGTAGTCCTGAGAAATCGATGATTTGAAGAGTACTCGGCCCTTCGTCACAAACTACATAGAAATAATGATCATAGGTTTTGTAATCGCGATGAACAATAGTGCCACCTTGAACCTCTCCCGGAATGAAATGAATTTCTTCTGAATTTACCGGATCAGTAACATCAAAAATATGGGTGCCATTGGTACTTCCAATTACAGCATATTCACGTCCCTCCCAAGCTAAACCCCAAACTTCATTATAGATATTGCCATGGGCAAATGATGCCGGCAATGAAGGATCATGCCAATGAAAGAGCAAATCAACATTTAAGCTCGACTGCGCATGACTTGAAAATGCAATCATTAAAGCAAAGAGGCAATGAAGGCCAAGTACTTTTCTCATTATTTCAGGTAATTATTGATTTGATCGAATAGTTCTTTTCCACCGGAAATGAATGCAGGCGAAACAGGCATGAAAGTTACGTTAATTCCACTTAACTCTTTTTTGCAGAATGGCTTGAGGCGCATTGCGTCTTTTAAGGTGGTGACAATGCCGCAATTCAATGATTTACATTTACTTGCGATTGCTATTAGTTCCTCAGGGCTATAGGAATGATGATCTTTAAATCGCAATTTCTCAAGCACTTCCAAAGTACTTTCCACTTTTTTGAAAAAATCGGAAGGATCAGCTATTCCAGCAATTGCAATCCATTTGGAAGGATTAGCATCTCCGCTGAATTTGATTGGACGAGCATATTCATTTTTACAAAAAGCAATGGTTCCGGCGAATCCAGATTCCACTTTGAAACGCTCCATTTCTGAAACAGTAATTGTTGGGCATTTACTTACCACTAAAATCTCTGCTCGTTTGGAGGCACTTTTCAAATCGCGTAAATTACCAACAGGCACGAGGTGATCTTTGTAATAAGGCTTGTCCCAGGTACACATCAGAATTCTCAGTCCACCCGCTAATTTGCGATGTTGCAGGGCATCATCTAGCAAAATCAGCTCAGGCTTTTGATCAGCTTGCATCAATTTTTCAATTCCGCGGCATCGATCTTCACAAACAGCAACCTGAATTCTAGCGTCAAGGCTGAATCTGAATTCTAGTGGTTCATCCCCGCATTCTTCCGCCAAACTATCTTGATGGACAACTTTAAAACCTCGGGTTTTCCGACCATAACCTCGACTTAAAATTGCTATTCGCTTTTGTTCGCTTAACTTTTGAGCTAAGTATCTGCTAAATGGACTCTTACCTGTTCCGCCAAGGGCCAGATTACCTATAATGATACGTTTAACATCCGGTTCACAGGAATGCAGAATTTTTAAATCGAACAATAAATGTCTGATTTTCAGTACCAATGCATATAGCATGGAAAAAGGAAAAAGGAGGTAGCGTGCCAGGCGCATTGTGTATCTTGCCAATTCATTCGCAACTTACAAAATGCAGATCAAACAGCTCACAAAAGCACTAGAAAGACTTGCGCCTCCTTCTTTGCAAGAGTCTTATGACAATAGCGGACTCCTTATTGGTCAGGAAGATAGCTCGATAGAATCAGCTCTTATTTGTTTAGATTGTACGGAGGATGTTGTAAGTGAGGCCATAAAATTGAAGGCAGGACTTATTATCGCTCATCATCCCATCATTTTTAGCGGTTTGAAGCGATTCAATGGAGCCAACTATGTGCAGAGAACAGTAGAATTGGCTATCAGAAATAACATTGCAGTTTATGCTATTCATACCAATTTAGATAATGTGCGAAGTGGCGTTAATGCTATGATTGCTAAGAAGTTAGGCTTGTCAAACACTTCTATTCTTCAAGCAATCAAGGGGAAATTGCTGAAACTTGTGGTTTTTTGTCCTGAAGATCAGGCTGAAGAAGTGCGCAATGCTATGTGGACTGCCGGAGCAGGTCAAATCGGCGCTTATGATCAATGCAGTTTCAATAGTCAAGGCAATGGGACATTCAGGCCCAATGAAAGCGCTAATCCTTATGTAGGGAAGGTTGCTGAACTGCATAGTGAAAAGGAGCAAAGAATTGAGATGATTTTGCCTGATTGGGTTTTGAAAGATGTAGTGTCGGCAATGAAAGATGCCCATCCTTACGAAGAAGTGGCTTACGATTTATATCGGCTTGAAAACGAAAATTCTCAAATTGGCGCCGGCATGCTCGGTGAATTGGAAATTGAGATGAATGGTCAAGATTTTCTCAAGCATTTGAAATCTTCAATGAATGCAGCAATGGTAAGGCATACCAGAATTCCCGACGGGCCATTAAAGCGAATTGCCATTTGTGGGGGATCGGGTAGTTTTTTGCTGTCAAATGCGATCCGGGCCAAAGCGGATGTATTTGTAACAGCCGACTTTAAATACCATCAATTTTTTGATGCTGAGGACAAAATAATGATCGCAGATATTGGACACTTTGAGACTGAGCAGTTTACAGTTGAATTATTAGGGGACGAACTAAGGCAGATTTTTCCTAAATTTGCGCTCCATTTCACCTCAGTGAATACGAACCCGATAAATTACTTCTGACAAATGGCCAAACAAGTGCAAAATGTAGAGGAGAAGCTCCGCGCCCTCTATGACATTCAGATTATCGATTCACGAATTGACAAAATCAGAATCATACGCGGTGAGTTGCCGCTCGAAGTTGAAGATCTTGAAGACGAGATTACCGGATTGCAAACCCGCCTGTCTAATCTTGAAGAAGAATTAAAAGATATTGAACGTCAGATTTCTGAAAAGAAAAATGCGATTTCAGAATCAGATACACTTATCAAGAAGTACACAGAGCAGCAAAATAACGTGCGCAATAATCGTGAGTTCGATTCTTTGAATAAAGAGATTGAATATCAAGGTCTCGAAATTCAGTTGAGCAAGAAACGCATCAAGGAATTTGGCGTATTAAAAGATCAAAAAGCTGAAATGATTGTTCTTGCCCGTGCAAAGTTTGAAGAGCGCAAAAAGGATCTTGATGCTAAGAAAGGGGAGTTGGATGAGATTGTAGCCGAAACTCAACGCGAAGAGGAAATTTTAGTTTCTCGTTCCAAAGATGCTCGTAAAAATATTGATGATCGTCTTTTAAAGGCTTATGAAAGAATTCGAGGAAGTTCTAAAAATGGACTTGCAGTTGTTCCAATTGAGCGCGAAGCATCTGCTGGTTCTTTCATCAAAATTCCACCGCAAAAGCAACTTGATGTTGCGAGTCGTAAGAAAATCATTGTTGACGAACACAGCGGAAGAATTTTGGTTGATAAGGTTCTTGCCGACGAGCAATTAGAGAAGATTGAGAAAATACTTCATTCTGAGCTTAAAAAGGCAGCAGCCAAATAAGCTAGTTTAGATATTTAAAAAGCCTCCAATTTGGGGGCTTTTTTGTTGAAGGTACGGATACACACGACTCAATAGTAAAGACGCGCAATTGGGGATATGGTAAGGACGCGCAATTGGGGATATGGAACATACGCGCAATTGGGGATATGGAACATACGCGCAATTGGGGATATGGAACATACGCGCAATCGGGGATATGGTAAGGACGCGCAATTGGGGATATGGTAAGGACGCGCAATCGGGGATATGGTAAGGACGCGCAATTGGGGATATGGTAAGTAAAGACGCGCAATTGCGCGTCTCTATCAAGATCAATATCGGAACCCTATTGTGGCCATGATACTCGTCCTGCTCCTTTCCAATCTGCTTACATCAACCATTGCAGGATCATACAAATAATAATCAGCCTGGCTTTGCCACATGCTCCAAGCTAGATCAATATAGTAGTTGCCTTTGCGATAACCAACACCGCTTGCATAATTGAATTGAGAAGCGTTGGATTGAACAGTTCCATTGGTAAATGGACTTTGCTGATAGCCGGCTCCAGCGCGTAATCTCCATACATCAGCAACACGAGCTTCTGCTCCAACTTTTACGTTGTGAGTTCCACGGTAAATAGTGGTAATTGCTTGGTTCTCAACTGAAAAATCATAGTCATCAAGAATTTGGTTGGAACGATTCAATCTCGCCTGACTATAATCCACAAATTCATAATCAGCGCTTATCACTCCGGTTTTTCCTATGATAAATGCAGCATTGGCCATATATCTTGCGGGAGTGCGAAGATTATATTGATAACTTCCTTGAGGACTTTCAAAATAATAAGTGTCTAGATTTCTGAATTTCGAATTGATTGAATTGCTGTACGAATCTCGCAAACTCAGCCAACTAGGGCTATGAATTGCCGCGCCTACGCGCAACCATTCAGAAGCTCTGTATATTACTCCGAGTTTAACATTCACCCCACTTCCTGAGGTTATCAATTCTTCTTTTAAGGTGTATTGATCAAGATCAAGGGCTTGATCCAAGTCACTTTCTATATAAGTTCCATATTCTACATACCTGATACTTGGAAATCCAACGCTCAGTCCGAAAAATAATTTCTCATCATAATTGGCAGCACCATTAATCACTGTTTCGCCCATACTGCCTTTGCGCTGGAGCGAAAGTCGCTGATTGAGTTCGCCATAGGGGATTTCTGTAGTATAGCTCGCACCGGTAGAATCAACAGGGTTGATTAAATAGGTATCATAAGCAATAGCAGCACTGAACGGCAGCACATCATAAATATCGTCAGGAGCAACGCCATTAGCTTGATTGGCGAAAACATTAAGCAATGTTGTATTTGCGTTTCGTCCTTTGATCAGAACATTCTCTTGAAAAGATGCGAGTTTGTTATATCCAACGGCAAAATTCACTGCTTTCCAACCACCTTGATCTGCTTTGCTATGACTAACAACCCCGATGCTTGAAAACTGAAACACCGAACGAAAATCTTCGTTTTCCTCAGAAAGAAATCTCGAATTAACATTTGAAGTGCTTAGTCCAGGACTCAAGCTGAATTCGCTTTTGCGAAAAAGACCTATGCCAGCGGGGTTAGTGCTGAGCGATAAAAGATCGGCACCTAAAGCCCCAAAAGCTCCACCCATACCCATGGAACGGGCTGTACTCTGGGGTTGCAGAAAACTGTAACGAAGTGCATCCACTTCATTCTGGGCTATAAGCAATTGGGCAGATCCTGCACAGATTGACATTGTGAGCAGTAATTTCCTCATGATTTCTCGGGTTTAAGGTCTTCCCCCTCTATTGCGTGAAGGGCTGCTTCCTCCTCCGCCTCCACCGCCGCGGTTGCCACCCCCATTAGAAGGGGCACTTGGAGCGGAAAACCAACCACCATCCCTACTCGGACGATCTCCACCATTATCACGTGCAGGGGGATTATTTCTTTCCCTCTCCGGACGTTTTGTTGGCTTGTTATCTGGCTTAACTGCCGGATTTCGCTCCGGTTCCACTGCAGGGTTCCTGTCTGGACTTACTATAGGTCGACCCATAGGATTGCGTTCCGGCTGAGCGAATGGATCTCTATCAGGACGTGGATTAGCGACGGGACGACGCTGGCCATTTTCGTCAAATTCTGGTCGGAAAGCCGGTATTTGCGCAGGCTCCCTTGTATTTAATGAAGGGCGATCAATAACCGTATTACTAGGTTTGGTTACAGCCAATGGTTTTTGCTCGTCATAATGTCTTCCAACAGTATAAACGCCACCACCTGTATAACCTGAATTTACTGAGCTTCCCGCAGAAATTGGATCTCGGTGACCATAGTAAAATCCATTTCCACTTCCACTAAAATCGTTTCCACCTCCGTAGTTATTGCCCCAGTTATTTCCCCAGTTATTTCCCCAGTTATTTCCCCAGTTATTTCCCCAGTTATTTCCCCAGTTATTTCCCCAGTTGTTTCCCCAGTTATTTCCCCAGGGATTATTCCAAGAGTTGCAATACCATGAATTGCCTCCCCAACCAAACCAAGGGTCGTATGGCATACAAGCCCAAGGACGCATTGGCTGATAACCCCATCCTAAGCCGGCAGTCCAGCCAAATCCGGGATTGTAATAGAATCCGAAATTGTTGTAATAGAGACTGAAATTGGAATAGTAAGGATAATAATTACCGAAACGACTTTGAGGATAATTCCAAACATACCCGCCGTTGTCGTAGTAATTGTCGTTGTAAACATCACCTTGAGCATTGATATCTTCCGCTGCATTCTCATCATAATAATCATCTTGCGCCGGAATTTCTTCTACCCAAGGAGCAGGCTCATCAACATAATCAGGGTTACTGCTTGGATTGAAATATACATCATCACTTTCTGGTGATGCGCCCGTGTAATAATTGATGGTGCAAGAGCTCAGAAGCAAAACAGGAGCGAGGAGGATGAGTAATTTTTTCATGGCAATGCTTTTATCCGTTTGACACAAGAGAGACAAATGTCAGAATTCCTCTAAAGGTAATAAATTCTTACTTTTGCTGTCCCTTTAAAAGCAACAATAATCATACCATAGAACAGATGGCCAAAGGATTGATAACCAGAGAAGAAGATTATTCTAAATGGTATAATGAACTCGTCGTTAAAGCTGATCTAGCGCAGCATTCCGATGTAAAAGGTTGTATGGTGATCAAACCTTATGGCTACGCTATTTGGGAAAAGATGCGCGAAATCCTCGATAAAAAATTCAAGGAAACCGGTCATCAGAATGCCTATTTCCCGATGTTAATCCCGAAATCGTATTTCAGCAAGGAAGCTAGTCATGTGGATGGATTTGCGAAAGAATGCGCTGTGGTTACTCATTACAGACTAAAAACGGATGAGGTAAATGGTGGGATAATGGTTGATCCGGATGCCAAGCTCGAAGAAGAGTTGATTATTCGTCCAACTTCCGAAACTATTATTTGGAACACCTATAAAGGCTGGATTCAAAGCTATCGCGATTTGCCTATTTTGGTGAATCAATGGGCGAATGTGGTGAGATGGGAAATGCGTACCCGATTATTTTTGAGAACAACCGAATTTCTTTGGCAGGAAGGGCACACGGCACATGCTACTGCTCAGGAAGCCATTGAAGAAACCCAAAGGATGTTGGATGTATACGCCGATTTTGCCCAGAATTATATGGCTATGCCGGTGATGAAAGGTTCTAAAACGGCCAACGAACGATTTGCCGGAGCTATTGATACCCTTTGTATTGAAGGTTTGATGCAGGATGGAAAAGCATTGCAGGCAGGGACTTCCCACTTTTTAGGACAAAATTTCGCCAAAGCGTTTGATGTTCAATTCAGCAGTAAAGAAGGAGTTCTTGATTATGTTTGGGCCACATCTTGGGGCGTTTCTACCCGATTGATGGGTGCTTTAATCATGACTCATAGTGATGATGAAGGATTGGTTTTACCGCCAGCCCTTGCACCAATTCACGTTGTAATTGTTCCTATTTTTAAGGGTGAAGAACAATTGGAATTGATTGCGCAAAAAGCTAACCTAATAGCCTCTGATCTGCGCGCTAAAGGATTCACGGTGAAAGTTGATTTGGATGACACCAAGAAACCGGGTTGGAAATTCGCAGAGTATGAACTCAAAGGTGTACCAGTGCGTTTGGCCATTGGTCAACGCGATATGGAGCAGGGCAGCATTGAAGTGTCCAGGCGAGATAATAAAACCAAGGAAACGATCGCCGTGGATAGCGTTTGTGAACATGTTGTGAATTTGCTTGATGATATTCAAAAGAACCTTTTTGAGCGGGCATTAGCTTTTAGAAATCAGCGTATTACAGAAGTAAATTCATGGGATGAGTTTGTAGATGTTCTTGAAAATAAGACAGGATTTATTTATGCCCATTGGGATGGTACCGGTGAAACGGAGGAGTTAATTAAAGAAGAAACCAAGTCGACAATACGATGCATTCCTTTTGATTTGCCCGCAGAACCTGGATTATGTGTAAAAACAGGCGCTCCATCGGCACGCAGAGTATTGTTTGCACGAGCTTATTGATATGACAGAAGAAAAGATAAATGCCGACCGCAACCGTATTCTGGAAATTGTAAAACAGAAGAGCGTTCTGAAGCAAGATGTATTTGAGATTACCCGCGATTCTTTTCGGGAGTTGAAATCGGTGCTAGAAGAGACGATAACCGATCTGAAAACGAATTTTGCCAATCAGGATGTACGAGTCGGATTTGAATACAAGGATCAAGGCGAGTTTCAGGCGGAGATGAAAATTGCTGGCGATGTATTGGTTTTTTTCATGCACACCAATATTTTCCAGTTTGAGAAAACCCATAGTTTGTGGAGAAGCAGTTATTTTAAGGAAGATCCTACTCGCAGTTTTGTAGGCGTTATAAACGTTTATAATTTTCTTTCTGACTCCTTCAAGTATCAGCGTCCACAGGATTTGGGATATTTGATAGCCCGCATTTTCATCAATAAGGACGGGCATTTCCTGGTTCAGGGCAAGAGGCAATTGGGCTTTTTGTTCAACAATATTTTGGAAATGGAATTAGACCGCAGCCATTTGGCCGAAGTAGTGAACACTTGTGTGCTTTACGCCCTTGATTTTGATTTGTTGACACCTCCCTACCAAGCCATGGAGGAGGTGAGTATAAGTGATTTTGCCTCATTAACCAATCAACTTAGTATAGCCACAGGCAAGCGTTTGGGCTTTAAATTTAGTCATGAGGAAGATGATTTGCTTTAATTTTGGTTATGCATTTGGATGAAATGAATTTCTTATTATCTTTGCGCTCCATTAGAACAATGGCCCGTTCGTCTAGGGGTTAGGACGCCAGGTTTTCATCCTGGTAGCAGGGGTTCGATTCCCCTACGGGCTACATAGTAACGCATCAAACCAATGATAATCAAAGGTTTAGATGCGTTTCTTTATTGTGGCTGGTCGCTTTGGTTGTTGGAAGGTTTAAAGTTTGAACATTTTCGC